>ERZ1292632.3130-Hain-H43-01um-R2-3130-length-12992-cov-4_pt1 | contig 12992 bp, 19 predicted proteins | sample MGYA00564407_ERZ1292632 | MGnify/ENA primary metagenome ERZ1292632 (study PRJEB36523, sample SAMEA6512637) | groundwater metagenome | collected 2019-01-08 | study: AquaDiva: Metagenomics assemblies of 32 groundwater samples
TTCGTTCACTGCGGTCCGCCCCACACCGCCCGCAAATGACCACACGCAGCCCACTCCGGAGCAGATCCGCCAGAACAACAAGGCAGCTTTCCTGGCCGGGCTGGCGGAGATCGAAGCGCAGGAGCGCGCCGAAGCCGAAGCCGCGGAGCGGCGGGCGGCGGAGTTGGCAGCGGAGCAGGAGCGAGCCGCTGCGGCCCGTGTTGCAGCAGCGTCCGTGCCAGCCCCCGCTCTCCCCGCGCAGTACGTCCCGGTGCAGCAGTTGCCCGCCCTCCTCCAGGCACTGGGGTATGACCCTAAGCGCCGCAACAACCGCACCGGCGCCATGGAGCGGGAGGTGGCGGAAGATGACCGCACTGACACGCACCGCATCGAGGCGGACATCCTGGCACTGCTCGACCTGCACGGTGTGATCCGGGTGGCCGACATCAAGGCCAATGTGGAGCACAAGAACGGCGGACAGATCAATGACACCAACATCCGGCGCTACATGGACAAGCTTGTGGCTAAAAAGGAGGTCTTTGCCTGCATGGAGCAACTTCCGCAGGACGAGAACCGCGGTCGCGGCGTGCGGTTCTTCTGGGTCCGCAAGCCGGAGCACGCGGTGGACGTGTGGAAAGGCCGCACCCCGCGTGGCGTTGATGGCAAGCCCGGCCGGGCGTAGTGGTCACTCACCTCGGAGGATAGCAGCAATGCCGGCGGCATGCGCAGGTACTGACTCTGCGTAGATGCCGCCGCGCCACTCGGAGAGTAGCTTGCTGTGCTTGCTGGAGTTACAGCGCTGACACGCGGGCGCCAGATTTTCTGGGTGATGGGTGCCACCGCGCGCCAACGGTATGATGTGATCTATGTGCATAGCGCTGTTTTCTGTGAATGGCGCTTCGCAGTAACAGCAAGCATTACCCCACCCAACGACGATCGCCATCTGCTGAGATTCTATAGTCGGAAACCCCAACCCTTCTGCAGACAGTCTGCGCACGCGGCGCAGTTCCACTTTTCTCTGATTGGCTATCTGACCTTTTGGTGTCTGTTCGTACCTCTTGTTTGTATCACGAGCTTTGCTGGTGTTGTTGTATCGCGTCTGCACCACTCGTTTTTTAGGAGATTGGTTATAGCGAGATAGAGATTGCTTACGCCCGTCTGTCTTCCGATATCGGGCGCAACCTAGCCTATTGTTTGCAACGGCCAACTCATCACGACACTGTTCACAGTACTTGCAGTTGAAGTGTTGTGTGCGTTTCTCTCGGCCGCAGTTGTTGGCGCAGAGCATGTTCATCGCGAACCGCGCGCTGCTATAATTCTAAGGTTTTCTCTGTAGGCAGTCTTGCCTCCTGCTAAGCGATCGAGAGCTTGTGTTGAGGTGTCGACGTGATCATCCCAGCTATATCGAGGGAACTTGATGTGCTCCTCACGAATTTCGTCCGCGCGCAACAGGTAGCGGTTGCTGTGTCCGCCCGTGCTGCCGCGTCCTGCTGCGCCGGGTGGATAGATGACCTGCCCTACCTCCCACTTCTCGGTGTGCACGCGCAAGCGCTCCTCCTTGTCACCCTCCGGCTCGATCCCTTTCACACCGATGAAGGCATCCTTGAACTCCTCCACTAGCGGGATGCCGTTGGCCTTAAGTTCGATCAGTTTGATGCGTGCTTGTTTCCACCCCGGGCGATCTTGCGCCATGCGGAACTGTGCCTTGCTGGCGATGTAGTTCCAGTGCCCCCCGACGAAGTCCAGCAGCACGAATAGTTCCGCGTCTTCTGGGATCTTGCGTAGCACGACGTCTGACAGACAGCCTTGGATCTTGGCGAGCCGATCGTCGAGACTGCTCAGGTACTCGCGCACGAAGCCACCAGCTCCGATGTCACGCCCGTGGCACTTCACCCAGAGCTGACCGGAGACCTTGCTGTGGCTCTCCTGCGCGCTCTTGCTCGAGAAGTCCCAGCTCTGCACGAAGGTGCCCTTCGTGGGAGCTTCGATCCACTCGAGGCGTGTCCACGGCTCCTCAATGAAACCACCCGTGGCCGGCGTGGGGTCCTGCTGCAGCTGCGCGCTCGCCTGCCCGCCTGCCAGGTCCAGGTCCGACTCCAGTTGCTGGACGCGCTCCTCCCCGTAGACTTCGGGCCAGAGCAACTCGCCGATCTCCTTGCGCGGATCGCGAGCCCACATCGTGCGCTTGACCTGTCGCGCAGGCAGGATCAGCGTGTCGTATCCTTGGTTGATGCAGTACCCCGCCAAGTCATCGGAGTGCAGGCGCTGCATGATGATCAGCTTCCAACGCTTCACGCGCGTGGACAGGGTCCCGTTGTACCAGTTGATGACTTTCTTCAGTGCAACGCTGCGCTCGTGCACAGCCTCATCCGGCTTCAATGGATCGTCGATCACAAGGCCGTCGACGTGTCTACCTGTGCCTTTGCCACCTGGCGAAGTATTGAAACGAAACCCCTTGCTGGTCAGCTTGAATTCACGGAGCGCTGGCTTGTCGTTGGCGAGCTGCACATGCTCACCGTACGCCAGGCTGTACTCCGGAGACTGGATCAGTTGGATCAGTTTCTCGGACTGGTTGTTGAGCAACGACTGGTCGAAGCTGCCATAGAGCAGCCGCGCACCAGGCTGCAGCGTCCACAGCCACGCGGGAAAAAAGACCCCACAATTCAAGGACTTAGAATGGCCGGGGGGAACATTTATGACGAGCTTTGTGCGCTCGCCCAGCACCAGGCTTTCCAGGTACTCTGCGATGGCGCCCACGTGCCAGTTGTCGCTGAACTGGTTAGGGTCCACGAGTGACCAGTACTGCCTGATAAACTCATGAAGCCCGCCGCGGGCAACTAGCTCCCGCGTGACGGCCGCACGCATGGCGGCTTGCGGTGATGGAATATCGTCGGAGTCTGTGGTCACTTTTTCTGACCGTCTTGATGGTTCAGGATGTATTCAGCCAACGCTAACAGCTTGTCCACGGTCAGAGAATTTTTGTCTCTGTTCGCAGCCCAACTAATCACGCATACGTTGTCGATTGTGTATCCCTTTGAGCTGTCTACTCGATCCAGACTTGGCAGATTGTCGGACAGCGGCTCTGCCGCGCAATCCAACCGAATGCCGTACACCGGACAAAACTCCGGAATGAAAAGATCCTCTTTTGTTATCGTATGATCCCAACCTCTTTTTTTGGCGTTTGCACGGGAACCTGTGAGTAGTTTTGAAATCTTGCCGGCAGGAGATGTCCTGTACTTAGATTCTGCTGCGAGCCCTTGAGGCGTCGTTCGATACTTGGCTTTTGCAGCCCGACCTTCTGGAGAATTTTCATATGCAGCCTTTGCAGCCTTACCCTTCGGCGAGGCTGCGTATTTGGCAGCTGCACTTTTGCCACCAGGTGTTGCCTGGTACTTCGCAATAGCAACTTTCTGTTTAGGTGTTAGAGCCACAATTTCCCACCGCTCTGGGTTAGCAGCATGCGTTTACCGTTGTTGTAGGTTCCAATGTGACTGATTGACCAACTGCTGGCGCCGTGCGCATACCCCAAACGCCGTGTGCAGACGCCTGCTTGGTATACGCCATTGAGTACGCCGGCCGAGTGAGAGTGCCCGACGTTCATCCGCACAGGCATTTGAGCGAAGCTCACCAAGCTGCCTCTGGATCCATTCGCCCCTTCGTCGCCGTGCTGGCCGCACTGAATCTCATGTCCGGGAGGACCGATGATGCAGTCCTCGTCACGTCGCAGAAAGCGCGCCAGGTGTGCCACATCTTCACGTTGCATGGCCCAGTGCAGGAAGTCGTATGGCTCGCCAAGCCGGATGGCAGCCAGGCGAACCTTGCTGGCCTCGTGGTAGAACTCCGCGTTCACCAGGTCTTGCTCAGGCTTGCACTCGTCCAGCCACTTCTCCCCGTGGCGGTCGTGGTTGCTGCTGACCACGATCATCTGGCACCAGTCACGGTGCGCGATTCGCATCAGGTCGGCGGTCACCTTCAGCTCGTACTCCACGGAGTCTGTCTCCATGCCGCCGCAGAACTTGGCATAGCGCGCTGCCACGGACTTGGTCTCGTGGTGGCTGCGGTTGCGGAAGGAGAGTGTGTCGTGCCAAAATTGAAACTGCGGCCGGAGTGTGTCGATCGCGCTGTCACTGCGGCCCCAGTTGACGGCTCGCACAATGGGATCAATCTCGCTAGCGTGGATGTCACCAAAGTTGATCGCCAGCAACCTGTGGCCGCTGGTGACTTCCCCACCATCCACCTTGTGCGTAAGATCGTAGAACGTGCCATCATCGGTGGCGTTCAGGTGCCGTGCCCACCAGTGGCCTGTGACCAGGTCCACCTCCACCAGCAGCGCCCCGTAGGCGTGGTGGAACTCTGCCTTAATGCCTGTGCGCTTCTGGATGTAGTTTCTTTGTGTGCAAGAGCCAGTCGAATAGTTGAACTTGGGTGGTGCATCACCGAAGACCGGCACGGGATCGATCTGGATCTTGGCGTGCGGGAAGATCCCCGAGGCGGGCCCGGAGTAGGACTTCATGCCGCTCAGTGGCTTGGGTGCGGTCGGGAGGTTGTTGTCCTCCGCGCACCACATGAGATCGGGTGCCAGCTGCCACCGGCACGACCCATGCCGCTCGGGATCGTCGCAGATGTACGGCGCGATGGCGGGGTCGTACCAGAGCTCGCCGTGGTCGTCTGCGTTCGGGGCCCTGCCCGCCTTCACGGATTTTGCCCCGTAGGCACTCTTGTTGTAGGAGTAGCGCGCGATCATGATGCGCGCGCCGATGGCCTCCGCATACGCCTCCAGGTTCGCCATGAACTGGGGGTGCACCGGGGTGTTGTTCTGGGCCGAGCTCAGAATGTACCGTGCCGTCGTGGCGCCGGCGGGGTGCTGGGGGTGCTGCGCGGACGGGGCCGGCACATGGCCGTGCACCACGGGCTCCTCCGGCACTACGGCGGCCGCTGCCTGCGCGCGGGCCTGCACGGACCGCAAGCGGGACTGCAGCTTGGTGCGGGGCCAGCCCAGGGCAGCCGCCGCGGTGTTCTGGGATCCGTGCAGGACCAGCGCATCAATGGCGGTGCGCTCGGTGGCGGTCATCGGGAGCGACAGCAACCCGGAGTAGTCTTTGTGGCAGTGATTGCTTGTGGTCATTTTCTGCCCTCTTGGTGCTTCAGAACGTACTCCGCGAGCGATAGCAGCTGATCGACGGATCGATTGCCTTTGTGGTAGTTCGCAGCCCAACTGATCACACGAACGTTGCCGGGCACGTAGCCTTTGGTGTTGTCAACTCGATCCAGACTCGGCAGGTTCGGCGCCTTTGGTCCAGCGGCGCAATCCAGTGGGATGCCATATGCAGGACACACGTCTGGGATGACAATGTCAGAGAGCGTGATGCTATGCTCCAAACCCCTCTTCTTGGCTCCGAGTTTGGAATTGTTCAGCAGTGCCTTTGCCCGCCCTTCCGGTGTAGCTTTGCGCGCAGTGTCGTACACTGTTTTGTGTGCTTTCACTTCTGGTCGGGCTCGGTAGGTTGGGCCGTTCTCAACGTTGTATGTGAACATGCGAGCCGTCACTTTCGGTTGGGCTCGATACTTTGCCTGGTGCGCCTTCTTTTTTGGACTGGCGTTGTATGCTGCCAGACGATCTTGCGATTCAGGTTTGGCTCGATAACGTGCCTGGGATTCCTGTCTGCGCACTTTGCGTTTTTCATCGTCTGAGGTCATTTCTTGACCCTCGTGTCCTCAATTTTTTGATTGAGCGTGAGCCACATGCGCAGCTCCTCCGCGGTCAGGCCGCTCAGGTCGGTGGCGGACAAGGTGGCGTCGACCGTATCGCGCTGCAGCTGGCGCAGCAGTGCAATGAAATCTTTGATTTCTTTGACACTCATGACCAGTTGCTCAGAGGATGCCTCTGCGCGCGCCAGCTTCACCGACGCCAGCTCCACGGCCAGCATTACGTTGTCGGTGATGCGGCTCCCCTGGTCGCGGCCGCTGTTGGCAGCGCGCAGACTGATCTCTGCAGCGCGGTCGTAGGCGGCAGCGCGGCCTGCCCAGTCCTGCCGGGCCGCCAGACTGCGGTGCTGCTCGGGAGGAGCGCCGCGCTTGGTCTGGTCAATCCAATCCATGAGCGCAAAGTGCTCCTCCTTGGACTCGTCGCTGCGCTGGGCCCACTGCTCCCGGAGGATGTTGAGTGCAGGGAGGTCTGCCACTGCGCGGACCAGTGCCGCGTCCTTCTGGCGCGGGGTGCTCACGGCACCGCCGCGCAGGGCCGCGGGGCAGGCGCTATGCGGCCCGTGTTCTTGCAAAGCACGCACCAAGCGCCGGCTTCAGCGTGGCTGGAGTTTGTGCAGGGAGCTGATAGAGGGGTGCCGTAGAAGCCGGGACCAGCGCCTGGCATTGCCACGATGACGCGCCAGCGGGTTGGATGCCAATCACGAGTGATCAGATCGGGGAATCGGTTCTGTTTGCTCATCGGTCCAGTCCTCCAGGCGAAACGAACGCAATCAGGCACATGCACCCGCGGTCAGCCTCCCAGAACGACAGCGGGAAGTCCCAGAGACCTTTGTCCCAGTTGTACTCCAAAGACCAGCCCTGCCCCACACGCGGCGTGTCCGTCACCACTTCGCTCCCGGGTTTGGGCCGTGGATTGGGCACTCCGCGCGCACTGCCACGCCGCCGCAGCACATGATGGGATCCAGCGCGGGCGCCGGCGGACGATCCAGGTGGATGGTACCCTTGACCTCCACACTCTTGATGTTGCCCGGCAACGTCACAGTGAAATGGACCGGGGTCTGTGCTGCCACGGGCGCCACCTTCACAGCCGGCAGGAACTCCGTGTCCAACAGTTCCATGACGCCGTAGGCACCCCTGCGCCACACGGTCTTACAGCCCACGGAGTACCCGTGCCCGGGGTCAACACCCATGATCATGCCAGTGGGGAACCCGAAGTTGACACGCTTTGCGAACGCACTCAGGTCTTTGGTCTGACAATGGGTGTTCTCCACACCAGGCAACTCAATGCGCACACCGAGGTCTGAAGAGTAGATGCTGTGATTGTTGGCCTCGAAGATGGTTTCTTCTCCGGCTCGGATGATATCGTCCAGGTTCACGGCTCAGCCCTCCGCGTCCGCGTCCACGTCCAGCGGGCGTGTGGCCGTGGATTCCAGTTCGTCACCCCGCTCGAGGGCCACTTGCTTGGTGATCTCGATCAGCTTGCGGCGCCAGTCGCGCAAGTCCATGACGTCGTACACGTCGCTTTCCTCGAATAGGGCCTCCGTGGCGGCCAGGAAAATCTCCCGGGCAGCATCGGCGGTGAATTGGGTGCGGTCGGTGCGCTTGGCGCTCTGGGTCTGGGTGGGGTGTTTCATGGCAGGTTGGCTGTCCCGAAAAGGTGGCTGAGGTGGTAGTCCAGGATCTTGGGGGCCCGGAACCCCGTGTGCTCGTTTGAGGTCAAATAGTACTTGTGGTCAAATCGGATGCTGACCTCACTCGTCTCCCCGGTGCGCGTGGGCACCAGGAAGTAGGCGATGAAGCCACCGTGCCCGCTGATGCCGAACGCGACCAGCATGCGCAGGTCACAGGGCGGGACCTGGTCGATCCAGCGGAGGATGGCGGGGATCAGGTCGGGGCGCCACTGGCGGCCCACCTCGTCCGCGGGGGCCTCGTACCGGTACAGACCGCCGGCGGAGAGATCCCCGTCTGGTTTGATGCGGCCATGTCCGAGTTCCACAGTCGTTTCCCGCCCGTTTGCTTTCGTTGTGGTCACAATGTCACCGCCGCTTCCAGTGCGCGAGCTGCGTCTTTGATCGAATCGAAGATCTGCAACCGATCGGTACCGTTCTCGGGGAGCACTTCCCACGGCCCATGATTGCTGCACTGACGCAGGATGCGATGGCCGGTCGGCTCTCCGTTGATGCGCAACTCCCAGCGGGAATCACCCCACGTTGGGGTTGGAACCCACTCGACTCGCGTTTTGTTTTCTGCTGTGGTCATCTTACTGTTCAGTCTGACCGCGGAAGTTTTGCAACGCCAGTGCTTTCGACGGATTTGTTTCCGCGGGGTGACGGCAGTGGCCAGCAAAAGCATCGGCAGCCGCCCGGCTCGCCACAATGACCCCTGAAGCCGTTCGATCCCGAGACGGGCGGCTCGGACCACTTGTGATAGGTACCCTCGAGCTCGACATGTCGCGGGCGCACCTTGGCATCCAGCAGCGTTGACCAGATGTAGCCTTCGCTCCCACCCGCCAAGGCATAGTAGCGCACCCGCTTCACGAAGCCGGCGCGGGTGAAGTTGGCGATCCACGCCAGGATGGCGGCCAGCGTCCAGCCCGCCCCCTGCCGCTGCCCCACACCGAAGGACAGCTCACTCATCCAGTTGACGGTGTCCGGGTCGTCCGGGAGCTCCGCCGGCACGTCCACGCCACTCCTGCCCACCTCCCGTCGGGCCTTCACGTTGAGCGCGTGCATGGCCAGCAGCAGTGCCGATATCCAGGTGCCGGTATTCGATTCCGGATCCGCCACATATGCGGCGGTGAGTGCGTTCACAATGGCGTCCGGCGGCGTGGGCCCGCGGCGGTTGCGCAGCACCCTGCTCGGGACCGGTGGCGGGCGCACCGGTGGGCGGGGCACTCGGACATTGCGGCGGGTGCGCTCAGCCATTACGCCAACTCCGTCATGCCCTGGAACTTGGGCACCTGCGCCAAAGCGCGTTCCAGATGCCACACTTTCAGTTTCAGTCGATCCTGCTCGAGTAACACTTCCCGCGCCAACTCGGCGATCGGTTGATCGAAGTGTCGCAGCCGGTGTGCCAGTTTCAGGGCCGGGTTGTCTGTGGTCACTTCTTCACCTGGCTTTTGCCAGCGCGTCCCGCGCTGCCCGCCTTCGACGCGCCCGCCTTGCTGGGACTCGCGCCCGGCGGGGGCACCTCGGGTGCTCCGGCGCCCGCCACGTCGTCTCGGGTGTCCTCCGGCTCCTCACCGGTGGCCTCGATCACCGTGCCGGCTGCGCGGGCTTTGCCCACCTGCCCCGCGGAGTAGCCCATGTCGAAGTACACCTTGTCCGCGTTGGCGTGCGCCGTGCGGGTCGTGGCGGACTCCCCTTCCGAGCTCTCCCACAATGACGGCCAGGACACCTTCACTCGTGACCCGCCGTTCAGGCCGGTCAGGATCATCTCCAGCTTGGGGCCGATGTCCGTCTGCCGGAAGTGGTTGGCGTTGTTGTAGAGTTGCTTGAGGTCACTTTCGTTGCCGCTGCTGGCGTTCAGGCCCTGCGGCGGCGTGCTGAAGAGGATGCGTGCCGGGCAGTTGGCAGCGGCGGCCACGGCCGTGTAGTACTGCACCAGGATCTGCGGCACGTCCGTGAGGGAGACCTCGGTGCGGCCGTACTCTTCATTGTTGTCCGCATCCAGGAACAGCATCTTGTGGATGCCTTTGGTCTGCTGGAGGGCGGACAGTCGGTCCGTGATGATCTCGTGGTCCTTCTCGGCGAGCGCATCGACCAGGCCGGCGATCTTCATCCAGCCCACGCTGGCGTCCTGCATCATGTTCGACACGGCGGCCCACGCCAGGCCGTACTGCCCCAGCACGGACAGGATCGGCGTCAGGCAGCTGATGCCGATCTCTGGCTGACTGCTGGACCCCGTGACGTCGTTGACCGGGATGGCAGTGTTGGGCACGCGGAGTGCGTTTCCCCCGAAGCGAATAGCCCTCGAGGCGTGGAACATCTGACCGGTGCGCGGGTGGGGGTAGCCGCTCGAGAGGTTGGCCACCACCTCGTAGATCTCCGGCATGCCGAACAGTGGCGACGCGGGATCAGAGTAGCGCTTGATGACCCGCAGCTCGTGCTGCAGGAACAGGTCCAGGAAGGTGATGCCGCCCGCCTGCTGGTCGGGGTCCAGGGGGGATAGCGGGCTGCCGTTCTTGTACCCGAGCAGCATGACCGACCCACCGTGGGCGTTGCCGCCGCACACCGCCTCGAAGAGGACACCGCGCTTGAAGCGCTCCGTGTAGTTGAGGGCATTGAAGGCGGCCAGGAGCTCCGGGGTGGCGTCGGTGGCGTCCGGGGTGCCGTCACCACCCAGATCGATCTCGAAGCCGCGCACGAGGGCTACGGTGGGCAACATCTCGATGATGCGCGCCGCCAGCCAGTCGAAGGTCCACAGCCGGTCCACCATGGGCGGGCTCGGGATGGTGCCGCCGCAGTACTGCAGCTGGGCGGTGGGGTCCAGGCCCGGCACCCCCAAGCCAGAGTACGGGTTGGACCAGCCCTGCTGGACGCCGCCGGGCAGCAAGAAACTGCTGCTCGAGGACGCGGTGTCCCGGCGGGTGGCAGCGGGGGCACTGTCGGAGCGGAATATGCGGGTGAGGAAATTACTCATGGGATCTGTAGCAAGTGTAGCAGATTGTGGTCATTATTCCTGCCACCAACCGAGGATGTAGCGCCACGGCCACATTTCCTGCGGTATCAGCGGACCAACCCAACCGGGCGGCGGGAATTCTGAGTATGGGTCGTTTTGGTGTCTGCCGGGGATCACTGTGTGGTCACTTTCGTGTGGGTGCGCTCCGTGTGGTCCACGTGCCCGCGGCCCGGCTCCCACCAGCCCCAACCCCGCCCGGTCAGGCCGCTGCACACGAAGACGGTCCAGCACCCCCACCCAAACAGGCCGGGGTGGATCTCCGTGATGCGGTGGTACTTCGTGGCGGGAATCCAGTTGAACAGACGCACCTTCCGAGACCGGATCACCCAATCCCGACAACTGCCACCCATGCAGAAGTCATAGTCCGGATACCCCTCAAGCAGCTTCGGGTTGCGCTCGTGCCATGTGCACTTGTGGTCCAGCTCCAAGATCTCCTCCGTGTAGCTGGCACCCCACAGCGCGGAGATGTTCACGGACAGCGAGTACCGCGACGGGTGGTTGTGGGCCCCTTCCGCATCGGGGGCCAGGAAGTGGTGCAGGTAGACGCGCCAGGGGTTGGCGCCGGAGTCCTTCTGCCGGAATATGGTGTAGCGGTCCAGGTACGCCAGCAGGGTGCCGGCGGCGCCGGCGGGGCGGGTCATGTGCCGCACCCAGCCCAGTGGGATGCGGGGGTGCAGTCGACGAAGAGTGCTCATGGTTGTCCACCCCGGCCACAGCCCTTACAGTTAGTCTTGCTCATAACCGCCCTTGCCGTCGCGTTTGCGCCCTTCGTGTGCGTACGGCTGATTCGCCTCCAGCTCCGCGATGCGGGCCAGCGCCGTGTCCCGTTCGGTCTCCAAGGCGGTAGCGTCGTCAAGCGCAGCGTCCCTCTGTTGCCGCGCCGTGTTCCGTTCGGCGCGCGCGGAATCAGCCTCGTTCTCCAGCTGATTGCGCTGCTGCAACAGGTCGTTGTAGTTGTGCGTCGTCGCCTCCAACTGGGCCCGGCACTCCCGGAGCGCGATGGTGTCAGGGTGCTCGGGAGCGCCCGCATCGTGTTCTGCCTGACAGATCACGTATATCTCTCGTTCTGACAAGCGCCTACTCCCTCGGTCCGTGCTGCTCGCACTCGATTGGCCCAGATAGGTCACAGTTGCACTCCAGCTCCGCTGCCTGCGCGGGGGTGGCGAGGAGGAAGGCGCGAATCTTCTTGCACGTCAACTGAGCACCCCAAGCCACGACGTGCTGAGGCGAATCGAACCAGTCCGCCGCTAGTTTCAGCAGCGCGGTCGCCTCGGCCAGGCGGGATTCGGCGGACACGCGGCGCTCTCCTTCAGCAAAGAAGGCGTTACGGGCACCGTTCAGCTTCTTTGCCGCCGCCTCCGCGCGGGCCAGCAGCGCGGCATTCTCCGCGCGCAACGGCGCCAGCAACCGGTCTTCGTACTCCTGCGCCAGATCTCCGGCTGTCTTCGTTGTGCTCATACCTTGTACCGCATGCCTTTCAATTCGCGTTCCAGCCACTCTCCCACCGACTCCCCCGAGGGGAGGGTACTGGTGTGCGCCGGGATCGCGAAATACACGATCGCCCGCTGCACCTCGTCCAGCGGCTCCACCCAGTGCTCCTCTGCCGGGCCCAGCCCCACGAGTTCACCGATGCGCCCCATGTGGTAGGGGTTGCCGCCGAGTCCGGGGTTCGGAGTACTCCGGTAGAGATTGACCGTGAACAGGGAGATGTCCGCGTGCACGTGGCTCGCCCCGACGCCGGCGGGGTACTCGAGGATGCGCAGGGTAGAGTAACGGGAGTCCGGCAGGAACCGGGGAGGCACGCCCAACTCGCGCGCCAGGTCAAATGCTTGCTTGTCTGCGCGGGCGAAGAACGGCACGTAGTCTTGCCAGTTGGGTGTTTGCAGCAGGTACTTGGTCGCCACATGGCTGTAGCGCTTGCCCACATCGCGCGCGCCGGGGTCGCCTCCCGGGGCCTCCACCACTCCTCGAGCGGTGGCGTTGCCGGGGTAGTCGGGGCGGTCCAGGGTCAGCGCTGCCAGTGCGGCCCAGTCGGAGGAGGACCAGATCATACCCCACCCGGCACGTTGATACGCAGCACGGTTCGGCGAACGTGTTCCCGCACCGGCCGGCTTTCGTGCAGTGACATCACGTCCAGCTTGTAGACCCTACCCGCTTGCAGCTGAATCTCCGCCAGACGCTGAAGGGCAATGTCACTGCAATCTCCGCCGCGCCAGTCCGCTGCGAAATCCCGCTCGTACTGGCCGACGTACGCGCGCGCTGCGGCGTAGTTGGACGCCAGCAGCAGAGCTTCCGAGGCTTCGCCGCTGGCGCTGTGTGCAGGACGGTGTCCTGGACTCGGGCGCGGCGTGCCGCCGTGACGAGGGCCTGGCGAGTGTGAAGGAGCGCCACCGTGGCAGCTAATCGTGTTGTGCCAGTACCCGTCCACGTGCACACCCGGCCGGCGGTGAAAGGTGTCTGGCACCAACTCGGCTTCGTCCACCATCAGGTAGCATTCCTGCTCGGAGTCCACCTCGACTGTGGACATCATCTGCGCCACGGCTTGGGAGTAGCGGAGCAGATCCCGAGGCAGTCCGCTGGAGACGGTGAACGGGCGCAAGGCGTGGTCCTTTCCCGTGCGGGTTCTC
>ERZ1292632.3131-Hain-H43-01um-R2-3131-length-12990-cov-6_pt1 | contig 12990 bp, 9 predicted proteins | sample MGYA00564407_ERZ1292632 | MGnify/ENA primary metagenome ERZ1292632 (study PRJEB36523, sample SAMEA6512637) | groundwater metagenome | collected 2019-01-08 | study: AquaDiva: Metagenomics assemblies of 32 groundwater samples
CAGAGGTCGCAGTTATTGTTCCTGTGTTTATTATTGGCCAAGTGGTTGAGCCATTAGCTGTGGAGAATTGAAAGTTGGGGTTAAATCCTACCGCCGCGCCAGTTAGAGTAATCGGAGCATTAGCAGAGATAGTATTTTGTTTTCCATTAAAAGTATCCCAGTCGGTATCTGAAAGACAGCCTGTATTATTGGTATCCGCCGCAGTACAAGTTATCGCTAACGCGCCCCCTATCGCCGAACGTCCATCTGTTACTATTACTCCTCCACTAGAAGAAATAGTACCAGTTGAAATTCCTCCATAAAGAGTTCCGCCGTTATTGGCCACAAGTCCAGAGGAAAGACTTGTTAAATAAGTACTGCCGGTTACGGTTAGAGCTGTTGTTGAAGCATATTCAAATATCGAGGTAGATGATGCTGAAAGAGAAATGGGAGAACCCCTGAGCCATATTTGTGTTGTGGTTGAATTTGCAAGTTGAGCGAAGTTTGTTGTGGGAGTCCAGGCGAATGGAGCATAATTTCCAGCAATTTGAAAATATGACGGTGAAAGAGTTTGCCAAGTTCCTCCAAAGTTGCTTGAAGAATTTGTAAAGTTATTTATTCCTGAAAAAGTATTAGCGTCTGTCAAAAGAGTTGAAGAGGCCGCGCCAGCTAAAGAAGTTAAGCACCCAGTACAAGTTAAAGCTAGGGTTCCTCCTAAAGGAACATTTTGTGCTCCTCCAAGAGGCGAGGCAGTGGTTACGTTGATAGAATTATATTGAAGTTGTCCATTTCCAATAGTTGAGGAAGCTACTACCACTCCCGAACCATTTACTGATAAAAGTTTATCTAATCCTACGCCTATGGTAGTCGTAGTCCCAAAGCCTGAAGAATAAGTGATATTTGAGGCAGAGGTGTTTAGTTGAATAGGATAGGTAGCGGCGAAGGAAGTCGTTGCTGCACCAGTTCCTCCTGCAGCGTTAATAGTTAAACTATTCCCTATAACATAAGACCCTGCTCCACACGAAGCCGAACCTGTACAAGTTATTGTGCCTGTGGCCACTCCACTTAATAAAGCAGGATAACCATTCGTAGTCGTCCAGTAAGAAAGTTGTCCTGCGGTTTCTTGTGAGGAAGTGCCTACTGTGCCTGAGCCTCCTCCTGTGGCAGTTAAAACTCCTCCACTGAGCGAAAGACCTGTGCCTATTGAAGTGGTAGCAAGTCTGTCTGTGCCATTGCCTGTTAAGAGTGTGTTGGATTGGATGTTAGACCAACCTGTACCGCCACCTTGCACAGAAAGAATACGCAAAGCATCGCCTAATATCGGCTCTTTTGGCTTGAAAAAAGATAGTATGTCATCTAAAAAGCTGGCTTGAACAGATATGGCTACTGAAAGAAATAATGCCGTGACTAAAAGTTTTTTCATCCTCTTATGTATATTAAATCAATATAAGAAACAGGGGCATCATCAGGCATAAACAACAAAGTTAAGGTCTTTCTGTCTGCTCCTACTGTGTAATGTGTTCCCCGAGTAATTCCACCGCCATTGTAAATTGATGAAACTATTCCATATCCATTCATTGCTATTTTGTAATTTGTGGTTATAGTAGTGGTTCCTGAGTTTACACTTTTTGTTTCGTGCTGAAGGTTGCCCATTCCGCCGCCTCCACCTTTTTCCTTTGGTGTCTTTTTTAAGTTTTTAATCATTTGAACTAAGCCCTCTATCTTTGTATAAGCAATCAGTTTTTCTGATTTGTGTATTTTGTCAATTACTTGGTCTGGAGTATCAGGAGCACCGTCTTTGCCGCTCTTGCCATCTTTTCCGTCTTTGCCGTCTTTGCCAATTTGACCGTCTAAGCCATCTAGGCCGTTTTTGCCATCTTTTCCGTCTTTGCCGTCTTTGCCGTTTTTTCCATTTATACCGTTCTTGCCGTCTAAGCCATCTTTGCCGTTAATTCCGGCAATGCCTTGTTGTAACTCAATAGCATTAATAGATTTTTGAAGTTCCTCGTATATTTTGTTCTTAGAGTCTTCTAGGTCTTGTATTATTGTACCAACAGATTCCAAGAGAAAAGTTCGGAGTTCTTTTAATTGCTCGACATTGTCTTTCTCATTGTCTTCTTTCGCATTCTTAATAGACTCTGTAATAAAAGAATAGGGGTCTTTTTTTAGCCTTCTTTTTTCAATTATCTTTTTTAGTAATTCGTTCATTGTAAACAAATGTAATGAAATCTCCCACTAAATACTGCACTCAATCCAAATTGTACACCAGTTGTTGACGCTTCATTTACATCGCCCAATAAAGCCACAGAATTAGTTGAAACGATACAGGTCGGGGTATCTGGAAGAGCCACAGGGAATACTATATTACAGGTTGTAGGAGTTCCGCCTGTTACGTTTATTGTGCCTCTGGTTACAGTTGAGGTCGCGGAAATTGTGGCAGTTCCACAAGAAGTTACGGTTGGTAGAGTTGTTGTTCCTACAAGAAATACACCCACAATATTTGGAAATGTGAATAGTTTATGCGTCGCCGTAATAAGTGAAGTATCTAGTTGCGCGTACCACCCATCTCCAGAGCCTATTTGTAAAAGCCCAGCGGTTCCTGTGCCTGACTTTGCACCAGCTTTCAAAAGTATATTTCCTCCGTCTGAATTGCCTGCCGCTGCACCCCCAGCTTGAAAGTCTAAGTCTCCACCAGACCCCGAAGTAAGTCCTCCTCTGCCTGCAAAAAAATTCATACTACCTCCAGTCGCAGTTCCAGCACCACCGCCTCCTTTTTGTTGAACACTTCCAAGACGTTGACTGATTTTTCCTCTAACCTGTATTATTAAATCTTCTTTCATTAGCTGTAGTTGTTTGCCAAAGTCTAATCCAGAGTCCCAATCGCCATTTGGTTTTTCAAAATATAAAACGAGGCCATCCCATTTATGATTAGGCGCTCGTCCAATTTCTCCTGGCAACCCCTGTACTCCAGGACTTCCTTGTTTTCCATCTCTGCCGTCTCGTCCGTTTCTACCATCTATGCCATCAATGCCATCACGGCCATCTTTACCGTCAAAATAATCAACATCCTTTCGAGGAGATACTTGACTAATAAAAGACCTAAGGTCTTGATAAGTAAAGTAGTCTATGCCCTTTTTTGGAGTTGTTGCCCGCAAAAACTGTTCGATCTCTGTCTTAGTAAAATAATCCACGCCTTTTTGTGGCGTGTAGCCATTTTCACCCTTAAACATGTCTATAATTTTAGTGTCTCTTGGCATATGTACTTTTTTATTGTTTTGTTGTATAATACTGGCATGTTATTCTTTTTACTCATAATCTTTGTCGGCGTTATTCTGGAATGTATTTTGAATGATTCTTCTACTGACCACCAAAGGCCCTCTGACTATAATTCGACAGAGCGCCAGGAACAAGACCCGGTGGAACTGCCTTATCTAGAAGATTCCCAGTTTTGAATAATCCTTGTGCTACATTTGTAAACACTCTTGGTGTTTGTCCTGCGTGTCTTAGAACATATGCAGTTGGGTCAATTCCATACATAATAAACAAATCCAGCAAGTCTAATAATGGCGCATTGGCTTCTTTGGCTCCATACTTAGCAAGGTCTTTAAAAGCTTCAGTATGTATTGCGTATCTACTCATTAGTTTTCCCACCTCTGGAAGTTGTTCTGCTATTTTTCCTCTTGCGTAATCAGCTGCCATTTTGTAATCTTTTTCTTTTATACTAAGAGCAGGATTTAGTTTAAATGAGCCAGATTTTCTAATGCCATCTATAAAGATTCTTGTCTCAAGTGCTAAATCAGCAGGTACAATACCATCTTTAATCTTGCTAAGTCTAGAAATCATAGTAGCTAATTGACTAGAGAACTCCTCTTGAAAGCCAAACGTGCTTTTCTTAAATTGTTTAGAATAATCTTTAAGAAGCGCTACATAAGAGCTTACTTTGTTTCCGCCAAGATTAACTGTTTTACCTGCGATTGCTGTTTGTGTTTTAGACCACACATCTTTCATTGTATTATTTGCATAGGTCATCATTTTTTCTACGTTTCCACGAAATCCCTCAGTTAACACTTCTTGTGCTTGTGTCGGATTCATTTTACCACTACGTGCATATTTCATAATATCATCAGCAGATTCTTTGAAAATAAGCGACATTGCCTTCTTTGGTAAAGACTTAAATATACTTTTAAACAGAGGACCACCTAAAAAGCTAAAAACAAGGGTTGAACCAGCAGATGTCAAAGGTTCTTTGCCGCTATAGCCTTGTTGTACGCCAAAAGCAATGCCAACTGCTTGTCTTGCTAGTTCTCCAAGACCTGCTCCACCAACCATTCCGGGAAGACCGCCATAAGCACCTATTGTCGTACCAATAAGAGTCGGCACACCACCAGCAACGTCTGCAATATCACCAGGAATATCTGCTATCTGAAATCCTCTTTTTCCTGCTGATTCTTCTTTTTGTCTCATTTCTGCTCTCATTTCCGGTGGACCAAACCCTGCTTTGAATCTTTCGCCTAACGTTGGAGAAGCAGAGGCGATATCACCACCAAGAGAGTCACTAGCAGCAAAATCACCACCAGCCTCTTCTTGAGTACCTCCAAATTGTTTTGCTAATGATGTGTAATCTATTTCCATTGTATTGATTGTTTAGCTTGTTGTTCTGCTGCCTTTTTGAATGCATCTAAGTCTTTCTGGGAGCCGAAGTAGTGTGTCGTTCCTTTGGGATCTGTCACTTTGAAAGAATTAGCAGCAGGAGCAGAGTAACTGGTTATAGTTCTTGGTTTGCCTTGATAAGCATCATCTATCTGCCGTTGGTATTCTGATTTGACTTGGTTATATTGAACCTTTGATACTGCTAATTTACGGTTTAATGTTTGTAGCATAAAACTTCTAGCTTCTGAAGTTAGAAAACCAACGTTATCAAAAATCCTCTTGCCTTTTAGCCCTAACTTCTCAAGTAATGCTTGGGAATACTCTTGGACTGTAGCATATTCACCTTCTCTAACTACTGAATTTGGGTCCATTACTTTAGCAAACACATATACTCTAGAAATATCGTCAGTAGGAGAAGTACCGGCTGTTTTTATAAATGCGACATTTCCAGCAATTGCGTTATATTCTTTTACTATTGACTCATTATCAAAGGCACCAGCAATAGAATTAACTGTTGTATTTATCTGGGCTGGTGTTAGTCCTGAAGCACCGGCCGCCGCTTTTGCTTTTAGATTTGCCTGAAACACGTCATACTCATTAGGGCTCATTATTTGTTCGTCTGTTACGCCTGCAGACCTTGCAGTATCAACATAAAACTGATACTTTCCAACATCACCAGCAGGATATTTTACTTTTTCGTTGTCTAATCTCTGGACTTCGCTTAATAACATGTTAGCGTCTACTCCATATTGTGTAGCAAGAGTTTTTATCGTTTCGATGTCTGTCTTTATATCGCCGGACATTGAGTTTAAAGCAGAGTAGCCTATAGACTTAATTATGGTATTCTGCGCTACTAAGTCATCTTTTTCCGCCTGTCTATCTAATCTTGCTTGTTCTCTTAAAGACTTCAGCCCTTCTAGCTGATTCTTTTCAATATTTTCTAAAGCAGTATCTCTTTGTTTTCGAATCTCCTGTAATTCATCATATTTTTTTAAAGCCATCGTATAGGATTTTTCATCATAAGCAGCATTTATAGCAGAGATAGCTGCATTTTCTTGCGAATTAAGTTCCTGAATAGTTTGAAGTCCTATATCTACTTGTTCTTTTACTAAGTCTGCAGTATGAGTTGGAGCATAGCGTCCTCCGAATTTTACTCCTATGGTTTCTTGAAGTCGCACTCTCCTTGTATTTGCTTCTTCTTGTTTTGTTCTTAGTTGGTTATATTGAACTTTAATTGCATCAATCTGCGCTTTCTTAGAGTTGTCCATTTTTTCTTTTAATGGATCTAAAACAGCTGCTAAGTCTGCTTCTTCTTGTAGTGCTTGTGCCTTACGTGCATCTGCTTTTTTTTCTGCTGTTGTTTTTAACGAATCTACTTCTTTCTGCATTAAAGACTCCTCTGCTGTTGGTGGAGGTACTGGTGGTTTTGTAGTATCAGTTGGCGGTGGAAGATTTGCATTTCTATTTGTATCTTCTAACGCCTTATCAATCGTCTTCTGTCCATCAGAAGAAGAAAGAGTTGAAAGTTTTGTTAGAGAACCAACAGGTGTTGTTTGTTGTGAATCTTTCTGACCCTGTGTCAAAAAAGCATACGACCCTGGATCGACTGGATTCGGTGTCTGTAAACTAGAAACACCGGCATTGATAGTGCCAATTTGTTTATTTATGTCTGCAATTTGTTGTTCGGTAAGCATTATCTTATTATTTCATCTAGCCAGTAAATAATCATATTCTTTAATTTTTGTAGCCATTTCATTTTGTTCTTTGTAAAAGCGTTTTAATGTCTTGTTTAATCTCGGCATTGTCAGTTTTAATAGTAGTAATTGCTTCTTCAACTTTGGCTACTCGTTCATTTGCTTTGAATTGCTCTGTTTTTACTAAACCAACCTCAGTGTCTGTTGAGCTTATTTTTGTCCACATAAACCCTGTTACTGCGACTGCTAGTGAAAGCCCCCAGCCTATAACCTGTATCAAGCCTATTTGTCCTTTTAGATACTTAATCATTTTAATACCATTCAATTATTGCTAAAACCATAAGTTCTGTGCAAACAAATAACATTCTGAAGAACTGACTGCGCCAGCTCCACCAGCTCCACCATTGGGTGTAACACCATTAGCACCGTTTGAACCGGCTGAAGATGAACAAGAGGCTCCGCCACCACCACCACCGCCTTCTCCTAAGCTGTTAGTAGTACCACCAGTTCCGCCAGCTGCACCATATCCCCCGCCTCCTCCTCCACCACCACCATCGTTGGTATTATCACCACCATTTCCGCCCGCACCACCATCTCCTCCCAACGAGGTAACAACGCCTGAATTTGCAGTTAAATAATTATATAATATAAGAGCCATTCCAGAAGAACCACCACCACCACCACCACCTCCAGCTGAGCCTCCTCCGGTCGCGCCATCAGAACCAAGAGCTCCAGACACGTTTATTTTCTCTGTAAAGTTAAGGTACCCTCCAACTTCTAAAATTAAAACACCTCCTCCGCCGCCGCCACCACCACCTGCACCACCACCGCCACCACCACCACCACCACCCGACCCTGATGCTAAGATATAAGTTTTTCTTGATACACGAGCTAAGCTCGGAGTCGTGTATAATGCTTTGTTTGTATATACTGCACCACCAGCAACGCCAGTACCATTTGTCGCTCCTAACCCATTATGAGATGAGTCATCTGTAATAGTTGTCGTTGCTGTTGAGCCAGCCGCTCCAGCTGCACCACCAGCTGAACCAGAGCCGACAAGGTAAATGCCTATATTAGAACTTGTGATAGTTACGTCTCCTTGAGATTTTAAGAAAAGAGTGGTACCTCCTTGTGCAGGATTAGATATTTCAACTGCCGCCGTGCCTGTAATAGATATAGAAGTGTATTCTTTGGTTATAATAGAAGACCTTGCGGCATTTATTGTTGTTGTTCCTGATGAAATTGAAAGTACACCATCTTTCCCTGTGCCGCCAAAGTGTTTTGAAATAATACTTGTTGCGGTCGTTGTAGCCAAAGAAGCGGTTCCACTTGCATTTAAGTTGCCACTAGCAGTTATGCCTCCTGATAAATTCAAACTGCCTGAAAACGTAGAAGATGCAGTATTAAATACCTGTGCACCTGACCACGTATAGTTTTCTGTTAAGTCTAACCAACTTTGATTTATTTTTCCGTCATCTTCAGAGACAACAATATATGTTTCTCCTTGTCCACCGGCTGCTGTGATGTTTATCCCCGGGGTTGATGTTCCGTGTTGAGCTTGAAGTACCAACGGCTTTGCTGCGGTTGATGCGGTCGTTGAAGCAACTTCAGTTCGTGTTGCTAGTTCTACAATTCCCCCGTTTGACTCAGTAGAAGTTGCTGCATCATTATTTGCAAGATTATCTGCATAGCTCTTAGTTATAATTTGCTTTGATGTTGTTGCATCACCAATTGAGATTTCTGGATATACATCATAAGTCCATCTGGCAGTTATAGTCGTTGATGATGTTCTATTAGCATAGCCTTCATAAAAACAAGGTGGTGAGTTTGAAATAACGAATTGAGAACCTCCTGCGTGAGCCTTTTGTAGAGTCGTTGAAGAAGTATATGGACTGATAGGTGCAAGTCCTCTGGAGACACCAGAGAGTGTCGCAGTACCGTCTGAGTTCTGAGTTACACCTGTAAAAGAGATAAACTCTTGTTTTGTAGCATTGCCAGGGTCAATCGTTCCACAGCCTAGGTCTCCGAAGTCTGCCATTCGAAGTTTTTGAGTGGCTCCAGCTATTTCAAATTTTGTAAGACCGATGGTAGAAGCAGAGGCACTAACACCAGCGCCGGACAAATAATAAACTTTGCCTCCGACCGCTAGTTGAGTACCTAGTACAGGTCCACCCATTGTTCCTAACACAACAGAAATGCTAGTTAATACTGTGATGAGTTGTTTGAAAATTGGAATGAGTAAGGGATTCATGGTTGTATTATATCCTATTTTTGTTAATTTGTAAACTCACTTTGTTATATTAACCGGGTAATTTTTGCTCAATTTAGTATTTGAACCAGTGGCTAATACCTGCCAAACATCGTCTACGCTGTCACTTTCTATTCTTAACTGATATTCAAAATAATCTACTGGAACAATCGGTTTAAATCTTCTGTACTTTGGTGTATTTTCTCCTGCAATAAGAGTGCCACCCAAAGGATTAGTTCCTAGAGGATTAACACCAAGCGCCGCACCAGCTACAGGAGTAAATAATAGTGTTTGGTCACTTCCATCTAATTCATACGTCTGAATGCTTTTAGCACCCTGCCATTCAAATAACACCTTAGCGGTCGCCGTTGCATTGCCACCGATATAAAGCTCTGTAAAAAGACGATTGAATTGTTTCAAGTAAGCTCGCTGTCCACTATTTCGATAAGCAAAATGGGCTTTGAACGCTATTGGATTACCATTATCACTTGTCCCTGTAAAGAGCTGATACGTATCTGGGACGCTATTTGAATGACCATATAGGAGATCTGTATAAACACTCAAACGACGTACTCCAATGATCTGTGGCGGTTGCCAGAACCTCTTAGCTGAGTCATATATATAAACTTTTCCGTCTGTCGGCGCCGTTACTAAAATATAGTTCCTCCAAAAATCCACTTCTCCATTAGTAAATGTCGCAGCAACAAAGTCTGGTTTAATAGGGTCAGAGATTGGAAGTGTCTGTGGACTTGGTAAGTTTTCAACCTGTCCAAGCTCTACCAGCTCGTTATTATTATTTACCCAGATAATTGTCTGCTTAGCTTTACCGATAAGCTCTTGGGACTTTGCTCCTTGTCCTTCTGCTACCAAAAGAGGAATAGCATGTGGCACTTCTCTATCAGAAGATGAACCAGGAGAAATTTCAAATACTATCTGATAGATTTTATTTTTACTAGAGAATACAATCATCTTTTGTTCGTCTGCTGCTTCAAATCCAATGGTTGGACCATCTAAAACAATAAATGCGCCTTCTCCTGCAATTCTTGGAGACGAATAACTATAATCAGTAAAACTTAAATTAGATGACACATAGACCTCTTGAGATGTGTTTGAACCCAAAAATACTTGTCTGTCCAAGGTTTTAATAACATCTATTACATAGCCCTCAAATGGCTCTGACTTATTTAATCTAACTTCCTGTATTACAAATGCCCCTGTATAACTAAAAGATGTTGGGTCGGGAGTAACACCTGTCAGTGTAGAGGCTGATTGACCTGTATATGCAAAGGTATTCCAAGAGCCATCGTCGTCTTTTATTCTTACGCTTCTAGTTCCATTTGTTAGAAACCTTCCAGTAGAGGAAGCGGCGTCTGCAAGAACAATTGTGTTTGAAGTAACACTGCTTACCGTACTCTGTCCACCAGACCACTCAAAAATAGTTGAAGAAGCATTTACAAATAGTAGAGCATCCTGCAGCTCTGTAGTTGTCCAAACAGGTGCATATCTTACTGGGTTTGTTGAATGAAGCCCTGTGTAAAGATTTTCCCAAGTAGATGAGGCAGAATAAAAGTACAAAGTTTTATCAACCTGTCGTAGGAGAATTTCTCCACCAGTTGAGTTCTTCCAGGAGTAGTCAGAAGTTATTGCGGTTGCAGTGGTTGAGGCTGCCCCCAACAAAGCATAACCGGCTCTAGTTTCTACCCTTTCTAAGTCATTGATAATTACATTTTGAGAACCACTAACAAGATACTCTGGAGGCGTGTTGGTTGGGTCAGACTTTGTATAGTAGCCTTTAATCTGACTTACTATTTCATATTGGTCGTCTGTCGCACCACCTAAAAGCAAATCTGCTTGCGTACCACCAAAAATAGCAGCAAGTATTATGCCCAGACCAATTCCTATTTTCTTGTAGTCTATTTTTTTGTCCATTGTATTCTACGATATTGTTGCTGAGGACGAATTGTTTCATCAGGGTTTCTAAACTTATATCTTCCGTATAAACCAACCTGTCTGTCATTGCCGTATAATTCTGTGGTGTAAGAATTGTACACATCTGTCTTTCCTTGAATTTGTAATGCTGCAAGACGAATGCATTCGTAAACAAACAGGTTTTCTGTGTTTGTATCTAGACAAATAATATCTGTATCTGCAGTCGGTGTCTCTAACCATGTACCCGCAGTACTTCTAAATAAGTACTTTGAGTAGTAGTAAAGGTCGGTAACTTCTGGTAGAGCAGAGAATATCTCATCAAACTTATATCCAGTATCACTTGCAGATAGAGTTAGTGTTGCACGTAGATAGTCTATGTTATCTGTATCTACTGTGCCTGTTTCTGTTGCTGCACTCCAATCAAAGGGAACTAGATTCCATCCTGCTCTAAATAAGCCAAATTGAGGCGCAGATGTAGTCTTTGAGAAGTAAGCCGAAGTTGAAGACCCCCATCTTAAAATGATATTTGTTACTACTCCTGCAGCAGTCGTATCAGGACAATAAAATGGAAAAAACAGAGTTGATAGATTCTCGTGGTCTGATAAATCAACTTTTGTAAAGTCATCATTCTCAATATACTCTCCTGTATCAAAGTCTGCTTGAATTGAAGCGGCTCCTTGATAAGCATTAAATGTTGAAGCTACTATATTTGCAGCAGTTCCATCCCATGTGCCATTAGATGTTACAGAATCAAGTGTGTGAACAGAGATAACGTTGCCGACATCTTTCGAATATCGAAGTCTCCTTGAGCCGTCGATCCATTCTGAAGTAAAGTCATTTTCGTTTTTATGTTGGTCAAAGTCTTCTCTATATCGTCTTGTTGGGTTATCTGCCTCAGTTCTTTGGGCTTGCTTTGCAATATCCATCACCTCTTTGAAGTCAGAAGGTGGAGAATAATCATAAACCGTGCCAAAGACATTAAATGGAGATCTGCGAACTGTTTCTGCTGGGTCTATTTGAGCAAGTAGGTTCGAAGCAGCCTCCTTAAATAAAGAGTAATCAGAAATGCCTTGAATGTCATCTATGTTGGCTCCACTCAGCTTCCTGTTTAGTATGTCTTTGACATTAGTTATGTTCATATTATCGATATGTATTTCTTACAACTTCTGTTGTTTGTAACCATATAGAGCTTGTTGCAGTCTGTGTCCATACCGTAAACCGTATTGCCTTAGTTGCAAGATTTTTAATGGTAACTTCCTGCATGCCAATCTGGCTTGTTGGTTTTTGTGTTATTGCAAAAGTAAAGAAGCTAGAAGATGTCGCTGTTGAAATTGACATGCCCTGAACTAATGTACCAGCAGTTGTTACTTGGTCTGCTACGGCAATTCCATACCAGTCTATACAATCATTTGAAACCTGTGGTTGAACATTTACTGTTGGGTTTCCTGACGTTGTGGCTGTAATCTGAACATACAAACCAAGAGTGTCTACGTCTTGAAGGGTATTTGATGAGTTTAACTTATTAGTAACCGTAGCATCACAACCGACTGTTAATAAGGTCGAGCTTGCTGAGTTGTTGATATCACTTGCATCTGCTCTAAAGAATGTCGGAGAAGTTGATGCTGTGGCGCTTGAACTAAGTCGCAGATTTCTTGATGCAATGCCTCCAAGTGTAGGACCTTGGCTCTGCATACTCTTAGTGTTTTCTGCTATTTGCTGTAAAATCTTAGTCTGTTGCTCCATTATCTGAACCTGTAATCCGAATATCTTTGCAATCAGCGCAAGTGGGTCAGGTGAAGCCGCAAACAGAAAGATTGGTGCTGCGATTGCAAGAGTTAGGACTGAGCCGATAATATATTTTTTCATTGTTTTTTAATTAACTTTTAATGGTGTCCTGTCCCAATCCTTGTCCCCTGTCACAAGCAAGGAACAAAGTTGGGAAAGGATTAGATTGCTGCGTCAATACATTTAATCTTATATTCCATTGTCCAGTTCCCATAGTAAGTAGATGATGAAATGTCTGTGTTATTATCACCAATCATTCCTACTATTGAAGAACCTGGGTTAAGAAGAAAAGACGTTGCTGCTGCTCCTCGTGCAAAATACTGAGTAGTTGAAGCGACAGTTGTTGATGCAATAAGATTCAACGTAGGCAAAGAGCCTGTAGAAGTACCTACTGATACTTTCAATGACGGTGCCAAAGGACCAGCAGATGTGCCAGCCTTTGCATACAACACGCCCGTGTCTCCATAACACACTGCTGGGCCTGGGCCAGTAAGAGTGTAAAGAGTTTGAGCAGCTGTTGTTGCTATCGAAGTAAAAGAGCCTCCTATAATATACCCATCTGGTGAATTTCTTACTGTAGAGGTCGCACTCAAAGTTGCCGCTCCAGTAACCGTCAATGTCGTTGTTCTTACCTGTCCTGCTGAAGGACTGGTTGAGTCTGTGCTCAACCCATTTGGGAAACGAGTTCCCGAAGCACCTACCGAT
>ERZ1292632.3132-Hain-H43-01um-R2-3132-length-12988-cov-24_pt1 | contig 12988 bp, 24 predicted proteins | sample MGYA00564407_ERZ1292632 | MGnify/ENA primary metagenome ERZ1292632 (study PRJEB36523, sample SAMEA6512637) | groundwater metagenome | collected 2019-01-08 | study: AquaDiva: Metagenomics assemblies of 32 groundwater samples
CTCGAAGGGGACGCCCTGGCCGCTACGATGGCGGTGCAACGTCTCTGACAGAAGCACAAAGGACTTTTACAATGGCTGCAATCAATAATCAGTGCCCGGTATGCCAAGGCAACCGCGTAGTCGAAAGCCAGAAGACTGGAGCAGTGCAGACCTGCCCGATGTGCAACGGAGCGGGCCGCGCCGAGCCGCGCGTGGTGCGGATGCCGAAGACCTATGTCTTTGGAAACGCTTCGCAGATCGCGCTGACTGCCAGCGCCGGGGCGGGCATCGCCGGAGCCTCCAGCCAGCAGCAGATGACGATTGACGGGCAGTACGAATTCGAGCTGGTATTTCTGATTGCCTCCTCGAATCCCGGCGGCACCGCCGGAGCCTGGCAGGATCAGATTGCCGATCAACTGCCGCGGAACTGGCAGCAGGCCGGAGTCTTCATCCAAAGCGCCAATCGCTGGGGCACGGCGCAGCGGCCGTTCCCGGTGGTGGCACGGGTGATCCTCGGAACGCGGGAAGTGCTCACTGGAGTTTTCCAGGACATGAGTGGCGCGACCAACACCATTCAGCCGTGCTTTGTGGGTTTCGACCTGCATCCCGACCTGGGCTAGTAACAGAGCCGCGCGCGCCAGCAAGCGGTCCTCTTAGAAAGAGTAACATGCGACAGAGCACCATCCCGGTTGACGGAGTTTTCAACACGCCGCGCTATGGCATGACCTACCCCGAGGGCTGGACGCTGGGCCTGGTGCTGCCGTGGTGTACGGCGACGGCGCGGGCCTACCTGCCCTCTGTCCCGGAGCGCCGCGCCATCGGCAGCCGCAAATCTCCGTTCTGGCTGGCGCTCGATTACGACCTCCAGGCGCAGGTAACCGACAATGACGGCGTTTCACCGGTCGGAAACTTTGTGGCACTGGCGATGGTCTCAACTTCCACGCGCACCCGAGGCTTTCGCACCCAGTTCCGCCAGTTGTCCGATGAGCGCGGCAACGGCTTCAACTTCTCCCGCGTTCCCATCGATGACGTGAACGCGATGGGCACGGCGCAGCGGCCGCTGTTTCTGAAGCATCCTTATCCGATGCCAAATTATTTGAGCCTGCTGAACCGCACCGCTAACAAAGCCTTGAACACTGATCCGAGCTCCGGCCAAAACGCCATTCAAATCTGCCTCTATGGCGTGCGGGATTGGGGGGAGCGTTCCTGATGGGCTATCGCGCACATCCCAGCTTGCGGAATCTGCGACGCGGCATGGGTGGAGTGTTTTTCAGCAGCCCCACGACATCGCAGCCAGCCGCCATCCCGGAGACACGCACCATCGTTCGCGCCCCGGCGACCATCACCGGCTCCGGCCGGCGCATGACCTACGAAGAGGGTGTGGCGCAGCAGATCCTGCAAATGAATCAGACGGTGGATGGGGCCAACCACATCGCCAATTTCTCCCAGGACATTCCCGGCCCGGCCGAAAACGGCGAGAACGGCAAAGAGGTCAGCGATGGCAGCCGCTCCCGGCTGCCTTACACCTACATGGGGATTCAGGGGACAGCCCCGGCGCAAATTTCGCTGCCAGCCATCGGCGCCACGCAAACCGTGGTCAGCTTCACCTGCCCGGCGCGGCAAAACGGCGAGATTGAATTCGTCGCCAACCAGTTTGTCGGCGGCGGCTGGACCGAAGGCACTGGCTCGATTATCTGGCAAATCCTGATCGATGGCGTTCCGGTGCAGGGCTACGATTCGATCCTGGGCTCGCTCGGCACTACCGCCGCGCCTAGCTGGCTGGGGAAGGGCGCCATCCAGTTTTCAGAAAACCAGTTAGTGCAACTGCGCGTCAGGAATGTATCGATTGCGGTCGCTGGACAAATCCTGCTGGGACTGCTGCGCGGCCACTTCGAGCCGATTGACACCAGCCGGCCAAGCACATGGTGATTACAAGATGCCACGTTTACGGCTGGCAACCGCAATTTGCCTTTTGATTGCCGGGAGCGCGCTGCCGGCGGCAGCCCAGTTTCTGGGGTTCGCCTCGCCGCAGACCATCACGCAGTCGGCATTCACGAATCAGACCTGCGCCGGCGTCGGCTCGGGAGTGTTTTTCAACGTTACGAATATCGGCCAGGGCGTCCACTACGTTCTCTACCAGTCCACCGGAACGGTTACATCGCTCTCCATCGAGATTCAGGGCAGCCGCGATGGCAGCGCCGGCAGTTTCTTCCGTATCTCGGAAAACGCGACTGCGGTCACTTCCGGCGGGCTGTTTGCAACCGTCTATTTGCCCGTAATCCGCATTGCCATCACCGCCTGCACCGGCACCGGAAATATCTCCGTTACCTATACCGGGACATCGGTCTCCGGCGGACCTCCGGTGGGCCTGTTCACCAGCTCCGGCATATTCAACAAAGATCTGGCCGTTGGCCGTCCCGCGCATACCACGGCAACCTTCACCGTCCCGCTGCCGAATGGAGGCAGCGGCGGCGCCGTCTATTTCACATTCTCGGCGGCAAGCTGCTCGGGGTCCACCTTGACGGTTGCTGCCGGTCCGGATAGCTCCCACCAGGTTACCCTGCTCAACGCAGCTTCCTTAAGCACGGCGGCCAGCACGCAGGCATTCACCATCGCGGCCATTCCTGCCACGATTGCCACGGTTACGTACACCACCGGCTGCCTCGCTTCTGCGGCAACTTACGATCTGAGCTTTTCAGTAGGCGAGCGGATCATCACCTCAGACGTCACCGTGAATATGACCGGGAATCCTGCCGGGGACTTGGCCAATGACCGTCCAGCCAATACCACGGCCACGTTTACGGTTCCCCTGCCGAACGGAGGCAGCGGCGGAGCGGTCTATTTCACTTTCTCCGATGCAACCTGCTCCGGGTCCACCTTGGCAGTCAGCGCCGGTCCGGACGCCACTCACCAGGTCACGCTTTTGAGCGCCAGCAGCCTGGCAGCGACGGCGAATACTCAAGCGTGGACCATCTCGGCCATTCCCGCCACCATCGCGGTGGTGACTTACACCACGGGCTGCGGAGCTTCGGCCGCCACCTATGATTTGACCTTTGCGTTTGGCGAGCGCATCATCACCAGCAATTTGACTGTTACGTTGACCGGCGGCGCTGGAGGGACCGTCATCAGTCCAGCCGCTCCCGGATTTGCCTGCACTAATCAGCAGACGATTCAGTTCACCGCCGTAGGCGCGGGCGCCACGCAAATCCTGCCCTTGGCGACCAATGAAACTTTCTACATTTGCCATTTTTCCGTTGCTCTCAGCACACCGGTGGACGTGCAGTTGCAGACCGGCACCGGAGCCAATTGCGCCACAGGGACTGCCAACCTTACCGGAGCCTATCCGGCAGTGGATACTGTCGCCCTGGACTTCGGATGGTGGTCGGCCTTGCGCGGGGTCCAAAGCCAGGCCGTGTGCATCAACGTGAGCGCGGCGGCGACCGTCGCGGGGGTGATTATCTATGCCCGGTTCTAGGCGCGCCCGATTCTGCCTATACCTGGTAGTGCTTTCATCCCTGGTGCTGCTGGGCAGCAACATCGAAAAGCAGCTCACGGTGGCCGGGACCTCTCCGATCACGGTCACTACTGCCGCCGGCGTAGCTACGGTGGCCTGTCCCACCTGTTTTCCCGGCACCGGCAGCGCGGCACTCGACTTCACCGTCAAGGGCGGGCTGATCGGTGGCGGCGGCGGACTCAGCGGTTCGTTCTCCATTTTCGATTCCGGCACAACCAGCACGACCGGCAGGATACCCTTTGCGGTAACTAGTATTGTCAATGGCGGGCCGGTGATTTGTTTTGGAACTGGCGTTGATCCACTCAGCAAAAACGTCATCGACGCCGTGTTCAACAAGAGGTCGGCAGATGGCATCGATGTCGTTCCGAATCTCGCTCATTCCACTTTCAATCCAGCGGCGGTGGCCGGCTGCTATGGGCAGACTCTCTATCCGTTCCTGGTACAGCGGTTCGAAGAATTGGAAGTGGCCTATTCGGATCTCTTGGCAATGCCGTCGGACACTACCTGGGCGGGGGAGCTCCGGGGAACGACTTCACAGCCGTTGGCAGATTACTACGCCACGGGAACGGTTACAGCCTCTTCCACGGTCTATTCCGGGGCCGGGCAGGGCCGCACGCTGGCGGCGGTGCTCACGGTCGAGGGCACGGCGGCAAATGTCATCCCTTACGCGGGGACCGCTCAGAACTTCTGTGTCCGGACGGGCAGCTCGCAGCCTGCCGGCGGAGCATTGGTAATTACGCTGCGAAAAAACGGCGCCGCCACAGCAATTGTCGTTACCGTCGCGGCCTCATCGGGGAACGGTTTGTATTGCGATACCGATACAGTGGCTTTCGTGGCTACGGATTGGTACACCTGGGAATTAGCGAATGCGAACATCGCAGCAAGCGCTCAGGTGAATAACATCACGATGGAGTTTGTTCCGAGCTCCACTCCCAAGGCGATGTTCTTCTTCCCGAAAGCAAACAATGCCCTGACCGCCTCAGTGAATAATTATTTCTACCCCTACATGGCCGCTACCCGCAGTGCTACGGAAACGGACAAGTGGGCGGCTATCGCCAGGGCAGGGACTTTGGTGAGTCTCTACTGCTATGTCGAGACTGCCCCGGCGAACACCATCACAGTTACGGTGCAGCAAAACGGAGTGGCTTCCGCCGCTACCGGAACCATCACGGCTGCCGGGGGCACGGGAGTCAAGACCATTTGGACCGGCAGTCTGGCAGTGAGCGCCAACACGGCGCACACGATCAACTATGCAACAGGGGCGGGCGCCCAAGCCGTCATCCCGCAATGCGCCATGGAGTTTGATTAGGCTATGAATTATCTATATAAACAATTAGCTATTTGCTTGGCGCTGTGGCTGGGAGCCTCTGCGGCCGTGGCCGAAACACCGACCTGCATCGATACCACGCTCTCGGCTACCGGGCGGCAGCAGCTCACCGTGCCGGGCGGCGCGGAGATCTACGGCTCGGTGCGGTTCAGTTACCGGACTACCGGATTGCCCACCGCGGTGAGCATCTCGATTGAGGCGGGGAACGTGGCGGCGGCCACGCAGACGCCGTTCGAACAGATTGCCGCAGTAACGAATACTTCCGGGGCCAGCATGGGCACGGCGGCAGCCGGCTGGCGATTCTGGTTTGTGAATGTAGCCACGCTGGCGGGCGGCACCAGCCCAACAATCATTCTGACATCGTGCTTCCACCCCAGCGCCTTCTCGATCGCGCGTTTTGGGACTGTGCCGACATTTCCGAACCAATCCGCCAACACGCTCTTTGCAGGGCCGGGATCGGGAGCGGCGGCCACGCCCGCCTTCCGCGCGCTGGTACTGGCGGACCTTCCTGCAACTACAGTTACTGGCGCCGGGACTGCCGGGCAATCGGCCGTTTGGAATGGGGCCAATACCATCGCCGCCTCTCCCGCAGTGCGCTTTGCCGATAAGTTCGCCGGAGCCGACTTTGATGACAAGGTAACAGCGGCCCACACGGACTTGCCAGCTACCGGCGGCACGATTGACGCGCGGGGACTCGAAGGAGCGCAAACAGCCAACACGACAATCACACTCAGCAAGCCAGTCCGATTACTCTGGCCCGCCGGAGCGGTAACTTACTCTGGAACTGGAAGGTTTATCTCTGCAACGGTTCGCGGAATTGTGATTGAAGCTATCAGCCACAGTGGCGATGGGGCGGATGCAAGCGGGAGCACGATGGCGGTTACTGGAACTGGAGTCGATGGGATTCTCGCCACGGATGCGGAAGGAATTGTCCTCAAGAACTTTAATCTAACTGGTCCTGGTTCTGGAACAGGGATCGGCATCAATATGAAGTCGAATCTATGTCAGATTGAGAATGTGGCCGTCAAGAGTTTTGGAGGCAGCGGGGTAGTCATTGACGGCACGGTTAACAACGCTAACCTTTGCAGGATCGTAGGCGGACGTAGCGGCAACAATGGCAGTCATGGTTACGAGACCAAGGGTACGAACGGCAATTTAACGCACTTCATTTCCGCAATCTCACAATCGAATGCCGGAGATGGGTTCCACATAGCAACCCCTTACAATTTGTTTTCGGCAACGAACACGGACAGCAATGGCGCAGTGGGAACCGGGATAGGCTACCAGTTCGTTTCTGGGGCGACAAACAATAAAGGGGTAGCGTACAGTGATGCTCCAAACGGGAATGAAGTAACTGGTTTCGACTTCGACGCGGGGGCTAACTACAACACGCTGCTGAATCCGAATTTCGCGGCTCCTGTAGTGGATGCGGGAACCTCAAATATATACCAGTCAACCACCGCTGGGATGCTCAATACTGCGCATCTTGGTACTATTACAGCAGGCGGACCTAACGATAATCTCGCGTATATTCTGCCGTCAACGCGATTCCAGGGATTCAATCAACCTACTGGCGCTGGCGCTGCATTCGGGGCGTATGGCGGAATCCTTTTTAATGCAAACAACAGTTTTGACGCCAGAGCACGCAGATATTTGATTACGAACGCGCTCGACTTGTTCAAGTTTGCAATTGTAAGAAGCTCGAATAGCAGCACGGATCCTAGTTTAGGGAATACCGGGGTTCTGGCTTCCGGTACGGTTGATTTTACTATGGATGAGACCGGCAACGTCGGCATCGGAGATACTTCGCCCGCTGCTCTGTTGACAGTCGGGAACGGCGACTTGTTCCAAGTCAGCAGCACCGGAGTAGTGTTGATCGGCACTGTCGCCTTTGCCGCACTTGGAACTCCTGCGAACGGTACGGAGGTTTATTGTTCAAATTGTGATGCGCCCACTGTGGCCGGCAGTTACAATACGTGCGCTTCAACGCCCGGACCGGGAGCCTGGGCGAAACGTATCCGGGGAGCGTGGTCATGCTTCTGAGATTATTGATTCTGGGGCTATTCCTATACGGAAGTGCAGGCGAAGGGGCCTGTACGCCATTCAAACTTGTGGCTATAGCCGGTTCCGGAGACACCCTGGAATGTATAGACCCGCCAAGCGGAGGCGGCTACGCGACAATAGACGAGGCGACGGCGGTGACGGCAAATGCACTTTGACGTATACCGCCGCAGGTGGAGCGCAGGCGATCATAGTAGATTAGCAACGACCATTGAAAGTCTGGTGTTAGGAAGCTCTGGGTGATTTCTATGGGGAAAATGATGGCATTGGCAGGGCCGGGGGAAAGCTCCCGGCAAAACTATCTCGGCGGCGTTACATCACATCCGCCCTATGGAGTGGGAACGATCCTCACGTCCGGCGACGGCACGCGACACATGGAGATTTTGTCCGAGCCCGGCCCCGCCAGCCCGGAAAAGCAATGGCAAACGGGTGGCGGCGATGATATTTGGCTCCGCGTGGGCACAACCTTGCGACCACTGCCTCCGAATGGCTGGGTCTATACCATGCAAGACACCGGCTTTCTGACCTATGTGCAGGATCCAAACTATACCGCGCCAGAGGAAACTACTACTCCCGGGACAGAAATCGTAGCCGAGTGGAAGCCGGCCGGCGGCTTCGATAGAAACATTATCAAACAATGGGGCTGGGTAGAGGGCGCTAATGGATCGTGGACTCACCCCGCAACGGGTGCAACTGGTTATTGGACTCCAGAAAACAAATTTATCAATGTAACTACGAATCAGATATTCGATCCCGTAACCGGGCAACTAACTAACCTGGCGGTCGCGCCGTCTCCGCCGACGTCAACGGATATTCTGGGGCTGCCGGAACATGAGATTCTCCCGATCCCCCAGCCGGGCGTCGGGCCGACTCACATTGCCACAGAGAGAGATAAGTTTGAGATTCCGGCAGCGGAACTTCTACGTTCTATGTTCGCAGGCAAGGAAGACACGGAGGAAGCTCGCGCCGCTCGACTTTTGGCAGAACAATTATTGCAGCAAGTTATAGCCGGAGAACTCACGGGCGATGAAGCCTTGGCGAAATTACAATCCGGGCTTTCTGCAGGCATTCCGCTGTGGGTGTGGATTGCGGGCGGTGGCGCAGCACTCTATCTTTTCAGCAGGAGATAAAATTATGGGATACTATCTCGGAGAAGCTGTGGCGGCAACGCTGGTCTACAATCCTTCCACTAAGATTGTGCAGTGGAGCACCACTGAGCCAGAGGCGGAAGTCTACATGGGCGGGCGTCTGTTTGCCCGCGCGCCCAGCGGCTCGCAGGCCGCTCCGTGGGTCACGCTCGGCGATAGTTATCTCTTCGAATTGAAAAGCATGACTGGCGCCGTGCTGGCAAGCGTTTTCATTGACACGGATGGAACTGTCTCCGGCCAAACTATTTACGGCGGCGAGATCCCGCCGGCGCCGCTCGCGCGTTTTGCGCCTCCCAATGGAGGAAGCGGCCGTCGGGGAGCTGCGGCCGCCACGGCGCCTTCCTGGTTCGAGCAGAGCACCGATATTTTTGGAACGCCAGTGCCCAACCTTGCTATGGTAGGAGGCGGCGGCCTGCTGCTGCTGTTGCTGCTGGCGCGCCGCAAGAAATAAAGGAGATAAAACTTATGCGATGCAAAGTATCCTGCGTATTGAAGCAGCCGGTTGAGGACGGTTTCTACTTGAGCTTTTGTCCCGTTTATACTGGCAGCGAAGAGAACAAGAAGTTTTTCAAATACACACCTGGGGGCACGGTCACATTCAATGTTTTGAACCGGACCGCTGCCGAGAACTTTGAGGTAGGGAAAGAGTATTATCTCGATTTCACGCCAGCGGGCAGTTAAGTACAAGCCCCAAAAGTAATCAGAGAGGTGAGCCGTGGCGAAATACGAAGTGATTGCGGGAATTTACAAATCCGGCGCCGATGAGTCGCTGGAAGAGGAAATGCTGCTCGAAACCGATGACTTGGCCGAAGCGCAGGAATTTCTGGCGGAGCTGGCCGAAGCCGAAGACGCGGATGACGACCAAGATACGGAAGACGCCAGCGAGGTGCCGGAGTAACCGTGCAGTGGATCATTCTAGCGGCGATTGCCTACTACCTCTACACGCAGGGAGGCTTGTCCGGCATAGGCGGGCCGCGGCCGCAGCTCGACACGGTGCTGAATCAGCGGCTCCCTGGCGGATTCGTGATCGGCGTTCCAATTCCCCAGGGCTGGCGAGTGTATCGCCTGGCGGACGGCTCGCAGGTCATCATCCAGCCGGGCGCGGCAACGGCGCCGGGCGGCTGGGTCCAGGCAACGCATGACGGGAAACTGATATGGTTCAACGAGCAAACGGGGCAGGTGCAATGATGAAGCAACGGAAGCCAGGGCAATCTGCCCTATCGGGGCAAGATCAAACACCTGAACGATCGGCCACGGGCTACGGCCTATGTCCTGGCCAGGAGAAGTGCGGCGGATGCTACTCCGTTGGTGTGATTGACGGACGGGAGCGGTTCATCCATCCTCCGAAGGGGTGCAAAAAGAGTCACCTACAAAACCTCAATGGATGACGCCACCCTTGCGCAAAAAGCGCAATAACACGAAAAGCATGGCCCCCTTGGGGTAAACCGGGGCATTTGAGCCAGTTTTTACACGTTTTCGTGGGTACGTGAAGTGGAACAAATAGTATGACCAGACAGCTCGGACAGGCCAGCGGGGCGATCGTGGACATGATTGCCGCTGCGGCGCTGCGCTACGGCGTGGACCCGAATCTTGCCGTTGCCCAGGCGCGCGCGGAATCGAATCTGAATCAGGCCGCGATCTCTTCTGCGGGCGCCATCGGCGTCATGCAGCTCATGCCAGCAACGGCAAAGTGGCTGGGCGTGGACCCTTACAACCTCGCCCAGAACATCGATGGCGGGGTGCGGTATCTTGCGATGATGCTCAAACAGTACGCTGGCGACGTGCAGAAGGCGCTGGCAGCCTACAACTGGGGGCCGGGGAATCTAGGCAAGGCACTCGTGGCCTACGGCTCCGATTGGATTTCGCACTTGCCGCAGGAAACAACGAAATACATTGCCCGGATCACGGCGGCCATCAGCCCGTATCTCCCTGGCGGCGAGAGCGGCCCCAGCGGCGACACGATCGCGATTCTGATTGTCGGCGCCATTCTAATTTTCCTGGTGGTGAATTGATGCAAGCAGAATTGGGACCGCTATTTGAGATCGCAAAGTCGGCCGGGCCGTGGGGCCTGCTCACGGCCTACCTGCTATACAAAGACCTCTACAAGCCGTGGCGCAACGGCAAAGTCAACGGCAAGGGCCCCCACAACCAAGCCGTGCCCACAATCAACGCCAAAGATTTTGCGACCGAGAAGGATGTCAGCGAATTGGCAAAGAGTTTCCGGGAATTTCGCCGCGAGGCCGACGAGCGCCACAACGATTTTTTGCAGCGCATGGTGCGCGTGGAAACTAAGGTGGACAGCATTGAGCGCGACCATCGGGATGAAAGGCGCGACTAACGCCAGCGGGCCGCGTGGCAAATAGGAGAAAAACTATGAAACGAATCGAAGAGGGCGTATTGGTCTTCCGGCCGGAGTACGAGCCGGAGGAGATTATCGAGTTTCCAGATTGGGCGCCGCGGCGCTATCGTCTCCTTTACCGCGGGGAACCGGACGCCCCGGTGAGGCAGTGGCCGGGCTCGGCTGGGAGCAAACTGTTCGTGCGGGCGGGAACCATCCTGCTGCCACTTTGGAGCGAAGGCGAAGACTCAAACATGGGGGCCTTCCGATACATCTATCGGATGAAGTCGGACGGCCGAACGGAGTATTGGGGGCGTCAGGAATGAAAACGGCGAAGTGGCTCTTGATTATTTTTGGCCTGCTCGCTGCGGGCGTGCTGCTGGCTGGAGCCGGGATCATAGCCTGGGTGTGGCACTCGTTCAACAACATTAATTTCAAATAAGGGGGTTCGTATGCGTGGATGGAAAACTTGGCTGGGAGCAATTGTTATCGGAGGCAGCGGGGCGGCGACGGCCTTGGGCTATCCCGAGCTCGCTGCGATTCTGCTGAAAGTCGGTGGACTGTTCGCAATCGTCGGCATCGGTCACAAAATCGAGAAGAACGCCGCGCCGAAGTAACCGCTACGCTCCGGTTGGTGTAAAGCATTTTGTGCAGCGGATTTCTCTCGTGCGGATTGAATACCATACAACAGCACACGAGAGCAGTCTGCAAATTGAACAGCGGGGGTCCAGCGCAACAAAGTTCTTGTTCATCAAGTTTCGGATGCGCACCCATTCTCCGCCCCATACAATTTTGCTTTTCATCTAGGTCGCCTCATGTTCAATGTAGTGAATCAGGACGATCTCCGCAAGTGGGTGCGGTTCGTGCTGTCTTGCGGAGTAGCGGCGTTTGTTTCCTACTGGGGAGTGTTCGCCACAGCCGGAGGTGGAATGCTTTGGGCGGGCAGCTCGCCATCGGTGGCGCTGGCCGGCGGAATCTTCGCCGGTGCTGGCGCGATGGCCGCGGCAGTGTTAGCGACAGCAAAAGCTTCACCACTCTGGCCAGAATTAACAGTGCTGATTTCAAAAGCATCTTCTACCCCGAATCCCGAGTCCCGAATCCCGAGTCCCGAAGATCCTGCCGCTCGCCCGCCCGCTCTCACCGGCTAGGCGGTTTTATAACTGGGACACTACCAACCCCATTGCATGTAGGACAATCGGCGAAATCTTCATCCTCAGAAACATCTTCGGGAGGGGCAACTATGTCCAGGATCTCATCGAGGCGCCCCTGGAGTTCTTCAACTTCGCCTTCCAATTGGATCAAGTGTTTGCCGAGTTCTGAAGATTCCAGTTCTTGAATCCTATGCTTCAAACTTTCTATTTCTCTTTGCTGCCCTCTCGTGGAAACATGTGTTCTTTTTGCCATAATTTCTCCTTCACCGGCTAGATTTCTTGATCCTTTTCAGCATTGCATAAACCGACACTAGCGGATTGCTTTTGTACTCATCAAACCAGTCCTCTTCGATCAGAATATCGCGGACCTCGGTGGGCTTCAATCCTGGAGATTCCGCGAGCAGTCGGCGAACTCTTCCAACTAAACTAGACCTTCTTCCGCACATGGGGCATCGTTGTTCTTCCAAGTAACCCTCACCCCCTAGGTTCTACTTTCTCCAGCTCGCATTGCGGGCAGCGCGGGACCATGACAACCTCTCCGTGCTTCCAGCAATCTATTTTCCCTTCGATTCGCCGCCCCATTCCACGAATCCGCGCTGCCTGATCCGCTACGACGTGGACCAGCGCCAGAGCATCGGTCCCGAGCCCGGCATACATCATCCGCCAGACGTTTTCCTGCTCGGATGTCGGCCCCCAGGCGGTTGACTTGCGTTCGGCGTGGCGGCCTTCGAGATACCCAACATCCCGCCCGTACCATTTCCCGAGCAGGAACGCCGCCAGCAACCCCAGCGATAATAGTACTCCGTAGATCACGACGCCCTCGGAACGCCGCGCGCGGAATCCCAGGATCCGGGCGGCTGTTCTTCCAGGACTTCCACCTGCACCATCTTGCGGCAGGCCGGACAGCGCCAGCGCGAGCCTGGCTGCGGCGGCCGGGGAAACTCCCCGCGCAACAGCACGTACTCGCACTCCCCGCATTCCACCCGGTAGGGCTTCAGCTGCATTTCGTTCATACAGCACCAAGGCTGTTTACGAACCGTGCGGCTTCAGCCGACAATTCCCCGGTTTTCCAATTCGGCCACAAATCACGTCTCGAATGTGGTAAACAAATCAGGCCCTTAATCTGAGGATGAAGTCGTGTCGCCTGATTCCAGGCATCAATCATAGTTTCTGCTGTTACATCATCTAAGGCGCTATAGCCTGAGTCTCCAACGTCCTGCTCAAAAACTCGGAATTGTTGTTCCATACACTACTCCCTTATCTGACACTGTGAATCACACCGGTGACAACCATCGAAGTGGTCTCCGAAATGTGGGCACGATGGCGGGCACGACTCACCCGCCAACGACCCTACGGAGTGACAAAGACAGTTTCCCAGGCAGCGGCAACTCAGCCCGAAGCAGTTGCAATTGGCGCACCCGGAGCGGTGTTTCCCCTTGCAGTCCGACCTGGCAACCGGCCCCCTCAAGC
>ERZ1292632.3133-Hain-H43-01um-R2-3133-length-12985-cov-38_pt1 | contig 12985 bp, 9 predicted proteins | sample MGYA00564407_ERZ1292632 | MGnify/ENA primary metagenome ERZ1292632 (study PRJEB36523, sample SAMEA6512637) | groundwater metagenome | collected 2019-01-08 | study: AquaDiva: Metagenomics assemblies of 32 groundwater samples
TTGTCTTAGGGCCTACAGATACGTCGCCCGATTGATGGACTTGGTCTTGAGTCGGATGTACTTGACCGTCTGCGCCGCGGTTGAGGTGCAGATGCCGATGCGCGGCTGACTGGTGTTGAAGAGCACCATCATGTCGCCCTTCACCAGGCCCGTCGTCACAGCGGTCGTGTACTCGTTCCCGAGATTCAAGAACCGGCCCGCTCGGAGGGCAGCTGCTAGGCCCATATACGAAAAGGCTTTAGCCATCTTACGCCTCCGACCTTACGGACACTTCGGCCCGCAGGATACGGTTATCCGAGGTGATGCCGTATCCGCCGTAGAACTTCCACCCGAGACTGTCGAACTGATCCAGCGACCCGTGGCGCCGAGGGCCCACGAGCATTCCGAACTCACCCACATCCGGGGCATAGGCCTTCGCCAGCGACTCCGGTCCACCGAAGACGATGGTGTACACGCTGTCGGCGTTGCGCACCACGTCTGAGGTCGTGTGGTCAAACCGGAAGCCGCCGTTCGGCCCCTCCCCCACGAAGGTCACGATGCTCGTGGTGTTGGAGACCCACTTCACCCGCTCATTCTGCGGGAAGAAGGTATTGCCGGTCTCTTCCGTCCCCACGCTCCACCAAGCGCCCAATCCCGAGTCCAGGTGAGTGGACACGGACAGGGTCACGGTCTTGGCGAGAGCGTTAGAAGCGGCCTTGAGCGAGGTGGCGACGACATCGGTTCCATGATCGGCACCGGCGCCGTAGAACGCCTTGGCCCACGGAGACACGACCAACCGGAATGCAGACAGGGCGCCGAGTTCGTGGTTAAACAGGATCTCGGCCTTCTGGTACTGCATGATCGACTGCACGTTTCCGGTCCGGATGATATCCGAGTAGACCGCGGGATGGGTTATGGCGACAAAGGTCGTGGCTCCAATGTTCATCATCTGATTGAAGTCTGGGACCTTGTTCGACAAGAACCGAATCCACGCTTTCTCGAACACCGCGTCGTCCGCGTTATGGGAGGTGGTTCCCGCGTCCAGCGAAGCTCTGACCGCCGCCGCTTCCAGGTGGGTTCCCTGATTGGCGGCCGCCTGGGCCAAGAGGTCGATCGACTCCATCGCGTTCTTGCCGATCTTCTGGATCCGGGCCTTGCCGTAGTTGGTGAACGCCTGGATGAGCAGGAGCTCGGAGGCTTGCAGGACTTCTCCACGGGAGGTGGGGGTCAGCGAGGCGGTCGCATCCCGAAGGGCCTGCGGAGTGATATCGGCCACTTCCGAGATCGCGGTGACTCCTGGAGCCATGTCGCTCAGGAATTCCACCTGGATCGAGGAGCCGCGGATCATCTCCGAGTTGTCGGGAAACGGCTGCGCGATCTGATCGTACACGCGCTCCGTCATCGCTGCGTCGAGATACTCTTCGACGTACTGGGTTCGGATGCTGTTGGACAGCGCTCGGGCTTCACCGGCACTAGCTGAAGCCGTTTGAATAGGCATTGGTTATCCTTGTGCGCCGCTCCGCCTGCGGATGCCGCTGCGTTCCGTCACACGCCGCTCGCAGAGGGTCTGGAGTGTCAGCAAAGCGCTCTTGCGCCCGTCGATGATGTGCTTCACGTTTCCGTGAAACACCGTCTTATCGATCTCGAACATCTCATCAGACCACTCGGCTTGCACGTCCTCTTGCTCGGCGGGGGTCAGCTCAAAGAGGTTCAGGACTGCTTCGGCCTGTTGCTCAAAGAACATGTCCTGCCAAGCCAGAGGCATTAGCGTATGTCTGGTCGCTGCGGCGTAAGCGCCGCGAGTTGAGTGCGGAGCGCTTTGCGCCTTTCTTTTAGTTTGGGATCGGTTAGGCTTCCCCGCTTGCCCGACTGAATCTCCTCTAGTTCTGCGGTGAGGGAATCCACGTCGCCTGCGGGTGCCGCGGTGCCGCCGCCTCCCACGGCTGCGGCTGCGGTGACGCCAGACTGCTTCGACACTTTCCGAGCGGCGTTGTCAGCAAATCGTTGGACGACATCCGGCCAATCGCCGGGATCAATCCTCCCTCGATATTGCTCAACCAACACCTTGTACTCAGGGTTATCGACCGCAAGTCCAGCACCTACGAGGATCGCCGCGGATTGCGCCTGGGCTGTAGTCCATGCCCTATCAGCGGGCGCTGTGCCTTCAGCCCCGCCCTGCGGTCCCTGGTGCTCGGCCACGATCTCATCCAAAACCAGATTGCGTGCCGCTTGTTCCACATTACCACTGGCCTGTGCAAGGTAGTCCGCGATTCTTTGGACATCCTTAAACCGGCCGTGAGTGGTGGATTTGAAGCGCGCGTCAACCCGGTCATCGAGAATAGGGTCGAGTTCGCCACGGACTATTTCGGCTGCTCTGCGAGCAACCGCGTCCACGTCGATTGCCGGAGGCTGGGAACTCACGGGCGCGGGTCCGCCCGGAACACCCGGCATTGGCGGTGCTGGGGTTTCCTGCTCGACTCGCTCCTGGACGTTATCTGCCTCGAGTGGCATGGTTCCTCCTAAGTTATCCTATCACGGAATTTCTACGGTGCTGCAACCGGCGATTCTTGAAGGGAACTACGCATGGCCAGCATGAGTCCCTCGGCGCCTCCGGGAATGCCCATTGATTGGGCCGCGGTCTCCAGTTTCCTTTGTGCGGCGACGGGAAGCGGAGTGCCATCCAGGAGGAAGTCCATCACGAGGCGGAAGGTCGAGCCCCCGAGCGCGGCCTGCCACATTTCCGGCGTGATTGCTCCGGGGCCGCCGGTGGGGAAGTTTCCTTGGACTTCCAGTGCGCCGATGCCGAGTTCTCCCTTGATCTGGCGCAGGGTCGCTCCCTGGCCTTCGGGGAGCAGCCTTCCCACTTCGATGGCTTTCTGCTCCGCGATCGGCACCCAGGCGTCTTTCAGTTCGCCGTAGCGCTTGAGTTCGGGGTGAGCCTTGTAGTAGGCTCGGGCCTCCTTCAGATCGGCTCCTTGGAGGAACCAGTACACGTCCCATTTCTCCCAGATGTCCTTGCCCAATTCCTTTTCAATGGCGTCGTACATGAGTCCTTTGTAATACTGCTCAACCTTCTCAATGGAGTTGTAGTACGCCGATAGGGTTTGGGACCTCAGAATTGTCTCGGCCCTCCAATCGAGGGCCTGGCCGATGGCCGGGTCGAGGCTGAGGATGCGCTCCGCGGCTTCCTTCTCGGCCGGGGTATCGCCCTTGGCCCCGAAGTACGCATCCACCCGGCTCCAGATCTCGGCCCCGAAGCGCCGTTCACCTTCCTGCAGCAGGGACTGGTACGCGCCGCGGGCCTCGTTCCATTCGGATCGGGTGGCGGTGTTGGGCATGTCGAGCACTGCGGCGAGGTCCAAGATCCCGGCCATGAAGCGGTCTTTGTCTGTCTCCGGCCACTGTTCGATATGTCCCTTGCTTTCATAGAAACGGGAGAGAAGCTCCGCCGGCACACCGACGAGCTCCGCAAAGTCATCCGTCTGTGCTGGCGGAATACGGCCCAGCACGTTGTAGGCAAAGGCCCGATCCCGATCCAAGCCTCCCTTGCGAGAGAGGAGCAGAGCATCCATAAAGGGATACTTCTTGCGGATCGCCTCAATACCCTGCCGTACTTCCTCGGGCGAGTAGTCGGGCTCCTGAGCCCAGAACCGCTGCCAGTCCCCGTAGAAGCGATCAATCTCCATGTCCGATTGAGAGCGGGCGCGGAAGCCGACACCGAGGAAGAAGGAAGCCAGCTGCCCCGGCCCCCGCTCGGTCGCCTCTCGCAGCAGAGCTTCCTCCCAGATCGGGCCGCGCTGTTGGTAGGCCGCATCCAGAATGTCCGCGGTCGGATACTTGTGCTCATTGTCCATCGCGGCAAGTGCTCGTCCCGCCCGCCGGCGCTCAAAAGGTCCAACGCCTCCCGAGAACCAGTGGACGAACGGATCGAGCTCCAACGGTTTCCCGACTGCGAGGGCCGAGGCAGCTCGGATTGTGGCAGTCTGAGGGAACATCCGCCCCGCCCAGCGGGCGGCGGCTTCGTTCTCGCCCTTCATGTAGAGGGCGAGAGCCGTCGCCCAGGAGTACGGCGTCCAGGTCGAGGGTCCGAGCTTCCCCGCCTCCTGGAGCATGGTCGTGAACCAGCCCGTCCGTTTGTAGGGATCGTCGAAATCTACTCCGACTAATCCGTTGAGCGGATTGAGGGTGGCCTCCAGATTGAAGAAAAGCGGGTGCTCAGAGTCCAATCCCAGGAGTTCATTCGAGTTGATGTTGTACTTCCACCATTCCGGGGCCCCGGCGTGGATCTTCTCCAAGGCCTCCCGGTAGCGTCCGTAGTTCGCGAGGACCTCCGGATTGGAGACCACCCGTTTGAGCCAATTGGCGTAGGTCCTGGAATACCAAAAGTTGTAGGGGTAGAGGTAGGAGAGCGCGAGGTCGATGTTCCGCTTCTCGGGATACAAGAGCAGGGTGAAGTCTCGGGCCTGCTGGGCGACGGCTTCGGCAATCAGCCGAGCCTCTGCGATCCGCCCATCCGCCTCCTTCAGCCAGGGTATCAGAGCGGCTTCGACCTCATCCCCCCAGGGGGCCACGGCTTCGAGGCTTCCCCAGTTTCCACGCAATCCTTCCTCGATCCGGGCGGACAGCTGTTCCAATCCGGGAAGGTTCTCTTGAATGGCTCTCGCATGAGACGGCATCGCTCCTTTCGCTAAGGGAGGGACGAGTGGCTCGAGCGTCACCGCCTCGGGAGCAGCAACCATTGCCCGTGCCGTCTCCTCGGGTATTCCTCTGGCTACCAGTTCCTCGACGGTCGCCGGTCCCGCCTCGGCGAACTTCTTGGCTGCCCGCTGTTCTAAGGCCGCTCGGGCGATCTTGGGGGAGATGTCGTGCAGGTTCTCAAAGGGGGCCATGCCTTCGGGAAGATTGGCGTTGATGGCGTTCAGAAGATGGCGGGTGTTGTCGATCCCTTCGCCCACAGGGATCTGGAAGAGCTCCCCTCCCACCCCGAAGGTATAGAGCCGGCCGTCTTTCAGGATCGCGGCGTTGTCGAACTTGAGCGACTCCAGGTAGGACGCTCTGGCCTGCTGCAACAGCGGCGTATTGACCTCGAAGCCTGTGACCGCTCCCATCTCCCTGGCAAAGGCTTCGGTCCCAATCGCGATCTGGTCCCGCATCGCCTGAGCCATCTTCTCAATCGTCGGACGGGCGTGGACCCGGAACAGTTCATTGACCAGTTCGCCGCGGGTCATCCCGATGGGAGGTTCACCCTCAATTCCGATGGTCTTCCAGACCGCCCCCCAATCGGTGTCGTTCGGCATCTTCTGGATCTTCTTCTTCCATTCAAAGATTTCGTTCCAGAATTTGCCCCGCTGCAGGCGGCCGAGCTGCTCGATCTCGCCGTTCAGCAGGGATCGGTAGCCCTGGGCGATCCGCTCTACCTGCGGAGCGGGGATCTGCTGTTGGCCGGCCGCGAAATACGCCTGTCGAGCCAGTTCATTCGCCGCGCTTTGGTAATCTCCGATGGAGCGGTCGGAGGCATTGAACTTCGCCTGCAATCCCGACACCGCCTCGTCAGAAAGGTGGCCCGCCTCTCGGGCCGCTCCAAGCGACGCGGCATCCTGAGTAAACGCCGAACCCTCCGGAATGGCGGAAGTCTCCAGCTGGACCTTGGCCGCCTCGGCTCGAAAGTCATCCAAGGATTTCGCCCAGGCGGCCGCCGCCTCATCCGGGGTCCCCAGCTTGAGGGCTTCGTTTGCGTCATCGAAGAGGCCCCAGTCGTGGAGCGCGGCCAGGTCTTCGGGCGAAGCCCACTTTGAGACGTTGCGGAAGGACTCGATCGACCCCGCCTTGACCGCCTCACGGAAGGCTTTCTCTGCCCTCCCGAGGTTGCCCCGGTTGTCGGCGACCAACCGCATGAGGAGGTCCGCGGCCTCCTTCGGCATCCCGGCTTCCAGGAGCGGTCGGACGTCGGGGATCGCCCGTCCGGGCTGGAGCATCTTGCGCATGGTCTTGGAGATCGAGTGTCCGATCACCCGCTTCGCGGCCCCGATCTCGAACTTCTCAGAGATCTTCATGAAGGTGTTCCAGAGCTTGTTGGTCGTCTTCACATCCGCGGCGGCGACCGGGCCGTACCCGAGGGCTTTCGGAACCCGGCCCCCGAGCCAGTCGGTGGCCTCATCCAGCCAGCGTTTGGGGCCAAACCGGAAGGCTCCCGGTCCCTCATCCACGAAGATATGGATGGTATTCGTGACGAGATTTCTAAAGGCGTAGCCGGGGGACATGCCCATGTAGATGGCGGAAAAGAAGGTGTTGATCGGGCGCATGATTTGGGAACGGGCTACGCCGTCGAATTTAGAGAGGGCCTTCAGAGTGTCCGAGACTTTTTCCCCCGCCGCAATCCGTTCCGTGATCGTGGGGAACATCTTGTCGATGATGGGAGTTACGCCCTTGTTTACGTGCTCGACCAGCGGGGCAATATCCCCGGTCTTGCGCACCTCCGCCGTGACTTCCGCTAGATCATCCAGGAACTTCTGAGGGTTATCCCCGATCAGATCATTGAGCAGGATACCCGCCTCGTTCCCGGCTCGGGAGTAGAGGGGACGGGGGACCTTGAAGTTGTTGAGGATGTCGATGCCGAGGGCAACCTTCGCGGGATCGCCCGAGTTGGCAAGCGCCAGACCGCGGTAGATTTCCAGGGTCTCTTCGGGTCCGGAGGAATTGGCTGCCACCCAGCCCGCCAGTTGATCGAAGCGGCGGGCGACGTTGAAGCGCTTGCCGGTCGCGGTGAGGGAAAAGAGCCCCGTGTCTTTCCCAAAGGTGTCCAGTCCGGCTCGGGTAAGGTTGGAGGCCGCGACCTGAGCCTGGGCAAGATTGCCCACCGCCTCTATGGCCTTCCCTTCGTCCGCGACCTTCCCCAAGCCCTCAAAGGCGACCCGGACGCCGTCATCGGCGAACTTGATGAACTCATCCGAGGCAGAAGCTATTCGGCGGGCATCGCGGGCCCTGGCAAGGCCGCCTCCCAAAACCCAGAGCGGATCAAAGATCGTCTCGCCGATGGCTTCGAAGAGCGGGTTCTCCAGTTCTATGGCGAGAAGGTTCGGATCCTCGCCCGCGGCGTAGCGTCTCAGGAACTCCTGCTTTGCCATTGGATCAAGGGCTGAGGTGTAGAACATCCGAGCGGCCTGGATATTGAGGTTGACGATATCGCCGATCTCCTCCAGGGGGCGGCCCGAGGTGACGGTTCGGAGCAGGTTGTATCCGAGTCCGATGGGGTCCAATCTCGGGAAAGTCTCCGCCTCAATCTGGCGGAACTGCTCGGGAAGAAACCGAGTATTCGGTGCCCACGTTGGGAGCGGAGAAGTGGTCCCCGCTTCCGCGAGACCCGCCGCGGCTCCCCCGACATAGCGTTTGAAGCCCTTGGAGAACTGCTGCAGTCCTTGAATCATGCCGCGGACGATCTCGCTTGCGCCTCGACCCAGGAGGGTTGGAACGGACTGGATATTGAATCCCACCTCCGTTCCTGGAGCTCTTCCAAGATTGGATGCGCGGGCGGCGAGGGTGTTGACAGTGGCTGTTAGATCTGGAACTAAAACGGTCGTCCCCGGCGCGACGGAATGCAGTCCTACCGCTGATCCCCTCGCCCCGCCGCCCCCGGGGATCGTGACCGGCTTCAGGGTCTCTGCCAGGCTCGGCGTTTCCTGGATAGGTGCCCCTAGCCTGGCCCAGATGCCCCTGAGGGCACCTGCGAGACCGCCTCCGTAATACCGGCGGCCGACCGCGTCCCAGCCCTGCTGTCCTTCCAAAGGTTTCTCGCCGTTAGGGCCGTTGACCTGGCTGCGGTAGGTAGCCTCCCAGTCTGGGGGAAGGCCGAATGGCTGAGCGGATTGGATATCTTCTGTCGTGGGAGCACGGGTGCGGCGGGCTAGTGCAGCCGCCCGGACCGAGGCGGCCTGCTGGGCCTCAGCGAGGGCACCCTGGCCCTTATCGGTAAGCTGGTACTTCTGCGCCATCAAATGCGCCAGTTCACAAGGCCCAGTGACATGGACCGGGCGGAGGGAGAGTTGAAACTGAAACCTCCACCACCTCCACCGTCTCCATCTCCACCGTCTGCGGTTCCGGTCCCGGCAGGAAGCGGGAAATCAAGGCTCAGATCAAGGGGAGCCTCCAGCCAACCGATCTTGACAAAGTAGTCGAGGATGTATTGGGGAATGTCGAATCCGGCGAGATACCGACGAAGTAAGGACTCAGGCGCGCCGGTTCCAGAAGCCACCCGGGTCATTTCGCCGCGTGGATAGATGGAACCTTGGCTAGAGAGAGTTTCTTCTGCTCGTCTCTGCTCTCCGTAGGTGAGATAACCTATATCGCCACGACCACCCGTAGCCGGAATTCTGGCAGCGGCGGCTCGAGCCTGCTCTCCGTAGGTCTGGTAGGAGATATCTCCCCGGCCTCCGGGTGGCGGGGCCATAGAGGGCGTCGGCCCGTACACACCCGCGGCTTGGCCCAGCTGGTAGGGGGTGAGTGTGGTGGCGGTTCCGACTGTTGTCTGCGGAAGCGCTCCGCCGCGGCCCGCGATCCGCGGAGTGGTCGCGCTTGGCACGGTTCCAAGGTGCGCCGTAGCGGCGCCCACCGGAGTCTGCGGTGCAACCGCCGGGGTGATCCCGTATAGGCCCGCGGACTGACCGAGTTGGTAGGGAGTGAGGGAAGTTAGCCCAGCCGCGGCCTGCGCGGCTGCCGACTGTTGGGGGGTCGTTACGCCCGCGCGTTCGCTCGCCAGATACTGCGCCAGCCCGGCCTGCTGCTGGGCGGCTAGATTGGCTGCAATTCCGCTCGCGTAGGTGGATGGGGTAGGCACCGCGGGCTCGGGAGGCCGGACGGTGGAAGCGATCGGAGCCTGAGGTGAGGGAGGGGCTCCGGGGGCAGTCTTTCCGGTAACCGATACAGGAGAGGGCTTCGGCTTAGGAGCTGGCTTGGGAGGTGCCTTTCCAGGAGGAGGCGGCTTAGGTTTGGCTGGCTCGACCCAGACTGAATACTCCTTGCCCTTACTGCCCTTCTCAACCCACGGCATATGGGATTTCCGTTTCGGGTACCTGCTCCATGACCTGTGTAGCGTGACCTTCGGTATTCACGCCTGTATCGCGGGGTCTCATCCGCGAGAGCAGAAACTCACGGATGAGCTCGTCATTGGCTTCCTGGACTTCTACGACCGCAGTATCGAAGTCCCGATCGTCATCCAAGCGGCACCTCGGCGGTTTCGCCGCCTCCCCTGGTCATTCCGGTCGCACCCTCAAAGGTCGTGCCTCCCGGAGAGGCGATGGCGGGAGGAAGTCCCCCGGCCGCGGGATTGAACTCCGGTCCACCCAGGACGTTTTCCGGGACCCGCCCATTGGTCGGGGTTTCTCCCAAGGGGGATGGTCCCTGCTGCATCTGCTGCTGGACCAACTGCTGGGCCGCGGCGAGGACATCCTGTTCGTACTGTCCAGAGAGTTCCCGCTGCAATCGGTCGAGTTTGGCCCGGAAGTCGGTGACCTCCAACTGCCAGAGCTTCCACTCCTTCAGGTTCCCTTCCGGATCGGTCTCTCCCAAGAATTTCAGCAATCGTTTGGGGGAGTAGGGGATCTTGTCCACGAGCTGGACCGCGGCGGTCACTCGTTGCAATCGATCGGAAGGAACGTCGGGTTTGAGTTCCACCGTGAGATAAATCGCATCGGGATCAATCTGCTCCGAGTCGATGGTGTACTTCTGGTTTCCTTCTCCGTAGCCAACGATCTCGCCTCCCGTGTAGTGGGTGACGAGCAGCATTCTTTCGAAGACGGAGGCGAAGAACCGTTCGGCGGTGGCCTTGGTGCCTCCCAGGGAGGCGAGGGCCTGTCTCACCTGGAGGTCGTAGGAGGCGAAAGCCTGCTCTCCAGAAATGGGCTGGGCGGTGACGAGGACTTCGGCGACGGTGGAACGCTGAACCGCGGCTTCTAGGCGGTCAAAGACCTCTTGGAACCCCCGATCCAGGCCCGAGGATACAATCTGCTGGTAGGTCTGGCCGATGTTGAGGTTAAGCCGTCTTCGGGGGCTGGTCCAGTCCTCCTCGATGGCGTCGGCGCCCGGGCCGGTGAACACATCGGTCGTATCCCCCGAGGCCTGGGCGAGCCTCTGGGACATCATGATCGTGCCCGAGATATTGGCCACGGCCCAGGCTTCGGTCATGAGCACCGGGAAGAGAATCGGCTTTCTCTGGAATTCTGGGGCTTGATCGACGGTCGTTCCGCCCGCGGCCGCAATCCAGGGAAGGAACGGCACCTGATCGCCGTCCAAGTCTTTGAGCCACGGCTGACGTTCCAGGATGACCTCGCCATTCGTTTCCTGGATGTTGATGCCTTTGTTCGCCCAGATCACCCGCCCATCGGGACTGACGAGATCGAACTCGACGTACATCTCGTCGGAACCCTCTCCGTCGTCCTTGATCTCGGTGAAGTCCGCGGCCTCCCCGTGCGAATCGACCAGCTGCTGGGCGGTCTTGAGGTTCACAGACAACACTGATTCCAGCATGTACTCGGAGTAGGTCGGGTAGACCGACTTCGGATCTACGATCCGGAGCGCCCATTCCCCGAACCGGAGGGCGGACTTCTCCCGCTTGCCGAGGGATTTGGCTTTGAACTCGGTGGGCAGATGGATCAGCTGGGCGATGACCTCGTCGTAGACCGAGACGGACCAGACCGCATCGGAGGCGAAGGGCCGTCCCCTCCGCTCGGCCCGCTCTAACTGCCAGCGCAGCGCGGTCTCCCACTGATTGGCAAGGATGGCGGCGGCCTTGCTCTCGTCATTGACGATCCCAAGTGCCCGCAATACGGTGCGGGGGTGGATCTCCAGGGCGTTTTCCAGATTGGATAAGGCTCGGGTGGATCCCATGAGGGCCAGGTACGGCGACGCAGAAATGACGGGCCGAATCCACTCGAACTCATGCAAGGGAGAAGGAAGCCGATACTGAAGCCGGCTCATCTCTTCGTAGCGGACCTGAACCCGTTTGAGCTTGGCGTCTCTCCGGATGATGTGTTGGGCGAGGCCTGCGGTGTCCTTGTCGATCTTCATCGGCGGCCCATCATGGCATAGGGTGACATCGTTTTCCTCTTGGGCATGAACCAAGGGTCCTGCTCGGTGAAGGTCTGGGTCGGAGCGAGCGCTCCCTGGATCATCGCGGCATAGGCCATGTAGAAGGTGGCATCCAGGGTGTCATCATGCTCTCCAATGGGCCAGGTGAGCCACTCGTTGCGAAACTCCCGCAGATACGGGTTCTCCGCCGAGGAGATCCAAATTCTCGAGGAACGGAACAGCGGCCCCAGCTGCTTCTCAAACCGATCTCCTTTTCTCCGGCTGATCGAGCCACCAAACTCCCCGATCCGGTCGGCGGTGTTGGCCCCAATCACAGGAAGGGCGGTTGCGGTAATCAGGAGCTGCAGGAACTGATCTCCGATTCCTTCGGTCTCGACAATGGCCAGGCCGAGTGAGGGATAGATCAGGGCCATTGACACCATGAGGTCAATCGCTTCGCCCTGGGAGAGGTGCTTTCGCACGCCATCGGCGAGCACGACCCCTCCTCCGGGCAGGAGCCTGCCAATCGAGAGCGCAAAGTAATCCCGATCACGATGTCTCAGCACGTCCGAGGTCGAGGCGTAGTCCACTCCAAAGACGACCGGCCAGGAGGGGTTGATGTTCTCGGCTGGGTAGTCATGCAGCCACTCCTCTTTCAGGTTGATTCCTTGGGCGGCTTCGAGGTTCAGTTCATACATGCGGGCGAATTCTAACTGACCCACCCGCTGCCGGATCTCCTGAACTTCCTGCTCCGGGAACTTCTGCGGCCAGGTCGGCTTCCCGTCCGTATAAATCGCGGTCTTCACTTCTGCAAAGGAACGGGTGGCTTTCATGTAGGCGATGGAATCGTTCATGGTCCAGGGAGTCCCCGAGTCAATCAAGAAGGTCTCGGGGGTCATGGTCGGGAAGATGGTGCCGGCCAGGATCTTCTGGGTCTTCACTCGCTCCCGATCGGAAGAGGTGGTGTTCTCATCATCGATGTCGTCCAGATAGAGGACCCCATTCGGGTGTTTTCCGATGATGGCTCGAGAGGTCCTGCCCACGCCGACAAAGGTCGGGTCTTTTCGGGTAGAAATCAGTCTCGACCACTCAAACTCGGAGATGTCGTTGCGAATGACCTCGTACCCATCGGCGCCCCAGCTCTTTCCAGGCACCACATGCTGAAACGGGATCCTCCAGGCCGGGTTCTGCTGGATCAGATAGGCGACCGCCGCCATGTTGTCCCGCGCAATGTCGTCTGAAACCTGGACAACGAGATTTGACTTGTCGGGGTACAGGCCCACCTGATAGGCCAGGTAGGTCATGAAGGTGGTGGTCTTGGTGGAGCCTCGAAAGGCCTCAAAAAGAATGCCGGGCTTCTTGTCCTTCCGAGCCTTATAGAGCGCATCGATCCATCCCAGGACATGCTCGGGGATTACTCTCCCGTGCATCAGATGATAGAACAGGCCGAACCCCTCGGAGGTGTCCGACCGCAGCATTCGTAGGTGGCGCTCGGTGATCTGCACTACTTCTTAGACCTGCGCTTCTTCTTGGTCTTCTTCACCTTCTTAGCGGCCTTCCCCCTCACTTTGGTCTCAACCACCTTGTCTCCCTTGAAAGCCAGCCGGATCCACTTCCCGCCCTTCTTCACCCACCGATAGCGCGCTCCAGGAATAGGCATTTGCCGAACTCCTTACTTGAATCCCTCACAGACTCCGCACTTCCCTGGGTCCCCCAGCATGTTGGTACACGAAGGACATCGAAACCTCGCCAGGCCCGGAGGAAGAACTCACGCACCCTCAGGTTCTTCTTTCTTGAACTCAACCTTCGGCGCATCCTTGACTTTCGACACACTCTTGGCTTTGGTCATCTCATTCTCTCCCGGTAGGTAGATCGCATCCGGCCACAGGTACCATGCCTCGCGGTACCCCAGGCTCTCAAAGAAGGCGCGAAACACGCTCTTCCCATG
>ERZ1292632.3134-Hain-H43-01um-R2-3134-length-12983-cov-8_pt1 | contig 12983 bp, 15 predicted proteins | sample MGYA00564407_ERZ1292632 | MGnify/ENA primary metagenome ERZ1292632 (study PRJEB36523, sample SAMEA6512637) | groundwater metagenome | collected 2019-01-08 | study: AquaDiva: Metagenomics assemblies of 32 groundwater samples
GGCGCTTATCTCGCGGCGCTCGGCAAGTATGTTTTGCTTGTTGATTTGGACCCGCAGGCGAACGCCACGGTCGGCGTTGGCGTTGATTGGCGTAAATTGGACAAGCATTTGTATCACTCTCTGGCAGAGTTTATCGCGCCGGAAGAAATTATCAGAAAAACAGGACTTTTTGGATACGATATTCTTCCTGCCGCGCCTGCGTTAGCAGGCGCGACGGTTGAGCTGGTTAATATTGAACGCCGCGAATGGCGGCTTTACGACTTATTAAAAAAAATCCGCACGAACTATGACTATATAATTGTTGATTCGCCGCCGTCTCTCGGTTTATTGACGCTAAATGGCCTGGTGGCCGCCGAAGAAATAATAATTCCGGTCCAGTGCGAGTATTACGCGCTTGAAGGGCTTGGGCAGCTACTTGAAACAATTAATTTAATACGCGATAATTTAGGGCGTGATGTGAAAATAAAAGGAGCGCTTCTGACAATGTACGACCGGCGGCAAAAATTGAGCCGCGAAGTCGCCAAGGAAGTGCGGCGAAATTTCCCGGGCTATGTTTTTTCGGCAGTTATTCCAAGAGCGGTGTCGCTGGCCGAAGCTCCGAGTTTCGGAAAAACTATTTTACAGCACGCGCCCTTTTCTCCGGGCAGCAACGCTTACAGAGAATTAGCTCAAGAAATAATTAATTTAGATAAAATATTATGAAACTTTCGGGATTGGGCCGCGGTTTGGAATCGTTAATTCCAAGAACAACGCAGCTAAGCCAACAACAAGGCACAGCGAACAGAAACGCGGAACAGCCGCGCCACAAAGAAAGCGTTTTTTTGCTTGAGATTGATAAAATAAAAGAAAATCCGCTTCAGCCGCGCCGCGGTTTTGACGAAGTGGAAATGAGATCTTTGGCGGATTCCATCCGCGAGCATGGCGTTTTACAGCCGATTATTGTCACAAAAATAGAGGAAGAAAATCCTTCAGGCATAAAAGTTTTTTATGAGCTAATAGCGGGCGAAAGACGGCTTAAAGCCGCGAAAATGTCCGGGCTTGATTTTGTCCCGGCGATAATCAGGAAAAAAACAGAAGATAAAGAAAGGCTGGAAATCGCGCTGGTTGAAAATGTCCAGCGCGCCGACTTGAACGCGATAGAGAAGGCCCGGAGTTTTGAACGTTTAACCGGGGAATTCGGCTTGACGCAAAAACAAGTTGCCGAAAGAATCGGCCAGTCAAGGGAACTGGTCGCTAACACTATCCGTCTTTTGCAATTACCCGTTGAAATTATGCGAGCGGTTGAAATGGGAAAAATTTCGGAAGGTCATGCTCGGGGAATTTTGGCGGTTGATGATGAAAATCAAAGAATGGCCTTATATAATGAGATACTGACGAAAAATTTGACGGTAAGAGCCGTAGAAAGTTTGGGTAGGCAGATGAAAGGCGTTTCAAAGAGAATAAACAGCGGCACCATGGACCCCGAGTTAAAAGTTTTAGAATCACGGCTGGAAGATTTTTTGGGGACCCGGGTTAAACTGGCCAAGGAAGAAGGAAAGGGCAGTATCTTGATTGAATTTTATTCTCCCGAAGAATTCAATTCGATTATAGACAAAATTTTTAAATCTTAAACCTAAGTTTTCTATTTTTTTCCCGCAAAGAGCTTTTTATTCTGTCTATTGCTAAATCTGATTTAACGAAATTGAGCCAGTCCATTGATGGTTTTTTTCCTTTTTGAGTCAGAATTTCAATTGAATTACCGGTTTCCAATTTAGCGTCAAGCGGCGCTATTTTGCCGTTTATTTTCGCGCCGACACACTCATTGCCAATGGTGGTGTGTACATGAAAAGCAAGATCAACCGGCGTGGCGCCGTCCGGCAAATCAATCACGTCTCCCTTCGGGGTTGAAACAAAAATGTGATTTTTAAAAGATTCAATTTTTAACGATTCAAAAAATTTATCACTGCCTTTTACGGCTTTTTGCCACTCTCTCAATTGCTCAACCCATGCGGTTTCTTCGTCGGCAACTTTTAAATATCGATCCTTTTCCTTAAAATTTTTTTCTTTATATGCCCAGTGAGCAGCAATGCCATTTTCGGCTTGCGCGTGCATTTCTGGAGTCCGTATTTGTATTTCGGTTATTTTTTCCTCTGGGCCAAAAACTGAAGTATGTAAGCTTTGGTAACCATTTGGTTTGGGCATTGCGACATAATCTTTTATTTGGCCAGCGACTGGCCTCCAGGCCTGATGGATGGCGCCGAGCGCGAGATAGCAATCATTTATATCTTTTACAATGACGCGAGCGGCGATAAAATCTCGCACTTCATCAAAATTCATCTGGCATCGCAATAATTTTTTATACAAACTGTAAAAATGTTTGACTCGGGCGCTGATTTCCAGCGGAATAATTTTTTCCTTTTCAAGGATTTCGCGGAGTGCCGGCTCAATTTTTTTTAGATATTTGGCGCGAGCTTCATATTTTTTAACAACCTCACTTTCAACGAGTTTATATTCCTTCGGACGCAGGCACTTGAAAGCTGCATCTTCCAGGTTGTTTTTAAGCTCTCCCATACCCAACCGATCGGCTATTGGCGCATAAATTTCCAATGTCTCCAGGGCATTTTTCGTATTAATATTGCGGTAACGATCGGTCAGCTTGGCTAGAACAATTTGGATATCTTTAGATACTATTAAAAATAATTTTATTTGATTTTCTTTTCGTTCTTTTTCACTCATCTTCTTTTAGCTTATTTTTTTCCGGATTCTCCCATGTGGCATAATCGCATTTCGGCCAGTTGGAACATCCCCAGAAAGTTCTGCCTTTTTTGGTGCGTCTTTTGACGACTTTGCCCGGATTATCCCGCTTGGCGGGATCTGGCGAAGCCAGACATTTATGACAGTCGCCCAAATCCTCCTGTTCCTGCAGGGGCGCCGTGTATTTGCATTTTGGGAATCCGGAGCAGGCGTAAAATTTACCGAACCGTCCCATTCTTATTATTACTTCTTCTCCGCATTCGGGGCATTTCAGGGAAGTTTTTTCAATCGAAATTTCTTTTTTTATTTCAACGGATTTATTATCGAGATTTTTTTTGAATGGTTCCCAAAAATCTTTTATAACTGGCTGCCATTCCTTTTTTCCTTCGGCGATTTCGTCCAGGCTATCTTCCATTTTGGCGGTGAATTTTATGTCGACAATATCGGGAAAATGTTTTACCAAAAGAGTATTTACCAAAATGCCGATATCCGTGGGCTTGAGCCGTTTATCTTCGTCTTTTATAACATAGCGGCGTGTCTGAATTGTCGCCAGGGTTGGCGCGTAGGTTGATGGCCGGCCAATACCGTATTCTTCAAGCGCTTTAATTAAACTGGCTTCATTATAGTATGGCGGCGGTTCGGTAAAATGTTGGGCCGGCTTCAATTCTTTAAGTTCCAAATCTTCCTTTTCTTTCAGCGGCGGGAGAGAATTTTCCGATAATTTTTGAGGATAAACTCTCAAAAATCCGTCAAACTTCAAAACATTACCCGTGGCTCTGAATGTCCAGTTATCGTTGACATTTTTTGCCAACACATCAACGCCGGTGGCTTCAAAAACGGCGCCGGACATCTGGCTGGCGATAAATCTTTTCCAGATTAAATCGTAAAGCTTGAATTGTTGCGGCGCAAGCTTCCCCTTTAACATTTCGGGGTCTTTTTCAGGCGCCGTTGGCCGGATGGCCTCATGCGCTTCTTGGGCCGTTTTTGATTTTGTTTTATAAATTCTTGGAGTTGCCGGTAAATAATTTTCTCCAAAATCTTTTTTTATTTTTTCATGCGCCGTGGCGACGGAATCTTTTGATAAATTGAGCGAGTCGGTGCGCATATAGGTAATTAATCCGGTTTCATAGAGTTGCTGGGCCAGAAGCATGGTTTGTTTGGCGCCGAAACCAAACCAGCTCCAAGCGGTTTGCTGGAGAGTTGAGGTTATAAATGGAGGGAGCGGCTGGCGCCTTGACTCCTTTTTTTCTATTTTTAAAATTTGCCATTTGGCGTTACCCAAATCGGCAATGATTTTTTCAGCTGCTTCGGTTGTTTTTATGGAAAATTTTCCCAATTTTTCTTTTCCAATTTGTGTCAATTGGGCTTCAAACGTTTCGTTTTTTAATAAAATCGCAGAAATTGTATGATATTCTTCCGGTTTGAAGTCATCTATTTCCTTGGCGCGCTCAACAACCAAGCGAACGGCAACTGATTGCACGCGTCCGGCTGATAGTCCTTTCGCGATTTTTTTCCACAAAAGAGGCGACAGTTTATAGCCGACCAAGCGGTCCAAAATCCGGCGCGCTTGCTGGGCGTTAACCAATTTGATATCAATTTCGCGGGGATTTTTTAGTGCTTCTTTTATGGCGTTTGCCGTAATTTCATGAAAAACAATCCTCTTGCTTTTATCCAGGCCCAAGGCCTGGACTAAATGCCACGCTATGGCTTCGCCCTCGCGGTCCTCGTCTGTCGCCAGAATTACTTCGCTTGATTTTTTTGCCTCAGATTTTAGTTCGGCTACTCTTTTTTTCGCTTTGGGCAAAATGGTGTATTTCGGCTCAAAATTATTTTCAACATCAATACCCAGCTGTCTTTCGGGCAGGTCGCGGACATGACCGTATGATGATTCTATTTTATAATCATTGCCCAGAAACTTTGAAATTGTTTTCGCCTTGGTGGGCGATTCAACTATTATAAATTTCATAATTCAGTGGTTTATTTCATTCTGGCGAATTTGCCGCTGCCGATATTTTTTATAATTCCTTTTATTTCCAAAACGGAAACGGCCGATAACACTTGACTAGCGGCCATTTTAGACGTCTCGCAGATTTTGTCAATATGGATGGGCTCTTTTTCAATAATATTGAGAATTATTTTTTCTTTATCCGAAATGTCTTTTATGTCGCCAGATTCTTTTTTGGCTTTTAATTCTGTCAGATTTAATTCTTCCAAAATATCGTCAATGGAAGTTACAACCTTTGCCCCGCTTTTTATGAGTGTATTCGTGCCTGCTGAATTTTTGGAAAAAATTGAGCCGGGGATAGCGAAAACATCGCGGTTCTGCTCAAGCGCCAAACGGGCGGTAATCAGGGCGCCGGATTTTTCCGGCGCTTCAACAACCAAAACGCCACGGGAAAGGCCGGAGATTATGCGGTTGCGTTCCGGGAAAAACCAGATTTCCGACTTGGTGCCGGGCGCGTATTCGCTTATAACCGCGCCGCCAGAAGATATTATTCTTTTCACCAATTTTAAGTTGGAAGAAGGATAAATGGAATTATCGTCTATGGCGGAACCAACGACAGCGATTGTTTTACCCTTTCCTTCCAATGCGCCTAAATGCGCCTCGGTATCAATACCTATGGCCAGCCCGCTTACTATATTAAAACCTAACTCAGCCAGCTCCTTGGCAATCTTGGAAGCCAGTGTCTTCCCGTATTCTGACGCGGCTCTTGTGCCCACAATGGCAAAATTCATTTCATAATTATCGGGCAGTTCGCCCCTAACATAAAGCTGCTTGGGGGCGCCGGAAATTTCTTTCAAAATTTCCGGATAGTTCGGCGAAGATTTTTTTATAACCGCGATTTTTTCTTTTTCCTCGTTCATATAATCCAAAATTAACCATAGCAGAATTTTCAGCTAACAGCAATTTGCACTTGACAAAGACGCTGATTTAGAGTATACTTATAGCAGTAATAGAAGTTCTTTGGTAATTAACTATAGAGGAGGATATTATGAAAAAGATAGTGTTTTTGGGCGTATTGAGTGTTGTACTGTTCGTCATCTTCTATTTGTATCTGACGTCTCCAGCTCTCGGCGATCCCTTGGGGTGGCGGTTTATACCTCTTGTTCTTTTGGGGGTTGGGGCCTCTTGGTCCCTAACGGAAGCTCTTTACACAGTTGCGAATCTCTACGTGGAGCCGTTTCTAAAAAAGCGGTTTTCCAAGTGGGCTTAGGCCCACTTTTTTTATTGTCTGATTAAGAGTTTTTAATTCAGTCGGGGTGAATTTTTTCAGGATAATTTTATCCGCCGAGGTATGTTTTTTTAGGGTGGGCTGAATACCTATTCTCAAGCGCCAGAAGTTTTTGGTTTTTAGCGCCTTGATAATCGATTCAACGCCCTTGTGGCCCGCCGATGAACGGCCGAAAGAAAATTTAAAGTTGCCCCACAAAATATCAATATCATCGTGAACGATTAAAATATTTTCGGGTTTTATTTTTTCTTTTTTAGCCAAAGCCAAAACCGCTGTCCCCGAATTATTTATAAATGTCTGGGGCTTCGCGACTATAAATTTAGTTTCCAGTTTTTTCGCCAGCGCATCAACAAATAAAAATCCCATATTATGCCGCGTGTTTTCGTATTCTTTTCCCGGGTTTCCCAGGCCGACAATTAGTTTAATGTTGATTTTATCCATTTTTTAATATAGAATAGCATAAAATATGCCCAGTAATACAACATTATGAATTTTTTGAAGTCGTTTTTCTTATCTGTTATTGACATTGTGAAGATCGCCGTTGTGGCCCTGATTTTGGCAATGACCGTCCGCTATTTTTTAATTCAGCCATTTTTTGTTGAGGGCGCGTCTATGGGGCCAAATTTTGAAACCGGCGAATATCTTTTAATTGATGAAATTAGTTATCGCTTCAAACCTATTGATCGCGGCGATGTTGTCGTCTTTCATTATCCTTTGGATACTTCAAAGTATTATATAAAAAGAATAATCGGACTTCCCGGAGAAACAATTGAGGTTAAAAACAGCAAGGTGGTTGTTTATAACAGCGCAAATTCCGATGGCATTATTCTGGACGAAACCTATTTGCCTGAAAATTTAGAAACAAACGGCCAGATAAAAAAGAAATTGGGAACGGACGAATATTTTGTTTTGGGAGACAATAGGCCGGTTTCTTCCGACTCGCGCATCTGGGGCTCCTTGCCAAAAAACGACATTGTCGGCCGGGTCTGGATCAGGGTTTGGCCATTTAATAGGGCTACGATATTTGATTATTAATTTTTTGATATGCCAAGAATGCCAAAAACAAAATCTTTTCAAACTCCAAAAGGAATGAACGACATCTTGCCAGGCGTTCAAAAATATTGGGGTAAATTTTATAAAGTCGCCAGAGAACTCTCGCTGTATTACGGTTTTGAAACCCTAGAAACGCCGGTTTTAGAATTTGCCGATTTATTTAAAAAGGGGATTGGACTCAATACCGACGTGGTGGAACATGAAATGTACACTCTTAAAACCAAAGGGGGCGATTTTTTGGCGCTTAGGCCGGAATTAACGGCATCTATTGTCAGGGCGTATATAGAAAATGGATTTGCCAATCAACCTCAGCCGATTAAATTTTTTCATCATGGACCTGTATTTCGGCATGAGTCGGCTCAAGCTGGCCGTTATCGCCAATTTCACCAAGCCGATTTTGATATTATAGGAGAAAGCGACGCGGTTGTTGACGCCCAAGTTATCCAGGCAATTTTTGCCGTCTTAGTCGAGTTGGGGTTGAAGGGACTCTCTATTCGCGTAAATAGTATTGGCGACAAAACCTGCTGGGGTAAGTATAGGGATGAATTAAAGATGTATTACCGCAACAAAATCGGTCGCCTTTGTAAAAATTGTAAAAAGAGGTTTAAAGAAAATCCTTTAAGACTGCTTGATTGTAAAGAAGAGGAATGTGTCGCGCTCAAGGCCTCGGTGCCCAATTCAATTGACTATTTGGATAAGCCCTGCCATGACCATTTTAAATTGGTTTTGGAATTTTTGGACGAGCTTAACGTCCCCTATGTTTTAGACCCTTATCTCGTCAGAGGACTTGATTACTATACACGCACGGTTTTTGAAATTGTGCCTGAAGATGGCGCCGGCTCCCAAGCGGCGTTGGCTTCTGGCGGTCGCTATGACTATCTGGTTTCCCAGCTTGGAGGCAAGCCGGCGCCGGCTGTCGGAGGTTCAATTGGCATTGAACGCGCGATTAATGAAATGCGCCGGCAAGATGTGAAAATTGCCGCCGTTAAACCCAAGGTCCGGATTTTTCTGGCTCAAATCGGGGATTTGGCAAAGAAAAAATGCCTGCGTCTTTTTGAAGAATTCAGAAAAAACAATATATACGTTTCTGAATCATTCGGCCGCGACTCCATAAAGGCCCAATTGAGGGTGGCCGACCGTCTGGGCGCCGACTTAGCGCTGATTATCGGGCAAAAAGAGGCGCTTGATGAAACGGTGATTTTAAGAGAAATGCAATCCGGCGTTCAAGAAGTTATTCCTTTGGCAAAAATTGTTGACTCCGCAAAAAAACGCCTTAAAAAAATCCACCCGCGTACTATTGCCAATGGCAACAACTCGTGATATAAAAGGTGTAAAATAAGTTCCTTAATACAAAAGAGAAAGGAGAGGCGCGCCATGATGGGAGAGAACGTGGAAACATTTAATGTAGGCATTAACACCGTTGATGTGGTTAATTTTCTTGCAGCCAGAGAAGTATTTGTTGAAGGAAGCGAAATGGTTCGGCGTGCGAAAACATTACGCGCCGTCCCCGGTTTAAGACAAGCAAAATTAATGCTTGATCGTTCTGGAGCTATACCCGAATCGTGCGATTATTTTGATCTTGTTTTTGCAGGAGTAAGAATAAATTCTACGCATATTCCGTATTTGCGTAAGGTGCAAAAACATTGGCGCTTGGGATATGGAAATGTTAATTTTGATTGGGACGAGAAAGCACGCCTCGTTCGTTTTTCCCTTCTTTTTTGAAAGAAGAAAAATCTTAGGCCCTTATCCTCCGGGGCCTTTTCATTTGACTATTAAAGTGATTTTTGATATAAAACCTTCGTATGGATTGCATATTTTGTAAAATCGCCAATAAAGAAATAAATGCGGAAATAGTTTCTGAGGACGATAAGTTTGTTGTTTTTAAAGATATTAATCCAAAGGCGCCGACGCATTTATTAATTATCCCGAAAGCGCATATCGGGCCGATAAATACTTTGGATGATAAAGATAGGGAAACTATAACCGGTATAATTTTTAAGGCGAAAGAAATGGCGGAAAAAGTTGGTGTTTCGGAAAGCGGCTACAGATTAATATTTAATATCGGCAAAGATGCGGGGATGGAGGTTAACCATCTCCATCTGCATCTTTTAGCCAGCAAACAATTAGAATTTTAATATGGCGATTGAAGTTAAAAAAAGAGAAAAAGAATCGGCTCAGGGCCTCTTGAGGCGCTTTACAAGGCGCGTCCAGCAAAGTGGCATTTTAATCAGAACCCGCCGGGGCCGTTTTTATGTTTCACCACTCACAAAGAGGCAAAAAAAATTAGGCGCTCTAAGGCGGCTAGCCAATCGAAAGGAAAGAGAAAAACTTTATAAACTAGGAAAATTGGAAAATGAGTATAAAAGATAAAATAAACGAAAATATTAAATCGGCGTTCAAAAGTGGTTTGAGTGATGAGGTTTCCGTCTTGCGCTTTTTGAGCAGCGTTATAAAAAATAAAGAGCTGGAAAAAAGGTCTCGTCTTTCAAAGGAAGGCAAGGAATTGGCCGATCTTGAAAAATTGTCTGAACTTTCCGACGAAGAAATTATGAGCGTAATTTCAGGTGAAATTAAAAAAAGAAAAGATTCAATAGTTCAGTATGAAAAAGGCGGCCGGGATGATTTGGTAAAAAAAGAAATGTCGGAACTTGAAATTCTGAAAAAATACGCTCCCGCGGAAATGCCCGAAGAAGAATTGAGGGCTTTAATAAAAAATAAAGTGGCCGGCCTGCCTGCGCAGGCAGGCCAAAAAGATTTTGGCAAAGCAATGGGCTTGGTAATGGCCGAAGTTAAAGGCCGCGCCGACGGAACGATGGTTAAAAGAATAATTGAAGAAGAAATGAAGAATGAAACATGAGGTATTAATTTATAATAGAACTCGGAAAAAGATTCCCGAGAAATTCATTAAAACCACAATCACCAAGGCCTTGCGTTTCCTAAAGTTAAAACAGCCAGTTGAAATGGCTGTTTTAGTTGTTGAAAAGAAAGAGATGCTTCGGCTGAATAAAGTTTGGCGAAAGAAAAATAAAACTCCCGATGAACTTTCTTTTGGCTTAAACAGTCGCAAAACGGTGGTAGTTGCCAAAGAACAAAATAGCATGTTAAACTTAGGTGAGATAGTTGTTAATGTCGAGAAAATTTCCGATAAAAAATATCTGTCAGGGATTTTGATTCACGCCCTGTTGCATTTGTTTGGATATAATCATTTGCAGATAGAAAAACTAGAGAAAAAATTATTTAACCATGTCGCGTGAAAATATTATTGTTGGTTTGGATGTCGGCACCACTTCAATCCAAGCGGTGGCCGCTTCAAAAAATAAGACGCAAGAAATGCCTCAGGTTATTGGGTGGGGCGAAGCAAGTTCGCGCGGGATGAGAAAGGGCGCGGTAGTAGACATTGAAGAGACTGCCGTTGCAATCCGCGAAGCTTTTCAAAAAGCTATTACTCATGCCGGAATTAAGCATGCCGAAGCGGTGGTAAGCATTGGCGGAGGGAACATTTTTGTAAGGCCATCAAAAGGCGTCGTCATTGTTTCAAGAGCCGACCGAGAAATTTCGAGAGAAGATATTCAAAGAGCGCTTCTTCAAGCCGAGGCTATTCCGGCCAGCCCCAATCGCGAGATATTACACAATTTAGCGAGAGAATGGACTGTTGATGGCGAAAAAGGCATTAAAGATCCACTGGGTATGACAGGTGTTAAACTTGAAGTTGACACTTTAGTTATAGAATGCGGGATGTCGGCATTAAAAAATCTTCGCAAAGCCGTGAGCTTAGCGGGCGTTAAAATCAAAGAATTGGTTTTATCGTCTCTGGCAGTCAGTTATTCTGTATTAACTCCTCGTCAAAAAGAATTGGGAACTTTGGTTTTGGATATCGGTGGCAGCACCACGGGTTTGGTTATTTTTGAAGAAGGAGATATTTTTCATGCGGCAGTTTTAGGCCTTGGTTCTTCACATGTGACACATGATTTAGTGTATGGCTTACAAGTTGATGTTGATGCGGCGGAAAAAATTAAAAAAACTCATGGCTCCGCCTTGGCAGAGAGTACCAGTTCACGGGACATGATTGACCTTAAAAAATTGGGGGGCGATAGTACAATTCAAAGAAGGGAAGTCGCCAATATTTGCGAAGCCCGTTTTTCTGAAATTTTTGACATGACGCAAAAAGAATTAAAAAAAGCAGGGAGGGTATCGATGCTTCCCGGCGGCGTTGTTTTAACCGGGGGCGGCAGCAGGATGCCCCGATTGGACAAGTTAGCGAAAAAAGATTTAAGTTTGCCGATAACTCGCGGCGTGGCTCAAAAAATTTTAGGTCCGGAAGAAATTGTTCAAGATCCGGCTTTTGCCACGGCCTTGGGCCTTGTTATTTGGGGGTTTGATGAAACTTTTAATCGTGCTACGATGGAAAATCCCAACGAGTCCAGTTTTGTGGGTTGGTTAAAAAAATTCATTCCTTAACAATAAACTTAGGAGGTGTCAATTATGATGAGGCCATATCCGAAATGGATGGAAGCCTTGGCGATTGTAATTTTCGTGATGTTGATAATTTGTTTTATTATTGGGGCGGTACTTCATCAGTATGAGATACTGTTTTCACTTTTGACCATAATGTGCGCTCTGGTATTTGGCTTATTTTTAGGAAGAAGCCATGCAATGCAAAAATATGGCGGCATAGCCATAAGATCGGAAAATATCAAGGACGGCGTATATCGCATTGAAAATATTTTGACCGGACGCGGTCTAGATTTTCGAACGGTTATATTAATTCCAAAGAATTCGCGCCAGTTTTATCACGTAGCTGACGCAATGAAGCATTTTCCCGATGAAGCCGTAGAAGTAACTGTTGAAATTAGAAATGGGAAAATCTACTCTTATATATACTAAGATATTAAGTGGTAACATACCGGGAGTAAATTTGCGGAACACCGCAGAAAAACTTCCAGTTTTTTTATTTCCATTTTCCATTGTCCTAATCGTATTTTCAAATTACGTATATAATATGCTATCGCTTTTACATATGTAATTTGGTTTGTTATAATTTATTGTAATGAAACGTCTTGGGCCAGTATCAAAGAAAATTTTACTCCTTTTACAAGGCGGTTTAGCATTGTCGTTAACAGCCAGACCAGATGCGTATTTTAGAGTAGTGAGACAAATTGCAAAGGAATGGAAAAAAATAAACGAACGAAATTTAAGAGAGGCGATAAAAAGGCTTTATCAATCCAAACTTATTGATTATCGGGAAAATAAAGATGGAAGCGCTAGTTTGATTTTAACTGATAATGGAAAAGATAGAATTTTAAGGTACGAAATAGACAAAATAGAAATTAAAAAACCGACTCACTGGGACAACTTGTGGCGTATGGTAATTTTTGATATTCCGGAAGACAAAAAGTCGGGACGAAACGCTCTGAATGCTAAGTTAAAAGAACTAGGTTTTTATCCGATGCAAAAAAGCGTTTTTGTTCATCCTTACGAATGCAAAGACGAAATCGATTTCATTACGGAACTATTTGAACTTACGCCTTATGTTAGATTTTTGAGAGTTAAAGATATTGACGTTGAGTTGCATTTAAAAGAGATATTTCGCCTGTAGTACATTGAATTACATATATCATATGCTATAGCATATGATATATGTAATTGATGATAGTGTTAAAAGCATTGATAATTGCCAATAAAAAAATTTGACTGAAAAGAAAATATTTTGTTAAATGAATTAAATAAACATTATGGTGCGCGTTAAACCGGAAGTAGAAACATTTGCGAGAATAAAAGTTGTTGGTGTTGGCGGCGGCGGCGGCAATGCCGTCACCAGAATGTTCGACGCGCAGATTAAAGGCGTTGATTTTATCGCGATCAATACCGACGCTCAAGACCTTCATCATGTCAAAGCGCAGACTAAGCTCCATATTGGAAAAAATTTAACTCGGGGACTCGGCGCCGGAATGAATCCGGACATAG
>ERZ1292632.3135-Hain-H43-01um-R2-3135-length-12977-cov-8_pt1 | contig 12977 bp, 12 predicted proteins | sample MGYA00564407_ERZ1292632 | MGnify/ENA primary metagenome ERZ1292632 (study PRJEB36523, sample SAMEA6512637) | groundwater metagenome | collected 2019-01-08 | study: AquaDiva: Metagenomics assemblies of 32 groundwater samples
TTATCAATATGTCATATACGCAAAAGGCGATATGGGCTTTAAGGATTAGCGTGGCAGGCGAATTCCTCGGCCACGGCGTGCTTGCTCTAGGCGGTAAAGCGGCTTGGATTGGCTGGTTCGCCAAGTTCGGAGTAAGCGACCCCTCTACGGCGGCAACTCTTCTCACTTTGGTCGGAATTCTCGACATTTGCGTGGCCGCCGTCGTCTTGTTCAAACCCATGAAGCCGGTGCTTCTCTGGGCAGTTTTCTGGGGCTTCTGGACAGCGCTCGTGCGCCCCATCGTCGGGGAGTCGATATGGGACTTCGTCGAGCGTTTCGCTAACTGGGGTGCGCCGCTTGCTCTCTACTTCCTCATGAAGCACAAACAATAAAATGAATCCCGTACGAAATACCAATCATATTTCTCTACGGGAATCATATTAATCATTAATTTCGTACGGGATGAAAACACTCATCGTCATCATTATACTCGCCGTCCTCGGCTGGATTCTTTGGCAGAGCGGCATGCTACCGTTTGTTTAGAAAGGTATCCTTTTCTACAAAACTGGAGCCAGCAATCGGGATCGAACCGATGACCTCATCCTTCGCTTACACCCCTTTTTCTTTATAAGAGGGCTAGACTGTATCTTTTCCCAGAAGGGAACCCTTGTCAGTCGTTCGGGCGAATTATTTCGCCACGGTCTGAACCTTTTGGTCTTTAACCGTTATTCGGGATTCATTCAGACGTTACCGTTGGAATGGGCAGGGCTTGCGGCCCACCATGGATGTGCTCTACCAACTGAGCTATGCTGGCCGTTGGAAGCATCAAAATAATATTACAAAATAGGCTCTTTTTCAATTACATTATAAAAACGCTATAGCATAATTATAATGTATTTGAATAATTCGAAATTTACTTGAAAAGCTGATAAAGTTCTCTTGTCGCCACCTTAACTCAGCTGGTAGAGTACCGCTTTCGTAAAGCGGGTGTCCCCGGTTCGATCCCGATTGCTGGCTTCAGAATCAAACTCAACTTATTTTCGGGGGCAGAAATTCGCGCGGCGCTCCGCCCTCGCCCCATTCCGCCTTTCATTCTTTTTCTTTTTCGCGGGGGATTCTTTTTGAATTAGAATGCTTGCCCGTCCATAGCTTTAGCGAAGGAGGGGGCGGAAACGGGGCGAGGGCGGGCTTTACATTTTTTCATTATGCTTGTATTTTCCAAAATGCTATAATGAGCATATGTGTTTCTATCCATTCTAAGCTGTATGAATAAAATTATAAAAAAATTTAATCTGATTTCCAACACAAACAGAGCTTTAAGTATTTTTTGGCTTATCGCCATCTCGCTTTCTATAATTGGCATTGCATTTGCCGCGGCTCCAAACCCCGGGCATAATTTTACAGAAAGCTCGGGTGGGATTGCGACAGGCCAACTTATTTACGGCTCTGCCGCGGATACTTTTTCCGCGCTTTCGAGTGTTGCTGCGGGTTCATATCTGCGAAGTGGGGGCGTGAGCACGGCACCAGTCTGGAGTACCCCGACTCTTCCAAACACGGCAGCCAACCTTAAAGTTATGATCGGTAATGGAACGAATTGGGTGGAGTCTACTCCCGCGTATCCAAATGCCAGCGTGACAGCGGGAAAAGTTATCGTGTCTGATGGTACAAATTATATTGCTTCTACCCCCACATTCCCAAACTCCTCCGCTACAACCAGAAAAATCATTGTCTCTGACGGCACCAACTGGGTTGCTTCGACTGAAACTCACGCAGTCCCGGGAACATCAGGGAATGTTTTGACTTCTGACGGAACAAACTGGACAAGTGCGGCACCGGCCGTTAGAACTGTTTATAACCAGAGTGTTACGACACCGGCTGCGGGGTTTGCTTCCGATACTTACTTAGTTGGCTCATCAGTTGCTATTCCTGCCACTGGACTCCGTGTGGGGACAAGATACCACCTGATATTTCAGGCGTCTAAAACTGCGGCAGGAACTGCTACCCCCATACTCACCATCCGCTTTGGAACAGCGGGCGCTATTGGTGATACATCACGCTGTGCAATGACTTGGACAGCACAGACAGGGGCAACAGACACAGGGATTTTTGAGGTCTGGGCAACATTCAGAACGATTGGTTCCGGCACATCAGCGGTAATACAGTGCGTAGGGCAACGCACTCATGGGGCTTCTGTTACTGGCTTTGGAAACTTGGTGTCGCAAGTGGTAGCAACAACAGGCGGTGGATTTGATAGCACGGTGGCCAACAGCATAATCGGAGTAAGTGTAAATGGCGGAGCCAGTGCCGCTTGGACAATTACATTAGTGCAAGCGGAATTGATGAATTTACCGTAGTTATGAAAAAGTTTTTTATAATATTTTTATTTTCTTTTATTTTGATATTCTTTACGGCGAATTTCGCATTGGCAAACGATTGGACGTTCACAGACACTTTTAAATCATATGGACTCGGCGACCTTAACGAACAAGGCGGCTGGGCAGTAACAAATTATTATGGAAATCCCGACAACCCCGTCAATGTTTCTACAACAGATGCCAGTGAAGGAACGAAATATGTAGAAATAAACAATCATGGTTCGCTGGTCGTCGCCCATCATATTACTCCGATAACTACTGGAATTTTTCAAGTACAAATGCGGCACAATAAATCAGGGTTATTCTATTTCTATGCTCTCACGTCCGATGTGGGGGGACAATTGTTATTCAGCATTCAATTCACCGAGTCAAAAGGCATTCTCTTGGAAGAAGGAAGCGAACAAATCACCCTTCTTCCAGATTACAATGCCAATCAATGGTATCTTTTTACTATTGATTTTGACAATACTAGAGGAGAGCATGGAACTTTCAAAATAAGGATTGACAACGGGAATTACAGTGAATACGAATATGTTAATTCGGAAAGTGGTGTATTTGATTTTGCTCAAATAGTGTTTGGTTCGGAGGGTAGTAATGGGACGGCGGTGTCAGCATTTGGCGATATTACACCAACACCCGGTATTGTGGAATTAATGGTGCCAGAAGTAGCAGAAGAAAACGCTACCACCACATCTATAACGTCAGAGTTAAGCGATGGACAAACTGTCACTGCTCCGATAGACGGGGTTTTGGTTTCTGGGACTACCGTTGAAATAGGCGGAACATCCGATTCCATCGCAAATGATCAGCTTGATATGACAGCAAGTGTTATAGACGCCGTCATTTCTCCATCTGAAGACACAAATACCAATGGCACAACTACTACCGAATTTTAATGAAAAACGAAAGGTCGTTGTTGTATGTTCAGCGATCTTATTTTTTACCTTATTATTTTCTCCGATCGCATACGCTGGAACACTGTCTTGTTCTGTCACCACAAGTTGTTCGTCCGGCACAGTTATTTATAGAATGCCCGGCACTTCCAATGCGCACGCCGAACTTGCAAGCCAATCAAATTACACGCAACTCGTGTGCTGTAGTGGCGTGACCGGTCTTGGCAATTCTTGTTTGGGGACATTCGCCACTGCGCTCAAATTATCGGGAACGTCAAATGCCCATGCCGAGCAAAACAGTCAGAGTAATTATGCAAACAATGCGTGCATATCAGTACCGAGCGGAGGCAGTGTGTCCGTCGGTTATCAATCAACTAATTGTTCTGGTTTTGACACGACACTTGGTTCTATAAATGGGACGACGAATTCACATGTCGGGGATGGAAACGCATATACGACGAAAATTTGCGCCACTGCCTCCGGTGTGAGCCAGTCGCTCACTTTCAGTATTTCAGATAACACCATCGGCTTCGGTACGCTTTCTGCCTCTGGCGCGCGGTATGCCACGGGAGACACCAACGGCTCCGATTCCGACACCGCTGACGCACATACTATATCCATCGTCACAAATGCATCCAGCGGATATACGATGACGCTCAATGGGGCAACTCTTACTTCTGGTGGAAATACTATTACGGCAATAGGGGGAACAGCGGCAGCATCGAGTGCAGGCTCCGAGCAGTTTGGTCTGCGTGCTATTGTAAATTCCGGCACAGGTTCGGCTACCTCTCCTTATGGGAGCGCAAATTGGGCGCTTGATACTGCCGCATTTCCTGATCAAGTCGCATCGGGAAGTGGGGATGGAGTAACGACGGTTTTTGGAGTACGCTATATTGGGAACATTTCCGCTAACACTGAAAACGGGACTTATAGCGCGGTTTTAACATATACGATAACTGCAACTTTTTAATATATGATTCCCCACATTTTTGCTGGCGTTGACTAAAACGAATATGGTATAATTTACCTGTAGCATTAAAGTCGTCTCATTATTGCAATAATATTTTTTAGCGCATAATTTTTATGAGCAAAACATTTATCTCACGCGTTCGTTTTCTAACAAGTCTGTATCTTGTTGTCGGGTTGCTTATGCTGACGGGGGGGGTACAAGTGGCATACGCTGCCGCGATTACCAGTGCGTCCGATACAATGTCAACTCAAAAAGAGCTGGTTGTCTCAAGTCATACGATTAAATTCACCACACCCACGGGTGCGGAGCAATCCACTGACACTATCATAATCACTTTTCCTTCCACGGGCACCACACCTTTTAACTTTACCGGTAAAACAATAGGCACTCTTACCTTTACTCACGGGGCCACAACTGGCTCGGAAACTACAGAAGTTCTTGCCGCGGCTCCAAGTGCCACCGATTGGGGAGCGGTTTTCTCCGGTACGCAAAATCGTATTCTTACTTTAACTGCTCCGACCGACGGAGTCGGTGCAGCAACATTAGCGGCAACTCAAAAGATAATCATTACTTACAACAGCACCAACTCAATCAATGCCTCTGCTAATGCCAGTCCATATGCAATAGCCATCTCTGGTACTTTTGGCGATACCGGAAATATTTCTGTACCTATCCTGACCGATGACCAAGTGGCGGTCACCGCTACCGTTGACCAATCTATCACGTTTAGCATTTCCGACAATACTATTGGTTTCGGGACTCTTTCGGCGTCAGCGGCCTGCTTCGCTCAAGGTGTTGCTGGTTGTTCAGCATCAGAAATAGAAGCACATAACATTGTTATCGGCACCAATGCAGGGAGCGGCTATAGCATGACCATTAATGGCACAACACTGACTAATGGCTCATTCACCATTGCCACAACTTCTGCCAACACCGCGTCAACTATCGGCTCCGAGCAGTTCGGTTTGAGAATGAACGCTTCTGGCGGTCTGGGTACAGTCAGCGCACCCTATACCGCCGCGGGGTATGCCTTTGATTCACTTAACTTTCCCGACCAAGTAGCAGCCGCTACCGGTGCTTCGGCCAATACCACCTATTCAGTGCGGTATATTGCCAACATTGCGTCAAATACCGAAGCCGGAGCTTACACCTCTACACTTACCTATGTAGCCACCGCTAACTTCTAGAGGTGTATGAACGCACGATCTTTTCGAAACACATATACCTCATGCGAAAATTACTATATACAATTTTAATTGGCATAGTCGGAATAGGGATAGCGGCTCCTGTGCATGCTTTAACTGTATCTCCGGCAAGAGTGGAGATAACCGGTGACCCGGGCACGACGCTTCAAGGCGAGATATCATTATTTAATGAGCAAGAAGGAGCGAGAACATTTTTTACCTCGTTTGAAAATTTTGAGCCGAGTGGAGATTCAGGAGCTCCTCATTTTATTGGCGCAAAAAACGGACTTGCCACTTGGATACGGGCAGACAGCAGGGTTATTTTGGAGTCAGGACAACGCGCTACGGTTCCATTTTCAATAACTATTCCTAAAAACGCGGAACCAGGCGGTCATTTTGCAGCTGTCTTTTTTGGCAGTCAAGCTCCGGGGACGCAGGGGGGTGGCGAAGTTTCTATCGGTGGTAAAATTGGTGTCCTAGTTTTACTCCGCGTTTCAGGCGAGGTTGCGGAAGGCGGAGGACTTTTAGAATTTACCACCAAAGAAAAACAAAGATTTTTTAGTGCATTGCCCATAGCTTTTGCGTATCGTATCAATAACACCGGTGGCGACCGCGTGGTGCCTCGGGGCGAGATCAAGATAAAAAACACGCTTCAAATAACCTCGGCGAAACTTTTGGCAAACGAAAAGGAGGGGAGTGTATTGCCGAGTAGCGCAAGAAAGTTCGAGGTGTTTTGGGGAGAGGAACCGTTATCTGACGAGAGTGAGAAAATCGGATTTTTCGGTATGGCCCTCAAAGAATTGCGCGAATTTCACTTCGGCTGGTATACCGCAAAACTCGATCTTGTCTGGGGTGACGATGCGAGCCAGACAGCACACTCTACCTACAATTTCTTTGTTGTTCCGTGGCAATTGCTCACCATTATCATTCTTGTCATTGGTATCCTCGGAATCGCGGGTAAAATTGTGCTCAAGAAGTATAATCGTTTTATTATCGCTCAAGCAATGCGAAACAAATAATGAATGACTCGCACATGCCGTCAATTTTTATTCATATTTCTTCTAACCATCTTTGCGGTACCGCTTTTTGCGCACGCGATCACAGTTGAAATAACGGCGACCGTGCCAGGATGTGGTGACGGCACTATCGGAAGCGGCGAGCAATGCGATGGGTCAAACCTTGGCGGAGCGTCTTGTACATCGCTCGGATTTACCGGCGGGTCACTCTCCTGCACCTCTGCGTGTACGTTTAACACATCCTCCTGCACTTCTGGCTCTTCCGGCGGCGGTGGAGGAGGTGGAGGCGGGGGTGGTGGAGGGGGCGGAGGAAGCACTCCCTCAATCCCTGCAACGAATGTGGTATTTACCGGAAAGGCGTACCCGAGAAGCACCATCACGCTTCTGAAGGACGCTCAAGTTGCCGCAACAACCATAGCCGACGCAAGCGCAAATTTTCAAATGACTATATCCGGCCTGTCCGGCGGCAATTATATCTTCAGCGTGTATTCGGAAGACAGTAAAGGAATTCGCTCATCCCTCCTAACCTTTCCTATCAGCGTTACTTCGGGGGTGACAACAAAAGTCAGCAATATTTTTATCGCCCCCACTATCGCGACCGACAAGAGCGAAGTGCGGCGCGGAGACAATCTCGTTATTTTCGGACAAGCTGCGCCGTCATCGGAAATCACGGTTAGTGTCAATTCAGAGGAAGAATTTTTTGTCAAAAGGATTGCTGACGCTGCTGGTGCGTATCTTTTGAATTTTGATACCTCAGTGCTTGAAATGGGTCAACATCAGACTAAGTCAAAATCGGCCCTAAACGGCGAGATAACCGCGTTCGGTAAAACAATTGGGTTTGTAGTCGGTACAAAGAACATACTCGCCGATCTGCCGCTGAAATCGCCGTCAAAAGGAGATGTGAATAGCGATAAGAGAGTCAATCTTGTTGATTTCTCGGTCGCGGCATACTGGTACAAACGAGCGAACCCTCCCGCGTCTGCCGACTTGAACGGTGATGGGAAAGTTAATCTCGTTGATTTCAGCATCATGGCTTTCAATTGGACCGGCTAATATGATTATCAATCGCACCATCGTAATACTTGGAATATGTGCGCTTTTTGTGTTGCCGCATCTAGCGCTTGCTGCGGAAATCCGCCTTGACGCAAGTAAGGTAGACGTGCGGGTCGGGGAAGAATTCCTCATACACGTTTTCATGTATTCAAACGAGCCGGTTAACGCCGTTGAGGGGTCAATTGTGTTCCCGGACACATCGCTTGAAGTGAAAGAAATTCACGACGGTGGTTCCGCTGTTAATTTCTGGATTGAGCGGCCTCAAGTTTCTCAAGGAACCATTTCGTTTTCCGGCGTTACTCCGGGCGGGTTTGTTGGCGTGAACAACTTGCTTTTTTCCATCGTTCTTGTGGGAAAGCGGGAGGATACTGCCTCGGTTGCACTTATAGACACACACGCGCTCAAACATGACGGCGTTGGCACAGAACTCCCTGTTTCGTATAAAAACGCGACGATATATATCGAGCCCGGAGACGATAGCATTCGGAAGGAAGTAATGAATGATTCCGAGCTGCCGGAGGATTTTATTCCGACCATTGCACGCGATCCGAATCTTTTCGATGGAGAGTATTTTCTTGTATTTGCGACTCAAGACAAAGGTTCCGGTATTGCACGCTACGAGATACGCGAAGGCAGGTGGGGGTGGTACACGCAGGCGGAAAGTCTGTATCTGCTCGCGCATCAGCGGCTCGATAGAGACATATACGTTAAGGCGGTAGACAATATGGACAATGAAAGAATTGTTGTGGTGAGCGCGCGCGTACACAGTTCGTGGTGGGAACGCTTAGGATTTCCCGCTATACTTCTAGTGATAGTCTTCTTAACGATTGTATATAAAAAGACATGGCTAAAATTTATACGATAATCTTTTCTTTCGGTCTATTTGTTTTTGCGCCCACTTTGGCACATGCCGCAACCCTGAATTTCTCGCCGCCTTCGGGTGCACATGCGGTCGGCACCACATTCTCGGTCAGTGTGTATGCGGAAAGCGCAAACCAAGCGATGAATGCCGCCTCCGGCGTCGTGTCGTTCCCATGGGATAAACTCGAAGTCGTCTTTCTCTCAAAAGCCGGTTCTATCTTCTCCCTGTGGCCCGCAGAGCCGTCATTCTCAAATAGTGGAGGCACTGTTTCTTTTGAGGGTATCGTCTTGAATCCCGGCTACACCGGAGCGAACGGCAAAATTCTCACCATAACGTTCAAAGTGCGAAACACCGGCACGGCGAACATAAGTTTTTCTTCCGGTTCCGTTCTCGCGAATGACGGTACTGGCACGAATATCCTCGATGGCCTTCGCGTCGGGAGCTTCACTCTGACCGGCGCAAGAGAAGTGCCGATTGTGCCACAAACGGACACTCCGGTTGCTACCGGCAACACACTTAACATTACGTCCATCTCGCATCCCAACCAAACAAAGTGGTATGCCGATAATGCTCCCGAGTTTTCTTGGGTGCTGCCGGAGGGAACGCTTGAAGTGCGAACGCTTATCGGAAAGTCACCTACCAGTAACCCATCTGTATCCTACATTCCGCCGATTTCAAAAAAGAAGGTTGATGAACTGTCGGACGGAACCTATTACTTTGCCGTGCAAGTGCGCACCGCCTCTGACTGGAGCGCAGTGTCGCGCTTTCGCGTGAACATCGATACAACACCGCCAAAACCGTTTTCGGTAACGTTTCCGCACGGCAGTACAGGGTGGGAGCCGCAGCCGGTCGTTTTCTTTAACACAACTGACGGCGAGTCGGGTATAAGTCATTACGATATAAAGATAGGAAGTGATGCAAAGCCAGTTAAGTTAGCGCCACTTACGGAATCGAACCCCTATGTGCTGCCCCCGCAACTTCCCGGCACCTACACGCTTTTGGTAACTGCAATAGACAACGCTGGCAATGTACGGAATGGCTCGGCGGATTTCACGATTGAGGCGATTGATACGCCGACGATTACCTACTACTCGGAAACGCTTGAGGAAGGAGACATACTCAAGGTGCGCGGAACAACGTATCCGAATTCCGACATTACGGTGTTTATCCGCGAAGGTGATACGCTCATATCCGAGGAATCTGCGCGAAGTAACAGCATCGGCGACTTCACCGTGGTCGTCACCAAACGGCTCGACTCCGGCATGTATGCGGTTACAGCCCGCGTAAAGGACGCGCGCGGAGCGCAAAGCGCCGAAACATCTCCGCTCTCCATCACCGTCAAGTCGGCATTGGTCGAAGGCGTTATCGGATTTGTCCTGAAGTATCTCTCTGTCGCCATCCTCGTGTTTCTTGCGCTCGGCGGCATTGCCTGGGTCGGTCTCCGTCTTTGGGTTAAGGTTCCGCGCACGATAGCGCGCATGCGCCGCGAGGCGCGGGAAGCGGAAAAGGTGTCTGAAAGGACGTTCAAAATTCTTCGCGATGGGGTAGAGCACCACGTGGCGCAGCTTAAAAAAGCACGCAGAAAACTCACGGCAGAAGAAGCGGAGTTTTTGGAGCAATTCGATCAGAAGCTTGAAGAGGCTGGGGAAGCGATTGCGAAAGAGATTCAGGATGTATCGCATTAAAAGAAAAGCATGAGAGTGAAAACGGGGCGAGGGCGGACGCGCGGTACTCCGCGCGTGGCGAAATGCGTGCGAATCAATCAAAGTTTTTGATAAAGTAGGTTCGAGCGCAGTCATAAAGATACTCCAAAATTGGTTAGAGTTATCAACCGCATTATAAGAATCCTATAGGATTGGTATAATGTGTCTAAACAATTCGAAATTTCCCTGAAAAACTGATAAAGTTCTTTTGTCGCCACCTTAGCTCAGTTGGTAGAGCACCACTTTCGTAAAGTGGGGGTCCGCAGTTCGATCCTGCGAGGTGGCTCATGGCAAGTCCGGAAGAAATCAAGAAAAAGATAATAGAACTCGAAGCTGAGATGGCCTCGGCTGATTTCTGGCAGGATAAAAATCTCGCACAGGTGAAAATCAAAGAGCTTCAGAGTTTGAAAGATGAATTGGAGGGAGTGGGGAAATACGACAAGGGCGGCGCCGTCATGACCATCTTTTCGGGCGCGGGTGGGGACGATGCCGAGGACTTCTCGGCTATGCTTCTTCAAATGTACATGAAGTTTTTTGATGGCAAGAAATGGGGCTACAAAGTGGTGCATCAGAACGAGAACGACCATGGCGGGTACAGAAACATAACTTTGGATATAGAAGGCAAGAATATTTACGGAACTTTGAAGAACGAGTCGGGTGTTCATCGCCTGGTGCGAGTCTCTCCTTTCAATGCCAACGAGAAACGTCACACTTCTTTCTCGATGGTTGAGGTTATACCGAAATTCGAAAAAATTGATGAAGTAAAAATTTCGTCGGAAGACTTGAAAGTGGAACTCTCAAGAGCCAGCGGTCCCGGCGGACAGAACGTCAATAAGAGGGAAACCGCCGTGCGCATGGTTCATATTCCCACGAATCTTGCCGTGCATGTCGAAAGTGAACGCAGCCAGGCGCAGAACAAGGAGAAAGCGCTTCTCATGCTCGAAGCCAAGCTCTACAAACTTCTCGAAGAAGAAAGGAAAGCAAAAGAGAAGGGTATGTATGTTTCAAAAACGACGCAAATCGAATGGGGCAATCAAATCCGCTCGTATGTCCTCCACCCGTACAAGATGGTCAAGGACCACCGCACAGGGGTCGAAACCGCCCAAGTCGAGAAAGTCCTGAACGGCGATTTAGACGAATTTCTTGAAGCCGAGAAGAATTTGTGATAATCTAGCCCAATGCTAAAAATCAGGTTGCAGAGGGTGGGCAGGAGGCACGAGCCGTCGTTCCGGCTCGTACTTACCGACTCCAAGAATTCGACCAAATCCGGCCGCTTCGCCGAAGTGCTTGGCTCATATGACCCTCGAAAGACGATCGAAATTTTCGATACCGAAAAAATCAAACATTGGCTCTCCAAGGGCGCCGGCCTCACGCCTTCCGTTTCTAATCTCCTTATCAAGAAAGGAATCATTCGCGGCAAGAAAATTCACGTCTCTCAAACGTCTAAGTCTGAGAATGCTACAATTGAAGCTGTGCCGACAGAAATTACTGAATAGTCTTAACGAATACAATTCATGATAGACGACGTACAATTTCTCGAATATGTCATAAAAGCGCTGGTCAACCACCCGGATGATGTGAAAATCAAAAGAACCGTGGACGAGATGGGCGTACTGCTTGCTCTCGACGTGCATCCGGAGGATATGGGCAAGGTTATCGGCCGCGCCGGCAACACCGCCAAGGCCATCCGCATACTTCTGCGCGTCGTGGGCATGAAGAGGAATGCCCGCGTCAATCTCAAAATCAACGAGCCGCCGCTCGGTTACAGCCGCCGCGTCACCGACACCGCCGCTCCTTCCCGCGACCTCGACGAAGCCATAGACGATTTGAATTTAGAATAAGTTGCATTTTCACGTAATAACTCTTTTCCCCAAGGCATTTGACTCTTATCTCGGCGAGTCCATATTGAGGCGCGCTATAGAGGATAAAAAAATAAAAGTTTCTTTCTATAATCCGCGCGATTTCGTAGAAAACAGATGGAAGAGAGTTGACCGCCCTCCATATGGCGGTGGTCCGGGGCTTGTCATTGAGGCGATGCCAGTTGTTTGCGCCATAGAAAAAGCGCTGGCAAAAATCAAAAATCAAAAATCAAAAATCAAAATTATTTGGCTCACACCATCTGGAAAGCAATTTAATAATATTTACGCGCGCAAAACTGCTAAGAAATTCAAACATGTAATTATTATGTGCGGCAGATATGAGGGAATAGATGCAAGAGTAAAGAAAATATTCAAGACAGAAGATGTTTCCGTCGGGCCTTATGTGCTCACAGGGGGGGAGTTGCCGGCCATGGTTATCATGGATACCATCTCGCGACAGGTTCCCGGAGTGCTTGGTAACATAAATTCTCTCGAAGAGCGCCGCATCGCTTCGTCTGATGCCTATACCCGCCCGGAAGTCTTTAAATACAAGAATAAATCCTATAAAGTGCCGAAAATCCTATTGTCGGGCCATCGCGCCAAGATTGAGGAGTGGAAGAAGAGATAAAAACTGCTTTTATCAGGTGGGGATAACCTGTGGGCAGAATGGGGGTAATTCCATGGTAACTAGTTGACACATATTGTGCTCTGCGGTAGGATAGCGAAACTTCGCTTGCCTTGCCATAGCCTTGGCGACGGCAGGACTGATTGAGTTACGGCCTCGAAGAGACGTGCGCCCCGCGCCTTTTATTTTTCTAACTCAATCTTTTTTAATGCAAAAGAAGTACTTCGGCCGCTTTCGCGAATCTCTCGCCCAGATTCCGAACCTGGTAATCTCCCAGGTCGAGTCTTTCAAGTGGCTCATCGAAAAGGGTCTTAAGGAAATCTTCGACGAATTCTCTTCCATCAAGGATTTCTCGGAAAGGAAATTTCAACTTGACTTCGTTTCATTCGAGCTCGCGGAGCCGAAGCTCGACGAGTACACCGCCAAGCTCCGCAAACTTTCCTACGAGGCGCCCCTTA
>ERZ1292632.3137-Hain-H43-01um-R2-3137-length-12969-cov-7_pt1 | contig 12969 bp, 10 predicted proteins | sample MGYA00564407_ERZ1292632 | MGnify/ENA primary metagenome ERZ1292632 (study PRJEB36523, sample SAMEA6512637) | groundwater metagenome | collected 2019-01-08 | study: AquaDiva: Metagenomics assemblies of 32 groundwater samples
GAGGCCGATCCGGTGTGGGCGGGCGATGTCGACCGGATGTTCATATCGCTGGTGCCGCCCGATTATGACGCGGGATCGACGCCCTTCGCCACGGCGCCGGAGGGGTGGGCGGAACTGAGTGGGATCGCCTGCGACGGGGCGGGGTCAGTGCTGGAGGTTGGCGACGCGATGCTGCCCGAACATGGCTTCAGCATGGCGACCGGCTATGACGATTGTTTCAACCAGACGCCCGTGCGGGTGGTGGAGGCGATTCACGCGCTCGGCTATCGCGGGGCGATCAACCATTATGTCGGGATGAGCCATTATTTCCGGCTCGAACGGGTCGGGGGCGGGCTGTATGTCAGCCTGACGGGCGGGGCGCTCAATGCGCCCTGCGCGGCGTGGCACCGGGATTTCGCCGAACGGGCGAAGGCGCTGGGGTTCGATGTCATCTGGTCGCTGTCCTACGAATTGTTCGACGCGCATTGCTGGAACGACTGGAAGCAGCGGGCGGAGAATGGCGACCCGGCGCTGACCGGGTGGGTGCCGCCGTCCACTTTGCTGTCGCCCGCTCATGAAGGCGCGATGGGGTATCTGCGTCAGGTGGCGGGGGCGTTCGTTTCCATTGGGTTGGCGGCGGACATGCCGATCCTGTTTCAGGTCGGCGAACCCTGGTGGTGGGTGATGCCGGGGGACGGGCGGATATGCCTGTATGACGATGCGGCGCGGGCGGCGCTCGGTGGCAGTCCGGTGTCGATCCCGAGTGTGTGGGCAAGTCTGGACACCGGGCAGACGGCGCTGCTGGATGCAGCGGGGGCGTTGCTGGCGGGATCGACGGCTTCGCTGTGCGCGCATGTGAAGGATGTCGCGCCGGGGGCAGTGACGCATCTGCTGGCCTATCTGCCGACCATCCTCGATCCGCGCGCGCCGGAGGCCAAGCGAGCCAATATGCCGGTCGGTTGGGCCTCGCCCGCTTTCGACGTGCTGCAATTGGAGGATTATGACTGGGTGACAGAGGGGCGGCCCAATCTGACGGCGCGGGGGATTGACCTGGCGACCGAGCGGCTGGGCTATCCGGTCGAGGAGCAGCATTATTTCTCGGGCTTCGTGCTGCTGCCCGAACAGGCCGGGCAGTGGCGCGCGATCATGGCGGCGGCGCAAGCGTCGGTCGCGCGCGGGACGGCGGCGACCTTTATCTGGGCGCTGCCCCAGGTGTGCCGCGACGGCTTTACCTGTTTCAGGATCGATGGGGAGGATGATGTGCAAGCCTTTGACGATGTGCTGTTTCCGCTCGCCATCGGGCGCGAGGCGAGCGTCAGCCCGGCCTTTTCGACGCAGATCGTCGAGAGCGTAAGCGGGCATGAGCGGCGGAGCAGCGACTGGGCCGATGCGCGGCTGAGCTACGACGCGGGGCCGGGGGTAAGGTCCGAAGCGGACATGGCGCGGCTGGTGGAATTTTTCCGGGCGCGACGCGGGGCGGCGCGCGGGTTCCGCTTCACCGATCCTTATGACGATCGCAGCGGCGCGCCGGGGGGGGCGCCTTCGCCGATCGACCAGCGGCTGGGGACGGGCGACGGGGTGCGGGCGAGCTTTCAGCTGACGCGCCATTATGGCGAGGGCGAGGAGGCGCAGGCGCGGATCATCACCCGGCCGGTCGCGGGGAGCATCCGCGTGGCGGCAAATGGGGTCGAGCTGACGAGCGGGTGGAGCCATGCGGGGCTGGGCGTCGTCGCCTTCGATGTCGCGCCCGCGAGCGGGGTGGTGCTGACCGCCGGCTATCGCTTCGACGTGCCGGTGCGCTTTGCCGAGGATCGGCTGGAGATCAACCGCGCGACCTTCGCCGCCGGGGAAGCGCCGTCGGTGCCGCTGGTGGAGATACGCGAATGAGCGATGCCGATATTTTGGGCAAGCCGCTCTGCACCCTGGCCTTCTGCTGGCGGGTGGCGCGGCGCGATGGGGTGACGATTGGCCTCACCAGCCATGATCGCGACCTGGAGATTGGCGGGCTGCTCTATCGGGCGACGCCGGGGATGATCCCGTCGGCGGTGCGCAGCGGGATCGGGCTGGAGGGCGATGACAGCGATGCCGCCGGCGCGCTGTCGAGTGCGGCGATCAGCGAGGCCGACCTGATGGTCGGGCGCTGGGACGGGGCGGCGCTGGAGCTGCGGCTGACCGAATGGGAGACGCCAGGGGAGTTGTGGCTGCTGCTGGCGGTGGGCGAGATCGGCGCGGTGGCGCGCAAGGGGGCGGGCTTCACCGCCGAGCTGATCGGGGCGGCGGCGGTGCTGGGCGCGCCGGTCGCGCCATCGACCTCGCCCGATTGCAGGGCGCGGCTGGGCGATCGGGCGTGTCGGGTCGACATGGCGGGGCGGCGGCGGATCGTGGCGGTCGCCTCGGTGGCGGACAATGTGGCGGCGGCGAGCGGGCTGGCGGCGGGGGACTATGCCTTCGGGACGCTGCGCTGGCTGGGCGGGCCGAACGCCGGGCTGACCCAGGCGGTGGTGGACAATGGCGCGGGCAGCGTGACGCTGGCGGATGCGCCCGCCTTCGCGGTGGCGGCGGGGACGCTGGCGCTGCTGACGGAAGGGTGTGACCGGCAGATCGGGACGTGCGCCGAGCGTTTCGGCAACGCGGTCAATTTCCGGGGTGAACCCTATCTGCCGGGCATGGACCTTTTGACTCGCTATCCCGGCGCATGAGCGCGGTGGTGGCGCGGGCGCGCGCTCTGCTCGGCGCGCCGTTCCGGCTGCATGGGCGCAGCGCGGCGGGGGTGGATTGCGTGGGCCTGGCGGTGCTGGCCTTCGGGCGGGACGCGCCATGCCCCTATGGGTTGCGGAGCGGGGGCGAGGGTTGGGCGGCGCGCTGGCTGAGCGCGGCGGGGATGCGCCGCGTGGATGAGGGTGGAGCGGGCGATCTGGCTTTGGTGCGGCCGGGGCCGTTGCAGCTGCATCTCATGATCGCGACCGGGGCGGGCTTCATCCATGCCCATGCGGGGCTGGGCCGCGTGGTGGAGATGCCGGGCGCTTCGCCCTGGCCGATAGTCGGCTGGTGGCGCGCCTGCGAACAGGGGAAAGATGATGGCGACGGTGGTGCTGACGGCAGTAGGCAGCGTGCTGGGCGGGCCGATCGGCGCGGCGATCGGGGCGGTGATCGGCGGGGTGATCGACAGCGAGGTGCTGTTCAAGCCCAAGGGACGCGAGGGGCCGCGCCTGTCCGACTTGCAGGTGCAGACATCGACCTATGGCGCACAGGTGCCGAGGCTGTTCGGGACGATGCGGGTGGCGGGCACGGTGATCTGGGCGAGCGACCTTAAGGAGACCAGGAGCCGGAGCGGCGGCGGCAAGGGACGGCCGAGCGTCACCAGCTACAGCTACTCGGCGAGTTTCGCGGTGGCGCTGTCGGCGCGGGCGATCGGGCAGGTGCGGCGCATTTGGGCCGACGGCAATCTGCTGCGCGGGACGGCGGGGGACTTCAAGACGGAGATTGGTGCGTTTCGCGTGCATCCGGGCGGCGGCGACCAGCCGGTCGACCCGCTGATCGCGTCGGCGCAGGGGATAAGCGAGACGCCGGCCCACCGCGACATGGCCTATGTGGTGTTCGAGGATCTGGCGCTGGCCGATTATGGCAATCGCATTCCTTCGCTCACTTTCGAGGTGGCGGCGGATGACGGGGTGGTGGCGATCGGGGGAATCGCGGCGGAGCTGAGCGACGGGCGGCTGAGCGGCGAGGCGCTGGGCAGCGTGGACGGCTTCGCGGCGAGCGGGGCCGATGTGCGCGAGGCGATCGCGCCGCTGGTCGACGCCTATGGGCTGGCGCTCGATGGGCTGCGGCTGATCGCGGCGGGCGGCGAGGCGACCGGGGAGATTGGTGCGCGGGTGGCGCGGGTGAACGGGCGGGCGGTCGACCCGGTCGAGCGATCGGGCAGGGCGGCGGACATGGTGCCGGTGGCGCTCAGCCTGCGCCATTATGACGCCGCGCGCGACTATCAGGCGGGCGTGCAGAAAGTGATGCGGCCGGGCGCCGGGCGGCAGGAGCGGGGGATCGAACTGCCCGCGGTGCTGAATCCCGATGCGGCGCGGCGGCTGGCGGCGGCGCGGTTGGGCGCGGCCTGGACCGGGCGGGAGACGATGACTCTGCGCTGCGGCTGGGAGGCGCTGACGATCGCGCCGGGAATGATCGTGACCATAGCCGGCGCGGCCGGGCTGTGGCGCGTGGAGGAGCGCGAATGGGAGGCGATGGCGGTGCAGCTGTCGCTGCGGCGCGTGCCGGGCGCAGGCGGGACTTTGCCGGCGGGTGCGTCTTCGGGCGCGATCGTGCGGCAGGCGGATGCGCCGCATGGCGTGACGCGTCTGATGCTCGCGGACCTGCCGCCGCTGCGCGATGGTGTGGCGAACGCGCCGCTGCTGGCGGCTGCGGCCAGCGGGGGCGCGGGCTGGCGCAGCGCGGCGCTGTTCGTGATGCGCGATGGCGGCGAGGCGGTGCCGGCGGGGCGGAGCGCGGGGCGGGCGGTGATGGGAACGGTCGAGGGTGTGCTGCCGCCCGGAAGCTGGGTGCTGGAGGATCGCGACCATGCGCTGACGGTCACATTGCTAGCGGATGATATGGACTTGAGCGATGCGGATGAGGTCGCGCTCGGACAAGGCGCCAATCTGTGCCTGGTCGGGCGGGAGCTGGTGCAGTTCGCATCGGCCGCGCCGACGGGAGGGGCTGGATGGCGATTGAGCGGGTTGCGGCGCGGGCTGCGCGGGACCGAATGGGCGATGGCGGCGCATGAGGACGGCGAGCCCTTCCTGCTGATCGAGGAGGAGCGGCTGGCCGAACCGCTCGCCGCGCTGGGACTGGCGGGCGAGGTCGGCGGCACCGTGCGGGTGGCGGCGCTGGGGCTGGGAGACGCGGAGGCGGTCGAGGCGGCGGCGCCGATCAGCGGCGAAACGCTGATCCCGCCCGCGCCGGTGCACCTGACGGCGCGGGCGCAGGATGGCGACGTGACGCTGCGCTGGGTCCGGCGCAGCCGGGCCGGGTGGCGCTGGAGCAATGGCGCGGATGTGCCGCTGGCCGAGGAGAGCGAGCGGTACCGGGTGCGGTTGCTGAATGGCGAGACGGTGCTGCGGAGCGCGGAGACCGCTGCGCCCGAATGGAGCTATACGGCGGCGATGATCGCGGCGGACGGCGCGTCGGGGCTGACGCTGACGGCCGAGGTGGCGCAGATCGGCACGCTGGCGCAGGGGCGGGCGGCGCGCCGGACGATCAGCATCTGACGATCAGGGAAAGGACGAAATATGGATATGACCCCGCGCTGGGCGCTGCCGATGCTGTTTGCCGGGCAGGCGAAGAAGGAGATTTTTCACAATGAGGCGCTGATCCTGATCGACGCGCTGCTGCACGGCCGGGTGGAAAGCGCGGATATAGCGAGCCCGCCCGGTGCGCCGGACGCTGGGCAATGCTGGATCGTTGCGGCAGGTGCGAGCGGGGCATGGGCCGGGCAGGCGGGCGCGATCGCCTGCTGGAGCGGCGGAGGATGGCGTTTTCTGCCGCCCAGGGCCGGGTTGCAGGTGGATGTGGCCGACCGGGGACACGCGCTTTTCCATGATGGCGTTCAATGGCGCGATGCAGCATTGCGCGCGGACGGCCTGTATCTGGATGATGAACGGATCGTCACGACCCGCCGCAGCGCGATAGCGGACGTTTCGGGTGGCGCGGTGATTGACGCGGAGGCCCGCTCGACCATAGGGCTCATTCTGGAGGCTTTGCGGCAACATGGGTTAATCGCGACCTGATACTGAACAAAACGAACAACATCGACGTTTTTCACTATCATTATTTGCGGTGCTATTGGGATTAGCCTGAGTTCGCCGATTTGGATGCTTAAGTGCGTTATTTTTGCAACGGTTTCACTAAATGTGGACTTGCCATGAAACCTTCTTCCCGATACAGGGTTTCAGCAGTCCTTCGTGACACTTTTGAAAGGGGAATCCAAATGCGGAATGAAAGGGGAATCCAAATGCGGAAGCTTGCCCTCGCGGCTGCGCTTGCGACGAGTGCCTTGGCCGGTCCGGCCTTGGCGCGTGACGATAGCTGGTACATCGGCGCTGATGCCGGCGTACTGCTGGTCGAAGATCAGGACTTTGATTTCTCTGGTCCTGGTGCGATCCGTGATTTTGCCGACGTCGATTATCATAAGGGTTATGATTTCGACGCCAATATCGGTTATGATTTCGGCGGCTTCCGTCTGGAGGCCGAAGCGGCCTACAAGCGCGCCGAGGTCGATCTCGACCGGAGCGGCTTCGGCGGGGCTACCTCGGCTTTGTCGTTCATGCTGAACGGCCTGCTCGACTTCGGTCCCGATGACGGCCTGCAGGGCTTCGTCGGCGGCGGTGTCGGCGTATCGCGCGCCAAGGTCGCGACCGATCTGGTCAATGACAGCGACACCGGCTTCGCCTGGCAGGCGATTGCGGGCGTCCGTTACCCGCTGACCACCAACCTCGACGTCTCGCTGAAATATCGCTTCTTCAACCAGGACGATATCAAGCTGGTGTCGGCCTTCACCGGCGCGGGCGGCCCTGCCGGCTCGACGGTGGAAACCAAGCTGCGGACCCACAGCCTGCTGCTCGGCCTGACCTACAATTTCGGCGCTCCGGCTGAAGCGGCTCCGACGCCGCCGCCTCCCCCGCCGCCGCCCCCGCCGCCCCCGCCGCCGCCCCCGCCGCCCCCGGCCGAAGCGTGCAACCCCGGGCCGTACATCGTCTTCTTCGAATGGGACAAGTCGGACATCACGCCTGACGCCGCCACCATCCTGGACAATGCGGTTTCGGCCTACAGCAGCTGCGGCAGCGCTCAGGTCATGCTGGCGGGTCACGCGGACCGTTCGGGTTCGGCCTCGTACAACGTCGGCCTGTCCCAGCGTCGCGCCGATGCGGTCAAGGCTTACCTCACCTCGAAGGGTATTCCTGACGGCGTCATCACGACCCAGGCCTTCGGTGAATCGAAGCCCCGCGTTGATACTGCCGACGGCGTTCGCGAAGTGCAGAACCGTCGCGTGGAAATCAGCTACGGCCCCGGCGCGGGCATGTAAGCTGGCTTCCGCCTTCGGGACGGAAACAAGAGAGGGGCCGGTCGCAGGACCGGCCCCTTTTTCGTGGGTGATTATGTACTTTAAAGAACCAGAACGAAAATCCTCCCCTTCCAGGGGAGGATGCCCTGCTCAGCACACGACACTCAGTTTGCAAGGCACATCATCGCCTTTTTCGTGGGCGTGCCGGGCCGCCGCAGCGTGACAATTCGGTGCGGATAAGCAACAAAATCGCGGGCGCAGCGTTCGCTGCCTGACCCCATTTTCTGCTGGAGCCTGCCATGAAGATATTGCCGCTCGCCGTCCTTCCTCTCGCGATCGGCATGGCCGGCTGCGCCACCGCCGGGTCTGCTCCCGCCGCGCCAACCGCTACGGCCGCGCTGGCTGCGGGGGACGGATCGCCGCGCGGCACTGCGACGGTGACGGAGGCAGGCGACGGATTGCATGTCGTCGTGAAGGCGCAGGGGGTAAGCCCCGGCGTTCATGCGGTGCATATTCACACCACGGGTCAGTGCGTCGGGCCTGACTTCACCAGCGCGGGCGGGCACTGGAACCCGATGAACCGCAAGCATGGCAAGGATAATCCGGCGGGGATGCATATGGGCGACATGCCCAATATGACCGTCGCGTCCGACGGGACCGGCGCGATCGAATATCATTTGCCCGATGGCGCGATCAGCGGCGGCGCGACGCCGTTGCTCGACGCGGACGGCGCGGCGATCGTGATCCACGCGCAGGCCGACGACAATGTCACCGACCCGACCGGCAATGCCGGCGGGCGAGTGGCGTGCGGGGTGCTGGCGGCGGGGTAGCCGTTTCTTCCATCGGCGCGCTAGCGCGGCGTACCGTCGGCCGGATAATCCTCCACCGCATGATAGGTCGCGCCGGCATGGCCGGTGCGGCTTTCATACAGGGTGAAGCGGTCGACCAGAAAGGGCGTGCCGGCAAGCCCGGCATGGCGCGCCAGGAAGGGTTCGACCGCGCCGCCGAACCGGCCGAAACGGGCCAGGGTGACGTGCGGCAGATAAGCGCGGCTTTCCGGCGGCAGGCCGATCGAGACGCAGAGCCGGTCGATCTTCTTGTGAAGCGCTTCCAGCCCGTCGCGCGGCTGAACGCCGGCCCAAAGCGTATCGACGACATGCCTGCGCTCGAACCGGCCGACGCCCGACAGATGGATGGCGAAAGGCGCGAAACGGATCGTCGTCAGCGCATCGGCCAGATCTTCGGCGCGGCGGCGCTCCACTTCACCGACGAAACGCAGCGTCAGGTGCAACTGGGTATCGTCCTGCCAGCGGGCATTATCCACCCCGCCCATATGACCGAGCAGGAAGGCGCGCTGGTCGGCGGGCGGGCGGATGGCGACGAACAGGCGGTGCATAAGCGCTCCATATAGGACAGAGATGCAGGCGCGCCATGCGGGTTTGGCTTGAACTTGATCGTCCAAGCGCCGATAATGAGAGCGCCGGCACGGATGGCCGGCGAAGGAGATGATTTCATGGCCAACTGGTCCGACCCCCGATCCGACATTGCGGGCTTTGGCGGCGCCACCGCTGCGCGCGGCGAGGCGTTCGACGCCGGGCTGCGCCGTTACATGCTGTCGGTCTATAATTATATGGCGAGCGGCGTGCTGCTGACGGGCATCGTCGCGCTGCTGTTCGCGAACAGCGGCATGGCGGAGGCCGTGTTCTACGGTCCCGGCATCATGAAATATATCGTGATGTTCGCGCCGCTGATATTCGTGATGGTGCTGAGCTTCGGCATCAACCGCCTGTCCACCGTGGCGGCGCAGGGCCTGTTCTGGGCCTATGCGGCGGTGATGGGCATGTCGCTCTCCTACATCTTCCTGGCCTATACCGGCACGTCGATCGCGCAGACCTTCTTTGCGACAGCCGCGGCTTTCGCGGGCTTGAGCCTCTGGGGCTATACGACGAAGAAGGATTTGTCGGGCTTCGGCACCTTCCTCATCATGGGCGTGGTGGGCCTGCTGGTTGCGAGCCTCATCAACCTGTTCCTGCGATCGAACGCGATGAGCCTGGTCATCAGCGGCGTCGGCGTCCTGCTCTTCGCGGGGCTGACGGCCTATGACACGCAGAAGATCAAGAGCATCTACGCGCATGTCGCGGGCACCGACATGATGGGCAAGTCGGTGGTGATGGGGGCGCTGAACCTCTATCTCGACTTCATCAACATGTTCCTGTTCCTGCTGCGGCTGTTCGGCGATCGTCGCTGAGGCGGAAGATGGGATAGACATTGGGAGGCCCGGCGGAGCGATCCGCCGGGCCTTTGTTGCGCCCTTTGGACGTTAGCGCGTGTGGGTGAGGGCGGGACTTGACCCCGGCCTTCGCCGGGGAAGCGCTGAGTTATGTTGCGGATTATCAGCCCTGCTTCTGCATTTCGGCGATGAGGGCGTTGTCGATTTCCTTTTGCCGCTGATAGGCCGGCCGCTCGCGCAGGCGGGCGGCATAATCCTCGAAGGCGGGACGGGTGGGGATCGACTTGAAGCTGAGGCCCCAATCGATCTGCGCGCCGACATAGACGTCAGCGGCGGTGAAGCGGTCGCCGCAAATCCAGGTGCGGCCGGTCACCGCGCGTTCGAGTGCGTCAATCGCTTCGTCGAAGCTGCCATAGCCAGCCATGCGTTCGCGTCCTTCCGGCACCACGAAGCCCAGCGCGCGATTGGTGACGGCAGCCTCGACCGGTCCGGCGGCGAAGAAGAGCCAGCGATAATAATCATGGCGCTCGGGCAGCGGTGGGGCGAGGCCGGCTTCCGGGAAGGCGTCGGCGAGATAGGCGCAGATGGCCGCGCATTCGGTCACGACCTTGCCATCATGGACGATGCTCGGCACCTTGCCCATCGGGTTGATCGCGCGATACTCGTCCGCCTTCATCGTCGTGCCATAGTCGAGAATGACGGCCTCATAGGGCGCGCCGATCTCCTCCAGCATCCAGCGGGCGATCTGCCCGCGCGACATGGGATTGGTGTAGAGGGTGAGGTCGGCGGGCATCGGCATCTCTCCTGAATCGAGAGGGTGAGAGTGGCGCAAGAGCCGGCGCTGCGCCACCCCCGTGATATCAGCAGCCCACGCCCATCGCGCCGCCGAGCATGCCGCCGAGGCCGCCGCAGCGTTTCTTCCTTGGCCTCGGCTGCTCGGCCGGTTCGTCGGCGTCGCCCGCGTCGCCTGCCTCGCCCATCATGGCGCTTATGTCCGGTCCGTTCAGCATCCACATGCTGTGGGAGCGATAGCGCACGCGCGCGATCCATTCGGGTTTCCAGGCGATCTTGGGATCGGCCGGGCGCGGCGGATAGGCGAAGTTCGCTTCCGGGCCATAGGCATAGAGGCTGCCCATCAGCATCTCGCCCGCCGCCTGGCCGACAGCGGCAGGCACGGTGCAACTGGTCTGGCTGGGGGGCAGGACGATCTTCTGCGCGATCAGTCTCTGGACGGACGCGGGGGAAATCCAGTCCCACACCGGGCCGCCGAACGCCTGCGTGGCGGAGGAGGCCCACCAGACCATGTCGCCATTCTCCTTCGCGCCGAACGCCCAGGCATAATAGCCGGTCGCCTGGGGCAGGGCGTTCCAGCTGAGTTCGGTCGCGCCGCCGGCCAGCGGCTTCGACCGGCCGGTGATGGCGGGCATGAAGTCCTGCTTCAGGTTGAAGGCGATGTCGGGGCTGTAATTGCCCGCGATGCGGTGGTCGCCGAGCAGCGAGGCGTTGGCCGGCACCATCTTGCGGGTCTGGCCGTTGGGCCACTCGCCATAGGTGCGGCTGTTCGACGCGCGAACCTGCCATTCCTGGGGGATGGCGGCACCGGTCATGTAGAGGCCAGGCGGAATCTGGCCCTTGGCGATCTTGGCAAAATCAACGACCACTGGCTGGCCCGCGCCGGGCGTCGCGCCGCAGCCCCAATAGATGAGCAGGCGGCCCTTCGGGCGCTCGCCGGGGATGGCTTGGTCCTCACTGGGGGCGACGCGGGGGGTGACGAGCGGGACCGACGCGCCAAGGCCGGCGCCGGCGGGGAGGAAGTGATCGGCGGCGGGTTGGCCGCTCGCGGGCGTGCGGGTGGAGCCGAGGCGCAGCACCAACTCGTGCATCGCCTGTGGACGGCCGCCCATCATCATGCCCATGGCCGCGCCCATGCCGCCTCCGCCGCCGGCCATGGCGGCCATGCCGGACATGGTGCCGGCGTCGATCGTGTAGCGAGCGACGGGGCCGGACGCCTGCTGGCTTGAGCCGGGGGCGGCGAGAAGGCCAAGGGCGGTGAGGCAGAGAGCGACGCGGGCGCGGCGCGGGCGGAGAAGCTGATACACGACATCTGTTCCTTGAACGTTGCGGAAGAGATGCGACCCTTTTTATGCCATGACGGCGTGTAGCAGAGATTGCCGTCGCAGGGGAGGGGGAAGGTCAGGCGCGGCGAAAGCGGCCATCGCGCAGGAAATGCGCGACCTGATCCGCGACAAGGCGGCTGTAGATCATCGCGGTGTGGGCGACGGGCATGACCAGATGGTCGCTCTGGCCGGGGCAGTGGGTTGCAGCGACGCTGACCTTGCCGTCATTGGGCGCGCGGAACAGAAGGTCGGGGAGCGCGCCGATCATCGGGCGGTCGCCGGCGATGATGCCGAGGGGGTAATCGATCTTGCCGAACAGCGCCTGGGTGACAGGATCACGCTGCGTGCGGAGAAGCGCTCCGGCCTGGTTCAGGATCGGGCGGTCGAGGCGCAGGCGGTAGCAAAGGTCGGCCAGCTCGCTGCCGCCGTTGGGCGTGCCGAGCATGACGACGCGGCCGAGGCGGGGCGGGTGATGGCGGGCGAGATAGGCGCGCAGCAGCAGGCCGGCCATGGAGTGGCCGACGAAATGGATGGCGCGCGCTTCCTGCGCCGTGCTGGCGATGATGCGCTGGTGGAGATGGTCGAGGATCCGGGCGACTGGCCAGCGCCAGCTCGGGTAGCCGAGATTGGCGACATCATAGCCCGACGCGCGCAGGCGGCGGGCGAGCAGGGCGGTCTGGAGCGGGTGGCCGCCGAAGCCGTGCAGGAGGATGATGGATTGGCGGCTGGTAGGGGCGGGGCTCGTCAGCGGCATGTCACCTCTGCCCCCTCATCCAACTTCGCCTAAGCCCGTCGGACTAAGGCTTCATATCCTTCTCCCCCGTGGGGGAGAAGGATATCAGGGCAGCCTACTTCGTGCCTTCGGTCGTTTTGGCCTTGCCGCCCTTCTTGCCCTTTTTCGGAGCGGCGGGGGTGATTTCGAAGGCGAGCGCATCGTCCTTCATATGGACATGGACCTCGCCGCCGTGGACCAGCTTGCCGAAGAGCAGTTCTTCGGCGAGCGGCTGTTTGATCTTCTCCTGCATCAGCCGGCCCATCGGGCGGGCGCCGTAGAGCTTGTCATAGCCCTTGGCGGTCAGCCATTCCTTGGCCTTATCGTCCAGCGTGATGTGGACGTCGCGGTCGGCCAGTTGCAGTTCCAGCTGGAGCACGAACTTGTCGATGACACGCGCCACGATCTCCGGCGGCAGATAACCGAACGGCACGATCGCATCGAGGCGGTTGCGGAATTCCGGGGTGAAGAGCTTCTTCACCGCATCCTCCTGCACATCCTCGCGCGTCAACTCGCCAAAGCCGATCGATTCCTTCGCCATGTCCGACGCGCCGGCGTTGGTTGTCATGATGAGGATGGTGTTGCGGAAATCGACGGTTTTGCCGTGGTGATCGGTCAGGCGGCCATTGTCCATCACCTGGAGCAGGATGTTGAACAGGTCCGGGTGCGCCTTTTCGATCTCGTCCAGCAGCAGGACGCTGTGCGGTTGCTGGTCGACGGCGTCGGTCAAGAGGCCGCCCTGGTCATAGCCGACATAGCCCGGAGGCGCGCCGATCAGGCGGCTGACCGAGTGGCGTTCCATATATTCCGACATGTCGAA
>ERZ1292632.3138-Hain-H43-01um-R2-3138-length-12967-cov-10_pt1 | contig 12967 bp, 16 predicted proteins | sample MGYA00564407_ERZ1292632 | MGnify/ENA primary metagenome ERZ1292632 (study PRJEB36523, sample SAMEA6512637) | groundwater metagenome | collected 2019-01-08 | study: AquaDiva: Metagenomics assemblies of 32 groundwater samples
AATGTAAAATATGTTAAAAATAATCCTTAAATCTGTTTTTGATTTCTGAAAATTTTTCCTTTTTAAAGTTAAACCTGAAACCCGGACGGTCATTTAAACTTTCAAGCAGTTTTACAAAATCCTTGTCGTTTAAAACTTCAAGCTCTAATTCTTTGCATGTGTCCATAATTTTTTTATCTGCGATTGCAACATATTCTGGGCTGGCGGCTATCTCGGCTTCAAAATAATAGCCCCAGCCAGGAACTTTTACCACTGCAAATTCAATGCCTTTGTAAATATATAAAAAAGTTTTTGTGGCCTGCAATACGCCGTAATAATAACCCAGTATTTTCAGAAACTCTATCATCTCCTCAAACTTTTTAGAATCAATGGGGAATAAAAATTCTTTTCTGGCGTCTTTGCCGCTCCACCTGCCGTATTTTAAAACCAGCTCGGATTTTTTATTTGTAATTCTCACTTTCAAATCTACCGGGGATCTGACCACTCTTAGTGTTTCTTTTCCTCTCGGAGAATAAATAACCGAAAACCGATCCTTTTCGCCAAGGAATTTCCCGTTTTTCTTTAAAAATTTATTAAGCGCCGAAAACTTCTTTTCATTTAAAAACCCGCGGTGCTCAACTTCAACTTTTGCCATATTATTTAATTATCTTATTTTGCCTTTTTTGAGACAAAAAATCAACAAAAAAGGCTATGCGTCGCTTAAGGAATTTTCGCAGTTTTAGATTTAGATATTATAAAATTTTTAACTTTTCTTTCTTTTATTTTTTTGTTGCCATAGCGAGAATAGATTATCGAGAATCCTTTTACTAATTTTAATTCGTCTGCGAGCTCTTTTTTTGTGGTGATTTTTTTAAGTATAAAATTACAGTAGGCGTCTCTATACTGCTCTAAAGTTTTGCAATTTAAATATCGATAATTGCCGAAAAGCTTTTTATCCTCGGCGCTTGCAGGATATAATCCGGCATCAAAAATCCCCGATTTTTCATCTTTTAATAATTGATACAATCTGCAATTTTTACAATCGTTCTTGCACTTCCTCACATCTTTTGTGTCGAAAACAAATCTATATCCCCTCCAGTCATCAACGACAACATTAATAAAACCATCGTATTTTTTGATAAGATCTTCAAATTTTTTATTGGCAATTTTCAAAATAGATTTTTTCATAAAAAATTGGGGAGAGGTGGCATCCCTCTCCCCTTATTCTACCAGTTTGCCCCCAAATAAGGAAGCGGACAAAGAGGATAGCCTGCAAATGAATTCCCCATGCCTTCGGCAGTTGCGCGGCATCCGCCACGACACTCGCTCCACCTGTTGCAGGAACGACAAGGCTCGCCGACATTCTCTTGGCAAAGCTGCCTGCGTTTGCAAAGCAATGGAGAACCCCAAGCTTGCCCAATCGGGTCTTTATCGGCGATGTGCGACAACGTTACCGTGCTGTTAGAGCACGATCGGATGCTTCCGTCCACCGCAAAGTACAAACCCTTATCGTAGAACGGACAGCTTCCGAAAACGTGGGGCATCAAAACCTTGGCAGGCTCCAGACCAAAATCCTTGCGCGCCTCCTGGATTTGGATAATCATTTGGGCAATCTCTTTCGGTCCAGGCGCAACCTTCCAGTAGTTTTCGTCGATTGCCTCTCCAGACCCCATAAGCTCCAAGTCCGTGCCGATGTTATTTTTCAAACACCATCGGTAGTAACTCGGCACAATATGAAGATTGGACTTTCTGATCAGATTTTGCAGGCGAAAAAGCGGATCGGTATGTCCGGCATCCTTGAAAATCTTAATTGACCGGACAAGCTTTTCAGCCAGCTTCACATTTCCGCCCAACATATCAGCCTGCAAAGAAAGCTGGCTGTCATCTGATGGGTCGATATTGAGTTTGCCGGTAACGTGGACTTTTCTCTCAAAAAGCCACTTGGCGAACTCTGGAGTTATCGCCAGCATGTTCGTGAAAATCCACGGCGCAATTTTACGATCCAACAAAATCTGGATATATTCCTTGAGATGCCGCCACAGAAGCGGCTCGCCCCCGAGGATGTCCATGGTTTCCAGTTCTGCACCGATGAAATCACGGCATTTGTCCAAGACAGCAATCGCTTGTTGCAAGGACATTTCGCCCTGGTTCAGCTTCCTGCGCCGGACCATATAACATCCGGGGCACGAGCACTGGCACCTTGTGGTTGCCTCGATAATCCCGTATTTAAGTCCAGCCAAAGCCGCCTTTTCCTGATAGCGCACATCCAAACTGTTCATAGCAAATCTCCTCTTCAAAGAACTATGTTTACTGTTTTGGGCCAGTAAACAAAACCCCTTCCTTTTGGGAAGGGGTTGCTTTGATATAGTTCTTCAATTAAAAATCATATCAACACAATCCTCTCCCAGAAGGAGAAAAATTGTGATGATGGTTTAATCTGTTTAAAATTAGTTTGTAACCGTTTTTCCCATTATTTAGCCACTTAGAAACGCGGGCCACTGTTGTTGAGCTTAAGCCGGTTTCTTTCTCAATTTTTTCATAGGGTACTTTCTTTTCCAGCATCCTGGCAGCTTTCCACCTGTTGCCAAATTCTATAAGCTCTTTTTCTGTAAGCAAATCGCGCAAAAAACGCCTCGCTTCATTGCGATTTTTCAACGCTAAAATAGCATCGGCTAATTCCTGTATTCTTTTGTTGTCTTTTTTAGAAATCATATTACTTTACTTAACTAAAGTAAGTATAGCAAATTATAAAACCGTGTCAAGGGCTAAGAAAAAAAATCGGGAGGTGTGCTAAATACACTCTCCCGATGTTGCCGACCAAAGTCAGCCTCTTTTCGGTTTGCAGCTTGGATGACCTTCCAAGGAACAACCCTTGCAGGTAGGCGGGATCATATCGGTCAGTTTCAGCCTGTCGCGCGGAATATGTGGACAGTAGTAGAAGCTGGCACGATAGCATCCCGCTATGTCAAAAGTACTGCCTCGGCATCCGCCAGTGCATGCTTGGAAGTGCGGGCACTCGTCACGGCAGTATCCGTAGATCCAATCCTGCGGATTCTTTATCAGATGCCTGAGAGGATGAGCCAAAATCTGGTCCAAGCTCTCATGTGCGATGTTTCCGTAGGAAAGATTCGGAAAACCCACGCAAGGAATAACGTTCCCGTCGACTTGAATGTGAAGAGAAGTTTCCTGCATGTGGCATGTCCTGCCGTAGGCCTGCGGTAAAAGAAGTTCAGATCCGTTTCGGCCGAACTCGGTTCGATCAATGGCCTGAAACTTCTTCAACACTTCCATCATCTCGTCTGGCGAAATATCGAGTGCACATCCGCGCTTGAACTCTCCGCCCTCTTTGGTGAATTCCATCACGGGCTCATAGCCCTTACATCGCAGCCACCGAAAAACTTCGAAGATGCTTCCCGATTTCACAACGGGACGAGTGATACAGCATTGAACAGAGACTTTCTCGGATGGAAAACACTTTTCGATATTTTCCCAGCCAGCATTGCTCATGTCCAAGTGATCGCCTCCGGAAAGCAGCTTCTCCATTTCTCGGGCTTGTGAATCAGAGCCGAGGGTGTGGCGCTGCGCAGCTACACCAACGCCAATGTCTGCAATTTCCCGGCAGACATTTTCGTCAGCCAGAAAATCGGCGTTAGTGACTAGCAAAACCATCTTGAAGTTCGGCATTGCTAAGCGGAGCATGGTGGACAAGTCCTTGATTATGCCTGGTTCCCCGCCCAGTACATAAAGCTCTGGGAATTCGAGCCGGCGTCCCTCATCAACAATTCGCTGCCAGAGATCCGGTTTCATGTCCCGGCCGTTGTGATGAGCGAAACAAGTCGCACACCTACGATTGCACCGGTTTGTAATGTCTACTCCGAGACCTACTAAACCTTGCGCGTTGAACATTTCCTCTCTGAATGGCATGGCTTTTCCCTTTCTCGTTGGAAAAGAGCTAACAGGAAGTTCTTTTGGGATACTCCCAAAATAAAAAACCTCCCATCCTTCAGGCATAAATAAATTATGCTCAAAGGACGAGAGGCTGTCTCGCGGTACCACCTTTGTTTTTGCAAATAAAATTTTGCAAACACTTTCATCGACTCTACCCTTTCGGGCTTCAGCGATTATCCTATGGTTACGGAGGAAGCCGGATTTGCACTAATGCACAAATCACCTCATCGTGCCCACCCCCTCGGCTTGCGCCTCAGGGACACGAATCAACGGTTTTGTAATTTTCAATGTATACTACATATTAGCATATCCAGCCGCCCTGTCAACCCATGCTTACGATTTTTCATCTTCTGGCTCAATCTCTTTTTTGATTTCTTCAAATTCGTTCTCAACTTCTTTTAAGCGAGACTTACTGGCCTTAATAAGCGTTACAGCTTCTTTTACTTTTTTTAACCCTTCTTCTACATCAATTTCTTCTTGGTGGTCAAACCATTCTGTAATCTCAGAAAGTCGCTTAAGATTTTGATTTAAATTTTTGGTGTCTTCTGCCATATTATTTATTTTTTTAATTTTTTATTTTTATTATTATATTCTAATATCTTTTCGGCCGGAGATAAACCGCCGATAATTTTATGTGGAAAATAGTTCCAGGCATCGTTAGTCAGCTCAAGAATATTTTCCAGCTCGGATGCATCGCCGCCACGATCGAACATAGCTATAACTTTCATCATATCATCATTATCTTCCTCATTAAAAATAGCGTCTTTAATGTTTTGTAAAGAAAAATCACTCTCGGTTTCTTTGAGCATGTCAGTAAGCTCCTGCTCTATCTCTTTCCGCCGTTCCAAAATTTGTTGCCTTGATTCAATTTCCATAATTTTTACTGCCCATTTGCCGAGATAATAACGTTGTGCCCGATTCTTCCAATCTTATGGTCGGATCCTCGGGCTCGCGTCATAATATTTTAAAATCTAACTTTTGTTCCCTCTCTTTATTTCCCTGCCTCCTCTCCAGGCTGCAAAATCCAAAAGCCCGGGGAATTTAGGATATATTTCTCTTGCCAAATAAATTAACTCCTCATTACTCGCATCTTCCCTTAGTAAGCCGTTACTTATAAAATACTTTTTGACTTGAACATCTGGGGCAATATCTATCGAAGAATAATCCTGCATCGGAATTTTAAAATCACGGGCAAGAATAATTGCCGCCATGTTTGCTATTTTGACACCAACACCTTTAAATTCTAAAAATCTTCTTATGATTAAAGCACTTTTGGGTTTGTCCGACCAAATATTTTCGGCATGATTATTATATCTGAAATGAATGTTTTGTATTGCCGAATAAAAACATTCTGCCATATCATTATTAAATCTATGTAATTTTTTATTATTAAAAATCTTTTTAGTATTATTCAAATCTAATTTTAAAAAATCATCGAAATCGAAGCCCCCAATTTCTTTTCCTACGAGATAAGGGATAACCCAGGCTCTTTCAGCTTTAATTTGCCTATCCATCACACAGCCAAAAACAAACATATACGGATACTCGTCTAAATTATTCAAAATATCTTCAGCCTCAGGTATTTCGGTAATTGTTAATGGTTTTTTTATCCTTGGCGAATTTAATGCTTTTTCGCCTTCTGTTATAAGAAAATCTATAGTCTTTTCATTCATGTTTTTTATTTTATATTAAACATGCTCTAAAACTCCTCCCAAATTTCCAATAGTTCTTTCTATTTTTGCAAAACAATTATCCATGCCTCGGTTGATTTCTTTACCGCTAAATCTCAAAACCTGCCAGCCGTAACTTGTTAATTCGTTATTGCGCTCTCTGTCTCGTGATAAAGCGCCAGGAAGTGTGTGATATTTCTCCCCATCGCACTCTAAATCTATACTGCCATTTTTACAAAAAATTCCAAAATCTAAACAGTAAAATTGCTTGGCGACCTTAACATAAAATTGCCTTTCGGTGGTTATTTTTCTTTTTTTCAATTCACAATACATTTTATCCTCCAACGGACTTGTGTCATACAAGTCATTAATTTCTTCTGCGGCAAGCATTTTTTCGTAACTTGTTGGAATATGGGCTATTCGCCTCCAACTTAAGCTTGGAATGGGCGTTGGGAGCCTTTTAATGGCTCTTAAATTGAATTTAAAGTACTCTTTATCTGCTCTTTTGTGTTGTTTTTCCTCTGGAAATAACTCAATTCTTTTCACAATATCCACTTTATCCACTTTGGCACAATAGCTTATTTTATACTGCAAATCCTTTCCAAAAACAGCCGGGAAATAAAATCCTAAATACTCGGCGAATTCCGCATTTTTGGAAGCCGATTCAACTGGGATATGGTACCATTTTTCTTTTTGGATTATCTCCCAAAGATTTTTTCTAGGGACAATTCCCACTAATGCTGGATGCTTCTGCATTTTATTCCTCAATTAATTTTTATATTCCACCCAAAATTTTACAAAGCTTTTTTCGAATATTTTTAATATTTCATCGATCCCAATTTTCATATAGTATGACCCCTTATCTGTACTAATAGAACTCGCCATAACATCGGGCGGACAGAAACAATGCATTTTTCCAGAATGTACAAATTCTGATCTCATATCATAAAGAAGCTCAGCAAATTCCTCTATATTATATATATTTCTATATTGATGTAATGCTTTGTCAAAAATTTTTATTTTAGACAATAAAAAATCTTTTTCCGAGCTCGAGAAATATTTAATTACATAATTCTTTACTTTTCTTGTTAATCCGTGATTTTCGAAATATTCTTCCTTTACTTTCTTGAAATTATTTATGATATCATCTTTTGAAAGCCTTTCTATATAATCGAATCGAACGGCGAAACATGTTTTTCAGACATCATGGCCTCCATAAGCGATGTCACACCGATTATTCTCAGCTCTTCTCGAACAGCATTTTTATCTGGCATACAAATAAAATAATAAAAGTGGCAAAGTATTTGCATTTTATCACTTTCGTCTCCTAATGGTTTTTTTAGTAAGCTCTCGTAATCAGAGCCGTTATTTTTAAAAACCGGCTTGATAAATTCTAAAAATTCGTTTTGTAATAAAGACATTTTTATTTCTCAATTATTTTTATTTTCCAGATTTAGTTCGATTGCAATCTAAGCATAACATCTGACAATTCTCAGAAATTGTTTTTCCACCCTTGCTCCAAGGCTTTATATGATCAGCTTCCATTTCTTCTATTTCAAAATGTTTTTTGCATTTTGCGCATTTACCTTTTTGCCTTTCATATGCCTCCCTCTTTTGTTTATCCGTAAATGCTCTGATATTCAAGAGTTTTTCGTTTCGAGTTAAAACATATGGATAGATTCCTGATTTTTTTGTTACATCCTCGTCCTGCATTAGTTTGGATATTTCTTTTTCCAGTTTTTTTGAGTCAAACTTTTCATTTTTGAATTCGTTATATAATTCTCCCCACTGCACATTACTCATTTCTCGGCGATAATTTGGAAAAACTTCTCGGACCCACGCAATTACATTTTGAAAATAGATCCATAATTCATCGCCATTTTTGTCATGCTGGTGTTTTGCCATATAGTCTGCAACGTTTCCATTGTTTATCCACGAAATAGCCGTTTCCAAATATTCCTGCCGGATTGGAGAACCGTTGACTAATTGGCCGCCATCGTTTGCCAGCAAATAAGCCACACAGTTTGACTTACTGAATTTTAATTTAGCATCGCTTAACCACGGCCCAGTATAAACGGCATTACGAATTTCTTGATCATTTACTTTTTCCCCATAAGTATTGATGACTGTAAACCAGTCTATTCTTTCTTTGTCTGTGCCTTCACAAAAATAAACAAACAATTCGTAACCCAAAATTTTATTCTGTTCTTCTTTGGTTAAATTATGGAAAAAGCGGTCGTTCAAAGAAAAATCCCCATTTACATATTGCCCGATACTAATAGTTCGCTGCTGGCCGTCGAGCACTTCATATCCGCCGTCTTCTCTTTTCATCCAATACATCACATTAAGTGGAAAATCTTTTTTAATTGTTTTAATCACAGCGTCGCGCTGTTCTGGTTTATACACAAATTCGCGCTGATATTTCGGGCGGATATCAAGCTTGCCCTCGTAAGCAGTTATGCCCTCCTCCGCGTTGTCTTTATATCCGGCAATAACTTCTCTGATTGGAATCCTATTCAACTCAATTTTCATATTATTTTTTTACTTTTTTATTTTTAATTAACAAGCGACGGAATAATAACTTACCATTGATAGTAAAATCTTTATCGCCATTTTTACCCGTGTATCTATCTAATCCAATAATTTCAAATTGATCAGGATTATAATTATCAAGAAAAGTTACAGGTACACCCATTATCCCATCATAATCCATCGGGATGTCAGCTTTATAATTAACGTTTATTGCATCATAATTATCATACTTAGGATATTCCTCTGGAGTATATTTTTTATAAAAAGACATCTGTTTATGACGCCTAGCAACATCAAGATTGGTATACCAATTAACGCTACCCATACTAAAATATTTAATCCCATTTTCAATTTTTTTTCTTGATTCAGTGGGTATGTCATAATCCATAGGAACCTGAAACCATTTTGTACCTCCATTGTCATATCCAAGCCAAATTTTATTCTCTTTTATTAATGGGATAATTTCTTTATAAATAATCGCTCCTTGCTGTCCTAAAATCAGAAATTTTTTATCGTATTTTACAAGCTGGGCGACATACTCTCGGAATAAAGAAAAAGGCGGATTGGTGACAACTATGTCAGCCTCTTTAAGCAGCTCTATACATTCGTCGCTGCGAAAATCGCCAGTACTTTTGAGGGGCGAGGAAACATTGGCGTTGTGCTTTAACAATGATTTCACATCTGTAAGATCAATGGCGCCGTCCTTATTGGCGTCCAGCACTTCACTAATTTCCATTTTGAACGGCTGTTTGCCTTTTAATCCCTTTACTTCAAACAACGGCAGCTGCCCGCCGACAATGGGCGATTTAGCGTAGCTTGTAGCGATCAATTTTTTAAGCTTTAACGCATTAAAATTTGACGCAAAATACTTAAAAAAATTACTCTCAAACGGGTCATCGCAATTACAATAAACCACCTTATTACGAAATTGATCTTTGTAATGTTTAAGTTCGTTTTCTATATCAACAAGTTGAGTATAAAACTCATCTTTCTTTGCTTGGTTTGCCTTATGCAGATTTTTGTTCGACGACTTATTTTTCACAATTTTACTTTTTAATTAATTCTTATTAAAATCTGTTATCCCAAATATTGAACACTTTTTTATGCAATAAACCCTCACGATTTTCAAAAAAATGTTCTCGAATAAAAATCAAAAAATCTTTTAAGGTTATCTTTTTTGACATATATCTTATAGAGGGAAATAAAACATTTATATGGGGTTCGTGGGGTATATTATCTTCGTATCCGTCATAGTGAAAATTGAATACATCACAATGATCACCACCTCCGCTGCCCCCTTTATATGTTAGACATTCATATTCAGGTGAAAAGTATCTATATACATATGAAATTCTATCTCCACTTTTATTTATTTTTTCCTGTAGCGCAATATACCCCGCATCTTCTTTAAGTCTGGTGCCATAGTCGTGTGCATCTGGTGAAATTGGATGAGGAACATAAACATCCTGTTCGTCCGGGGATAATTTAATGGATGGCGTTCCGTTGTCAAACATATCGGAGAACTCCCTAAAAATTTCCGTAATTTGAGCTTTCCTATTTGGCATGGTTTAGCATTAAACTTTTATATATATTCATCCAATCGTATATGTCTGGAGTCGAAACCGTTTTACCCTCCATCCATTTTTTATAAAAATCTTCCGATGTGTCTTTAAATTTATTCTCGTAATTTTTTAATCTTTCATAAAGTCTATTATTGGATATTAAATCTAGATTATTATACAAAGCGCTATCAAATAAACCTTGGTCAAAAACGCCGGAGGACGAAATGGACACCGACTGCCAACTGTCCCCCTTGTTGCTTAAATTGCCGACAATATTTATTGCCGTTGGTTTTTTAAGATTTATGCTGATATCTGCACCATTATTTATACTATATACTATACTAAATTCCTTGTTCATAATTTTATTTAAAATAACCTTTCTATGTTACCGGGTAAACTATTGTAAATTTCCTGGCATTCGGTTTGTAGCATGGTTAAGTCAGGCAACGATTTTTTAGAAAAATGGCTATTATGATTTAATATGATAGATTTTGTCGGTTCTAATTCCTGCCCCATCCTTGGTTCTATAATTAACTGGCATCTGATGCTATTATTTTCATACACAATTTTTAATCCAGCGCTTTTCAAGGTTCCAAGCGAGATAAACTTTTCTTTTGAAATAAAATTATCTTTGATAAATTCTCCGCTATCGGTAAGGTCGTTTTGTAGATCAAGATTAGATAGGATATTAAAACCATAATCTTTAATTTCGTTGTTGTTGATAATATCAACTGCTTCTTTTGTAAATTTAAAAAAATTATCAAGGGACCTACCCGAATAAGGTGTTACATTATTATCCGCAATAATAATGCGGTTTTGGTCTCTCAAAATATTAATACTTATTTGGTTATTTGGATCGAATATTATAGTTATTTCTGGAAACTCCGTCATAATCGTTTTGCTATTTTCGAATATGTCAGATAGTTTATTTTTTAATTTAGTTGTGTCTACGCTATCTATTTTCTGCTTTGGTATTAAGGTAAAATTAACCTGATTAGTTTGATGATTTATAATTTTTGTCATAATATTAATTTTATTTTTTTATTTCCAGCCTTGGCCGACGACTTTCCACATTACTTGTTCTTGTGGAACTTGAATCAGACCTTGAGGCGTTTGCTGGGGCACATTAACCTGACCTTTTTTGTACTCTAATGAAAGCTCAAAGTAGTTTGCCATTTTTTCGCTTTCGATGTAGGCAATTTTATGTTCTTTTTTAGTTTGGAAATTAGCGCCCAATTCCATTTCCGGATTCCAAAGTTTATCCAATTCCATTTCTTTAACATAGCTTTCGTACAATTCTGTCATTGCTTTTGCTAAATCTTGGGATGCGTCAACAACGGTTTTAACGCCCAAATCTTCTCTAGCTTCTTTTCTGCCAATAAAATATTGGTGCGAGTATAGTTTTTCTGTAAAATAATCAACAATTTTTCCTATCTCATCATCTTTAATCGAAGATTTATGGCTTTTCAAAAGTCGCTCAGCTAACCTTCTAATCAGGTTATGGGTTCTGTTTACGTTCCCGAGGGCCAAGGGATGTATCTGCGGATTAGATTCTACAAATTTATTAAAAATTTTTGTCAAATCCTCGTCGCTTTTAATGCCAAATTTATTTTTGGCTAAATCAAAATACGCCATTACATCTTCAACAGAAATCGGGATTTTGTTTTGCAAATTATGCGGGTCTTGCGGATTGAAAACATTAGCGGTTGAAGGATCTATTGGAGAAAGTTCGGACAAATCTGTCATTACTATTTCGTCGGCTCCCAACGAAATCATTGAAGCTGCCGAGTGGGCCTTATACGGGATTAAAACCGAAAACTTATCGCAGTATTCGCGAATCATTGAAACTAATCTCCATGGCACCATTGTATCTCCGCCGGTGCTATAGAGAAACAAATCTATGTTTTCTACTCTACCAATTTGCCGCAGTTGTCTGCTTATAATTGGAATAATATCCATTGCAACCCGAGCATTAACCGGGCCCTGTCTGTCGCTGGTCAAGTATGTTATTACTTTTGAATTTCTTGTTTTTTCTATTACTTGTATGAGTTGTTTTTTTTCCATAAATTTGAAATGTTTAATTTACTTTAATCTACTACTTTTTTGACAAAATTTCAACTTTTTAGGCTACCGACTTACCAACTCGGTCGCTCTGGACTAGTGGCTATGGTTGCGTCATTCATTGATGTAGGAAAGGTCGAAATCAAAGGGAAAAACAAACAAAATTAACAAACAAAACTATGCAACAAACAATACAAAATAAGGACAGGGTCTCCGTAGTGGCTCCGGCCGTCCGCTATTGCCTATATGCCCGTAAGAGCATGGAAGCTGAGGATCAGCAAGCACTTTCAATTGAATCACAGGTTAAAGAAATGCTGGCCTTGGCGGAGCGTGAGCATCTGATCGTAGCGGAAATAAAGCGTGAGGCTCATTCCTCAAAGGAAGTTGGTCAGCGAGCAGTGTTTAACCAAATGCTTTCCGAGGTTCGTGATAAAAAATACAATGGTATTTTGACATGGGCACCAGACAGGTTATCAAGGAATGCTGGCGACTTGGGTTCAATCGTAGATTTGATGGACCAAAAATTACTTGTGGACATACGAACTTATGGACAAAGATTCGCCAATAATCCCAATGAGAAATTCTTGCTGATGATTCTCGGAAGTCAAGCCAAGCTCGAAAACGACAACAAAGCTGTCAACGTAAAACGCGGACTCAAGACACGCTGTGAAATGGGACTTCGTCCGAGCATGGCTCCAACAGGATATTTGAATGAAAAAAATGTAGATAAAAAATGCCAGGTGTTACTGGATCCAAAACGAGCTCCAATAATTAAACAGATATTTGAGAAAGTCGGGAACCAACAATGGTCTGGCAGAAAAATATATCGCTGGCTAAAAGACATAAACTTCAAAACCAAAAATGATATGCCATTGGCACTCGGAAATATTTATCTGATTCTAAGAAACACTTTTTACTATGGCGAATTTGAATACCCAATAAAAAGCGGAAATTGGTATCAAGGCAAACATATGCCAATTATTACAAAGGAATTATTCGATAAAGTCCAAGCTCACTTAAATGAGAATTTTATTCCAAAAACCGAGAGTAAAGAATTCGCCTTCACTAAATTAATAAGATGCGGATACTGTGGTTCGAGCATAACGGCAGATGAAAAATTCAAAAAACTAAAAGATGGCGGAGTTAACCGCCACGTCTATTATTTCTGTACACGAGGTAAAAACATTGATTGCAAAAACTCTCCAATCACCGAGC
>ERZ1292632.3140-Hain-H43-01um-R2-3140-length-12966-cov-5_pt1 | contig 12966 bp, 17 predicted proteins | sample MGYA00564407_ERZ1292632 | MGnify/ENA primary metagenome ERZ1292632 (study PRJEB36523, sample SAMEA6512637) | groundwater metagenome | collected 2019-01-08 | study: AquaDiva: Metagenomics assemblies of 32 groundwater samples
TCAAGTGTTCAGTGATTCGGACCTTGAAATCATCTTGTCGAACTCGGAGAGGTATTTGCGGGGGTCTGGTGACGCGATGCAGTCGGAAGAGTCGCTAGCCTCGCAGGAGCGTGAAGAGCGCGAAGGTGCTGAATCGAAAGGCTTGCCGATGGACAAGGCTTCGCGCATGGCGCGCGCCGAGTCGATGGGATTCGATACCAGCAAGACTTGGTATCACGGCACGAACGCGGACATCAGCGAATTCGACCGGAAGGCAACAGTTGATGGTGGATTCCACTTCGGTTCTGCGAAGCAGGCGAACATGCGTGTATCGGGCGCAGGCAAAAACCTGATGCCGGTATACCTCGCCGTGAAAAATCCTCGCCGCAGCAAAGATATGGGCGGAAAATGGAAATCAAAAATCGCATCAGCGAAAAGCGCAGGCCATGACGGCATTGTTTACCTGAACCGCTACGAAGGCATCAGCCTTGAAACAATTCAGCGTGCGGAAAGCGAAGGCGTAAATCTTGATCGCCTGAGTGACGAGCAGTTCAAAAAGTTCGCACCGGAAGCGCAGGACAGCATGATCGCGTTCGAGCCAAATCAAATCCGCAGCATCAACGCCGCCTTCGATCCCGACTACTCAGCCAGTGCTGACCTGCTTGCATCCAAAGACGACAGCGCCGACTCCGCACTGTCAGGACAGCCCCTGTTCAGCAAAGCACCGCAGACTGATACGCCAGCCTTTAAGAAGTGGTTTGGTGACAGCAAGGTGGTAGATGAGAAGGGCGAGCCGCTGGTGGTTTATCACGGCGGGGCAGATGTTGTTACAGACTTCACGCGTGGTGCAAGACGCGGCGGCGATGTTGGGCTGGCATTTTTTACAGATTCCATCGATGTAGCACGAAGCTACGCCGAAACAGGTATTCCTCCTATGCATGAAGGAGAATCGGAAAGCCGTGTAGGGGGGATTACTCAAGCTTACTTGTCCATAAAAAAACCAGTTCCTATGACTCCGAGAGAGTTTTTCAATGGAGATATGAATAAGGCTTTTAGATTTGTCAAATACGACATCAGCGAGAACGACGCACACTCCTTGGAGGATTTGGTCGATAACAGAAACACTGAAGAGTTCTGGGAATATTTCACCGATTTGGAGTACAGAATTCCAGAAGTATCGCAAGCGCATGAATCATTGGAATCGCACCCATTCCTTCAATATATTGCGGGGTTAATGACTGGCAGCGGAATGAAAGAGAAAATCATGTCGCAATACGATGGCATGATTTTCGATGATGCTGAGGCTGGAGGCGCCACATATATCACCTTCCGCCCCGAGCAGATCAAATCCGCCATCGGCAACCGCGGCACCTTCTCCCCTGATGATCCGAACATATTATTTTCACAGGGCGAGCCTTCGGAGTTTGAGGAAGGCGGTCTGTTCATGCCTCCCGCCGAGACTCTGACCCGCGTTGCTGTCCGTAAGATGCAGGACACGTTCAAAGTGCTGAAAGACCTTCAGGCCAATATCCGGGAGGAAGGCGGCAAAATCACCGACGAGAACGACACCTACCTTGCGGAAGAGCTTTTCCACGGCAAGGCCGAGAACGACCTGCGCATCATGCGTGATGCCTATGTTGAGCCCCTGGCCGAGAAGATGGCAAAATTCGACATCAGCCGCGAGCAGTTAGACCAATACCTGTACGCTCGTCACGCGAAAGAGCGCAACGCGCATATCGCCACGATTAATCCCAAGATGCAGGATGGCGGTTCTGGCATGAAGAATGCTGAGGCCGACCAGATCCTTGCCGCAGTCAAACAAACCGGCAAGCAGGGCCAGTACGACCAACTGGCCGCTATCGTTGACGACATGCTATCGCTTCAGCGCGACATGATCCTGAAGGGCGGCCTTGAGGACGACGGCACGATTGACGCATGGGAAGCCAAGTACCAGCACTACGTCCCGCTGAAAGGCTGGGCGGAAGACACGAAGGACCAGGGCAAGCCTCGCACCGGTACTGGATTCAACATTCGCGGCAAAGAGTCGAAGCGCGCACTTGGCCGTGAGTCGAAAGCCGCAAGCCCAGTCTCGTATGCCGTGACCGACCTGACCGAGAAGATCATTCGCCGCCGTAAAAACGAGGTCGGCAACTCCTTCCTGCAACTCGTACTGGACAACCCAAATCCTGGGTACTGGAACGTGTACACAGACAAGAACCCAGCAATGGATCGCCGCATTGTGAAAACGAAAGACCCCGAAACCGGCGAGATTAAGGAAGAGGTAAAAACTCTCCCGCTCCCGATGAACATGATGCCTGACCGCTTCTTTGCCACGAAGAAAGATGGCAAGACGCACTACATTAAACTCGAAGATGAACGACTCATGATCGCCATGAAGAAGTTGGGGCCGCAGAGTTCCAACATTGTCATCAAAGCAATGGGCGCGTTCAACCGCATTATGTCGGCGCTGTATACGAGTTACGCCCCTGAGTTCCTTGTATCCAACTTCACGCGCGACATTCAAACAGCGATTTTGAACTTGCAGGCCGAGCAATCCTTACCGGAAGGTGTCGGCAGACTTGCTGGCAAAGAAATTGCTTTGAAGACGATCAAAGACATCCCGGTTGCCATGCGCGCTGTGTACACCACGTTGCGCGGTGAGAAGGCAAAAGGCGGCGCAGTGAAGTGGCAGCAATACTTCAAAGAGTTCCGCGAAGATGGCGCGAAGACCGGTTACTTCGACATGAAGGATTTGGATGGCGTATCGGCTGACATGGACCGCCTGGTGGCGATGGCACAGGGCGGAGTCAAAGGCAATGCCATGCGCTTCCTGAAGGAGTCTGCGGACTTTGTAGAGCATCTGAACAGTGCGGTTGAGAACGCCGTTCGCTTGTCCATGTACGTCAATGCGCGCAACGCTGGAGTGAGTCGAAAACGCGCGGCAAGTCTCGCCAAGAACGCGACGATAAATTTCAATCGCCGGGGCGAGGTAGGCACTACACTCAACGCTTTATATTTATTCGCCAATGCATCTTTGCAAGGAACTGCAAACTTCGCCCGCACCATGACCACGCTGAAGGATAAAAACGGCGGACTGAAGTGGGGCAATCTGAACAACGCGCAGAAGCTCGCTATCGGTATTGCAGCGGGAGCCTACTTCCTCGCAATGGCGAACCGTGCCGGCGCTGGCGACGATGACGATGGCGAGAACTGGTATGACAAGGTTCCGCAGTACGTGAAGGAGCGCAACCTGGTTATCATGAAATCCTTGTTCGGCGGCGAGCAGAACGGCGAATACTGGAAGATCCCACTGCCCTACGGTTACAACGTATTCTATGTGCTTGGCGAAACAACGGAAGCCATGCTGTCTGGCGCGAAGTCTGGCGCAGAGGCTGCCACTGATTTAACAATGGCCGCCCTTGGCTCATTCTCGCCAATCGGGTATCAGGACTCGAACACAGTTGCAGGGGCAATGCTGAAGAACGCAGCGCCTACAGTAATGAAGCCGGTTGTCGAGTTAGCAATGAATGAGAACTTCATGGGATCAACCATCTTCACCGAGAACCTGCCGTTCGGTACACCATCGCCGGACAGTTCGCTTGGTCGCCAATCGACGCCAGAGATATACAAGAAAATCGCAACGTGGTTGAACGAGACAAGCGGCGGATCGGAATTCAGATCAGGCGATGTCGATGTCAATCCTGATGTGATGCAGTACCTGGTTGAATACTTTGGCGGTAGCGCCTACGCCTTCTTCGCCAGCAAACTGCCGGAGTACGCCTACAGGAAGGCGGCAGGCATGGCTGTTGAGCCTGGACAAACCCCGTTCCTGTCGCGCGTATCAGGCCGGGTATTGCCCTACGAAGATATGAGCAAATTCTATGATCGGCGTGACACCATCAACCAAGTATATGACGAGTACCGCAGCCTTCCCGAAAGCGAGCGCATTCGGTACGAAGATCGCGACAAACTGCAACTGCGCGGGATATTGAAGAATTCGGAACGCCAGTTGGCGGCTCTCAGGAAGCAGCGTGATCGCATCTACAACATGAGCATTCCGGTGAAGGTACGCGAGGAAAGGCTGACTGAGATTGAACGCAGGATGAAGGTGGTGGTGGACAGGTTTAACCGCCGGTACGCAGAGACCGAATGAAGTTGAGGATTTGCCAGATGGAGCCACCAAGGGCGACGACGCCAAGCGGTGCGAGGCAGGCAGCGGCAAGGATGCCAGCAAGCGGGGAATCAAGGGCGGCACTGAGGATGAACAGCGGCAGGGATGCTATGGATAGCCAGAGAATGATCCGCACCAAATAACCCCGCGTAGCTGCTATAATGTTCGCACCAGTCAGAGGATTTCGGCCCCTGACTGGCGCTGGCCACAATCAACCTTTAGGGAGGTTCGACCATGACGTTCGTTGATTCTACCACTATCACCCAATCAGACCGCGACCGCTTTATGACTCGCGTTTTGATTGACCCCGCGACCCAAGCATGGAATTGGCAGGGCGCCATAAACAAAAAGACCGGCTATGGATCGATATGGATTCGTGGCGGCGGGCACCTGGCGCATCGCTTTGCGTGGCTCGCCTTCAAGGGAGATATTCCGGAAAGGATTAACGTCTGCCACAAGTATGAAGATCTGGGGCGGCACAATGTTAATCCCGATCACCTGTTCCTTGGCACGCAGCGAGAGAATTTACAGGACGCTGCAAGGAAGGGGAGAACGCTGAGCGGGGATCGAAACCATCAGGCATACATCACTAATGAACAGGCATCCAATATATACAAGGCTGTTGGCACCTATGAAGCGATAGCCGATGAATTCGGCGTCTCAATAAGCATCGTCAGCGACATCAAGCGCGGACACACATGGTCATGCGCTACAGGCGCAAAGCCTGTAACGATTCACAATTTGAACAATAAATCAGGATTCCCCGGCGTCAGAATCAGGCCGTGGGGATATGAGGCAAGTCTGCAATGGAAAGAGGGCGGGAAGGGCAGGTGTAATTATCTTGGCACCTTCGACACGGCAGAGTTGGCACACGAAGCCTATGTAGAAGCAAAGAAAGAACTTCACGCTCAGCGTGCGCTAGACCCTCAACTGCTTGTCGGCCTCGAATAACTCAATCGGGCTGGAGTGCTTTCGCTTGATGGCTGCGGCTTAGACGACGAAAGACCATCCGGCATCACCTGCGGCAAAGACTCATCGTAAACCATCGCCCGAGCATGGCAGGCATCGCAAATGCCGTAGTAGCCAAGAGACATCACGCTGAACTCATCCCGCCAAATAACATTCGGGTGCCGCACGGAATAGGTGTGGCCGAATAACCAGCAAAAGTTCATGCTCCCGGATTCCAAACGATGCCGCCGCCCCGCTTCCGGTATGGCGGCTGACCAGCATTGACCACCTTCGTGCATGCCTCCGACACTTGTTGGTCAATCATCTGCCGCACAATCGCCATGCGCTGATCAACAAGTTTCGCCATCTCCGGTGAAATTTCCCGGAACTCATCGATCGAAATATGCTCGACGGACATCTGCGTAACTTTCACTACGCCAGTGCCGGTCATCGCAGCGTCATTCCACGCTTTGTCCATCTCGGATTTATTGCTCATGACTTCCTCCACTTCCACGCCCTCTGCCTAACCCGCGACCGACTCGGGAACAAGTGCATGATACGTCCAACTTGCAATCCCGCCTTCAGCCTTCCAGTTCGCTTGATGCCGATGCTGCGGAAGCGGTTCCAGGGTGGTGAAGGATTAATCACTGTACGGACCTTCATCAACACCAAGACTTGTATCGTGCAGTTCTTTGCTCGCGTCGGAATGCGCATAGGCGGCGGCATAGTGCCGCATGGTAGCGGCGAATCGTTGTTGCTCTGCAATAGTTGGAATGTATCGCTCGTATCCAATGATGCTGGCGTAGCCTCCAAGACCTTCTTCAAAAGCAACTTCCGGACCCACCATCGGCGCCACTGCCGCAGCAATAGCGCCTGCGAGGAATTTCCTTCTGCTGATCATTTCCACCTCCGAACAATCTCCACCGTCGAATCATCCAAGCGCTGCGGCTTGATCCGATGATCGACCATACTGAGCGTATCCCACTCGCGGCCAATCAGCGGCAGCACTACTTTACCAAAATGAAACACGGCATCCATGTGCAAGAACGGCATGATGGCAGGCCACGAATGCCGCCTGTACGGAAACGGCGGCGAGATACTGACATCCCGGTCGATCCCAATCCTGAGCGCCATCCGGTTGAAGAACTCGGCCTTCTCCCGGTCATTGAATGCAAAGAACGTCTTGACCATCTGGTCGGGGCGCTGCATGGAGCGATTGCGCTTGGGCTCAAGGAGCATGGCAATGTAGCGGCGCAGTTCCTTGTTCTCAACCTCGATGCGCGCCGATGCGCCAGGTCCGCGCATCACCGCTGGCAACCCGCCCATCTCGTCAAGCAACTTCCGGTACTGAGCATTCTGGATGTGCATTGCCTCGGCAGGCGTCATCCGTACTGGATTGCGCCATTTGCGATACCAGGCGAGTAGGCGGCGGATCATTTCACTTCCTCGCAGTTCGTCACGACCATCTCAACATTGTACTTCTTGCCTTTGTGGGTGAAGGACATCTCGCCCCACGGCCTACCTTTGCTGTCCAGCAGTTGGGTGGTCACGTTGTTGCTATGACCAAAGCCGCTAGTCATTATCATTTCAGCGAACTCCCGCACCGTGCAAAGCCCTATTGCGTCTTCCTCCTTGGCTTGTGCCATCGCAAGTGCGGTCAGTGCTTCTGGCTTCACCATACGGACGATCATTAACTCGACCGCGCCGTGAATTTCATCAAAATCTCGTTTGAATTCGTCTTCAGTAATTTTCATTCCGCCACCTTCTCGCCGTAAGCCTGCATATCATCCGCCATCGCCGCCGCACTGACCGTCTTCTCATCGCTGCGCGTATTCTTGCCGATAGCAATCCTTTCCTCGATCCAGGCTCTGATTGCTGCTGGTGCTGCTGGATCAGTAGCGCGAAGGACAAACAACGGTTCGTCATCGGCGGCTTTGTTGAGGCAACTGTTTACGCTGGTTAATTCTTCGTGCTTTTTCATGGCGGTTTACCTTGTTGTTGGTGGGACTACTTGTTACTGATTTCTAGCAGTACGTCTGCGTGACATGGGGAGCCTGGTTTACACCAGCACGCCAGATTCTTTCCGCGCAATGGCGTGATGTCCGGGAAAGGCTCTTGCGGGATAGCGTGCGCCCAGTGGTAGCGGCCTTCAACCAGTGCCTTGAAGGCAGTAACACAATGGCTTATAGCAACCTCGTTGCTGCCAGAATACCCGGCGTCCCAGTAAGCTGCTGGCGTAAACGGATTCCCCCACCTTGTAGACCTGTCAACCTTCACGGTGTTATCAGGCATACGCCAGCCTTTGGTCCTGCGCAACTGGATGCGGATGGGCTTCATTTCAATTGCCTCTTTGCTTCCAGCAATCCGACAAGTAGGCACGCAAGGCCGATGATGATCCAGCCGAGCTGCGTACTACCGGTCATGCTGCCGACAGCGATACCGAGAATGACGCCAGCGATCAGTATCCATCCCATTACACTTTCTCCCAATTCGGATTCACAAACGGCTTGATAAGTTCACACTTCACCTGAATACAGAACTCGCCTTCAACTCCTTCCCGCTTGTATCGAATATGCGTGAAGCCAGTTGAGGGATCAAGGCAGATTCCGCGATCAGGGATCACTTCGTCGAGTCGTTTGATGTTGATGGTGGAGAGTAGGGTTTCAAGTGCAGATGTCATGCCGCCATCCCGAATAGGTCAGTTTGCTTTGTGGCCTTCATCGCTTGCCGCCGCGCATTCCCCGCCGCATTCAACAGAAACGGCACGAACGACTTCTGATGCCTGCGCGCTCGCGCTTCTCGCAGCATCACGCGACAGTAGTACAGGAGAAATTCGCGGGATTGGCCGTTCACGCCTGCGCCTTCGGCTCACGCACATGCGCCTTATCTCGCAGAATCGAAACAGTTTTGGGGGCTGACCATGCCAATCGTACTTGGTTGCCCCTGATGCCTACGACAGTAACGACAATCTCCGTGCCGTCCTGTAAGGTAGCGGTTGTTGAATCTCCAACAGATTGCGAAAGTATGAGCATGTTAGTTCCTGTTTCTAAATTCAAAGAATGATGCGTGTTCTGGGTGTACCTCTGCAAACAAGCGAGCGTACATAGGGATTAGGTCATTGTTGATCTTGAACGGATCGCCCTTTGTCTGAATATCAACATCCCACCTGACACGCTCAAAAATTGCCCTGGCGCCATAACTCTTCCTGCCGCTGTTGATCGCCTGCATCGTATACAATTCAAATAATTTGAATACGCGCGGGTTCTCTCGGTGGAACGTGAAGAACCGTTCGGCAGGATCATCGGCTAAGAGACTTCTTTGAGCTAATTGATTCACGACCCATTCCTCAACACATGGCACGCTGAAAGATGCCTGCAAATCGCACAAGTACCATCATGCCGCCCATCCTCGAACTTCCGGCATATCTCGCGGTCGTCACGCCCACAGAAACAGTGTGCTGAATTCATCCAGGCCCATAGGGCTTTTAGCCAGCTCATAGCACCCGCACCCGCTTCTTGTTGCCGCTCGGCTTACCGTGCAGTGCGGCCCAAGGACGCTTGTTATAGTTCGCTGGCGCTGATGCCTGCGCTCTTGTTTTTCGGTTCGCATGTCTGGTCATACTTCAGTCTCCGTACAGTTTCGCAAACAGGAAGATGGGGGCGAGTATCGGCCACAGAACGCCAAACAGGATAGCCGCGCCAGCGCGCTCTTTGGGGTCTCCCACGTAACAGCCAGCGCCGCTGCTGATGCCGATCCAAAGATAGACGAGGAAGATGGTCATGCCTTCTCCCCCGCTTCCAGCACAGCACGCGCCCATGCGAAGGGCCATTGGATGAGGCGCTGACGTTCGCGATCAATGTCCCAATCGGCTGCGGCCTTGAATGTTTGCGCATGCTCTTTCAGCCAATCGTTTTCTGGCCAAGTATCGTTCAGCCGGAACCATCGCGGATCGCAACCTGCCGCGAATGCGTGCCAGTAGGAATGTGTGGAAAGCCGATCTGGAATATCCGATGGCCATTGTGGCCGCAGCGTATTCATCTGCGGCTCAAACCACGCCTGCGGCTCTGCTGGTGCGCGGGCGGCGAAGTATTCGAGTTTGGTCAGGCCCATATAGTTCTCCGGCAAGTCGGCTACCGGGAAGGCTGGTGTTTGAGGATTGGCGTATTGCATGTTTATGCCGCCGCCTGCCGCTTCTGCAACTCGAAGTACAGGTCAGACGCCGCCAGCATGTCAGGCTGCGCCCGGTGCGCGTCCAGGTGTTCACGATTGAAGAAGAACTTGATGGCTTCACCGAGTTTCGGCCACTTGCCGCCCATGACTTTGCCGGCGTGGATCATCGTGCAGTATTGGCGCGTCTTGTCGTCTTTCCAGCCCTTCAACCGAGGATCTTCGTCGTCAGTGGTCCAGTAGCGTTTTTGCGCTATTCGGATGAGGCGGTTTTCAAAAACGACATTGAATGCCGTGCGCTTTTCACAGCGTTCGTACATGGCCCAGAATTGATCCAGCGCCTGGTTTTCAGGAATGCCGAGGTCCATCACCATTTCCATTGTGATCTGGTGTTTCTCGAACGCCTCAGAAGATATTGTCCACATCGGGAAGCCATCCACAGGCTTAACAAGCGTGTTCATCGAATCGACAACCTGTAGTGTTTCGGAATCGACCAGTTGGGCCGCAATCTCCAAAAAGTGTGGCTGGCCTTCGCCCTCGGATGGATCTTTATAATTCGGAAGCGAAGTTGTCTCAAGGTCGAACGGTAGTATCAAAGACATGCAGGGTTATCCTCAGTGGTTGGTGGTGTTACGCGGTACTGCGGTTTGTTTACTGGCGTGACTACAGGGTTAAGGACATCGGCAACCGATAGGCCCTGCCGAATTCGTGAATATATGGTTTGCCGGTTGATCCCGGTTTTGCGCGCCCAATCCACGGCGGTCATGGTCTCGCCGTTGTGCGTCAGATAAAGACTGCTGCGCCGGTTGTTGGATTGCGCCTGCTTTGTAATCCAACGGCAGTTGCCCGGCTCGTAGTTGCCATCATTGTCTTCGCGGTCGATCGTCAGATGATCCTGATAGCCGTTCGCAACAGCCCAGTCACGAAACGCCTCGAAACTGGTATTCCATTCTGGGCAAACGCTTATGCCGCGACCGCCGTAGCCAGGATACGCATCGCAGGTGGACGTATTGCACCTGTACCGCATCTCGCGCCAAACAACGTAAAGGCGAGTTCGAGATTCCCCGTGCGACAAAGTAAGGTTTCGCATCAATTCAGCAGAAACCTCCTTGCGTCTGCATCCGCACGAAATGCCGCTTGGTTTTCGCAGACTTGCCGCATGAGTAATGGTCTCATTACCGCAGTCACAACGGCATATCCAGCGGGTTTCTTTGCCTTTGTTCGGTCCGCGCCGTAGCACGGTGAGTCGCCCAAATTTCTGACCCGTTTTGTCAACGAGACATCTCATGCCGTCCTCACCACATCACGCAGCCACGCCACAATCGTTTCTTCGTCTTCGGCGTAGTAGATGGTCAGGTGCTTGATGATGTCGGCGTTCGATGGGCGACCGGCCGTGACAATCTCATCATCGGCCAACTGGCGAGACTCCACGACGCCAGCATGAGCGCCGCCATCGGAAGCGCCATCGCTGAAGTCTTCGTCCAGCGGCATCGGTATCGGTGGCGGCAGTTCGACTTCTTCGCGCGGCAGTACGCCGATAGCAGGGCCAGACAGCGGGTTCGCTTTCGCTGATACCGCATTCCGCTTGGCCTCTGCCTCACGCTCCAGGGTGGCCTGCGCAGCCGCAGCTTGTTCATCCGCTTCCAGCTTGGCAATCAGCGCATTCAAGTGATCCAGCGCAGCCTGCCGCTTCTTGGCGCCCTCGGCACTGAATTCCTCGAACTTGCTGGTATCGGTAGTCTCAACCTGCCTACGCGCAATCCGCAGCATTTCGACTGGCTGGCCTTCACTGGCCGCAATAACCGCCTCCAGCTTGATGAGTGACTGCCGGTGCCCGTTGACGCGCGCAGTCTCAGTCTCGCGCTGCTTGTCCTGATGATCCCGGATACGCTGTATGACCATCATCTGCAAGATGTTGTTGTCGAGCGCGACCAATTCGTTCATGTCGCGGAACAGGAATTCGATGCCTTTGTTCGCGGAATTGATATGTGCAATGTTGGCGCGCACCTTGTCTCGCAACTGGCCGATGTCGAGCAGGGCTTTGGTGACTGCACTGTCCACTTTCTGAGACATCGAATCGAAGGACTTGAGCCCCTTCATTGCTTCGTAGGGGTCAGGCTTCGTGGTGTAGATGCGGCTGAACGTGACGCCGTGAACTTGGAATTCATCCTGCGCCGCTTTCATGGCATCCGCGATACGCCGGTTGGCATCGTTGGCGATTTCCTGCTTGCGGTTGTCCTTGCGGGACTTGATCTGCTCTTCCAGGTTCTTCGCGGTGACGCGCGCCAGTTCGTCCAGACCGTCCATCATCTTGAAGGCTTCGTCGAGCGGCACAGCCTTACCAAGCGCCATCTTGCGGCTCAGTTCGAGGCGACCGCGAAGGTCTTTCAGGTAGGTCACGCTGGCCTGCGCGTCGGCAAAGTCCTGATCGGTCTTCAGGTCCGTGTTGATGGACTGAACCATCTCGCGGAACTTCAGGTCGAAGTCGGCCAGATTACCTTTTGTGGTCAGTTCACCGAACACTTCCACGGTCGGAACCGGGAGGTCGGACGGTTTGATGCCGATGACTTTCGCATCCTTGAACTTCGGCACATAGGCTTTCTTATCGGCCTGGTACTGCTTCCAGCCGGCGATGAGGCGTTCACGGCGACCGGGGACGGCGCGGTATTCGACGACGACCATGTTGTTTTCGGTGCCATCAGATACGACGAGCAGTATCTTCTCCAGTGTCGGCACGGTCGCAAGTTGATGTTCGCACTGCCAGTAAATGTACGGCGGCGGTTCGTTGTTTTCTTCGATGTACGCGACCAGCGGCATGCTGAAAAGTTTGTGTTCAAACCCGACAATCAGGTCTTCATCGGCGCCGTCGAGGCTGGATAGCAAGACATAGCCGTCCTGTTCATTTGTGACCGTGACCCGGAACAGTTCCTTGCCGATGCGCTTGCCGATGATCTTCCGGGCGGCGTCTTCGGTGGCGTGGCCGTCCTCGAAAAGCACGTTGAGAACGTAGTCGTCGAAGTCCTTGGGCGTCATGGTGACTTGCGCGTGCATGAGTTCTTCGCGCGAGGTCTTCGGATGGTCGCCAAGCATGATGGGGGCTTCGCTGGCGTTCCAGGTGCCAAGGCCGCGGAGTTCCAGCCAGCCTTCAGAGCCATGCTTTACGTTGTGAATCTTGACAACGCTGTTCATGCTTGCGGGCCTCCGTTCTGAGCGGCGGCATCGGCTGGCGCGGCATCCTTCGCTTCTTCCTTCGGTTTCGGCTTGACCGCCTGCAATGCCGCCTTCTGGTCATCGCTCAACTTGTACTCGCCGCTTACCGTGGCAATGATGTTGTCGGCAGACTGTTTGCGATTCTCGATCTTGGTGGTCCACTTCGGCAGGTTTTCAGCAAAGCGATCGGCAGGGTATTCGGGGAGGATGTCGCTGGCGCGGGGCTGCTGACGGCCGCGAGTAATGTTCTCGCCAACCTGCTCGGTCTGGATTTCTTCCAGTTCCTCGATTGTGTGGATGCCCATCAGCGCGCCAGGGCAGTGGCGGCGCACAAACTTGCGCACCCCGATGTAGGTAATCTGCTGCTCCGGGTCCGTGGCCCACTGGGTCGAAAAGCGGGGCTTGCACTGGGTCAGGAAGACTTCGTGCGTGCGGGGTTTCTTCTCGCCGCGCAGGGTGGCAATCACGCGCACGCCGAGGCCGATTTCATC
>ERZ1292632.3142-Hain-H43-01um-R2-3142-length-12955-cov-4_pt1 | contig 12955 bp, 24 predicted proteins | sample MGYA00564407_ERZ1292632 | MGnify/ENA primary metagenome ERZ1292632 (study PRJEB36523, sample SAMEA6512637) | groundwater metagenome | collected 2019-01-08 | study: AquaDiva: Metagenomics assemblies of 32 groundwater samples
GCGGGCGCGGGCGTGTCGTTTCGAGTATGCGGTATTATATTGATACTGCGAAATGCTAGGTTCTACCTAAACTTGGGCATGCCCAATTATAGGGGGCACCTATACTAACCGTGCCGGGAGATGAGGCAAATAATTAATACCCCCCACGTGCATGGGGGGGTCGATGAAGATCGTCGTGAATGAAACGACGGGGACGCGCTGGTATTGCTGCGCAGTATGCGACGGCTGGAGTCCGTCTGCGAAGAATTATAGTTCCGACTCCTCGGTCTTCCGGCATAAGAAATGCCAGAAAATGATGGAGGCAAGGGGATGACGGACGGGACGATGGAATTGGCGGATGTGTGCGTGGAGACGTTCCGGGAACGAGTGATCGTGTATGCGGACGAGACTATCCTCGTGCACGACGAGACGCGCGCGATCATCGACGGCGTGGACCGCGGTATTGTGTGGGCGGGCTTCTGGTGACCGACGAGGCCGAGATCACCGAGGCGGATCGGATGCTCCGGAAGCTCCGCGACGAGCGACCGCCGACGCCGCCGCCCGCGCTCCACGACTGCCCGGATTGCGGCCAGAGGCATTTCGTCCGGGGGGGCGGGCGATGAGCGACCTTCTGGACATGAGCGCTGACGCCATCGAGGCCCGGTGTGTCTGCCTCGACCCCGACCGGAAGCGTGAAATCTCTGTCTTACACGCCGTCCTGCTTCATGAGCGCATCCGCGTCCTCGAAGCCATCGCGGTCAAGGATTCCCGCCGTGCCGAGAAGGCCGAGGCCCGCGTCGCGGAATGGAAATCGAAAGCGATGGCGCGCATGGAGAAATACACGGGCTGGGACGACTGGAAGGACCGCGCCGAAAAGGCCGAATCCCGCATCGCGGAGCTCGAAGCGTGGGTCAAGCCCGTTCTGGACGGTTTCGGCTTCCCATGGCGGGAGCATGTCCTTTTCAATTCGCCCGGCGGGCGCGAAAGCGGCACTGAGGACGCTCAGGGCACGGATGTACGAGAAGGCTCTGACTCCGATGGCCCCGGAACCAATCAGAGAGATACGGGTCCGAGCCGTGCCGCCGCGAAACCGCCGGGCACTCCGCATGACCACGCACCGGGCGAATTTAGCCCGGGTTGTATTCGATGTGTCGAAATTCAGATTGGGGCCTTGAATTCTCCCCACCCTCGCCCCCGTCGTCGCCCTCCCGCGGAGAATCAGGAGTGTGGAACATGACGCGACGGGTAATTCAGCGTCTCATTGCGTTCCTCGTCTGGCTGGATTCCGTGCTGGCGTTAACGGTGATTGTGGCGGTGCTGACATGACCGCCTACTACTGCTACGAGGAGTGGACCGAAACCGGGGATGCGGACATAGACGAGGCGCACTGGTGCGCGGACATGGGTGAGGTGCACTGGTGCCACCTGCGCGCGGAACACACCAGTCCCCATGAATGCGGGGCCTGTCATCAATTACGGGAGCGGGCATGACCGCTGCGGAAGAGGCCGCCCGGCTCGGAGCCGCCTATCGCGCCGTCAAGAACGTGGCCCGCGACGTCGGCATCATCGACGGGGACTCCGCGAAGGACAACGCGATCCCGTCGGAACTCAAGGCCGCGATGATGGCCTGGGCGACGTCCATCAACATCGAGCTCAACCGCCGGGGCACCGTTGGCGCTGCGAACGCGGCGTTCGGTCACTCCCCCAACGCGGATTCATCCCCCGCGACAAAGACCAACGCGGATTCATCCCCCGCGACAAAGACCCCGGCGGTAACCGAACGCCCGCAACAGTCCCCGGAAGGGGAGTGGTACTTCTCGTGCGCGAAGTGCGGGCAGCGCGTCAAGTGGTCCCCGCGCGGGGCGGCAGCGGGCTTGCCGCCGCCTGCGGGCGCGAGGTGCTGGCCCTGCTGGAAGGGGGACAACCCGAGATGAGACTCGAACGAGTGAAGTGGTGGTATCCCGACAACGATCGCGGAATCGGAGATTGGGTAAGCGTTGGGGTCGTCGAACCGATATGCCGGTCAAACGCCGAGCGCTGGAACGCGGAGGCGCACCCCGGGCCGTTGAAAGACGGCTTCTACGGCCAGCGGGCCATCCCCGAGGCAAAGTCGCGTCCTAAGCGCGGGGGTGTTCGTCCGTGAGCTCCCGTAAGGTCCGTGGGGACGCAGGGGAGGCCGCCTACGCGCAGTTCCGGGAGGCGGACGGCTGTAAGGTCCTCCCTCTCTCGCCCTCGCTCCCAGGGGCCGATCTGTGCATCCTTGACGGCTTTGGGCACATGGAGATCGTCGAGGTCAAGACCTGGGACCGACCGCTCAACCCCGACGAGATACAGAAGGCGATGGTGAAGCTCCTGGCGCACCGCGATATGATGTCCGGGGTCTGGAAGCGGCGGACGAGCGTCGTGATCGTTCATGCGGTCCGGGACCCGGACGCGGTAGGCACGGATGGGTGGGACTTCATCGAGGTCTGGCGGTTCCCATGACCCTGGAGGCCGTCCTCTGCCCGAAGTGCCGCGTGTGGGTCGACCTTCGCGGGACCCGGACGCTCAAGGACCATCGGTGCCCGCCCCGGAGGCCGGCATGACCCGCAAGACGCGCAGCCATTGGTGGTGGTGGAATGCCATCGAGGAGAAGTGGGAGTCTTGTAGACCCGGCTCCCGTTGCTCCATATTCCATGATTTGCCGCACCGCCTCGCCGCGCGCAGACCCCGGAGGCCGCCCGCATGATGAACTGCACAGCGGATGGATGTGATGAAGAGGCCGCATTCCGCCTGTTCTGGCCGGGTCGGAACCCTATCGCAAAATGTGAGGCGCATATGGCACAGGCGCAGCGGGTCGCGGAAGCGATGGGGTTCTATGTCTATGCCGAACGCATGAGTCCCCCCGTATCCCTCCCCCACCCGGACCCATCGTGGAGGTTAAATAGGTGAATCATCCGAAGTGGGGATGCGATCGGACATGCGATTGTAGCATCTGCGGAGAACAGCACTGCGCTTGTCAATGCGAGATTCTCCGATGTGGATGCTGCCCATGACCCTCGATCTCCCCCGCGTCGGCCGCTACCGCGTCTTCGACCCGGCCACGAAGCTCGAGCACCGGAAGGGGCACCTTTGGCGGTGCCGCCTCTGCGGGCGCGTGGTGACCTACGCGTGGGTGTGGCATCACTGGGGAGTCGAGGTCAACCGCGTCGTCGAGGACTACGGAGACGATATGTGGTTCGACCTCGCGGAAGCGCGTCTCGAGGAGCGTCTGCGGGCCGTCCTGACCCGCCGCCGGAAGGACCGCCATCTGCGCCGAAGCCGGTGGGAATACGCGGTGGGCAGGGGGAAGGAATGACGAAGGTGTGGGTGTGTTCGGAGTGTAGCGACGTCCTCCACATCATCAAGCCTCCGAAACTGTGCGAGGCTTGCGGTTCCGCATTCGCATGGCGGGATTGGAACGGCGTCGTCTCCATCTATTCTCTTGGTCCCGTGAGGGTCGGACGGGGGAAGGAATGACCGAACCCGTCTGCGCCGCCCGGTGGGAGCCGCCATCGCCCTGGTGGCGTCCCGGGGAGAGTCGTGAGAAAGACACGGCCCGGTGGATGCGGGACCGGGTTTGGCTCTGCGCCGGGTCAAAATACAATCCGTTGCCCTGCGAGCTCCACGGCTGCGGTTACATCAACGCGGAGGGTAACGTCGTGACGCGAGGTCCATGCCGGTGCCCGGAGCCGTTGCCATGACGGAACGCTTCTACGCCTGCAAGCAACACGGCATGCCTCATCTTCATTGGTGGTGCGGGTACTGCCTCCGATGGCATTGTGTTTGTGGAGGCGAACGGGGGCGAAGGCTACAGGGGTATCGCCATGCGAGCGTCCTTTGCAATGGCCTGATCGTCTATTCCCACGTGGTTATGGCGCGTTGGCATCCCGCGCCGCCAGCCCTTGAGCGTGAATAAACCTCGTCGAGGAGTTACGGGTATCAAAGTACGTCCGAGGCCCCAAACCTCGTTCCTACGCGCCCTGTGTGCGTCAGGCGGTGCGTTTCCAGGCGTACACGACGAAATAGGGGGGCAAGTGCGACGTGGCGGCGTGGGACCCGTGCGCCGCGTGCGCCCCGACAGTCATTCCCGAGTGAACCGAATGGACCTGAGCCGCGACGCCTCCCGTTGTCGGGTTAGCCGTCGAATAGCCCGTGAGGATGGGCGTGTTCGTGGACGTGTCGCCCGCTCCCCAGCCGTCCAAGCTGCCCGTCGTCGCGGAGTTACGGTTCTCGCGATGGACGTGGTTCAACACATCAGCATGATCAGAATGGTTCGCGGGCTGAATAACGGCATGGGCATCATGTCCAAGCTCGTCCCCGTGTGTGTGGGTCTTCGCCCCGCCCGTCTCCTCCGCCACGTCAAAGGCGGGGTCCGCGCCGTCCTGGCCGACGAGCATCTTGCCCTGAGCGATCTGTGCCCACGTCCCATAGCCCAAGAGCGTGGCGGGGTTCGTTGCGACGAACGCGAGGTACACGGACCCGATAGGGAAGGCCTCGGAACCGCCCCCGTGCGTATGGGCTTCAAGGGCGAAGGACTGCGAAGGCGGATACGTCCCGTTCGTCATCCAGTCGCGGAAGGGGTCAGCAGGCATCGCCCTCCCTACCGCGTAGCCCTGAACCGATCTTCTTCTTCCCATTCGCTCGCGAGTCGCTGAAGTTCGAGAAGATGCCTAGACCGTCGCAATCGCCAAAGAACACGGAATCGCCACAAGAATTTCATCGCGTGGCTCCGAGGACGTATCCCGCGAGCGTCCCGAGAAGCGTCAGGACGGCATCCGAAGCCCCGACCACGGAAGCGGTCAGGGCGATGATGCCGAACGAGATGGCGGTGACGAACGGGTAGGCTTTCGGAGGCAGGTTCATCATTCACCCCGGAATGAGATGGTCAATCATCTCTGATAGCCCTTTGGCTGCACCCACAGCGGTCTCCTTGAGCGCAGGGGCCATGATACCGAGTCCCGCTCCGACTCCGAGCCCGTAGACGAGCATCCGCTTCCGTATCTCGTTCCACAAGATTGTGTACCATCCATAGGGCGTGGGGGCATAGGGCTGCGGAAGAACGCCGTCGGGATGGCCGACCGGGTTCTGTTTGCCGAAGTACCGGAACGTCTGCTCGGGGAGAGTGAACCAGTCTCGGACGTGAATGGGGATGGATCCGACGCCCGGAATCGGACTACCCACATCGACGTTTGGCAGCAGATCGAAACCGAAGACATGAATCCGCACCTTGGCGTAGTGAAGCCACCACCCGGGCTTCCCGGCGAGGTCCAGATTTGTGTGGTTCAAATACACCACCTCGACTTCGGTGGGGTACATGAATCCGGCCCCAGCAGCGGCTCCGACGACGCCCCGTAGGACAGTCGGTTGCTTGAGCGCGTCGAGAATGGCATGTCCGAAACGTTCCACCCGGTCCCACATCTCCTTCTCATCCTGGCGGTCCTCCAGACGCATCCGCTCGCGTTTCTCAGCCTTGGACGGGTCCTTGGGCTTCTTCGGAGCCGCGGATGCCGCCTTGGGGCCTTTCCGTGTGTTGGTGGCCATCTCAGTAGACCTCATTCACCGTAGGAGCAATGACGGTCACCGTCCCGCCGCTCCGCGCCTCAGAGATCACCCCAGGACCCCGCCGGACGAGGGCTACGAAACGGAAGGCCACGGTATCGTTCTGTGCCAGGGCGGATGTGGTACACACGAACTTAAGGTCCGATCCCACGAGACGACAGCCCGAGATGGCGGTGGCATCGTCATCTGAGGTCGTAGAGTCAATGTTCGTGTTCGCGCGGGGGAACGAGATGGTCAGCCCCGCAGCGTCGGCAGGCCACGCGTAGGTGTTGACGGTGCTGTTGTCCTCATCGAAGAGTTGGAAAACGAGCGCGTCCGCCGCCGCGAAGGTCCCCACGGCCCCGGCGTAGAGAATCCATATTTCGTTCCCGGCCCCGGCGGTCACGTCGATGGTGATCGCCCCGCCCGCCACGTTCGCCTGGGTCGCAATCCCGGTCCACGACCAGACGCCCCACTCAGAGAGGTCCATGTCAATAGACCTCGTTCACCGCAATTACTTCCGTATACAGCCCGGTTTTCACCGTCGTTACCGCCCCCGGGCCCTTGAGGCATTTGGCCTTGATGGTAATGGTTACGGTGTCCACAGCGGCGAGATTCCCGGGAAGGACTTGTACACGGAGGTCCGCCCCCGCCAGGACGACACCGCCGGCGGAAGAGGCCTCATCCGCGCTCGACGTGCTCAGCACGTCGTCGTTCAACCGCGGGATGGTCCCATACGGGGCAGCGGCGGCGGCGAGATCGAAGAACCGGACGATGACGACGCCATCCTCGTCGACGAGAACGCCGTCAAGCGTCCCCGTGGCGGCGATGGCGGCAGATGCCAGAAGCTCCGTGATATGAAGGATATTCCCCGCGCCCGCCGAGATCGAGTGCGTGATGCCCGTCGTCCCGCCCACACCAGAGGTCCAGGTAGCCGTGTACGACCACTCGCCCCACTCGTCGTTCATGGGACCTTCCGGTACTCGACCTGGGCGTACAACGACCATCCCACAGTAGCGCCCGAAACCTGCATCACATGGCCCTCCAGAAGCGCGTCGGCGGGCACGTCGTTCCGCTCCAAAAGGATGTCCCCTCGCCATTCGAGCGTGTCGATGAGCCGGTAGGCCGTGTCCACCGTGGAGACGTTCGGAGCGTGGGCCCGCAGCCACTTCTCTCCGAGATAGATGAGCCCCGGACCGGCGGCTGCTGTTCCGCGCGGCAAACGCACCGCCATGCCCCCGAGGATCGCGTTCGTGCTTTCGAGAACGAGCCACGCGCCGACAAGATGACGTTCATGGTGCACGACGTGCGGAATCGTGAGAGAACCGAAGCCCGCCGTGTTCGTCAATGTCGTCTGGGTCAACAACTCGCACCATTCAATGTAACTCATCTCACCGCACCCCCAGACGCTTCTCGAGCGTCGGGTCCTGCCTCATTCCCCGCTTCAGGTACGGGTCCCACTCCGGATGCCGGACGACGGGCATCGACCAATTCGGGCACGTCAGGCAGCCCCGCTCGCAGACGGTCATTCCGGACAGAGAACGATGCCCGCAGCCCATCAGGTAGCGGTTGCTGGGGAGGACCTTCACAGCGAGGTTCTCGATTCGCCCGGCGTGCCGGATGGGATGCCACTCGAACGTCTGGTCGGGGCGCAGCATCGCCACGCCCCCTACGTCCATCCGCCCCGAATGACGACGGGCGAGCCGTCCTTGAAGTTGATCTCGTTGCCGTGCTGACCGCCATGGCCCGCCGGGAGGTTGCACGGCACCTTGACGATGATCGGCTTGCCCTTCTCGTCCGTCTGCCCGCGCACCGCGGGAACAGATTTGAACGAAGCGCACCGCTTCATCGGCTCACCCCCACGCACGGGACGAACGAATTCGCCGCCGTGATCGCCGTCGTCAGGTTCAGCACGGCGTCCAGCGTCTCGTTCGCATTCGAGCCGCCCTCCGCGTAGATGGGGAGAGAGGGCTGCCAGCCGTTGATGCCGCCACCGACGAGCGTTCCGAGGAGCGCCGCGCCGATGGCCGGGACCGGGACTTCGAGGGGAGCGAGGTTCCCGATGGTCGTCGTGGCCGTGTCGAGGGCGACGTAGCCGACGCTCTCTTCCGTGGTCGTCGGCAGCGGGTCCTGCACCTGGATCGGACGCCAATAGACGAGCTTCCGGAAGATCGAAAGGATGGACATAGTCGTCAGGCTCGTGGCGGTCGTGGCCGCCACACCCGCGCCGTTAGAAGAGATCCACCCGTCCGGGGCGTAGGACCGCGCGACGAGCGACGGCCAGATACCTGGGACACCAGGACCGTTGACCGTGCCCGCGACGACAGACCAATTGTCCGCCGGCTCGACGCCCGCCTGGGAGAACGAATAGTTGCCCGTGGTATTCGCCAGCTGCCCGCCCCATCGGTGCGGGATGAACTCCGCCGGGGACCACCACCCCTGGGACTGCGTCGCGATGCCCGCGCCGTGGGACTCCCCGACGAGCATGTCGCACATGCCCGCCGCGATGCCCGCGCCGGCGTTCTCGTACCGGAGCCGCCCGGTGACCGCCGTGGCGGTCGTCTGGTCCGCCGCCGCACCCGCGAAGTAGTGCCCGAGGATGGCCGCCGCGTTCGCGACCAGAATGTTGTTGCCGTTCCGCGTGTCGATGGCGTCGAACGTCCCGATAGTCGTCCCGACCGAGGCGTCCCTGCTCATCCGAGAGAAGAGGTTCGTCATGTTCCCTCCCTCAGAGCACGTATACCCGAATGCCGCCCTTCTTCCCGAAGGCGATCATGGGCTGCTTCTCGATGGAGCTCCGCACTGCGCGGACCACCGTGTAGCCGCCGACCGCCCCGACGAACGCCTTCCCGGTCGTCGTCAGGCCGCTCGAGTCGTAGAGCTGCCCCGGCACGTTCGCAAAGCCGTTCCACCCGCCGCCTCCGTCCAGATAGGCCTTGACGAGCGTTCCGATCGCCGCCAGGCCGAGCACCGAGGACGTGGCGTGAATGCTGATTCCCGCCATTGTGTTCACCTTCCCCCCACGGATAGGCTACCACCTGTCGGGCGGCCACTACCGAGGAGGAGCGCGATGAGGCCCCACGCGGACGGCGGGGAGATGACAGGGGGACCCGGACGCACGAACGGCGGTTCGGGCATGGGGATGGGAGTAAGCGGAGGACGCGGCATCGTGAAGATGCTCATGTAGTCGAACTCAGCCAGGGAATCGCCTCCGAATGATGCGCAGAGCCTTGGCGCGATGCGGACCGGAGAGAGCCCGGAAGATGTCCGCGAACACACCGGCCACCGCCTTCGATGGCGGACGGTCAAACACGAGCCATTGTCGTTCAGCCAAAGGAGATGCCTCCCGAGGACCGGCGCGGACGCTTGATCTTGTGCCGTCGGCGGCGAGCGCGCGTCCGACGCCGTTTTGGCGCGCGAGTGCGGCGCGTCCGCTTCCGCGTTTTCTTCCGCCGAGTCCGAGGCCGTGTGGTCTTGCGACGTCGCTTCGAGACGCGCTTCAGTTCGCCCTTCTTCGGGAACCGCCCGTGCTTCTTGAGGAACCGCTTCAGAGCGGGGGACATCGGCTTGGACTTCTTCTTCGCCATCGCTTCACGCCCTCATGTACGAATCTGCGGATGCAGTCGGCTGAGCCTTCCCGGTCCCCGTGATCCCGGTAGTTATCTGGAAGAGCCCCGCGGGCGCGGCCTCGCCACCGAGAGCACCGCCGAGCGCGGCAGCGAGCTGCGAATCGAGCATTGCACCGATATCAGGAACGAACGCGCTGATCTGCTGCTTCGCCTTCGCCAAATACGCCAAGAACTCGATGGGGTCCTCGCGTTTCGACATGGGCACGAACTTCTCGATGATCTTCGCTGCCGGGCCGAAACTCTCCATGAGCGCCGCCACGGCCTCCCGGCCTTCCTTCTTGTCGACCTTGGAGTCATTCCCGGCCTTGGACACGAGCGTTGCCGCCGCGGGAAGGAGCTTCGACAGGCCCTCAAACCGCTTGGCGAGCGTCTCCTCGAGAGCGGATGTGCCCTCGGTGATGAGGGCGGAAGTGAATGCACGGAGCGGGGAACCCGGCGTCTCCAGCTGCGCTTTGAGGACCCTCTCCATGCCGACGGTGATCGTGGCGGGGACCATCTGAAGGTCCTTCATGGTCTGGATCGTCTCCGGTGTGAGCAGCTCGTTCGCCTTCGTCATCAAGGGAATCGCCTGGACCTTGATGGCCGCGAGCTCTCGCTTCGACAACCAGACGCCCGCAAGGAGAATGGAGCCCATCGTGGCGTACACCACGAGCCCGAGAATCAGGAAGGGGTCCAAAGCTTGCCTCCGATGGTAATGGCAGGGGGTATGAACGTCCCCGGAACCTCATTCAGGCACGGAACAAAACCGAAAGCCGGGTAGACGACGGAGAAAAGACGGTGCGAGAATGCTTGACGGACGTGAGGAGAACGGGGATTTGTCGATTCTCGCACAGGAAGGGTATGGGAATGTACATATTTGTACCTTACCATTCCCTCCCGTCCGTCAATGTACACTTTTGTACATTACCGCTTAAGTACCTCTCGCGCGATTACCGTCCACTTGTCAGAATTCCTTTGGCGTGGCGAAGAACATTTCGCATGTTCTTGTCAGCGCCAGGACCTTCTGCGCAAGCTCTTCACGGCGATCGAGGCGAGAGCTCCGAACGCGGCCCGTGCGACCTTCGTAGCTGCCCTTGCGAGCTTCCGCGCACGAGTAAGGCAGGAACGAACTACCGGATCGCTAAACGCGTTTATTCTTTAACCGAGAGAACTCCATACGGAGAGAAGGATGAACGCGGGCGCGGGCGTGTCGTTTCGAGTATGCGGTATTATATTGATACTGCGAAATGCTAGGTTCTACCTAAACTTGGGCATGCCCAATTATAGGGGGCACCTATACTAACCGTGCCGGGAGATGAGGCAAATAATTAATACCCCCCACGTGCATGGGGGGGTCGATGAAGATCGTCGTGAATGAAACGACGGGGACGCGCTGGTATTGCTGCGCAGTATGCGACGGCTGGAGTCCGTCTGCGAAGAATTATAGTTCCGACTCCTCGGTCTTCCGGCATAAGAAATGCCAGAAAATGATGGAGGCAAGGGGATGACGGACGGGACGATGGAATTGGCGGATGTGTGCGTGGAGACGTTCCGGGAACGAGTGATCGTGTATGCGGACGAGACTATCCTCGTGCACGACGAGACGCGCGCGATCATCGACGGCGTGGACCGCGGTATTGTGTGGGCGGGCTTCTGGTGACCGACGAGGCCGAGATCACCGAGGCGGATCGGATGCTCCGGAAGCTCCGCGACGAGCGACCGCCGACGCCGCCGCCCGCGCTCCACGACTGCCCGGATTGCGGCCAGAGGCATTTCGTCCGGGGGGGCGGGCGATGAGCGACCTTCTGGACATGAGCGCTGACGCCATCGAGGCCCGGTGTGTCTGCCTCGACCCCGACCGGAAGCGTGAAATCTCTGTCTTACACGCCGTCCTGCTTCATGAGCGCATCCGCGTCCTCGAAGCCATCGCGGTCAAGGATTCCCGCCGTGCCGAGAAGGCCGAGGCCCGCGTCGCGGAATGGAAATCGAAAGCGATGGCGCGCATGGAGAAATACACGGGCTGGGACGACTGGAAGGACCGCGCCGAAAAGGCCGAATCCCGCATCGCGGAGCTCGAAGCGTGGGTCAAGCCCGTTCTGGACGGTTTCGGCTTCCCATGGCGGGAGCATGTCCTTTTCAATTCGCCCGGCGGGCGCGAAAGCGGCACTGAGGACGCTCAGGGCACGGATGTACGAGAAGGCTCTGACTCCGATGGCCCCGGAACCAATCAGAGAGATACGGGTCCGAGCCGTGCCGCCGCGAAACCGCCGGGCACTCCGCATGACCACGCACCGGGCGAATTTAGCCCGGGTTGTATTCGATGTGTCGAAATTCAGATTGGGGCCTTGAATTCTCCCCACCCTCGCCCCCGTCGTCGCCCTCCCGCGGAGAATCAGGAGTGTGGAACATGACGCGACGGGTAATTCAGCGTCTCATTGCGTTCCTCGTCTGGCTGGATTCCGTGCTGGCGTTAACGGTGATTGTGGCGGTGCTGACATGACCGCCTACTACTGCTACGAGGAGTGGACCGAAACCGGGGATGCGGACATAGACGAGGCGCACTGGTGCGCGGACATGGGTGAGGTGCACTGGTGCCACCTGCGCGCGGAACACACCAGTCCCCATGAATGCGGGGCCTGTCATCAATTACGGGAGCGGGCATGACCGCTGCGGAAGAGGCCGCCCGGCTCGGAGCCGCCTATCGCGCCGTCAAGAACGTGGCCCGCGACGTCGGCATCATCGACGGGGACTCCGCGAAGGACAACGCGATCCCGTCGGAACTCAAGGCCGCGATGATGGCCTGGGCGACGTCCATCAACATCGAGCTCAACCGCCGGGGCACCGTTGGCGCTGCGAACGCGGCGTTCGGTCACTCCCCCAACGCGGATTCATCCCCCGCGACAAAGACCAACGCGGATTCATCCCCCGCGACAAAGACCCCGGCGGTAACCGAACGCCCGCAACAGTCCCCGGAAGGGGAGTGGTACTTCTCGTGCGCGAAGTGCGGGCAGCGCGTCAAGTGGTCCCCGCGCGGGGCGGCAGCGGGCTTGCCGCCGCCTGCGGGCGCGAGGTGCTGGCCCTGCTGGAAGGGGGACAACCCGAGATGAGACTCGAACGAGTGAAGTGGTGGTATCCCGACAACGATCGCGGAATCGGAGATTGGGTAAGCGTTGGGGTCGTCGAACCGATATGCCGGTCAAACGCCGAGCGCTGGAACGCGGAGGCGCACCCCGGGCCGTTGAAAGACGGCTTCTACGGCCAGCGGGCCATCCCCGAGGCAAAGTCGCGTCCTAAGCGCGGGGGTGTTCGTCCGTGAGCTCCCGTAAGGTCCGTGGGGACGCAGGGGAGGCCGCCTACGCGCAGTTCCGGGAGGCGGACGGCTGTAAGGTCCTCCCTCTCTCGCCCTCGCTCCCAGGGGCCGATCTGTGCATCCTTGACGGCTTTGGGCACATGGAGATCGTCGAGGTCAAGACCTGGGACCGACCGCTCAACCCCGACGAGATACAGAAGGCGATGGTGAAGCTCCTGGCGCACCGCGATATGATGCCCGGGGTCTGGAAGCGACGGACGAGTGTGATGATCCTGCACGTAATTCGGAACCCGGACGCGGTGGGCACGGATGGGTGGGACTTCCGCGAGGTCTGGCGGTTCCCATGACGTACTTTTTGGCGCGGTGGAGACACGGGCATCGGTGTCGGTGGAGGCCGTTGGACTATATGATCCATGAAACGTCATTCGACCGCTACCGCGAAATCTACGTTGTCTTCTACTGTCGGTGCGGCGCGGTCAAGAGGGTCCGTGCATGACTCT
>ERZ1292632.1927-Hain-H43-01um-R2-1927-length-18578-cov-19_pt1 | contig 12952 bp, 10 predicted proteins | sample MGYA00564407_ERZ1292632 | MGnify/ENA primary metagenome ERZ1292632 (study PRJEB36523, sample SAMEA6512637) | groundwater metagenome | collected 2019-01-08 | study: AquaDiva: Metagenomics assemblies of 32 groundwater samples
CAGTAGATCGCAGAGTAAGGCTCTCGGAAGCAGCAGTGCCACCAGTCAGTGTCTGTCCCCCAGCCCGCCCAGCAAGAAAGGCATACTGAGTATGGTCATCATCGAGAAGCCCAGTCAGGGCCAGGCCATGGTCTAGCACCGGTATATCAGCAGCAGCCAGGGCACGGAAAGCCGGGGCCACCGCCGGTGCCGCCGCCGGCCCAGCAAAAACCAGGTTGGCATTCTGGACAGGCAAGGCAGGGACGGTACCCAACTCTACCTGGTTTGATTCATTCACTCGAATCATCTTAATCAAGGCAGTGTCTGCAAGGTTGTTAGCTGCTATCCATCCACTATTAGGAAGATTTATCCTATCGTAGGAACCTGGAAGAACTACGTCATCAAAAACAATGTTGTTTACACTATTAATGCGCTGATTGCTTACATCTAGTCCGCCACCGCCAACCTGAATCCGGTTGTCGCCATTTAGCCATACTCCGAGAACATCTCCGGTATCTGTTGAGTTTCGCCAGTTAATCGACTGGCTATGCTGTAGTCGGATTAACCCTGACTGAGCAACATTGACTCCAATACTTAGCCCTGTAAGACCTATCTTAACGTTTCCTGCTCCAGCATATAGGTACCCGTCTGTTCCAAAGTAGACCTGCTTTGTTCCGGCACCCCACATCTCCAAGAGTCCCACCCCAGCGGAGTTGTAAACCTTCAGGGCTGTAGTAGGAACAGCGAAGGTGCCCGTCCCCTGGAAGATGCCACCCGCTGCCCCGATGTTGACCACTCCAGCAAAGGAGGAGTTGTCGTTGACTGTTAAGACGCCGGTGATTGTGGCCGAGGTTGCGGTCAGGGCTCCAGCCGGAGTAACCCGGAAGGGAGCCGTCGCTCGATTGGCATAGAGTGAACCAGCATAGAAAGGATAGTCTGCCAAGGCCATACCCGAGGAGTCACCCGCTCCAGTCCCATCGTGGTAGAGAGCACTGGCACTAATCGTCCACCCGCCAATGATTCCTGCGGAGGCTGTGATTGTTCCAACAACGGCAAGAGTAGAGCCGTCCCAAGTTATCTTGTTGCCAGCAGGATTGCCGATAGAGAGCTTGGGAGTGTCTACATCCTTGCCCAGCCAAACGCCGGTTCCTGTATCGTAGGCTGTCTGCCCCACCCGAAAGGCTCCACTGGTCACAATGTCAACACTACCCCCAATGGTGCCCACGATCTCGCCCCGAATGACCTCTATCACACCAAACTCAGGGTAGGCATAGATGGTGGCCACTACCGAGAGATTGCCAAAGTTCCACCGGCCCGTAGAATCTGTGACTACGGTGCTGATTAGGGCTCCCGTTGTAGTGTTGAACGCCTTTACGGTTACTCCAATCAGGATATGGCCCTGGAGATCATATAGATAGCCATTGTAGTCAGCCACCTAGAAACCCCCTAATGGTTTGCGCCATTGCACACCTCGCAGGGCATCACGACAAACCAAATCACGGTTTCTTAGAATGTCGTTGGCATAGAGATCAATGACTGTATAGCCTTGATCCATGAGTCTTATCTTCTGGATCGCATCACTAGCCTCTTTCTCCGGTTTCCCTAAGTGCCATACTTCTCCCTGGACTCGCCAGACCATTCCCAATTCAGACAAGACAAAGTCAGCCACGGCTCCACCCATCTCAAGTCTTCCCCCCATAAGAGAGCTCTGGAAATCGAATTGAATGCTTCTCTTCTGAAGCCAATCGTAAACCAACCACTCCGGAATAGTGGCCACTAAGCCGAGGGGAACTGGGTTCTCAGCAGTCACCCGAGCTGCTAGGTCAATGGTCTTCGGCTTCATGCCCCGCCGTATTAGAGGAAGACGAAAATTAGGAACCTGAGCGATAGAGGGCAGCTTGGGAGGTTGAAGCTGGCGAACACGAGGCATCAGACAACCTCCGCTAGGCGCACAGTCACAGCACCGTTTACGTCAAACCCCTCGATGCCCTCATCGTCTCCTGGCTCAATGTTACCTTGTAAGGCTAAGAGCTGAACATGCTTGGTCTTACCGGCATATTTGAGAGTAGTATTGGTCTTGATCCCAAATAAAGTTTCCAGCTCAGCCCGAACTGTCTCAGCATCACGACCCAGAGAGGCTGTAAGGCCAAGGTCAATCGTGCCCTCCCAACCAAACTTGGCCTCGGCTTGCTTCAGAACCTTTGTATTGAGGAAAAGCAGTACTGGAGTCAATGTGTTGGTGGCCCCGCGAGCCAGGGTGAGTTTATACCGGATGGTCTCAGCTTCAATCCCGACACTGGAAGCATAGGTAAGTGTCCCACTGTTACTGGAGATGGTTCCCAGAGAAGTTTCTGTAGCATCGTCGTAGTTAGTAGAGTAGAGCACCGTCAACGTCTCATTTGCGGTAAATGTCAACCCTCTGGTGTAGAGCTTGAAAACCCCAGCGCCTAGCTCGGAAAGTGCTTCCCCCCAGTAGGAGGTGTAAAGATAGGCAGAGGCTGCATACTTGAGGCCGGAGATAACGGTCAGGTCATAGGTATGGCGAGGCATGTCCATGTAATGAACAGCAGTACCATGAGTGTAGTAAAGACGCTTGGTAGCTGCATAGGAGGCTGAATCTATCTCCCAGGCCATCTTCATTATACCTGTGTTGTTGGCTCCCACCGCCACCGTGTGCCAGCCCATACCCGTCCAGCAAAGGATTGCACTATAACCCGTGCTACAGTAGATGCTCACCAGGATGTCATCGCCCCAGGGTAGGATGTCGGTTATTCGAGCCGTGGTGGGAATAACTGAGGTGTCCAGCCCATCATCCCGCCAGGGAGTAATATCAGTAACCACCGTCGAGGAGAGTCGCCAGAGCGAGCCCTGTCCTGAGATGTAGAAGAAGCTTCCTACTGCGTCAAAGACTGTGGCATTGTACTCCCAGGGAGTAATAGCATCGACAATCCCCGCTGCTTCGGTGGCAACCTGGGAATATATATCCACCTCATAGACTTTAGACACAGTGGCAATAAAGGGCATCCGCTTCCCTTGAGAGTTGATGAAGATGCCAATTCCTCGTCCACTGTTTTCACCATACCACCCGGAAGAGGGCAGCGGAGTGGCCTGGAAGGTAGTAAAGTTGGTTAGGTCTGTGGTATAGGCGAGGTAGCCCTGGGAAGTGTAAATAAGAAGCTTTCCATCGAAGACGGCCAGGTAGGGTCGTCCTGTGCCCGTGCTTACAGCAACCTTTGTCCAACTGCCAGCATCACCTGACATTGAGTGAATGATGAATGAATTACCTGCAGTGTCGTCGAAGGAGATGACAATCCTCTCGTTACTGCCGTCCCAGTAGGTGCAGGCATCCCGGGGGTTGAAGCCACCGACGTAACTGGTGAAGATGGTAGTCCATGTATCATTGGCCTTGACATAGCGTTTCAGGAATACATCACCCCCTATATAAAGAGCCCCCTTCATCCAGCGCATGAAGTAGAGATTGCCGTCCTCGTTGGTGCCTGTGTAACTGGTAGCAGCGGCACTCTGTTGAAGAGGGGGCAGCATGATTTTGCCTGGGTGTAACGTCCAGGCAGTAGCGAACCAGAAGCGCTCCCCACTGCCAATACCCCGCTTCTGTCCAAGCCCCCCAGTAAGGGACTCGATAACCCAGTCTGCAGCCATTGCCCGATCGCTTCGCTTCTGCTCAGCAGTCATGCGGAGCACGGTGCCCCATTCCGAAATGCTCATCCAACGAAGAGGTCCCCGCAGCGCATACCACTTGTCGTCCAGCCTTATCCGAGACATTAGACGTTCACCATTCTTCCGTAGGGTGTCATCCGGTAGGCAAATGCTTCTCGTTCAGCAGCTACTTGGATAGCTTGAGCTTCTCCATATTTCTCCTTCGTGCGGAGCAGATAGGCATGGGCCAAGGTTAACACAACATGAGTTGGTAGGGTGCAGGTATCACTCTCTGCGGATAGCTCTGCCTGCCTCCCTTGCCCAATGAGACGAAGCCCCCGCCCTGCTGTAGGTGCCCAGTCCCTAGTATCAAAAGAGATAATCGGAGTAGCCTTGTTGACTAGCTTCCAGAGCCGGTGAGGAATCTGGTCGGCTTCCCACTTGTTAGCCGTGCTTGTCTCCATATAAACAGCAGACACCGAGACAAAACCCGTCGGTAGAGAATACTCAAAGGTCGAAGCTACCAAATCCAGGGTCTCATCTATCTTGTCCAGAAGGATGACCTGGGACAGATTGTTGATGGCCATGTTGATGGCAGCATCGTACTGAGCCTTAGACCATCTCTTGCCTGGGTCATGTAGCTCATAGGTCTTAGCGCTGGTCATCCCTGTCATTGCTGGAACTAAAGTGAGAGTGCCCACACCAGCAGCCACAGCAAAGTCAGTTACCGTTGATACTGGAGCACCAGTTAGCCCATAGCCGCAGACCTCAAACCCGTTGAAATGATCGGCAACATACATACCAAGCTCAGTGTCAACGATGGAAGTAGTGCTGGAATTAGTATCTGATGTCCCGACCACATAGTCGTCAACCAGCTTTGCAAGTTCGTGCCGTAACTGAGTCAACGTCTTAGAGTAAAGGGCCATCTATTTTCCTTTTGCGGCTGTCTTACGTCCTTTTGCCAAAGCACCCTTGAAGGCAAAGACCGCCCTTTTCTTGGCCAAGGGGCCATAGTCACCCCGCAGCGCTGCCTTCTTCTTATCCGTCGGTATTGGCTCACCCTGAGACACCCCAAGCTGCTCGTGAAGAGCACCTTTCTTGAAGGTTAGGGGTGTCTTCCCCTCGCCCTTGATGACCACTGTTTCCTTGGACTTCTTCTTGGTCGTTGCTGCTTTCTTCTTGGTCGTTGCTGCTTTCTTCTTAGTCCGAGGGTGCATCGGAGGCATGATATGGTCGCCTATGTCTCTGGAAACCGTGGGTTCTACCCCATCTTCTAGCTCTCTCCTGGCCATTTCAGCTCTCTCCTATCTCAATGAATTGGTCAAGCACCACCAAGTCCCCAATCGGAATGTGTACATAGTCTGGTATCTTTACCGCAGTGTTGTCTATGTCCACCTCCTCGTTCAAAAGCTTAGTAAACTCAGCAATGAACTCTCTCCACTCCTCTGTCCCAGCCTCAACCGTGAATTGCCCGTCCTTCTCCTTGCTTAGCCTCCGGACTAGATTGACTCGCTGCTCTTCGATAAGCGCAATCTCTTGACTCATCCTCCGAGCAAAACGAGCAATGTGGATGGCAGTCTTTGCTGGGATAGGAGGGTCACTGCTCTCTAAAAGCCTCTGGATGGCATCCTTGCAGACATAGATGTCACCGTAACGAACCTTCCTTGTCTGATTACTCATAACCTCCTCATGGGGGCTGTTTAAAGGCACAGCCCCCAAAAGCCTTTACCGTTGCTACTTGCGCAGAGCGGCTACTTCCGCCCGCAGAAACTTGATCTCGGCGTGCAACGCCTGTATAGCCAGGACGCTGTAGCCAAAGGTGTTGACGGGGTTGACAACTCCACCCTCGTAGTGCATGGCCCAGGGTGCTTCGTCAGCTATGACACCGACGTATTGCGTTGTATGGTCTTGGGTGCCCTTGCCAGGCCAATAGTGGAAGTCGTAAACCTTGGCGTTGAGAAGTTTGTCGAGAGCATCCTGGGCGCTGTGTTCGCCCCGGATGTCCTTCAACTCACGAAGCGACCCAGCCGCTCCCCAAGAGGTGATGGTATCGCCAGCCGCGCAGGTCAGTTGATAACCAACGTTGGTGTTAGCCGCTGTTGGCAAGGTCAAGGTGTAGGCCGTGGTAGCCGCAGCCGCAGTTATGGTCACGGGTCCAGAGGTAGCCCCATGCAGCACAATGGTTCCAGTGGTCGCGGCGTTCACGCCCACCGTTACCGAGGCACCCTGCACAAGCAGGGTGCTGGCCATTGTGATGACCTGGGCCGCTGAGATTATCATGGCCTGGGTCAACACCGAAGGGGCGGCGTCCGTCGCCGTCAGGAAAGTGATGGTGCCAGGGCCTCGGGTGGTAGCAATGGTTCCTGCCATGTCAACTCGGATGCTAGCCGCCCTCACGTATTCGCCAGCAGCCACTGCACCATAGAAGTCCAGGGTGCCTAGATCGTCACCAGTGGTAACAACCGTGGGTGCAGCGAAGGTTCCCCGTGCCTTACGAAACTCAATCACGGGAGCAGTAGTTACAGCACCAACCCCAAACAGGGCGATTCGTGGATCAACCACGCCGTTGTATAGACCGAGGTCTACACTTTCAATGGATTGCCCGATGATAATCACTGGTACATCCACAGCGCCACTGGCTGGCATCTGAAGCAACAGAGCATTAGCGTTGGCGTCAGTAGTATCCCATGAAAGACGGGCTGTCTGTCCAGACCCAATGCCGAACAGTGCATCGTCCTCAACAGTGTTCGGAGTGTTGCCACTCCAGTTAGGATGTACCAGAATGTCGGTGGCCGAGAGTGCTATTCCTACAACCTGAGTAACTGTTCCCGTGGTCGCGGAGTAGCCCCCAGCCGTATCGCTGAGATATGTCAGATCACCTAGAGTTGCCCCAGTAAGCCCCCCAATAACAGCCATCCGGCAGACCTCAATCTCAGCACCAGAAGCTGCTTTCTGCATGGCTACCCAGTCAGCCTTGTTGGTTCCTGAGTTGCCATCAGCCAGTGCTCCAGCCTTGGTCAAGAGGTCTCCCATCTCACAGTCAGCAGTGAGGGTCAGCTTACCTCGTCCATACGCCTCCTTAACGGAGCGTCCATTGGTTGCGTTGTCAGTCAATGCCATTTACTTCCCCCTTACGCAGTCACTGCGGAGCCAGTAGCGGCACCGTCTACTTTGGCGCAGGCTATCAAGCTCTTCACCATCAGGGAGCAGTACCACTTGATCCGAATCCGACTGGCATCCTTGGATTCAAGGTTGAGCTTGAGTTCCCGCTGAATACCCCCGGACTGAAGTCCCATCACCCCCAACGGGTCAAACCGGAGAATGAAGATGCTGGTGTTGGCTCCCCCAGTCTTAGCACTGTAGGCTCCTGAAGCTGCAGTCTCGGTGTCAACAATGTTGTCGTCAACCGCCCAGGGTATCTCATCGAAGAAGCGAACCCGCATCCCAAAATCATCACGGTCTGCAGGGAAGCCTGAACCTACACTCTCCAGATAGGTCGTCACCAGTCGCCTCATCTTCTTCGAGGAGATGATAAGGTCAGGACGCCGTCCCTTTATCAGGTCAATAGCCTCACGCAGCTTGTCAATAGACAGAGCCGTCCCCGTGCCCGCTCCAGCGTGAACCGTGTTGTAAACCGTGCTGGTCAACAATGCGTGGAGTCCACTGAACTCTTTAGAGTTGACCGCATTGTCACCATAGTAGAAGCTATCAAGATAGGTATCTCGAATCTTCTCTAGCTTCTGAGTAAGCACAATCTGCCTCTGGTCGTTGGTATCGGAGCGAGTCTTCTGGAGGAAGTTGTCCACGTCAGCATCCCCACCCAGAATCCGCAACTGCGCTGTTACTGAGGTATAGGTCCCCGTAGACTCAACCCAGACATCTCCAACATCGTAGAATGCCGCCCCAGGCTCAGTGTTCTCCCGGTTATAGGTAAACCCGTTACCGGAGATTTCCATGAACTTGAGACGGTGGAAAACAGGGCTATCCCGGACTATCGTCTCAATGATGCCCTTGTCCAGCACATCGTTTGAAAGTTTATTGGCCTCTACAAGTGTCAAGGCCATGAGTGTTACCTCCTGCTATATCTCCTAGATAGTGCTTCCAACCCGAGGCGAATCTTCTCGTCCGTTGGAATCTCATCCAGGTTACGCCGCCGGCTTCCCCCTTGACCTGTGTCGTAGGTTTCAGCCGATAGCTGTGATGCTTGGAACGGCTGAGGACTCAAAGAGCCTCGCTCCCGTGCTCGCTCCAGCCGCCAGATGACCCGTTCCAGATCGTCAGGAGTGCCCTTGGTAGTGCTCATCTCTCTAACAATCTCCTCTGGGTCAAGGTCAGACTCCTGTGCTGCCTGGTAGATAGCAGCCATTTTCTCCTGATTGGCAAATTGTTCCAGAAAGTAGCGTTGTGCTGCAGATGATTGAGCAGCTTGGCCCAAGCGAGCCTCCATTGCCCGCTGTCGTTCATGCACCTGGTGCAATGCACTCAGGACTTCCGGGGTGACACCTGGAGATTCTCTTACCACGGTCTCTTCTCGCATTCGAGCGGCCTCACTGGCTATTGCCTCGTTCTCTAGTTGAGCCAACATCTGCTCAACCTGTTCAACTGGTTGGTTAGTCATTGTTACCTCCGCGCAACTTCTCTGCGATATGCTGACTCCGCCATGTTCAGCCATTCCCCAAATGACCGAGCTCCCATAGGCCGGTCTCGATAGATACGAAGCAGACTGCTCCGTGTGCCAGGGGCAAGATTAGGCTCTTCAAACTGACCAGTTAGAAGGTCTCCAATAAGACCCCGACCAACGTCCTTCTGCAAACTCTGCCACTGGCTATTACTCATGGTGCGATTCCCATTACGGCGAGCAAACTCCGGCAGTCGTGAGGCAGGACGGCCCTCCCTCACGTCTTGCCAGTAGTGCTTCACCCAATCAGCTCGACCTGGAGGTCTTCCCGTCCTCTCCAGGAAACCTAGACTCCACAGGTAATCTCGGTAGTCCAGATTACTTGGTGATCGTCCGTGCACTTCTTCAAACTCACTCCGCCACTCAGCAGGCCCCTTATTGGTATCTGTATCCCAGAAAGACGCTGACTGGGCCGAGCTCTCAGCCTTTGTTGCTGAAGTCTCAGAGGGCTTCCATCCCAGCTCGATAAGACGAGACTTCTTGGCCTTGAAGTAATCCGCAGCTTCCTGACGACGCCCTGCATCTCGCAGAGCATAATACTCACTCCAGATAAAGTCACGTTCCAAGCGTGGGGCTCCTGGCCCTCGAAGATAGTCAAGAACCTGGGGCGAGGTGCCAAATCCCAGCCCTTCCAGGTGTCGTCCCAGAGACTGAATATCGGCTGCAGGTTCTCCACGCTGCCTTCGCTCTTTCCACCATGCCTCAGCCGCATCGTGCAAAGATGTCTCCCAGCGAGGTGTCCACCCCAATTCTATGAGTCGAGATCGATTAGTCTCCCACCAAGTATTTACCTCCTTGGAGGTAGCTCCTTTGTCTCGGTCAGGCATGGTATCAAAGACATCAGAGATGGCTTTCTCCTTGGGATCGGGCCGCCACCCCAGTTCATGTAGCCTGGATTCGTTAGCCTTCCACCAGGTACTAACCTCATCCTGGGTGGCACCTTCCGCCTTCTGAGGCATAGTAGCGAAGATGGCCGAGACGGTTTCTGATTGACTAACGGGCAACCCCTGTGGGGCAACCGGTGCCGTAGAGGCCGCTGGTGTAACTGGTGATGGCGAGGGTGACGATGAGAAGTAGCGCACCACAAAATCAGGCCACTGAGGGTAGGTCGGTATCTGAGCCCTTATTCTCTCCAACTGGCTATTGAAGGCTTCTCGTTGTACCTTCTCATCAGCGTAGGCTTTGCTCTTCTCTTCGACTGTTGTCTGAGGATTGTCAATGATGGCATTACGGGTCAACCCGGCCTGGTATCGTAGTGTCTTGATATAGTCCCGCTGGTTACGTAAAGGCTCTGCCTGTTGCCATGCCTCCATCCGAGATGCGTTAGCATCTAGCCAGTTCACAGCTCGCTCATAGTCACCGATGTTGTTCTGGTCTACCAGGATTCCCGAAGTAGCGTAGAAACGGCCTCCACCCCCTACCTCAGCAATGCGATCACGGGAGCGCTGTCGCTGATAGCTGTCAATGGTAACCACAGGAAGAACATCAATTGCCTCGTCAAGCTCAGTAACCAACCATTTCTGAGGGTGGTCGACCTCATCCTCTTTCTCGGTGAACCGATAGCCCCAGCGATCCATGACAATAGCCTTAACCCGTGATGGCTGAGGCGAGGGGTGATCAACCAACCAGACATCCCGCTTGTCTTTCTTCTGATAATAGTATTCAGAAATCCACTCCTCATAGACCTGGCGTACCATGTCAGTAGGATTCCAACTTTGTTCCATGTAGTCCTCAAACCGCTGTTGCAATCCCCCAAGTCCTGCTAGAAATCGCTTCCGCATCGGAACTGCCAAGTCCCAGTTGATAAGCCCATTCTGGTCTTTGAGTTGGTCAGGAATGGCGTAGTAGGTATCTGCCAGGGGACGAAAAAGCCGTTGTTCTTGAGTACTAAACTCTTCCCCTGGCTTAGTCATCTCAACTGTCCGCCGCCCTGGGCCAGTCAGCACTGCCCCTCCAGGAACAACTGGTATAGGAAGTCCCTTGAGCCAGGCATCAAGCAAGCCAGGTTGCCAGACCAAGGAACGAGCCATCTCAGGAGTAGTCCCAAAGCCGAGCGCCTGAGCATGATTTATCCAGGCTGCCTCCTTTTCTTGATTTGACATTCCCCCCCATTGCCCACTGGTTATCAATGTCTGCTCCCACTCCTGGCGAGACTGAGCCATCCGTTGCGTCCAGTCCTGAGGACTTATATCCAGGGGTCGGCCTCCTAAGTCAGCAGCACGGTCTCCCAACCAACGGAAAACATCAAGAAGAGATAGTCCTTTATCCCTCTCCGGCCGGAACCCGTATAAGTCATCATCGGTAAGCCCAAGCGATGACTTGAGTCGTTTAATCTCCTCGTCACGTTGTGCTTTCGTCTCTCGAAGACGATAGGTTTCTCCCTGGGGGATTGCATTAATCACAGACTCATACTTCTCGTAAACATCGTCCCGTGTTTCCCAGAATTGAGTCCGTCTTCTGGACAGACTAACCTGTTTCGGATCAGCACGTCCTGCCCAGTACTCATAAGCACCTGTGGTCAACTGTTCCAGCTCGGGATTATCAACCTCAAGCCTTTCCCGCTTCTGCCAGGTAAGATCGCCCCAGGCTTGCCCATGAACCTTTTGGCTCAACTGCTCCCTCAACTCATTGCGCCGAGATGCCAGACTCCGAGGATAAGCCCGACCTCCAACGAACTCCATAGCTCCCCTAAACAATCGCTGCTGAATATCACTACCTTCCCAAAGAACACTGTTGACCCAGACCGGTAGTAAGTTCTCGACAATCACCTTACGGGTTACTGTTAGCATCCCATCCCTGGTCGGGTCTCCTATGTAGTCACGACCGGTTAGCAAATCTATACCACTACTAGGGACATAGGACAGGTTAGCTCGAACGAAGCGCAATGCTGGATTGGCCATTGACAGACGGAGTAAGTCCTCAGGATTCTCAGCAGACTCGGCCCAGAGCTTGAGCAAAGAGCGCACCTTGGAGCCAATACCGATACGCTGTTCAGCCACATCCCAGGTAAGGAAGTTATCCGAGCCTGGATTAAGATGATCGGCTATTTGCTCTATCGGCTCACCACGCATGATACCAATAGCCACTGTCATAGCAGCCACTGCACCCATTCCCTTGGCCAAGCCATCCCTGGCCAGCTGGCCCCGCAGCGATGTCTGGCGACCCATTAGACCCAGAGGAGTCTCGGCTGCACCACGAAGAGCATCAACAACCAGAGCTCCAATCGCCCTGTTGTACTGAGGAGCTAGTAGTACTACAGTCTCTACCTGTCTCATCTTTGGGTTCACCCCAAGCCGTTTGGTAGAGAGCAGCCCACGGAACTCATTGACAAAGGAATCAAGCTCTGAAATATCGGCTGCATTCTTGGCCATATGCTCCAGGCTCCTGGCCATCTCGATACCAGCTATGTCCAGAGCCCGCTGAAACCCCCGCTGAAAAGGCTGAAGAGGTCGTCCCATCACCTTCAGAGGGCCCTGTTCTAAGATTCCCCCCTTAGAGAGTGCTTCTGTAAACTCAGTACCTCCCATAGAAAGAATAAGGTCAGGGTGACGCTGGATTAGCTCACGCTTGCTTGCTAGGTAGCGAGCATGAGCTGTTGTGTCAAAGAACGACTGAACAAATCCCAAAAGAGCCTTGCCATATATCTTGGGATTTTGCCCTGCCAGGAAGATAAGCTGAATACCGGCCACTGATATATCTCCGGCAAGGTTGAAGTAGCGACCCACCGCATTGACATTGCTGATTGCATCCAGGGCTCGGCTGAACTCAGGGTTCATTGACTTTCTTATGGTTTCTTCAATCCTGGCCGCATCAGGACCAGTAAGTATCTTCCCCTTGAAGGCAGGAATTATTGAGACTTCTTTCTCCACCGCTTCCCTCCAGGCTATACGGGGAAGCAGCCAATCAGTCATCTGCTTATCCGCAACCCTGTTGTAAGCAGCTCGGACATTAAGCCAGAGTGCGTCTTCTTCGGGAAGATACCTGAACCCTTCAGCAATGGCCTCAGCCTGAGTTCTAAACACTCGCTCCTTCTCGAAGGCAGCCTTGGCCCCAATAGGAGATGGCCCAGGAGCAACAAAGGCCGTCTGCATCAGCTCGCCATCTGGATTTATCCTAGCCCATACCCTGCGCCCAGCATAGCGGCCTCCTTCCTCAAAGGTGATCTCGTTAATGTCAATCCCGTTGCGTCTTAAAAAGTCCAGCTTGGCAACTTCAATATCATCAGCAGCCTGTATCCAAGCTTTCTGCTGATGAGTGAGTTGATCAGCAAAATGCTGAGGGTTGGCACGGATGTCATTAAAGGATTGACCAGCCAGTAATCCCTCGGTCAATAGATCAGCATCATCAACCTTGCCAAAAACCTGCCGTCCTGTGCCCTGTTGAAGAAGGTGAGCCATAACCTGCTGTGATTTCTGCTCCCCCTCAAACCGCTGGAAGAGTCGCCCAGTCAATGCCAGATCAACTGGAGACTGAGCCGTAGCCGCAGTTCCTCCGAAGAGTCGAGCTATCGGACGAACCACGGGAAGGGCAGCCACCCGACGAAAGAGGTCGGGACGCTGAAGAATACTGACAGTTTCTCTAAAGTCTCTTGTATCAACCATCAGTGAAGCCGCTGGCGGCACTGATGGTTGAGGCCCC
>ERZ1292632.3144-Hain-H43-01um-R2-3144-length-12947-cov-3_pt1 | contig 12947 bp, 14 predicted proteins | sample MGYA00564407_ERZ1292632 | MGnify/ENA primary metagenome ERZ1292632 (study PRJEB36523, sample SAMEA6512637) | groundwater metagenome | collected 2019-01-08 | study: AquaDiva: Metagenomics assemblies of 32 groundwater samples
CTATGGAATCTTCGACGACGAATATGCCGACAGCGTGGAGGCCAGCGGTATCAACCTCACGCATGCGGATACTCTCTACGGCCTGATAGCGTCAACGATTTATCACCTGCAGGTGATGAGTAGAGACACGGTGGACAATCGGGCCATATCGAATGACACAACATTCACGACAGCGGTCATGCCTGACACCGGCTCTTATTTCCTGTTGCCGCTTGCCGACTCCGTGCAGGTTTGCGGCACCTACTCCGGTTATAGCACTACTCATATCGACAATGTTACGATAGCACCACGAGGCGGCACGGCATCGACCTGGGCCTCTGACCAATCCGTTAACGATCATTGGGTAATTCTGTATTTATATTCAACCTACAATATCGGCAGGGTCAAAATGTGGTGGGCGTGGAATAGTTCAAGTTCCTACTGGATGGCCTCACAATATTACAGTATCGAATACTGGAATGGTAGCAGTTTTGTGCAAGCCGCCGCCGGTTACAATGATGACGAAACAGATTCGGTGACTACGGTGGATTTTACACCAGTAGAAACATCGAGAATACGAATATACCAACCTGGACTTTACGGGCCTATCCATTATCCCAGGATTCTCTGGCTGACGGAGGTCGATATCTACAGCGTCGCGGCCAGCACTGCCCGCGCCTATGTGCCCGTGAGGAGGGAATGATGAAAAGACTTTTGCTGATATTTTTTCTGATCATGCCTGGGCTGGCCTGGGCACAGAATATCAATGTGGTCACCATACATTCAGAGATCAATCCCTCAATCGGATTTTGGTCGGGTAATGGAACCGCCCGAATGCAGATGGCCTCTGATGGGACCATTTATATTCAATACGGCGAGGAACCAGCCAACAAGGAACGATACGCATATTCGACTGACGATGGGGCGACATGGTCCTATTCCGATTCTATCAGCGGGAGCGAACTATATGCCCGTGCTACGGCCCAATTTAACTGCTCGGTCATCTTGCAGGATACCCTTTATGTATTCTGGTGCAGTAACGAATCCCAAATATATATACACAAGATTTATCAGGGCACCGAATATAATCAGGGGGTATGGATAGATTCGTGTTCGAGTTGCAGTGGAGTCAGCATGAATTACACGGGGATATCCGGGACCCCGTTCGTCTATGTCGGTGATACGACCAGCACCAATAAGGCATTTTATCGAACCAGCGACCGAATCGTAGTTGGGATGTCGGTAACGCAAGGCGGGACATTCGGGGTCGGTTCCAGCGCGAATGTGATGGCAACTCCGGCAGCCAACGGAGTTATAATCATCCAGACCACCGGAGCCGCCGCAGATTTGTGGTTCCTCGATACCGATAACACTGTGACGGGGTCAACCAACTTCCTCGGCAATAATCTCATTCTGAATGATGTGACGGTCAATTGCTCAATGGTCGCCAGGTCGAAAACCGACAGTTCCTTTTATGTCGTTTATGCTCGGGATGATGCCACGGGTCTGGTGCTATTGCGGGGACACATTAACAGTTCCAGTCAGGCCTATGTATTCGACGATTCTATCGGCTGGAGTGTTTCGGCCCCCACCAACGCGGGCACGGCGCTTTATTTGCGGAACCCGGCGATTTCGATAAGAAGCAACGGCGATATTTACATCTATTACAAAGAGTGGGCGGACACGACGGACTTTGATAACCACGCCATTAAATATGTGGTTTCGACCGACCAGGCTAATTCCGTCGGCGCCGCCACGATTGTTCGGGCGGCCACAGGGTCAGACAGCATCTATTATCTGACGGCCCCTCCATATTTGGCAGACCAGAGTCCCGAGATTACAGCCTGTTCTTATCGCCGCGGGCCGGGTGCTGCAAGCGGAGCGACTATTGAGATGTTCAGCGATACGCTTGGCGGCGGTGAGCCGCCAGCTTACGATGTCCCGGATTTCATCCAGGGCCCGGCCGGGGGCGGATTCATCCAATCCAAAAGCGGGAGTGCCTATATCCAAAAAAAGTGAGGTCAATATGAATAAAACTCTGCTTCTGATTTTACTACTCATCCCGGCCCTGGCCATGGGGCAGATCACGCCCCCGGACAATGCCGCGGCGATCGCGGTCGATACCGACGGCGATGGCGATGTCGATGGATACGCGGCCACCGCTCAGGAAGGCGCCAATATCACCTTCGTTCTGACCGGTTCGAGTTTGAATATCGCTGGACCTGCCGGCTCGGGAACGGCCGATAGCGCGGGCGTCGATACCAATGGGGTCGGCGCACCCGATGCTTACGTCTATTCGGCAGCGGGGGCAGCGTTCGTCCTCCGCGAAGGCGCCAACATGACGCTCACGGTTGGAGGTGATACCATCACTTTCGCCAGCACCGGCGGCGGATCCGGCTCGACGGATACGGTCTGGGTCCTTAATGATGCGGGAACCGATTCGCTCGACAACATCGGCAACGGAGTGAAACTGAAGTGGTCAACCGGCATCGATGTCACTCTGTCCGGCCAGGATGCCACGGTCTCGGTCGATAAGTCGGAGCTCTCGTTGGCGTTCAGCGATTTATCAGGAGCGGCCACAGACGACCAGATTCCTAATACTATCACAATCAGTTTCGCGGATTCGACCGATAAGATTTCCTTCGAGACAGCTCAGGACCGGGTCGGCGAGATGGTAGCCGGCAATACGGAGACCAATATAACGGTCACATATGACGACACTGGGGGCAAACTTAATTTCTCGGTCACATCGGTGCCGTTCGCTGACTCCGCCAATGCGGTGACCGACGAAGGCCTTCAGGATAAGGCCGGCGCTATGTTTTCAGGTAACACCGAGACAGGAATCACTGCCACGTATCAGGATGCGGACGGGACCATCGACCTCATCGTCAGCGGGCTCGACTCGAGTTTCATCAACCCCTTGAGTATTGGCCTTTACAGATTGGCCCAAGACGAAGCCTCGCTTAATCAAGTTATGACGTGGAATGGTTCAAAATGGGTGCCGGCGGCCGCGGGGGCCGGAACCGGAAGCGGCGACACCTTGATAATCTCGGTTCCCGAGGAATATTCAATCGTGTCGAATCGAATCAAGCTCAAAGAGGGGACTCTGATAGATTTCACGCGAGAGGATTCGACGGACTACGATGTCATCAAAATCAATGTTCTACCCGATGGCTCGAAAGCGGACACCAGCATATTGGTCACTGGAGTTTCGCCACTCAATGGTGGCGGGAATCTGCAGGCCGACCGCACGGTCGGCATGGCGGACCAATCGCTCACTGGACAATATATCGACTCCACGGCCTCGAATGTCGCTTTTGACGAAGCATATAAGAAAACCTCTGCGGTCCCGGAATCGGCTTATGCGACCGAGCAATACGTGGGGACCAAGGCCGATACGGGCGATGTCTGGACGCATGACATGATGATCGACACCATTCAGGCTTATTCGGCACAACCAGAATCGATTGGCGTCGATGAGGGCGGCACACCGGCTTTCGAAGGATATCTCAAGCCACCCTTCTTGCGAGAGGGGCCGAATATCATCTTCGGCCGAGAGGTGGATACGCTGACCATAACCGGAGATTCGACGAGCTATAACACGGAAGCCGTTCAGGATAAGGCCGGCGCGCTCTTGGGAGGGACGGAAACCGGCATGAGCGCCACCTACAACGATGCGAGCAATCAGGTTGATTTTGTGGTGAATGCCGCCAGTGGTGAAATCGCAGACCAGACGATCATAAAAGATGATATCGATACTACCTCATCGAATATTCCTTTCGGTAGCGCCTATCGTGGGACCACAGCCTCAGCCGAATCGTTATTGGCGACCGCCAATTACGCCAAGAAGGCAGCCGGGGACAGCGCCGCGGCCGTCAGGGCAAACACCCATGATTCGATATTCGCCAGCGCACCTCTAATCATCGAAGATAGCCTCGATGGATACCTAACCGATACGGCCGTCAGGGACGCGGCACACGATACGGCCTGGACGCTCCCGCCCATCATTCATGATTCCCTTTTCGCCTCCATGCCGATTTTGATTGAGGATTCCCTCAATGGATATCCGAATACGGCCGCCACGCAGGATATTGTCCACGATTCGCTGACGGTCATTGACTCAACTCACGTCGCGGATAATAAATTGGCGCCAAGCGATATTGATTGGGCTTACGAATGGTATTATCTGGATATGGTCCATGGCTGGACGCGGCCGACTGAAGACTCCGTTTATTTGATGTTCCCGGCGCATGACATTTCCGCCTCCTGGTTATTGAGAGCCAAGGCCGGAGACATGACGGCCGGCGACCGAGATACCCTTTTCGTCTCAGGTTTCCTGCCTTTCGATTGCGTCATTGATTCGATTCAATTCACAGCGCGCAATACCGGCGACTCGGGACTTGTCAATTGGCAGTTCTATGGACCCGACGTCAGCTCCTTCACCAATACTACCGATTCCTTATTCAATGGCGTGAGTCAGGGAGCCTGGGCGCAATATTCGGCAGCATCCTGGACCCTGAGAACGCCGACATTCCATCCCGATGTCACCGCGTCGGCCGGATATAGATATGCCGTCAGGTTCATAACGGATTACAGGGCCGATAACAATTACACCGATATCGGCTGGGTCCGCATAAGGGTGAGGAGGTAGCGATGAGAAGATTATTGCTATTATTAATGGTTCCGGCCCTTCTCTGGGCCTCGAATTTCGGCATGTCAACGAAGGGCAAGAACCTCATAGTCTCATTTGAAATGACCATGTCGCCCGACAGTGTGCGCCTGAAGTTGGGACTTCCCTCGGGTAGCAATTACGTCAATACTCTAATGACGCCCAAGAACAGTGATAGTCTGGCTTGGGAGTATCAGGATGCGGATGGCCTGGACTCTATTGGCTGTCATAGCCTCGAAGTAGATTGGTATGATGGCGGTGTGCTGAATAAGACGTTCGGCATCTGGCTCAATAGCGACAGCAGTGTCTCGGCCACATGCGAACTTACCGGGAGCGGTCCGTATCAGGACACGTTGTGGGTGTTAAATTCTGCCGACACCACAGCCATAGCTCAGACGTGGGTTGCGGTTTTTCCCCTGGGCGGCGGCACAGCCGCGGCCTCTTGGCTGGCGAACGACAATGGCCGCTTCATCTGGAATCACTCTGGCGGTTCATTTGAGATTTACTCGCTCAAGCCTGGCTGGCGGTTCGACCCGACCGATACTCTGATCCTGGCCGGTGACAATACCGATACGCTCTGGGGTGAAGACATCACGCCGGCGACGGCGCCGCCCGGCATGGTGACTATTTACGCCTGCCTGACAGATGCCTCCGGAGATACGATTAATCCCACTTATTTTAGATTCCGGCCGGTCGATGATGACAGCACTAAATTTGACGTCCTTAAGCGACTGACCGTTGGCTCCGGTATAAGTAGCACGGCTATAGCCAAAGATTGGCGGACCGTGACTTCGACCTCAAGCTGCTTTGAGTTTTTCCTCTATCCCAATTCTGTCCTTTCGGATACCAGCAGCAGATATGATTTCGAGGCATCCTATAAATTTTCGGGCCAGGAAACGCGGACGATTAAAGCAATAGTCAAAGTGCCGGCGGCAGGCCCGTTCAATCCTTTTGCGGAATGAGGACAGACAGATGAAACCGGAAATCTTAGCCGAGGCCGAGAAATATCGGCAGATAATTTATGATGCGTCACAGACGTCCGGAGTTTTCAGGGCTTCGTTGATAGCGGCGATAATCTATCGCGAGAGTCTGTTTGGCTTGGCGTTGACGCCGCCGGGACCGGGGGGAACGGGGGATTTTGCCAAACGAGGCCCCAACAAACGGCTTCCTGGCGACGATAAAGGATGGGGCAGGGGATTAATGCAGATCGATTATCAGTGGCACGAGTTCGCACGCATTAGTAATTGGATGGACCCGCGAGAGAATATATTCTATGGCACTCAGCTATTGAGAGGTTTCTATAATGCGTTTTTCGGCGACGCGACCATCCCAAAACAATTAATCTTACCGGCGACTTTGGCCGCTTATAATTCCGGACCCGGCAATGTGAGGAAAGCGTTGAAGAGGGGCCTCGATGTGGATACTTACACCGCCCATGCGGATTATTCTAAAGAGGTTTTGAGAAGAGCCCAAGCGTTTTTCGATGACGGTTGGGTATAGGAGGATTTATGAACTTCTGGTCATTTTTCGAATTGTTGCTTTTCCTGCTGGCCGGCCAGTACTTGCATGTCCTGATTAAGATCAGGAATGCCTATCGGCAATTCGGCGCCGAGTTCAAGGCCGGAATATTCTTCAAGCAGAACCAATTCAATCTCATTTTGAATGGCAGTCTGATCTTGATATTCGCCATCATGCTGGGCCGGGCGGGATTGTCCCAGGCGCTGGCCAACACGATCGCCACGGTCAAGCCCTTTGATCTATTTGGCATCGTCCAAATCCCGGCCCAATTCTGGATGACGATTCTATTCTATGCCTCATTATTGTTTTCCGGCTATTTCATCCAGAGCATTTTCTACTGGCTCCTGAAGGGTGGCCTCAAGAAAACCAAGATCGAGCCCATCGAGGAAGAGAAGGCTTGACATGTGGGTAATCATCATCGGCCTTCTTAAGAAACTCGGCGGCGTATTAAAAACCCCGCAGGGAATCATCGGCGCGTTTGTGGTCGTACTGATCATCGCCCTGGCGGCAGCCCTGGCCCGCGTCGATCACTGGAAAGCCGAGGCCAAGGAATGGCAGGCGCATTCCGTCAACCTGGAACTGAAGCTGGCATTTGAGAAATCCAGGCAGGACACCATCCGCGTTCCTGGGGAATATCATGTGGATACCCTATGGAGGGAGAGGGTCCGCATCGATACCATCGGCGGCAAGGTCTGCACGACATCGGTTCCCTGCCCGGAACTGAGCGGTTCCATAGCGATCGACACCAGCCGCCAGTACGGCTCGGCCGATAACCCGTTCACGATCCGAGTGGCCGGCAAATATTACTGGCCCCCGGAGTACGCGCACAAGAACTGGACGGTGATCGATGTGCAGGGATGGCGGGAATGGCCGAACCCCATACCAGCCGCGCGGGCTCATTCCTTCGGCTTGGGCCTGGCCGCCTTCACCGGGCGCAGGGCCGGACAATCGGCGGCCATCTATGCCCGTTATAAGCGATTGAGTTTCTTTGCGGGCCAGAACCTGAGCAATCCCGAATGGCAGTTTGGTCTGAGCTGCGAACTGCTGAGTTTCGGGAAATAATGTATTGCAAGGGGAAAGGATAAGCATGCAATTAGTATCGCCGCGGGACTACGATCACGTTATCAGGCTCCTGAGGGGATTTTTCCAGGCCCGAGGGTTTATAGAATGCCACGTGCAGAACCGCCTGAGCATCCTGGCGGCCTGCGAAGATCCCGAGAACATTGCCACCTTCGCCTATGCGGGCGAAATGTGGCCCCTGCCTCAAACCGGCCAGATGTGGCTTGAGCGCGAGCTTCTCCAAGATCCCTCATTGCCCGGCCTGTTTTGTCTCACGACGAGTTACCGGGCCGAGAAAAACCCGATCAAAGGACGGCACGATCTGATATTCCCGCTCTTCGAATTCGAGACCTCGAGGGATATCAATGCCCTTAAACAATTGGAGATCGAGCTTCTGGAATATCTCGGCTTCGCGGAAAATCGAATCATCTATTACGAAGATTTGGCGAAGCTCTACGGCGTCGAAGTTCTGGAAGCCGAGCACGAGGAACAGCTCTATCGCGATTACAGCCATCCGGTGCTAATAACTCATTTCCCTATTTCGACTCATCCGTTTTGGAACATGCGGATCGATGGTGCACTGGCCCGAAAGATCGACGTCGTCATGGGCGGCATCGAAACGATAGGCTCGGCTGAGCGTTCATGCGATCCTGACCAGATGTATGAATCCTTTCATGGAGTATCGGACGGCAGATATGCTTCCCGGCTTTATCAGCTATTCGGCAGGGAGCGGGTTGAGCGGGAACTGGTTGAGTTTCTAAGGCTTGACTTTTTTCCCCGGATCGGGGGCGGCATCGGCATAACCAGACTATTGAAAGCAATGCGCTCTTGATCTCAGCGCCACTTCGCAACCTTCCGGTTGTGCCTGTGGGGCCGGGTCCCTATCCGGCCCCTTCTGATGAACGGCCTGCCCCAATTGGCCGTAACATCCAAGGGCCCGGCATGGAAGGGTCGTGCGGGCCGCCGATCGTGAGCCGAAAACGCATTAGAGGCCCAAGGTGGCCCGATGTCCGGTTATGCTATCCCAAATAGTCGAATTAACCGGGCGGCCTTACAGTGCCCAAGTGTGCCCCCGCCGTTCGAACATTAGAGGCCTGCCAGTGGTGATTACCACCTAAAATGGCACTTGGGGCATTCGGATGGGCTTCTGCCGGCCAGAAGAGTCAATAGCCCGAACGGGAAAAGGAATATACTGAGAATGATCTGCCAGATTCTAAAACTGCCCCGTTGGGAAGGATATGTGCATTTAGGGCAACTTATGCCGCCGACAATCGCAGGATTATGGTCTTTCCAATTGACCAACTTAGCGCAATCGCCGCAGATTGTATTGCCACCATGGACTGGTTCGATGCCGCAGACCGAACAATATTTTTTGGCGAGAAGTGTTCCCATATCAAGTCCATGATAACAGCACCGACAAAATTGTCAATAGGGCAAATTCGTGCAGTTACCTAAGTAACCGCATGGTGACATAATTTTTGAAAATAACCCTTGACAGATATTATGACAACCGCCATATTGCCGATATGGAAAGAGTAGAAACCATGATCAGCCTAACGGAAATAAGAACCAGGTTGGGAATGAGTCAAGAGGATTTGAGTCGTAAACTCGGGGTGTCTTGGCGGACAATCCAACGCTGGGAATCCGGCCTAAGCAAACCAACGGGTCTATATAAAGAAAAACTCGAAAGATTTATCAAGCGAGCCGAGCGCAGGGGGACGGCATGATAGACTCAATAATTATCGGAGGACATCATGTGGGACCGACTCAATATAATGGGGGCCGGGGGGCGGTGGCTCAACGGCTATTCCGCGATGAGGCTCGGGGGATTTACGAACCCGGAAGAATTATGCAGGGCCATCGAATGCGGCGAATTTCAATGCAATCAGAAAATGCTGGTGGACGGCGACCCGCGCAATTCTCGGTCGATGATCCGTATCGAAGCGGGGAGTTACATAAGATGGCTGGAGCGGCGACGCCATCTACCGCTGCAAGAAACGAAGGCGAAAATCGAGGATATTACCTGGCGATTGGGCATGCTGCAAACCGAGATCGGCCAAATACAACAGCAGATAAATCGATTAGTAACGCTCTTTGAGAAACAGAATAGTCCGGTGGTAAGGCGTCAGGGAAGACGCCTAAAAAAATTGCCTGGTTAGTTTACATAATATACCTTACGTAAACTCCATTTAACAAGTCTTTATAGTCAACAATCCATCGGACATAAAGTTCGGTGGATTTTTTATTATTCGGCGAAAGATACGAAACATGAAACGAGAGAATTTACAACCAACTAACGGGCGCGGGTTCCACCGCGTCGGCGTCCGCGCAGCCTGGGAGGACGCTTCATACAGGCAGCCCGCGCCCTAACTTAAACTCTTGTGGAGGAGTTATGTTACTTAAACACAAACACGAAAAGGCAATCCAGAAAGCCGTGAACGCTTATCTGGATGAACACATTCGAGACGAAGCAGTCTCGGCTGGAGTCTTAATCACCGTTACCTTCGATTTTGGAGAGGAAACCCAGACTCTCGGTTATTGGTATTCCCTGCTTCTGCGTCGCAATTTTCAAATAGAATTTTATGCTGCTCATCCGAAGGAGGTTGCGTCGTGAAAAATCAAGCCCTTATCTGCGGCGTGAATGGTGCTATTCAATCTCCACGGATCACCACTGACAGCAGTCGCATATTCGAAATGGTACGGATGGCGCAAGAACGTCTGGAGCGCCAGGGCGACATGATTCGGCTCGACACCTATCCGGTGGATGGGGGAGGGATTCAAACCATCGTATGCTTCCCCGAGTGGCATCAGATTTTTGCCCTAACATCAGTCAATCTCTGGGCCGGCCACTACAAGCCCAAAGGTGGTGATCCTGGCCGCGTCTATTGTGCCGCCACACTCAAATTCGAGGACGTAATCATTCCCGAGCAACCTGACGGCTGCATTTGCGGCGGTTGCGGCGATAAGATCAACAGTCTCTATACGGGGGTGGAATGATGAATGATCTGGATAGATATCAAGAGTTGGGCACGGGCATCAACGATGTTCCGGACCCGGTTATCGAGGGGGCACTGATGATTCGGCATACGTTACGAGGGCAGATGACAAGCCGCGAGGTCTGGTTGGATGATATGATATTACTGCCATTACGGAGCCAAGAGATAGTCAATCATTCGCCGGACGGCTTCTGTTGGGGATACGGCGGCTCCGGTCCCTCACAATTGGCGCTGGCCATTCTTCTCGAACTGCTCTCGAAAGAGGACGCTTTCTATCATTACCAGGATTTCAAACAGCGGCTGATCGCCAAGCTCCAAGGCGATTTCCATATCGGATTTTATCTCGTCGACATCCTCGACGTGCCGGAAAGCGAGGTCAGATGGTTGGCGCTATGAATATCCCGATCAATCATCCCTGGATCGGCAAAAAGGTCGTCGATTCCTATGGTCGCCAAGAAATCATCAAATCTTATATCGGTTTCGATTTCGGGATCGAATTCGAACATGTCTACATGCACAAGACTGAGAAAGAAACCGCCCGCATGATTAAGCGGGCCGAGGAGAGAGAAAAGGAAAATAATCAAAATAAGGAGAACGAGAGATGACAGAGCAAAAGAACACAATCGAAGTCGATCCGGTAGAGATCGAACAGGAATTTCATACTAAGAAGTTCCCGATGGAAATCCGGCGAATGTCCATTGACCAACTGGCACTGATGGCGCCGCAGAAGGCCGCTCAGGTCATGGAAATCCGCGTCGACATGATCAACAAAATTCGCCAGGCCGCGATTCGCGGTACAGCCTCCGAGGACTGGGTTGGCTTCCGGGACAACGACGGCAATGTGGTCTATTTGTTGACCTCATCGGGCGCCGTCAAGGTGCGGAAATATTTCGGCATCTCGACGCTCAATGTCAGGCCGGAAATTCCCGACATCATCGAAAATGAAGACGGCTCGAAGGTATCTACTATCGTCGGCGACGGGGTCTGCACTTTAACTGGTGAAGAGACTTACAACATCGTCGGTATGCGGCGCTCGACCGAGCATTTCGTGGGCCGAGGTACTGACGAGGATTTGCGGCAAGCCGCCCGGACGAGCCTCGAAACGAAGATCGTCCGCATTCTGGCCGGCATGATCCGCGTCCCCGAATCTGAACTCGCCGCTTGCGGTCTGGATTTGAATAAGACCCGAAAGGGTTCGGGCTTTGGCTCTGGCGCCGAGCGCAAGGCTGGGGCCGTGACGCCGGAAGAGGTCAAAACCCTTCAAATCAAACTGCGCGACAACCTTCTCCGCTATTGCGGCGGCGAAGAGGGCAAAGCCTCGGACGTGCTGATCGAAATCACCAAGGCACCGGCCACCGACAAGAGCAAGGGTTTCGACGGCTATCGCAAGGTCTCTGCCATGACCCAGGATTGGGCTATCAAGAAGGCGCTCGACAAGCTCGAGATCCTGATGAGCGAAGGCGGGGCCGAATAATGGAGACCTCCGAAACCAAAAGCATCGCATCCCTGACCCCGGAACTCATCCGGGACCGGATGGATGCGCAACTGGAGCGGATGCGCCACACGTCGATACACCGCTCCAACTGGGCCTCGTTGTTGGGCGAGCCCTGCGACCGTGCTCGCTTCCTCTGGCGCATCAAGCCCGAGACCGCCGATCCGATCAGCCTTGATGGTCTGCGGGCGATTGCCAATGGCATCGAGGAAGAAGCCGCAATCAAGGCATACCTCTCCGAACTCGGTTTCACCGTCTATACTGACCGCCCCGAGAAGAAGGGCCGCTGGGAGCGATACAATATTTCCGCCTGGGCGGACTTCTGGATTTCCCTGAACGGCTCGGTCCCTATCCTTGCCGAACATAAAGCACCGACCGTCGAATGGACATGGGGCAAGATCAACAATGCCGACGATCTCAAAAACGCCAGTTCCGAATATCATCGCAAATGGTACTCCCAATGTCAGGTGACGATGCTGGTCCACGACGAAGAGCGGATGCTATTCTTCCTCAAGCGGCCGGGCAAGAAGGAGTGGAAGATCTTCTGGATCGGCCTCGATATGGCCGACGCTGAGATCGCGGTCAAGCGGGCCGACCAGGACGAAACAAATGTAATCAACGGCTTCTGCCCGCCATTCTATGAGGGCGATGCCACGCATTGCCAGCGTTGCCCATTTTTCGGTCGGGCCTGCAATCCACCATTGAAATTCGATTATGCCCATTACAGCGCCGATGAGGATCTGGCTGAGAATATCCGCCGACACGAAGAGCTCAAGCCTCTGGCCGCCGAATACAATGCCCTCGATGATAAGGTCAAGAAACCATTTAAGAACTCCGAGGCGGTGGGGCAGATAGCCATCATCGGGGATTTTCAAATCACCGTCAAGGAGGGCAAACGCAAGGCCTATAGCGTGGCCGAGGCCACGACCTTTACAGTCAAGATCGATCGGATATCCGAGAGCAATAAGCTTTCGCCGAGCGAGGAGGAGGCAGCCTAATGGACGGGGAAATCATCACAATCGAACAAGCGGCTCTGACTTGGCCAGAACGGGCGGCGCAATTGGTCATCGTCGATCAGCAATCTTATACCAGGGCTGCCGAGACTCTGAAGGAGATTGCCTGGGTCGAAAAGCAGATTACTGACCATCACGGGCCGATGAAAAAGGCTGCCAAAGAGGCGCACAATCAGGCGGTCGCCGCCGAGAAGCGTTTCCTGGACCCGCTGATGAAGGCG
>ERZ1292632.3146-Hain-H43-01um-R2-3146-length-12942-cov-8_pt1 | contig 12942 bp, 26 predicted proteins | sample MGYA00564407_ERZ1292632 | MGnify/ENA primary metagenome ERZ1292632 (study PRJEB36523, sample SAMEA6512637) | groundwater metagenome | collected 2019-01-08 | study: AquaDiva: Metagenomics assemblies of 32 groundwater samples
ACACCAGCCGCAAGCACCTTGGCCGCTACGTCAACGAGTTCACCTTCCGCCTGAATGACGGCAACGTGAAGCGCCAGACCCTTGAGCGGCTGGATAGCTTCATCGTGGCGACGCGCGGACGTGGCATCACCTACAAGGCGTTGACGGCATGAAGCCCGCGCCGACAGTGCCGAAGGTGCTAGACCAAATCGCGGACGTGGTTCTCGCCTACCGTCCGAAGCCCAAGACGAAGCCCGCGAAGAAACGCGCACGGCTTCTGAAAAAGGCGCAGAAGTGAACGTCATTTCATCCAGCTACGGTAACGACAGCGTTGCGCTGATTCAGTGGGCGCACGAAACCGCGCTCCCTGACGTGACGGTGGCCTATTGCGACACCGGATGGGCCGCCCCGTATTGGCCGCAGCGCGTTGAGCGTGGCGAGACGCTGGCACGGTCTTATGGATTTCAGGCTGTGCGTTGCAAGAGTATCGGCATGGCCGCGCTGGTCAGGATGAAAAAAGGATGGCCCGGAAACGGTCAACAGTTTTGCACCGCGCACTTGAAGGGCGTTCCATTTCTCGAATGGATAGACGAATCCGACCCAACGCGCGCCGCCGTCGTATTGATCGGCAAGCGGCGTGCGGAAAGCGAGGCGCGGAAGAATACGCCAGAATTTATTGAATCCAGCGAGCACCACGGAGAGCGGAAAATATGGCACCCGCTTTACGCTCACACAGACGCGGACAGAAACGCCTTGCTTGCCCGCGCCGGATTCGAGCCTTTGCCGCATCGCTCCAGAGAGTGCAACCCCTGCGTAAATGCTAACCGGCCCGACTTCCTGCGTCTGACCGCTGGCGAGATTGAGCGCGTCAACGATCTTGAGGTTGAGATAGGGCAACCAATGTTTCGCGCCAAACGGTTTAATGCGATGGGTATTCATGGCGTGATCGTGTGGGCGAAGGATGGCAGAAATAGGCCATCAATCGAAAACGAAGAATCCGCATGTGCTGACTTGTTCGGATGCGGCATGTGAGCGGTATTTTCATGCTCTGGAATCATGTATATAATTCCCATAAAAAAGCCCGCCGAAGCGGGCTTGATTGAGTGTTTGCGGGTCATGCCATCCAAGCCGTAGCCGGGTTTTGCGCTCTGAATACGGGTTTTTCAGAAACTTTCTTCGCTTCCATCGGCCAGACAATTTTTAAGTCTGGCTCTGCAATCCGCGCTAGCGAATCAAGCATGTCCCTATGCAGCCCAACCGGGAACGGGAAATATTCTTCTTCAACGAAAGACTGAACCAAATCGACCACGTTTTTCTGCCAGTCTGTTATATGCATTGTTTCGGGAAGATAGAAATGTCCTTGCTCGAAAATTGGTATCAGTCGTTTTATCCTGTCGTCCTTCGATGTCTGCCCGGCAACTTCTGTAATGTCAAAACGGTAATTTTGTTTTTCCTGCTCCGTCTTTATAGCCTCGATATCCGCCATCATTCCGTAGCGTTCCCAACGCACCTGTATTATGTTCACGCCCTCTGCGCGAAGTTTGCGGTGCATGGTAAATAAACGATCAACGCGCTCAGTTAGATTCAGCCGATCTCTAACCATAATGTGTGCATACATATTCAGGTCGGTGCCAAGCAATACCGCCCACATCGAGGTGTAGTCCGACTCCTTACGCTTGGAATTCGCTGAGTCAACCAGAATGTAGCCGTTCATCCCCCTTGGGCTTAGGCGCTTGTAGTATCTCAACCACTCACGCTTAAACCCCTGCATTGAATCTGCTTTAGGGTTCAGCAAACACTGCGCGGCAAACACATACGGCCCCATGTCGCGGCGTTTCTGTTGGAGCATTTCGTCAGTCCAAAACACGGGTTTCCCGTATTCTGTACCATCGTCTGTGGCTGGATGAACCCTTGGGATAGCAGTTCCGCTATCCTTTACGGTCTTGTAGGCATCATTGAAATGCCAGTGAGTTCCGTAGAACCGCCTGCTAAATTTCTCGTTACAAAGGTTGTAGCTCTGCTGCAATCCCTTCTTTGTTTTTTCAATCATTTCCGGAGTGCTGACACTACCTTCAACAACGATGTCGTCGTATAGTAAATCTTGGTAGTGCTTGCTTACTGGCTGTCCGTCCACCAGCCCCCACGCCTCTATGGTGGCCTCGGGTGGGTTGGATTTCCGCCTGACGATAATTCCGTCATCCTCTGACCATTTAGGGGATGATCTAGTGTCATCCCCCCAAAGGATGTCGGGGAATGCTCCATGCAAAACCTTGTTTGACTCAAACTCCCGCATGATCTGCCGAAGAAAAGCCTTTGCAATCGGCCTGGTGTGGCTGAATATCCCAACCGTGATTTCGGGGTTCTTTAAAATCTTCTGGATCGTCAGCCCAAACGTCCCGATGCTTGACTTGAAATGCCCACGGCTCCATAAATCAAGATGATTATCCGGATCTGCCTCAACCTCCCTGCATCTCGCATAAACCCACGGATGCAGCATGTCCATTCGCCGGCAAACTCGAACCAGCAGGTAGAACAGGTCTGCTCTACACAGAGCCCTGACGACTCCGGGAAGAGTCTTGGTCTTTCTTCCGTGGGCCTCCAGTTCGTCCCAATACTTGATAACCTGCTCCAGCGTCAGGCTTCTGATGCCTGCGATGGTCTCCGCGGAAAAGTCAGTCACTTCAGACCGCGAGAATAGAGAAATTTTCCATTGGAAAAAGTGGAGGCGTACGTATCGTAATCGAGCTTTTTATCGCACAACTCGCACTTGAACCCCATGAACGAATTAGACCCAACCCCATGCGGTTTACTTCCTTCCTGCGGCCCGTAAGTGGCAATAGGCCAATGCACCCCATGCTTGCAACACGAATGGACAAACCACCGCGCCAGGCGGTTAATGGCGTTATCAACAAACACAGCAAAACGGATCATTTGTTCCAGTCCCTTGCTATTTCCTCGGCATCAGCCAAATCAGTGAACTTCACCCCGGGTTTTGATTTGAACGACAGGCAGTTAAATCCATCGCGATTACACACGCATGACCCGATAGGAAAAGTCTCTACGTGATACGGGGGCCTCTCAAAACCGGGGGTAGGAACAGAATCACTCAATCCCATACAACTCTCTCAAAGCCTGTTTCGCCTGAAGCGCCCGGGTCGAGAAATCACGATATCCGGCGGCATCAGCCTTCATGTCCGCTTTCATCGCCATGTTTCCATACATATCCGCCATTCCCCTCAACCTCTGCGGATCCCCCAAGTTAGAGGCAAGGTGCGGATACTGCATCTTCCACAACCCCATCGCATTACCCCGCTGCATGTCAGATAACGGCATGGCCAACCTCATATTGCGTCGCGTCAATCATGTTCTTAAAACCCCGTAATTTTGGCACTTTGCCCCTTGGTTGCATTGCAGCAATACTAAAGCAGGAATCCACGGATTTGCATGAAATCTACTGGATTCATATCGGATTTCTTAAAATTGCACTTGGGACATAGCAATTGTATGTTCTTGTCGAAATTTGTTCCTCCCCCAGCAAGAGGCTCAATATGATCAAGATGAAATTCAGTCATCTTATCCCCGCAGCCTACACATTTACCGGCTTGCGATTTAAACAGCCTGTCCGTAATCCCCGGAGTAAGGCGACCAGGCGCGTCCCTTTCTCTAGCCCTTCTGGCGTGCTTTTTTCGCTTCTTCTTCTCGCGCAATTTCTTCTCTGACAACTCTCGTTTCGCCTGAGCAATCTCAGGATGAGCCGCTATATATTCAATCCGCTTTAGTCTTTTCCTGGCAGCCGCTCTTTGCTTTTGTGCCCTACGCTTCTCCGGATGTTCTTGCCTGCGCTTCTTCTCAGCCGCCTTCCTACGCAACACCGAAGCCGCACGCTTGGCGTCCTTCAGTTGGGCTATCTCCAAATCAAGCTGCGCGGCCTTTTCAGGAAACGCCTTCCTCCACATCGAATACGACATACCCACTCCCAAATTTTTTGTCGGCGCTGCAAAAAAACCGACATAGGGGGAGTATATCCATGCAATACAGTCCCTACAAGGGGGCCGTGGGTTTCTGATAAGGGAGGCACCCACCCACCCCTACCGGCCCTGCCATGCCCTCAGTAGCGGGCACTCACACCAGCACATGATGCAATGCAACAACTAGCCTAACCTATTGATATGTATGAGTAATGCAGGCTATTTGTCATAATACATATTATACGCATGATATTGATTACATTGAACAATAGCACTCACTCACCTTCTGGCTCATGTGCATCTGCGGTAGAATGCACTGCAACATGCTCCTGACTGGCCACCGTACGCACTTTGTCCAACAGCGATCCAGCGATGCTGTCGAGCGCCTGGTCAACCGTTATCCCGTTGATTATGTTGATATTAGTTGGCTTCTGGCCGAACCTATCAGCAGCAAGGCGCTCCGCGATCCATCTTGCATGGCCTAAGAGCCGATCTGCGCGTGTCACGCTAACATTATCAGGGGCCGACTCTAACTCTTGCTCCCTCTTGTCCATCCTCAGCTCTACGCCGATTGAGGCTTGACGCTTGTATTCTGGGTATTGCTGGCATCGGTGCAGAATAGCCACATCACTCACGCCATACTCGTCTGCAATGCTCAGTAACGAGCGGCCTTTGCCGACTGCCTCCAGTATCTTGGCGTCTATGTCGGGGATAGCGGTCAGGGCGTGATACGGGCGCTCCTGCGCTGTTTCCGGGGCATCCTCGCGCTGTAGTGCTGTTGCAGTCATCTCATCCTGCCATAATTTGTCACTTGTTTACCCGATGATTTATATAGCTTTTGTCTGTTATAAGGCATTTGTTTTGGGTCATTGAAACAATTGATGTTAGCGGACACTAACGTATAGCATTGCCAGTGGCGAATACTAAGCGCTCACTTACATTTCAGGCCAAGCGCCTTGACCCATTCCCCTGACCTCTACCACTTGCGCGGTTAAGCTCTGCCAGAGGACTGCACCGTATTGCCCGCGCCCCGTATCGTGGGGCTAATCGCCTGCCGCCCGTGGACGAACATCGTCCTGCCGGCGTCGCAGCATGTCAGTATGAGCGGGTGTATTGCGCCAACAGTATTTATGGCGCGGCTTGGGTCAAGGCCCGGTGTCTCGCGGATTCGTTCCGATCTGCCCCGCGATAGGGCGCAATATCATTTAAAACTGCTCGGCTCGGAGTGCCGTATTACTTGTCCTGCGCCCACTTGCGGGCAGTATTCAGGTCAACTATTGCCTGATCGCCTTGTTGAGTAATGCCGAGAATTCCTGTCTCAAGGCTTCGTATTGCTCCAATAAACTCGGGCGAGTCGAAGCAGCTTCGAGCAGCACTTGGGGCAAAGGTGGCGGCTCCGGCGGAGTTGGGCAGTTTGCCGCTACCGGAATTGCCGTCGCGCAGGCTGCGATAAGCAGCGTAAACGCCAGCAAGATTAGCCTTGACGCGCTGGTTTTCAGCATCGGATTTATCCTTTCTGAGTTTGGCCGCAGCCTCTGTCTTTCGGTTCTCGATGTCCTGAAGGCGGGTTTTCTCGTTCTGGGCATCACCTAGAACCTTGACCTCTGCCTTAAACGTGGCAAATTCCTGCTTTGCAACCTCAAGGCGCGACGTTTGCACCTTCACGGCTACGCCTAGCGCCAGAATCACCACGGATGCGCCTATCGCGGCCCAGGCCATTACGGGCAGGGCGATAAATCCGGTCTGCTTGTTCACCGTAGCCGCCATCCATACTTGCGCCGGTCGTGGATAAACTCACGAAAAAACCGCTTTAGCGCAGCTAAGATGTTCATACATCCTCACAATTTACTGACCGAAGAAATAGTTAGCCGCTTGGCCGGCTAGTCCTTTGCGCTGGCCCTTCGGTTTATGCGTGAAAGAGCGAGAAGGCGCTGCAAAATGGTAGCGGCGGCTGGAGTCTAACCAGCTATCTTCTGGTTTTTGAGCCAAACGGGATGACGGTTCCCTACAGCCGCGTCTGAAATGCAAAAAGCCCCGGTTAAGGGGCTTGGTGTGATTCTTCTGGGGTCGCCTCCACCTCTGGACTCAGAGGCGGGACGGCTTGCACCGTAATCTGTTTTCTACTTGCCTCTTCCTTATACGCCACTTTTTCAAGAAACGCAACATTATTTTTAAGGGCTAGTTTTGCGCGGTAATATGCCTCATCGAGCACTAGGTAATGTATCCCCAATTTCTGCGCCTGCCATTGCGGTCTAAGGTGCACCCGGAACGTTAAGATTTTGATGATTTTCGCTTGAGATTCAGCGATTTGCGCGAGTCTGGTATACGCCCGATTGACCATAAGCGCGTCGTTATCGTCAATCATCTGCGGCTTCGGCTCGGGCGGGTTCCAATGCTGCGGGCTGCGATACCGGCCCTCGATGCTGTAGGCATGGCCCTGGTGTAACCCACGGGCTACGCACCATCGCCGCCAGTTCTCGAATCGCAGCAAGAAATCAACCATTCATATCCTTTGTTTCACATGAAACCTTTTCCCATCTCGCGCACCTTCGCCCATGCCGGCCACCCTCAAGCGTGCAGACCTCCCATTTCCTGCCGAATACCGTTCCTACCCATTCATGGACGCAGCCGGTGCAGCCATACTCGACATGGCGCGATACGTCCTGGGAGTAGTAATCGGCGGGATGAGTGGCGGGAAAACGCATCAGTCACTTTCCGCGATTTTCGCAATAGCTGAAGCTATAAACGCTATTGGCACGTAAGCCCAATAAAGAAACCACATCAAATCCGTGGCGTTCACGGCGATGAGGATCTTGTAAAGCAGGTAAAACCATATCGGTACCGTTACTAGCAGAACCAATATTGCAGAAATAAATTTCATACTCAATCTCCTTTCGGTTGGTCGTAAGATTTCACAGCAGTCACGTTTCGATGTGCCCCTTGATAGCCTTCATCGCCTCATCGGCACCAAGGCAAATCAGCGAGTCATAGCCCATCGACCGCAGCATCATGCCGAAGTCGATCTGATCGGGCGTTCCCTTTTCCCCTTTGCGCTTCATTTCGAGGAACATTCCGTGAGATAGCTTTGTCGGATACGCAAGAAACAGGTCAGGCGCACCCACTCGTAGCCCAGCTCGCTTCAGGTTGTTCATCTGGATAGCCCTACGCCTCGAATCCCCGGCCAATACGGCGCCGTTGGGGATGCTCATAAGCAATCGCTCGTCTATGCCCTTGCTTCTGGCGTAGTGGCCCCACCACTCGATAAGCACAGCCTGTTCTTGCGATTCCGTGGGGATGGTGCGGCGGGCTCTCATGCCGCCACCCTCACAAGTCCGTTATCCCACAAATAAACTAGATATTTCTCATGCGCCCTTAGCCACGCCTCTTCATATCCAGCCCTACCTAAATGCTCTCTCGTAAAGACCGCATGACAACTTGGACACCCAGCAACCGCAAATATTGCGTTTGATTTATGCCCAACGCCCCGGCCATGCCTAAGCATGTCGGAGTGGCATGGCACAGAGGAATGATTGCCGCAGCCGGGAGCGCCGAGTTGCAACATACAAGGGGCGTCGTGGGCGATGTCGAGAAGATTGCGGTTGCGATGGGTCATCCCAATTTCCCCAATGCCCGCTCGTTAGCCTGTTGTGTGCGCCACGCCTCAATCTTGGCTTCAGCCGCAGACATCATCCAACGGTTATATTCGTCGGCCTTGATGGCTTCTTTCATCACCTTCAAATGCTCGGCGTATCGCGGATCAGCGTAAGCCCTGGCCTCTTGGGCATTGGCGGCCTGATACTGTTCGCGCATGATCGTTGCCTTAACAACCTTGCGGTATTCCTCCATGTAGATGCGCTCCGCTCTCGCTTGAGCGGCATGCGTGGCATTGCTTCTAAGATAATCAACAGCTTTCTCAACGTCTTGTTCGGTAATCATGTCACCCCCACAAATCCGCCAGTAGACAGCCGATGTCCCGCAGTTGGTATGTCGCCGGACGTTTGCCGTCTGATGTGATTTCGGTTCATCAGTACGCCATTCCCATTTGAGCGTTCGGGGAAATCCACAAACATTCAATTCGCCGCGTTGTGCTCATATTTGCTCGGAAATCTTTCGTCACCTTCTGCCAACCGGCGGAAACTAGCGGCTTATAAATTTCAGACTCATACCCGCTCAGCACTACCATAGCCTTAATGGAAAGCAGTCGTTGCACCAAGGCGTCGTGTTTCTCAAACTCGACGGTATAGCGGGTGCTGGCACGCGTTGAATGCACGTAAGGTGGGTCTACGTAGAGCAAGCATTCCGGCGCGTCCATCAAGTCAATAAACTCAATGGCATCCTTTTCGTAGATCATCACTTCGGACAATCTGTCTCGAATTGCCGGTAGCGCACACTTCCAGTTAATCCAGTCTCGCGCGCAATTCCTGAATGTTCGCTTTCCCGACTTGTCCAGTCTGCGTAGATCAACATTGCCCATACGAAACCCGCTGTTTGTGCCACGCACCCCGGCAACCTCAAGCCCCATGAACGACCGAATAAGCATGCGACGAGCCTTTTCTACTGGGTCGTCCGTGGCCTCTCTGGACAATTCCAGCTCTGCTGCCGAATATGGAGTCCATGCCAACCGCCGTTGAAGCAACGCCGACTTCTCAACAGACTGCATTACCCGGAACAGATTGATAATGTCTCGGTTTAGATCATTGATGATTTCTCCGCCAACCGCCGGTTCTTTTGACAGCAGCACTGAAGCTGCGCCAGCAAACGGTTCAGCATAGAATTGATGCTCCGGAAGGAGGGCGCCAATCCAATGCCGCAGTTGCCACTTTCCTCCAAAATATCGCAGAAGCGGGCGCTTCACTGAGACCCTTGGCAGACGGCGCGCAGGACTAGGTTGATTTTGGACATGGGTCACTACGCCGCCTCCTTCGTCTTGGTTGCCCACTCCACCGTCTGCCCGTTTTCGCTCGCACGAATGGCCACGATGTTTTCTTGGCCGAAGGCTTTAAACATGTCGGCTAACCAGGGGGAGACTTGCGACATTTGGGCGATTTTCTCTTTGTTCGTCATGGCTAAGAGTTCCGAGGCGGGCTTTTTGCCGTCACCCACGTTCCCTTCAATATGCCCATCATCGGGATATGACTTCCAACCGATCTGCCGTGCGTATCTGGCGCGTAAACCTCTTTCGGCCTGCCCCGCTTGACCTCAATAACCTCCCCGTTCTTCTCGTTCCACCGATGTCCGTTGATACACTCGTAGCGGTTGTAATTCGGCCTGCTCTTGGCCCAATGTCCAGACTCACCGCACTCGGGACAGACATGGGAAACGCAGTGGCAGTGTTCGCAGATCACGCGGCCTCCCCGCCGAAATCATCCTCATCCGGCTTGTTCATACGGCCTATGCGAGTAAATCTCTCCTTCACGAATTTCCGCTTCTGGGCAAGCGTGACCAATCCCTGACTTTCGGCGTAGTCGTCGGCTTGCTTTTGGAAATGCGCTAGGTAGCACCGCTCGCACATATTTTTCCTGATCCCATCAACAACAATGCTCATGTGCGCCGACATGAAACAGGTTGTGCAGGTCGGGTAAGTGATCGGCGGGGAGTTTACGGGGGCGTCGTAGGTCTGTTTTCTGGCCATGTTTATCCTTTGTTCTGCTCCTTGGAAAGCCATGCGTTGATGAACCTCAAAACTCCGCCCTTGGTCTTGCGTTTATGCGGGTTCGTGATGCACCACGCCCTGATTTCCCGCAGCGTTTGTGGAACGTCCACGGCGGGGTAAAGACCCTCAAGTTCAGTGACCAAAACCTTGCTAATCGGACATTCGGTCTTGTTGTTCAATGGGATAAGAATCTCTATCTCATCAGGTGAGAGCGGAATATCGCTCGAACCTAAAGGTTTTGATCTTGTATTAACTTCACTTCCCTTCACTTCCACTTCACCTTCTCTCTGCGTTGAAACGCGTTTCAGTGGTGTTTCATCTGGCGTTTCTTTTACGTTTCTTTCGCGCCAATCAGCCAGCCTTTTTGCATCTTTCTCGCGTTTCGTTCGATAAGCCTGTCGCTTTCCCCATGCGTCCATCGCCTGCTCACACAGAACTTGGTGATACAGCCTGCCGTCGCTACATTTAACAAACCCTCGCAAGGCCATGTCCCTGACCTTCGGCCATCGCTTCCCGGCCCCAGAGAAGGCCGCCAGCAAGCGTTCGTCGTTAGGCATAGACCCTGGTGGCGTCTGCTTCCATGCGCGGCACCAGAGCGTGAATGCGGCCCATCCTTGCTCCGGGGTGCATAGCGCGAACAACTCGCTTGCCAGCAGCCGGTCAACGTCAAGCACGAAGCCGGGGAAGCCGCGCAGGTCAACGTCTAGCGGAACAAGGGGGGCGGATACCTCGTCGGTCATATGAAGTATTCCGACGGAGTAACTATCTCCGGGTCGCCGCTGACTGCCTTGATAATTTCAACCGCCACGATGTAGGGGTCCTTGAATATCTCAGACCCGGTAAAACGCAACATCCGAAAGCCGCGTGTGGTGAAAAATCGGTCACGCTTCTTTTCGTACTGGCGCTCGGCCTTTGTTCGTTCGTGGAATGATTCTGCGTCCATGTGGTGTTCCGCCCGCGTATCAGGATTCAGGTCGTTGGTATGTGTCGCCCAGCGCTTATTGCGCGCAAACGGGTCAACGCTTACACCCTTGAGATATTGGCGCACGAACTCACCGATTGGCTTGCAATCGAACGTGTCTGATGTCGGCATGGCCCATGTGCGAGAAAATTTCATCTTCCCCTCGCCGCCATCGCCGTATCCCGATGCCCGTAAAACTCCTTTTCGCTGCGTCCGGCCCGGTTGAACTCGCCCCGATACCACCCGGGTGCCGGATTCCGCTTTCTCTCGACAACGGATTTTTTGACCGGAGCAAGCTTCGGCGTTCCAAATTTCGCCCATACTTTCGTGTCCTTGCGATACTCTGTAAAACCAGCCATTTCAGCCGTTCCGATGCAGACGATTTTCCTGTCATGGGCGAGTGATTTAAGAATTACGGAGAGCTGGTTTTCGCTGATGTTCAAGGCTTTGGCGAGTTGACCGGCGACCATCGGATGCGCGTAAATTTCCTTGAGCGCAATCTTTTTCATTGCGAGTTGGGGAGACTTGTGAGATTTGTAGGCACCGTTGATCTGGGCGCGGCGGAGTTGGGCTGCGGAGTGGCTGACGTAGGAGGTCATGCGGAAACGCCTTCTGTAGTCGATTTCCCGCGCCTTACCGCTGCCGTCAGCGCGCCACCTGTATGAAGCTGAATCCACGCCTGCGTTTTGATCGGGATTGTCCCGGCTTGCTTCCAGTAGTTCACAATCTGCCGGGTGACCTGCAAGGCGTCGGCTGCCTGCCGTTCCCCGCCGTAGTATTTCGTTACATTCTCTGGCGTGACGGGTGCTCCGTGATCAGGGCGATCATGAGGAAGCACACACCCCTGGCGATTGAATAAAGGGCGCTCGATCTTTATCGCTTCGATCTCGGCTTTTCTTGCGTCAGCCTCTGTTTCAAAGTGGCAAATTGTTATTTTGGCTATACGTGAAAACCAATTAGAGCTATCGCGATGTTGCGCAAGCCGAGCGGGCGCGCTGACTGAAATCCCGACATAAAGAAGGGGGCTTATATACATAACTCCCTCATCACCGGAATCTGCTCCGGTTGAGGCATTTCGTGCGGCAACATTTGCCAAGCCCACAGACCGCCCTTCGTGAATCCAACGTGATTGAATCCGGCCTTCTGGTAGCAGTAGCCATACACAGGTTTCCCGCGAACCATCGTCGGCTTGACGTGCTTCGGGTCAACGAAGGTAATCATTCCTTGCTCGGGCGGCGTCCAAATCGACCGAGTAGCGGAAATCGCCTCACGGATGAGCGTGGAAGCCTGTCCAGCGCGTTCCTTGCGATAGAGGCTGTTCACCCACGCGCCCGGCCAAGCGTGGCGCACGTACTCGGCAAAGGGCCATGACGTTACCCATAGCGCCCCGTCGCACAACAGCACGAGACAGCGCCCCGGCGGCACGAATTGAGGCGTCCCGATCTTCTGCCGGTTGTAATGCCGGTCAGCGATCAGGAGCGCGGCCGGGTCAGCCCTATGTGAGAGGTTCCAAATCATCTGCGGGAGTTAAGTATGTAATTCCCTAAAGAAGCATGCCATCAAGATCGAAATGCCGATAAAGATGGTGACTCATGCCGCCGCCCTTTTGCCTTTGAACGCCGCTGGCCTGATCTTTTGCAAATACATCCGCCACGCATCCGGTATGCCACGCTTGCGCCATTGGCTGATGGCCGATTTGCTTAATCCACATAGCGCGGCGGCCTTGTCTGTGCCCCCCAGAGCGTCGATAATCCTTGAATCTTCCATGCCGCGAATCCTATGCCTACGGTTTACGGATGTCAAGCGCCGCAAATATCTGTGGCTGAAAATAATTGTTGACACACGTAAACTAACGGTGCAGGATACGCCCATCAGCTCGATTACGGGCGCACGGAGGCAGCGGTGGAAACAGTAAATACGCAATTCCCAGGGCGCCCAAACTACACCGGCCCGACAACCGGGTATTTCGGCCTGCTCCATCACGACACGCTTTTTGAGAAATCCCATGAATCCACGAGCGACGACAGGAGACGAATATGAAGATTATCGGAAAGACTCAATACGGCCTGATCGTGGAAACCAACGCCGACGAACTTGCGCAGATCGCCGGGTTTCAATATGCAAGCTCGATGAAGGCAGATGATCGCCCCGATATCGGGAAAGAAATCAAGGTATCAAAACTTTACTCTGCGCTCAATGTTAGCCGGGAGCGCAAGGAAGATATCGCGAAATTGGCGAATCAACTGCGCGTCGTAGCCGGGCGGGTGGACTCCATCAACCAAGCGCTCGCCGCGCCTATCATCGAAGTAAAAAGCTAGGCCACCTAGCCATGCCCTACACCCAACCCAATCAACAGGAGGCTCAAAAAGTGAAAGCTGGGA
>ERZ1292632.3147-Hain-H43-01um-R2-3147-length-12936-cov-4_pt1 | contig 12936 bp, 16 predicted proteins | sample MGYA00564407_ERZ1292632 | MGnify/ENA primary metagenome ERZ1292632 (study PRJEB36523, sample SAMEA6512637) | groundwater metagenome | collected 2019-01-08 | study: AquaDiva: Metagenomics assemblies of 32 groundwater samples
TCCTCACTTTGATATAATTGCATCAAGGCCTCAAGCCACTCTATTGTTAGTTCGAAATAAGATGCAATGGGGTCACCCGAGTCAAACTCGGTTGAGAGTTTGATGAGGAATAGGCGAGTCTGACTCGCCCTTTCTTTTGTATTTATATAAACTGAGAAGTATGACTTCTCGCTACTACGTTTACGTACTTTTAAGCCAGAGAGACAAAAGGCTTTACACTGGCTTCACAATAGACCTCAAAAGTAGATTGAAAACACACGCATCGGGAAAAGTAAGATCTACAAAAAACAGACTCCCCCTAATTTTAGTTCATTACGAATACTTTGTTAATAAGGCTGACGCAAAAGCAAGAGAAGTATTCTTGAAAAGTGGCTTTGGAAGGAACGAACTTAAAAAGTGTCTAAAAAGAACTTTATTAAAACTTGGCTACAAGTTCATTTAGCCTCATTTTGGTTCGAACTCCATCCAGTCGTATTTTAAGAATATTTACCTGGATTTTTAAGGTAATCTTTAAATCCTTTCTTTAATTTTCCTGTTGCCCAGAAATTAGGAATAAATAGAACTATATTAAGGATTGGAAGTAGGATATAAATAACCAACCATAACCTACTTAAATTTTGTATATAAGAACCATATTCAATTGGATATACCAAATATGCGAAATTTCTACTTCCAACCCAAGTACATATATAACCCATTGCAAAAAGATAAAAGGCCATCTTTCTTCTAGAAATACCTCCAAAGAAATAAAGTAGCAAAGAAAGAAGATAAGCTAACATCATTACTAGAAAAAACAGATTTCCTTCAAGAGCATACTGATAAATGCTATAGATTTTTGTGTTGGAAGGACTGAATGGAATAAATGATGACAACAAAATCAGTCCAGTGACCAGATGAGGTAGGATCTGGCCAAACATTTTTCTTTTTGACAAAAAAATAAGCAGCTTGGCAAGAATTGGTCCAAAAAGCGCAAATCCAATACTGATATAAACAATATCCGGTATCTCCATAATTAAACTATCCCACAAAATCCGACCTCCAGCAACTTAATCACTAATTATATTGTCTGAATCATCTCCATATGCCTTCATCAGTCTGGTTATCCACTTCTCAAAGTCGATATAATCAAATTCGGGTTCGAAATAAGATGCAATGGGGTCACCGAATGGAGCAGAGCATGAAGGTGTGGACGTGAACAACAGCACGTTTGTAGGTTATTGACTCTATTCCTGTTGTAATTTCGATATCATCATGTTGGCCTGTTACAACATAAGAATACTCCCAGTCACCATCTGCGCAGGGAGTGCAGTTTTCAAAAAGTCTGGTTTTGTCTCCTAATTCAAGAATTTTCTCTTTTAAAAATTTCCCTACATCTTTTATTGTAATCCCAAGATCTGTGAGAACCTTCTCTTCAGGAGTTCCGCCAGCGTAAAGTCTTGTGAACTTTCCTTCACCTGTTTGTACTAATTCTTGGCCGCCGCCGAGACGAGTCTCAACAAACCATTCGTCGTGATATATCGCTCCGTCCTCAAGCTCGATGTGGCTTTTGTCGCCTTCAAATCCTGCGCGGTTAACGCTTTCAGGTTTTCCGCCTGCATAGCCTTTGTTCAAACCGTCTGTTAGTACTTTTGCGAAGAAGTTGTTCATGCCTTTTTACTATTTTGAGCTGCGTATGTTAGCGCGAAAAAATAGTTTTCCCACATGCTGGCGGTTTGATTATATTGATTTTCACCCGAGAAGAAATCCAACCACAGCTCCCTTGATCTTGCAATCTCTTTTAAGGCGGGTCCACTAAACTTTCCGGAGAGCGTAAGGTCAAATAATTCTAGGGCTCGAAAATTGGAGTCTTGTGCATATTTATCGTTCCCTTTTTTCTTCCAATTCAAAGCACGAATAACCTCGCTTCCTATGTTTGCCATCTGTTCAACTAGGCTCATTTTAGACCAACGGCCGTCTTGTAAATCTTTGTGCATTAACATGATTTTTACTCCACCAATTTTATAACAATTGTACGTATTTTTTCCTGAATTTTTTCATCGTCAACCCCCCGAGTCATATTGCCGCTGCTTGGTCTCAGATTAATCATCGAATCAAACTCAATAAAGTCATCTCCTTCAATGTCAGGGTATAGATTTACACCCCAAAGATCGTACTGCTTTGAACCTTTCGACAATAGAAAGGCCTCTTCGTCTGCGTGAAGGCTGGCATCAACTGCCATAATTTCTTTGGATATATCCACAACGGCTTTTACAAGACTTCCAAAACTGGCAATTGCCATTTTCTTAAGCTCTTGTCGTGAAATTGTTTTATCAACTAGTTTCATTGGCTTATTATACGAAGTTGAAGCGTTTTTTGCTAAAAAACGATTATACATGGTAGTCTTAATTTAATGCTCAGCGTTCATCATCTTCATAAGCGTAAAAGAATTCACCAGAAAAAGGAGGCGTATCCCAGCAAGAGGTTTTTAATTCGAGTTTTGGATAAATTGGTCTTTCTTGCCGCAATTGTTTCTGCTGTTATGACTTTGCCTCAAGTTTGGGTAATTTACAAGGAAAAGAATGTTGGAGGGTTATCTTTGCCGTCCTGGATTACCTACTTTGCCGTTGGTTTGGTTTGGCTTTTGTATGGAATTGTCCATAAAGACCGCGCAATTATATTGGGTAACACTATTTTTGCGGTTTTGAACTTTTTGATTGTAATGGGGATAGTAATTTATTCGTGAACTACATCTGAGTTACGTTCTTGAAAAGTGTAATTTTATTTTCCACTTCGTCCACAGCTACTGCATCAACTCGGACCTGTTTGGGTGAATTGGGATTCATTAACATGTAGTATTGGCCCGTTCTTGCAACCAACCTCAACTTCCTTGGTGTAAAAGATTCTTCTGGCCTGCCGTATTCGTAAGTTTTTCTGGTTTTTACTTCTACAAACACAAGAACAACTTGCCCTGAGCCTGCCGAAGGGTCAAGCGCAACAATATCAATCTCACCATACCTTTTTGCTTTGAAGTTCATCTCGAGGATTTTGTATCCTTGTGATTGGAGATATCTGGCGGCTTTTTCTTCACCGCGTTTACCAAAGGAGATTTTGTCCACAGTTCATATTAGCAAATTGCTAATTGCAAATGGCGAATAGTTAGGAGGTTTTTTTCTTACGATTTGCTACGGGCGATTTGCCCTTCGCTTTCTTTTCAGATGCAACCTGTGCAGTTCTTCTTCTTGAGTATTTCTTTGTAACATCTGCAACTTCTCTTGCAGATTTATCCCTTAGATAATATAGTTTAGCCCTTCGAACTTGGCCTTTTGAGACAACGTCAACTTTTTCAATCAGGGGAGAGCCTAATGGGAAAATTCTTTCAATTCCGATATTGGCTGCGCCGATCCTGCGGACTGTAAATGACTTATTCTCTCCATGTCCCCGGGTTGCAATAACAAGACCCTCAAAAAATTGAATTCTAACCCGGTCCCCTTTAGGACCTGATTCAGTTATTCTTTGATGGACGCGAACTGCATCGCCAACTGAAAACGTATTGTCTTTGTGAACAACTTGTAAGGCCATGGCCGTAATTTTAGCACAAATTAGGCAAATTCCAAAAAACAAATCACAAATACCAAACAAGTTCCAAATCCAAATGTTTCAAATTTAAAACATTGTGCTTTGATATTGTTTGTAATTTGGTGCTTGTAGCTTGTTATTTGTCGTGGAGTATATCTTTAATCTGCTCTTCTAATTTGTTATTCCAGGCCACAGTGTAGGGCAGCTTAATCTTTTTCTCTCCATACCCATTTTCTATGATAATTGTTAAATCTTTATCCCCTTTTGAGCCTTGGAGAAGCTGGTTTATTTCAAGAAGCGCTTGTGGTCTTGTTCCTCTTGGAATGCGCAACACGGATTCTAGGGGAGTTGTATTAACGTTTTTCTCAAGAGGTTTGGCTTCCTCAATAGTCATTACATGGTTTACGATCAAAGACAGGGCGTCTTCTCGGTATTCAACCTTTCCTTCAATAATCAATGGCTGGGAAGCTTCCCAATATGCTCGGGTTTTGTCGTATATTGTTGGAAACACGACCAAATCAAGGCTCCCAGTGTCATCCTCGAATCGAACAAAGCACATCTGTTTTCCGCCATTTTTTGTATTCACAACCCTGCATTCTGCAACCATTCCTCCGATTCTTGCAGTCTGTCCTACGTGTTTATCCGGTTGAAGCGTCGCTATCTTGTGTGTGATCCTATCTCCAATTGTTTCCAAAGATTTTGATAGTGGGTGTTCAGTTAAATAAAGACCTAAAAGTTGTTTTTCCAATGCAAGTTTTTCCTCCGTTGTAAAATCTTCAATTTGGGGCAGAATATCTCTTGTAAATTCTCCCGCGTCTTTTTTCTCATCTTCTCCAAACAAGCTTTCTTGTCCTCCCATTAGCGCGGCATTTGATTTTGAGGCTTTATCCCTAATGTCGTCTAACGCTGAAAGTAGTGCACTTCTTCCGCCAAATCTATCAAAAGCCCCGGCTTTGACTAAACTCTCCATAACCTTTTTATTTACGCGTCGGGCATCTGTCTTTTGACAAAAATCTGAAAGTGAATGGAACTTCTTATGAAGTTCTCGTGCTGTGAGAATTGTTTCAATCGCCGCCTCGCCAACATTTTTAATCGCTCCTAAACCAAATCTAATTGCTCGGCCATCGACTGACTCGTCGCTTTTTACAATGGTAAATCCGACATGGCTTTCATTAATATCAGGGGGCAGAACTTTTATCCCCATCCTTTTGCTTTCTGCAATTCCTTCTGCGATTTTTTCTGTAAATTGAGAGTCTCCAGTTAGCAGGGCGCACATATATTCAACTGGATAATTCGCCTTCATGTAGGCTGTTTGGTAGGCAATCATGCCGTATGAGGCGGCATGCGCTTTATTAAATCCGTAAGCCTGAAATGGTTCAAACAGTTTCCAAAGTCGGTCTGCAAAGGCTTGCGTTTGACCATTTGCAACAATGCCTTTTGTAAATTTATCTTTTTGGGCGGCCATTTCTGCCGGAATCTTTTTGCCTACCGCTTTTCTAAATTTGTCTGCTTCTTCCCAGTTATAGCCTGCAAGTTTTAGGGCGCAAAACAAAAGATCGTCTTGGTATACGATTAGTCCAAAAGATGCACCCAAAAATTCTTCCATTCGGGGGTCGTCATATTTAACAAGTTTTGGATTATGTTTTCTTTCGATATAGTCAGGGATTACAAGCATTGGTCCCGGGCGATACAGGGCAACCATTGCCATTAAGTCTTCAATTTGCGTTGGTTTAAGTTCTTTGAGCCACTTTGTCATGCCGCTACCCCCAAGCTGGAAGACTCCCATTGTTTCTCCCCGCCCTAGCATCTCAAAAGTTTTCTTGTCGTCCAAGGGAAGCGAGCGAACATCGACTTTTATTCCTCTTTCTTTTTCGGTATTTACAACAGACGCCCCCAAAATTGCCAAATTCCTAATTCCCAAAACGTCAAACTTAATCAAGCCAATTTCTTCGCATGCATGCATTTCGTATTGGGTTATTACTTTGTCCCCTGATGGGTCGTGCTGGAGAGGCGTAAAGTCTGTCATTGCCGAAGGCGAGATTACTATACCTGCTGCATGTACAGAAAGATGCCTTGCGCTTCCTTCAAGCTGATGTGCAAGATCAAGAACTCGTTTTGAGTCGCTATCTGAGTCATACAGCTCTTTTAAGGGAGGTGACATTTCAAGGGCTTTTGGAATGTTTATTGGAAAACCTTGTTTTGGAGGAGGTATGACTTTTGCGATTCGGTCGCCTGTTGCATATGGCAAACCAAGTACTCTTGCTACGTCGCGAACTGCGGCGCGTGCGAGCATCCTACCAAAAGTACAAATTTGTGCAACCTTGTCTTGGCCATATTTTTCTGTAATGTAGGAAATAATTTCGTCGCGCCGGTCGTCTGCAACGTCTAAATCAATATCGGGAGGAGAGGGACGAAATGGGTTTAGAAACCTCTCAAAAGGGAGATAGTATTTCAAAGGGTCAACTGTTGTAATTCCCAAAGAAAATGATACAAGTGATCCTGCAGCAGAACCTCTTGTATTTATGACAATACCTTGGTTAATACACCATTGAGCAAGGTCTGCCATTATTAAAAAGTAAGATGAATAGCCCTTTTTGGTAATAAGGTCGAGTTCGTATTCGAGCCTCTCTTCTGCTTCTTTTGATACGCTCTCAATTACCTTTGGAAGTTTTTCCCTTGCTTCCTCTCTCAGCTGTTCGTCTGCAGTTTTGCCTTTGGGCAACGGAAACTTGGGGAAAAACCATTTGCCAAAGGTAGAAATTTCTATATTTACTTTTTCTGCTAATTTAACTGTGTTTTCTATTGCTTCTGGTAAATCTACGAAAAGTGCTGACATTTCTTCAGGGGGCCTGACATACAAAGTTGGAGCGTCTATATACCTGATCCTTCTTGTATCATTTACAAATTTCCCGGTTGCAACACAAAGCAGAACGTCTTGGGCCATTGCGTCTTCTTTTGAAATGTAATGTGAGTCGTTTGTTGCGACAATTGGAATACTTAATTCTCGAGAAAGCTTCAATACCCCTTCTTCGATTGCCTTCTCATTACGAATCATCTTTTCAAGGTCCTGGCGGACATCAGAGCTTGCGGCATTTTCTAAAAACCTTGCATGCTCATGTCTTTGTATTTCAAGATAATAATCGTCTCCAAATAATTCGAGATACCACTCGACGGCTTTTTTTGCGCCGTCATAATCTCCCTGCACTAAAAACGATGGGACTTCGCCCAACATACAGCCTGAGAGACAGATAACACCCTTTGTATATTTTTTGAAGTTTTCCTTGTCTATTTTGGGACGATAATAATAGCCTTCTAGAAATGCCTGGGAAGTTAGCTTCATCAGATTTCTATATCCCTCTTCGTTTTTGGATAAAAGAATTAGATGGTTTGTGTCGACTTTTACTTCCTTTCCCTTTAACTTGTGGTCTTTATTTGAGATGTATGCCTCAACTCCCAAGATTGGCTTGATGTCGTTTTCTATTGCGGCTTTGTAGAATTCAACCGAACCATACATTGCGCCGTGGTCTGTTAAGGCAATCGCATCCATATTAAGTTCTTTAGTCTTTTTGATTATGTTTTTTGGGGTACCGAAGCCGTCAAGGAGAGAGTATTCGGAATGGACATGGAGGTGGACAAACGAACCCTTTGGCATAACGCCATTCTACATCTTTTTTAACAACATTTCACGCGCTTTTTCGGGGTCTGCACGACCTTTGGTTTCTTTCATAACTTGGCCTAAAAGAAACTGAAGAATTGCATCTTTGCCATTTTTGAAGTCTTCGACCGCATCTGGATTTTCAGAAATTACTTTGTCGACTGCGGATTCTAATTCACTTTCAGGATATTCAGGTTTTTCTGATTCTTCACGGAGAATCTTGATAAGATCTGCTGGGAGAGTTGTTTTCCTGTCAAACTTTTTATTAATTAGTGTATTCGCAATTTTTTTGCTATCCACATTGTGGTCTATACCTACCTTGACACATTCTTCGAAATAGTTTGCCAGCTCTTGAGTGTCAGTTAAGATTACGCTTTGTTGTTCTGTAAGATTGTACTGATCCACAAACCTCTTAATCTTTTCTGCCGGAAGCTCTGGCATCTCTGCCTCTATTCTTGATACATCATACTTCATACTAACGACCGACAGGTCAGGTTCTGGAAAATATCTGTAATCATTTGCCTCTTCTTTTTTTCTTTGGGAATATGTCTGTTTTTTATTCTCGTCCCAACCTCTTGTTTCTTGAAATAATCGCTCACCGTTTTCAAGAGCCTCCGACTGTCTTTTTATCTCATACTCAACTGCTGCGACCATGAAGCGAAAGCTGTTTATGTTTTTTAATTCGACTCGGTATGGGGGAAGTTCTTTGACCCCGACACGCCGAACTGAGATGTTTGCCTCAAGGCGCATATCGCCCCGTTCCATATCTGCGTTTGACACTTTTAGGTATCTGCAAATTTGCTGAAGCTTTTTTGCATAGTCTCTTATTTCCTCTGAGTCGTGAAAATCCGGCTCTGTTACGATTTCTACAAGCGGCACGCCGGATCTATTAAAATCAATTAAGGTTTTTTCTCCTTCATTGGAAGTTGGCAATTGGTCAGAACGCGCTCCGACTGTGGTAATTCCAAATTGGTGTACCAATTTGGCCGTATCTTCTTCCATGTGGGCACGGTTGATTCGTATTGTGCGTTTTCCACTTTTACCAACTACCTCCATTTCACCTCCCACAGTCAGCGGCCAGCGATATTGCGAAATTTGGTAACCTTTGGGAAGATCTGGATAGAAATAATTTTTCCTCTCAAAGCGTGATTTCTCAGACACCTTGCAACCTAAGGCAAGCCCAATTTTTATACAGGATTCTAAAGCCTCTGTGTTTGCAGAAGGCAGGGCCCCTGGGAGTCCCAAGCAAACTGGGCATGTATGTGTATTTGGTTTTGAGCCAAAATATTGGGCAGAACAGGAGCAAAACATCTTGCTTTTTGTATTGAGTTCGACGTGGATTTCAAGGCCGATTACGGGCTCATATAAGTTTGTCATAATTTGAAATTTATAATTTTCAATTTTTAATGAAATCGTTTCAAAATTTAAATGTTTTAAACATTCATTTCAAATTTCGAATTTCGAATTAAAAATTAATAGCTGGCTTTTCCAGGTGCCAGTTGGTGCTTTGCTCAAATGCTTCGCCCACGGCCAGAATTGTTTCTTCGTCAAAGTGCTTTCCTAGGATTTGTAATCCCACAGGCAGTCCTTGCACGAACCCACACGGCACGGATAGGCCGGGGATTCCTGCAAGACTTGAGGGAACTGTATAAATATCTGATAAATACATTTTCAAAGGATCGTCAATTTTCTCTCCTAAATTCCAAGCAACAGTTGGGGAAACAGGGCCTGCAATTACATCGCATTTTTCAAATGCTTTTTCAAAATCAAGTTTTATTAGCGTTCTTACTTTTGCAGCTTTGGCAAAGTAGTCGTCCCAATAGCCAACGGACAGCGCAAATGTTCCAAGCATTATTCTTCTTTTTGCTTCGGGCCCAAAAAGTTCTCTGCCGCCTCCAAAGCGAATCCCGTCATACCGAGCCAAGTTTGAAGAAACTTCCGAAGCCATCAAGATGTAATATGCTGCGACCGCATATTCTGTGTGGGGTAAAGTTATGTCAACCACGCTACAGCCGAGATCTTCTAACTGTTTTATTGCTTTTTCGACTGCCACTTTTACCCCATGGTCCAACCCTTTGGCAAAATATTCGCTAGGAAGGCCAACTTTTAATCCGTGTAAATCCGCTCTTGATCCGTTTAAATCCTTTTTGTGGTATGCCACATTCGAATCTTTGCCGTCGCTTCTGGCTATCCACCCGAGTACAGTTCTTGCATCTCCCACACTTTTAGTCACAGGTCCTGGGCAATCAAGCGATGACGCCATGGCAATTACTCCATACCTTGAGACTCTGCCATAGGTTGGCTTCAGTCCAACGACTCCGCACAGGCTAGCAGGCTGTCTAATTGAACCACCGGTGTCTGTGCCAAGCGAGAAGACGCACATGTCGGCTGCGACTGCAGCTGCTGAGCCGGAAGACGAACCGCCCGGTACCTTATCTAAATTCCACGGATTTTTTGTTGCCCCGTAAGCAGAATTTTCCCCCGAAGATCCCATTGCAAACTCATCGCAATTGGTTTTGCCTAAGACACTGATATTATGCTGATCTAAACGGCTGATCACTGTGGAATCAAATGGAGGGACATAATTCTCCAACACTTTGGAGCCTGCAGTAGTTTTAATATCCTTTGTGTTGAACACGTCTTTTATTCCTGCCAGGATTCCTTTGTACGGTTCACACAATGATATAAAGGCATTTAGCCGTGGATTGAGTTTGGCGGCGCGAGATACATACGCTGAGCAAAGTTCTTCTTCTGAGAACTTTTTATCTTTTAAGTCTTTTAGTGTTTCTGCTAACGTTAGTTTTGTAAGCTCATCCATGTTTGACCTTTTCCACAACAAACATTCCGTTGTCGACTTTTGGGGCATTTCTTAATGCTTCTTCTTGGGTTAAAGAGGGTTCCGTTGAGTCTTGGCGAAGCACATTTTGTAGATCTACGGGGCTAAATGTGGGCGCGACACTTGAGGTGTCCACTTTGGAAAGTTCATCAAAATAGTCAACGATTTTGGAGAGTTGATCTGCAAAGCCTATTTCTTCTTTTTCAGTTAGAGGAAGGTTTGCAAGAATTGCAATATGTTTGACCTGTTCAGGTTTGAGTTTAGCCACAAACAAACTATATCACAATTTGAGATCTGAAAAAGTGAGCCCCTGGGGAAGTTTGTATACGCCGTTGTATGCAAATTCCCACAGGGGTCTCCGTAGTGTGTCTTGCTAGTGAATCCTCTGGTCGACCCAATTGGTCGCAAGCACTATTGCCAGATCCTTCCTTTCGTACCTGGCAAGATACTGAATTGCCGCGAGGGCTCCTTCTACTCCAAAGAGTTTTTCTATGAGCCAAAAAGCGTGGGCGACATTCCTATCGGACCCGCTGTCTCGCACCTGCAATTTGAAGATCTTAATTAAATCCAAACGCACTTTCTCCGTTTTGAGTTTTTTTTGCCGCAAAAAGCGACTTGGATAGTGTAGCACAAATTTTTAGCAATGAAAAAGCCCCGGTAAACATTGATCCACGAGTTGTGGTGTTTAACGGGGCCTGGGGCCTGCGGTTTTAGCGAGTGCGGAGGACTAAGTCTGCGCTTGTTGATCTTGCAGACCGCGGGTTGGACACTTTCTGATTCGCCGCCATCCGGTCAACCGCCTTATTGTCTGCGACTCGGCGATCAACCTTCCGGATCAGGACGTTCTTGGTCTCAAGAGTGATCACGGGGCCATTGGCCAGGGCGCGTTCCAGACCGCTCATGTTGAGCCGAAGCTCCGATGCGGCCAATTGTGCGACCTCGCTCATTCGGATTGCGCAGTAGACGCGCTTTCCTCCGAAGAGGTTCATGAAGAAAAGGAACCAGGGCCAAGGGGCCGTTGCCTCGATGCCGGGCAGTTGAGCCGCCGGATGCAGGAGATACGCGCCCAGCTTACGAGGCGTGAACCTCACCGTCGCGCTCATCCCGTTGGTTTCGTTGATGCGGACCGTCAGCGTATTGCGTTGCGAGTCGTAATCGACTGCCTCTTCGTCTTGCTCAACGGAAGTGGATGCTGCGCGGACTGGGCCGAGGCCTTGAGCCTTGGGCGTGCCTAGTGCTGAGCCTATGCTGCGATGCGCTAGTGTTGCCATTTGTGCTCCTTCTTTTGGGAATGTCCTGAATTGGAATTTCCAACTCTATGTGGGAATTATATCACATTACAGGCCATTTGTCAAGTTACTAGAGGCTCAAAACATCAGTGCGTTCGGCTAAATCTGCGTCTGATCTGATCTTGGTTGTACAAGTACCAGGTGTCACTTCCAGGAAACTGAAGGGCAAATTGTGCTATTTCTACTGGTCTCAGCCCAGTTCTGGTGGGCTGGACTACTGCATCGTTTTTCCGAGCAAACTCAATTACTTTTTCTGTCGTGTCACCCTCCTCAACAATTACGTAGTTTGCAGGAATCGGTTCAGAACCGGATCGCCCGCATATTTTTCCTAGCCTCACTTTTTTCTCCTTTGTGCAAGCTGAATTAAAGGAAGTATACCACGAACCTATAAGAACTGCTCGAAGACTCGAGAACCTTGCGATTGTTTCGTCAAAGCGCTACACAATCATAGCCAAACTTTTTTAAAAAGTTTGACCAAAGTTAATGAAGGAGACATGAAAAAAATCCGAGGGGTGGTTCAACTTAATGAACGCTATCAAATGCCCCTCGGAAAGACGATCAATTAGCTTTAGATAGAAAAGAAAGCTGGTGTCGAGAAATTGTAGGTGGCGGGGGCCATCTGAAAGTCGTTTTATACCTATCAGTCAGGACCCAGTCGACCAACTTGCTACAGGTCAGGCACACTTGCCCATGCTGGGCCATTCTCGTGATACCCCCAACAACCAAGCTTGGAATGTCGCCTGAGCAAACATCCCTTAAGCCGCCGAATCGCACAGCCTCTCTGGCAACCTCCCTTGCATCTCGCAATGAAATACACTTATCCGACCCACGCACTGTCTGAACCACTCTCTTTCTCCTTTTTGGTTTTTAAACAACTCTTAAAACCATATTAGAGGAGAGGAAAATCATGTTTCAAGTAGCAAAAAAGCCGAGGCTGTACTTGAAAACAAGTATTACCTCGGCAACTTAAGAGTTGAAAAGTTCGTGTGCATAATCTTGGACATGTTCCTCGACGATCTCCCAACAGTAGGAGCATCCACCAGACAAATGCCTGACAACTAATGGGTAGTCTTCCATTGCCGCTTCCTCCCCAATTCCCGCGTGTGTTTCGGCATAATCTAGAAGTGAGTCGCAATCAAAGTCCAGCCCTTCGAAATGATCCTTAGCTCGGGACTCGGACACTAAAAAAAGATTGCTCGGCGGAAACTCGAAAGTTGTTGCCTGCATGAAACCGCGGCAGGGATCGTAAAAACTTGTTCTGCAAAACATACCCCAATCTCCTTTTTGAATGTACATAGTGAGTTTATCATAAAAATTTGTACACACGAATTCTTCAAGGGGTTTTTCTGTGGTGGTGTGTGACCTAAAGTGATATACTTCCGGTGTACACTAAAAATAAGGAGCTTTGCATGCGTACTCGTGTTTACTCGGAACATGATTCCCTGCCTTTTGGCGAGCGATTGGGAAACCTCTTTAACCCAGACCGCCCCAACCTTTACTGGATTGCTGGTGACACGCCGTGTGTTGGGGAGATTAGGGCTATCAGTCGGACTGCTGGCGAGCGTTTAAATCCGAATCCAATTGTTCGACATCTATTGGCT
>ERZ1292632.3149-Hain-H43-01um-R2-3149-length-12934-cov-4_pt1 | contig 12934 bp, 14 predicted proteins | sample MGYA00564407_ERZ1292632 | MGnify/ENA primary metagenome ERZ1292632 (study PRJEB36523, sample SAMEA6512637) | groundwater metagenome | collected 2019-01-08 | study: AquaDiva: Metagenomics assemblies of 32 groundwater samples
TCCTTTATCATATGCTGTTTTAAGAACATCTCTGTCTTTAACAAGGAGCTGCATGTAAGTTATTGCTATTTGATCTGTTTGTTTTTTTGAGTTTCCAAAGTCAGCAGGGGGTAGAGGAGGGAAGGAATTAACTTGTTTATCTGTGAATGTTTGCACATAAGTCTTCCCAGTTTCTTTTATTTTTGTTTTTTCCATGTAATCCAATAGATTAACTTTTGAAAGGATTTCAGGATGTTTTTTTAGATTTTCTGAAACTGCTAAACGGGAACACATCACACAGTAAGGTTTAGCTTCGTCAATTTTGAAGAAGTCTCTTATTATATTTTTATAATCATATTCTAAACCTGCAAATAAATTTAGTTTTCCTTCTCCCATTAATCTCCAACAAGTATATAGCGCGTCTGCAGAAATTTCTTCTATTTTATTTGCTGCTTCTTCTGGATTTGATGGCAGTTTTATATTAGTTACGTCTTTGTCTCCAAGAAAAGCTTTGCAGTCGTCCCCAAGCGAGAAACATATCTTTTTTGTTCTGCATTTTAGGGGAACGAGACGCTGAGCTATGTCCGGAGAAGTTGCTCTTGTAAGAACTGAAAGTTTACAGACTTCATCTTCAGTATTTCCTTTTAAATTAGAGACAATTAAAAAATATACAAGGATGGAAAAACTTACAATTGCGAATATAAGTGAGACTATCTGAGTTGAAGTTAACTCTCCTCTTTTAATCATTTTTTTAAAAAGCCAAGAGGGTTTATATAATTTTAGTGGATAAAATTTTTTATTAAGAACTAATGATAAAATTAAATTAATATCTCAATGTGTTAGGAACTTTACTAAACGGATTAGGCCTATCCCTGCCCCTATAGAAAATAGAATCCAAAGAAGAGTAGTTACTAGGTTATCTCCAATAATCGCTTTTTTATTGCTCAAAATAGGTTTAGATTCTTTATTTTTTGACATTTTAACAGGAAGATTTCGGTTCATTTAGGTTAATGTTAAGGTAGAGGTCATCAATTTTTTGGACACAGAAAGTTTCTGTTTTTAAGACAAATTGGTTATCGCTTAGAGTTTTGTAATTTATGGAAATTGGGTTTTTTAGAACAGAATCGCGCCATTCTGCTGTTTTTCCAATTATTTCATACTCTGGAGAGTCAAGATATTTGAAGATCGGGGAATAGTCTATTGATGTGCTGTATTCAGATAAGGTATTATCTAAAGAAAGCTTGAAGTAGGTTGTTAGATCTCCTTTACCTTGATCTAGGTTGGAAGAAGTATGGGCTGCAGTGATGAATAAAGAGCCCTTTTCTTTTTGAGAAAATCCAGTTATTGTGAATTCCTTTTTGTATATTCTTCCATTTTCCCATCCTGCCAATTCTTTTATTTTTTTATTTACGACTTCTACTAAAGGAAGAGTTACAGGAAATTTTCTTGTGTAGTATAATTTGGAGAACTCTAATTTTAATGCATCTTCCGAGATTTTTTTATTATCTAGAACTGTTTCTTTATTTTGAGGGAAGTCGTTCCAAGATGTAGAATCATAGTACTGTACTTTGTCTTTTGAAATATCATATCTTATGTATGCAATTTCTTTTATTGTAATATTTTCTTCTTGAAATTTTGTGTTTCCGAAATAATCTAGAAATTGTTGGGAAGTTAAAGCGTATCCTCCTATTACAATCACTAGTACAACTATGACTAAAACTATAACTATCGCCATAGTGCGAAATTCTATTTGAGCTTTTTTCTTCATGTTAGTCTAAATATGCTTTTTAGAAAATCTAAGGCTTTAACTCCTGTTTCGGTATATAAAGCGGCGGAAATAATTCCTATGGCTAAAACTGCAGCTGCTATTGTTAGAGGTGCAATGTAATCTTGTAGTATAAAACCTCTTTTTGACTTCATTTATTTATGAACTGAAGGGTCTTATTAAATTTTTGTAATGGTTATGGTGATAAAGAGATTTCCTAAGCCTTCGCTATCTTATAGTGTGCTGAGGAGGTATTGCGCTTGGCCTCAACGGAAATGTCAAGAATCTTTTAAAAGACTTGATTCTTGAACACACAAGATTTGTAAGAGTAAACAAATCTTGCTGTCTCTAATTACCATTTGGGCGCAGCAAGCTGCTAGGCATTAAACCAAATGGTAATAAAGATTTATAACTTCATTTTTGTATTTAAACATATATAAAAGAGGAATAATGGCCGAGTCTACAAAAGATATTCTTGAAAAATATAGCAGGAAGCTTGAGAATCAATTGGACAATTTTGAAAGTGGAGGATATTCTAAAGAGTATACTGCTTTCAGAGGAGAGATGATTCCAGAACTGAGCAGATATGAACGTTGGCTAAAGTCTTTGGGTAGTATAATAAAACTAAGAGTTGGAGAGAAAGATAGATTGAAGATACAGAGGAATTTAGAGATCGCTCATTTAGAGGCCAGTGTTGAACAAGCAGTTACTCTCTCGGTTGTTTCTATGCTTGGAGTGTTTTTTTTGACTATCTTAATTTCCGCAGCTTATTATTTCATTGCTTTTCCTGGAGGGTTACAAGAAATTCGTTCAGATCAACTTTCTAATTTGGTACTTTTTACATTTCTAGGTTTTCTTGCAAGCGGGTTTATTTTTTACTTTACTTACAGTATGCCTGCTAGGTTAGCCAATATATGGAGATTAAGAGCTTCTTCTGAAATGGTTCCTGCTATTCTTTATCTTGTTGTTTATATGAAACACACTTCTAATTTGGAAAGAGCTTTTGTGTTTGCTTCTCAACATCTTGAGGGGCCACTTTCTTTAGATTTTAGGAAAATACTTTATGATGTTGAAATAGGAAAGTACTCCACTTTAAAGCAGGCTCTTGAAATTTATCTTAGGGGCTGGAAAGACTATGCTCCTGAATTTTTGGAATCTATGCATCTAATAGAATCTTCTTTGCTAGAACCAGCTGAACAAAGAAGAGTAGAGATTTTGGAAAAGAGCCTTCAAGTTATTCTGGACGGAGTTTATGAAAAGATGCTTAAATATTCTAGAGACATAAGGAGTCCATTGACTAATATTTATATGCTTGGAATAATTTTGCCTACTTTGGGTTTAGCATTATTGCCTCTGGCTTCTACACTGCTACAGGGTTTGATTCAATGGCCTCATGTTTTTTTGCTCTTTAACTTGATTTTTCCTTTTTTTGTATTCTATATGGTAACCACTATTTTACTTAGAAGACCTGGAGGTTATGGAGAATCTTCGAGTTTGGAATTTAATCCGGCATTTAGAGATTACAAGAGCAGGAAACATTTACTTTCTGCGGGCTTGATATCTTTGCCAATTTTAATTTTAGGGTTTTTGCCTTTTATTTTCCAGCTGGATTTTTTTACGAGCATATTAGGATTAAAAAGCGATTACACTTTTGCTGAATTGGGGTTGAGTTCTCTTGGGCAGACTAAAATTTTTGATTTCAAAGATATAGGCGGACATACAGTAGGGCCTTTTGGTCCTGTTGCTATATTGCTAAGTTTATTTGTACCTTTTTCTATTGCTTTGTTTTTCTTTTTTGTTTACTCAGGAAAAACTAGATTATTAATAAAAGCCAGAGAGGATGCTAAGGCTTTGGAAGGTGAGTTTGCAAATTCTTTGTTTCAGCTAGGGAATAGATTAGGGGATGGAACTCCAGCAGAGATAGCTTTTGGAAATCTGGCAGATTCTACGCAAGGACAAAAGAGTGCAGGCTTTTTTTCTTTAGTTTCACAAAATATACAACAAGGAGGAATGTCCCTTGATGGGGCTATTTTTGATACGAGACGTGGAGCGCTAGTTTACTATCCTTCAGCTTTAATAGGCACTTCTATGAGGATACTTGTTGAAAGCGTTAAGAAAGGTCTTAATGTTGCTGCTAGGGCTTTGATTTCTATTTCTGAATATGTTAAAAATATTGGCAGAATAAATCAAAGACTTAAGGATTTGCTAGCTGAAATTATTTCTGATATGAAATCCAACATGACTTTTCTTGCTCCGTTACTTGCAGGAATAGTTGTAGGGTTATCTACTATGATTACTTTGATTTTAAATAAACTTGAAGTTTTACAAGTGGAGGGAGGAGCGGAGGCTTTGCAAGGATTTGGAAACTTTTCTCAGATAGTTTCTATATTTGATGTGAGTAAAATGATTCCTCCTTATTTTTTACAAATTTCTGTGGGCGTTTATATAATTGAAGTTATATTTATTTTAACTGGTGCTTTGGTTACTGTTGATTCAGGAAAGGATTCCTTAAGAGAAAAATATGAGCTTGCTAGAAACTTGAGGACAGGGATCATTCTTTATTTGATGACTGCTTTTGTTTCAATCGTAGCTTTGGGGATTTTAGCTTCTGTAGCTCTTCAGGGATTAGGTGGCTAATTTTTATTATTTTTTAATAAGAACGAAAAAGCCATTAAATTTAGGTAGGTAAAAAAAATCGCCTTTAATCTGCAACAGTTTTTATAAAGAATTAATTTTAGAGTTACTACATGTTTGGTGAAAGAGTAAACTGTAAGCGAGGAAAACTTTTGTTTTTAATGGCTATTTTAATTTTGTTTGTTCGCTTAGGAAGTTCTTTTCCAGGATGGGATGCTTTTGGCATTTCTGACCCTACAACAATAAACAATACTATCTCTCTTTTACAGCAAGAGAATGATAGCTCTGGATTGATAGAATTCTTATTGAATGATGATGACCTGGATAGAGTGCCTAATTCTATAGACTTCTGTCCTAATTCGAGGTTTAGAAATGTTGATAGATATGGTTGTGATTTAAATCAGTTTTGTTCTGCTCTTGGCTGTAGTAGAGATTGTTTCAGAGCTGACTGGAAAAATGATAGCAAGAGCAGAAAAGGAGGGGATTGCACCCTTGTTTTAGTTGAAAAAGAAGGGAAGATTCAGCAACCTGAGTGTGCGCCTTTGATCTGTATAGATGATCCAAAAAATATAACTGTACCTAATTCAAGTGTAAATGCAGAGCTTATTTTTACTCCCTCTATAAATCACTCTCCTTCTAATTTTTTGGTTAAACTCGACAACGTTCCTTCGGGCTTTGGCCCTATAAATAATAGTGTATATGGTGGCTGGTGTGTGGAACTAAGCAAATCAATTTTATCTATGATTAATTATAATGCGACTTTAATTTCCAGCTTAGACCCTGATTTATTGACTAAATGCCCTCTATGTGCAGGTGTGCAATTTGACAAGATAAATTATATTATAAATCATAAACCTGCGGGAGTTCCTGCTTCTGATGTGCAGATTGCGATATGGCATTTTACACCTTTGGGAATAGACACGCAAGATCCTGATGCTTTGGCTATAATAGCAGAAGCTGAGGCTTTCGGAGATGGATTTTTACCTACAAAGGGTCAGTTTGTAGCAGTAGTTGTTAAAATTAATAATTTTACTCAACTTATTTTTATAGAAGTAGATCCTTAGAATAAATCTATATTTTTATGGAACCAGTTTTTCCATCTGGGTAGAACAAGATGGGACCATGGAAGAGCGGATTCTTTCCTTACTTCTTCGCTGATTCTGTGAAATGCCGCATTTGAAATAACATTAAAAGGTGCCTCCATCAAATAACTTTTATTTAGTTTTATAGCAGCGTCTACTATTTCTTGCTTTATTTTTCCTCTTAATATTATATTATCATAGACTGCGTCCCAATTACCTGCCCAACCTTTAACTTTTGAGGCTATATTTTTTATTATTTCTGAATCTCCATTAATTAGTTCTTCTGTAGGTTCAAGCTCGTCTTTTTCTACGTTATATTTGAAAAGATCAACGAAACCTTTTTCTTCTAAAGGGTCTTTGCTCCAATGTTTTCTTACTTCTGTTATTTCTATCAATCGCTTTATAGACTTTAAACCATCAGTTGTTTTTATTGGATTTGCTACCAATATTAAATCAGTTGCTTTGAAACTGGTTACTGGAACATTAAGATCATTTACTACACGATCAAAAACTCCATAAGGAGAGTCGCCGTGAATTGTTCCTGCAACTACATTTGCTAACGCTCCTACACGCATAGCTTCATATAACGCACGAGTTTCGTCACTTCTAACTTCTCCAACAATAAGTGCACTGTCTCCAAGTCTTAGACTTGCTTTTATTCCTTCAGATGCATCCACCTCTGTTGTTCCTGAGACTAGAGCAGAACGGACTCGCATACTTAAAATATCATACCCTAATTTGCGTAAAACGTCTGTTGGCAACTCCAAAGTATCTTCTATAACTATTGTTCTGTATTTCGGCATTATTTCCAACATCAAAGCTCCGAGAAGAGATGTTTTTCCCGAAGAACGTGTTCCGGCTACTAACAAGGTTCTTGCACCATCAATTATAAAACTTAAAAATCCTGCAGTAAATGAATTCATCATTTTATTATTTATGAATAAAGGAAGTGTCCAGGGTTGATCTCTATGTCTTCTAAATGCATATGTTAAACCCAAAGGAGAAAGAGGCTCTGTAACTGCTGCTACTCTTGTTCTTATTTTATCAAAGATTAAGTCAGTGTCAAGAACAGGATTCGCTTCATCTAAAGGCCGGCCACTTTTTAATCTTAGCTTCGCAGCCCAAGAATTAATATCTTCAAAACTAGGTATAATATTAGTTACGCATTCTTCATACTTTTCATGTTTTACAAATATTGGATTTTGAGTTATTGGTGCATTTAATACTATATCTTGCAGTTTTTCATCCATTAATAAAACTTCTATAATTCCAAATCCAATTGTATGTCTGACAAGTATTTTTGCAAGATTTGTTAGTTCTTTATTTGTCAGCCCGATGTTTTTGTTTTTTGATAACTCTGTTAACATATCTTTTGCTATGTTAAAGAAAACTTGTCTTGTTCTTTCAGGATCTATGAATTCTTCTGCTTTAGGTCTGTGCTCTGCGAGAACATTTCTAGCAGTATTTAATAAAAGATGATGATCTTCAGATAGGGAATATTCAGGCGGGAGGATGTGATAAAAGTATTTCGGATCATTTTCTAGTTTTAGAATGGTTACTGTTACTTTTTCCATATCATTTTTTAATTCGTATTGATCTACTAATTCTGCTTTTTGAGGAATTTGAGAGGTGATCCTAGTAAATGTAAAATTAGGAAGAGTTTCTGCACGAAACAATCCTTTGTAGAGATCTCTTTTAGTCAATGAGAACTCTGATTCATTAGTGGAAAAATATTTTAACAGTTTTGTATTTTGAAGAAGTTCTAAGATTTTTTCTAGAGTTCTTGTATAATTTAGCACAAAGGATCTGTTTTGTATGTTCGGATTTTCTAATTGGTTTCTAAATTCTTTTATTCTTTTTTTTAATTCCAGAAAACAACTTAAAGGATCTTGTTTTAATAAATTTAAAAGATATTGAATATCCTCTCTTATTTCTGGATTATTTCCGAAAAGAGAGAGCTTTCTTTGTGAAAGTAGCTCTTCTTGTTTTACTAAATAGTTGTAGATTCTAGATATTTCAGATAAGAGAGTTATTTGATTTGAAGGATAATTATAATTTCTTTGCTGTACGAAGACTACTCTAGATGCTCCAGGATTTTCGGCAAGTAAATCTACTACTCTCTCCATTATTGAACCATTCTCTGCGATAGATGGAACTATTGGAGCACCTAAAGTGTTAATATAAATTACTTCTTCCCCTTGTTCATGATTTATTTCTGTCGCATAAATCGGCGCTCCTCTTTTAAACATCATTTTTCAAACCAAACTATTTTAAACCCTTTATACTTTTATATTTAATGGTAGAAGAGGCGTTCGATAATTCTGCGGTTCTTGATCAATCCGCGGGATCTAATTTTTTTGGAGATGTTAATACAAGACTTAGAGATGTAGATGAAAGACAAATGCTGTTAAGGGATAGGATGCTCCTCATAAGCGAGACTTTTGTAAAAGATAGGGATAGAAATTTTGAAGAGATACAATCTATGAAAGGTCTCTTGGAACAGTTGAAAGAAGAAAATAAAAGAATGAAAGAAGTTCTTCAAAGAGTTACTGAATTGTTGAATACTACTGTTAGAAAGGAGGAACTTATGATTTTGCAAAGGCAATTTGATTTGTTTAGGAAAGTAAATTAAAATGGGAGTATCGGAAGAGGTAAAATTTATGCAGTCTAAGGGCGTTTCTGACCCTGAGATAGTTCAAGCTTTGACTAGCAAAGGATATCAGGAGAGAGAGGTTTATGATTCTTTGACTCAGGCGAAAATAAAAGAAGCTATTGTTTCTTCAGGTAGTATGGATGGAAAAACAGGGCCGGATTATCTTCAGACTCCTTCATCTAATCAATATTCTACGCAATCTTCTTCTATTTCTGGAAATTATGAGGGGATGCAGCCTTCTATGTTTGTTCAACAGTCTGAGCAACAGAACACTCAGAGTGTATACTCAAATTCACAATCGCAGAGCAGTCAGCCTGAGCAAGAGTATGTTGGTGAGCCTTACGGCGGTAATTCTTATGTGCCTGAAACGCAAACACAACAAAGTCCTGAACAATATCAATCTTATCAGGATGCTTTTAGTTCAGATATGATTACTGAAATTGCTGAACAGGTTGTCAGCGAGAGACTGACAGGCATTCAAGAAAAATTAGAGAAAAATATAGACTTTAGGACAGTTGCAGAGGCTAGAATTCTTGGGTTGGATCGTAGATTAAGAAGAATAGAACAGATAATTGACAAGCTTCAGCTTTCTGTGTTGCAGAGAGTTGGAGAATATGTAAATGATGTTAAGGATCTTAAAAATGAGTTGGGAGAGACGCAGAAGTCATTTAAGGCGATTTCTGAAAAGAGACATGAACATCATGCAACGCATCATGAACATCACACTGTTCCTCACGGAAACCAGGCACATCACGTGGAACATCCGGCACATTCGAAGAAGAAGCATAAACATCCTTGATTATTAAGTGCTTGGATAATTTTAAGTATATTATATTTTATTAACAAGGCTTGTTTACTAGTTTAAATTTATTTTGGTGTTCTGGCCAAATTTTACTTAGAATCTTTAGCTTTGAAAAGGATCCAACTTACTAAGGCTGAAACGCCGATTAGAATTATTGCTCCAGAAATCCTTGGAGAATAAAGGAATGCGAAAGTTGGAAGAAGATCGGGATTTGCATTGTAACCGAAGCCTTCTCCTGGAAGATAGCCTACGATGAACTTTGAGAAGACAAAAAAGGCTGAAACTAAGAAAATGATTGTTAACAAAATGACTGAGACAATGCCTACCCATTTATTTAGAAAATCTACTGGTTTTCCTATGAATCCTATTAAAATGCCTAGGAAGACAACGCTAATTATCAATATTGAAAACCAAGGAGTTATGAGTTCTATATATTCTCTTGCTCCTGCCAACGAGATGAAAAGAGTTGCAACGAAGAATGCGATGAAAAGATTTATCCAGTAATTGTCTGTTATTATCTTTATTTTTGCTAAAACTGCATACACGATTACGAAGACAAGAAGGAATGTGACGATAGGTGCAAAGTATGCGAAAGGGGATAAATCTGCTGGCATTTTACGATTTGTGTTTACCGCCTTCTTGCCCGTCTCTCCAGAAGGTGAATCCTGCTGGTTTTTGATCAGATTTATGGTCCGATCCGCTAGCTCCAACTGCGATTATTATTCCTAAAAGTAAAACGCCTAGAACAATCATCCCTATCTCTTGAGAACCTTCTCCTGAAGACCACCAACCTAGGACATTAAATGTTTGATATAATACAGAAATTCCGATTAAACCACCCAAAGCGGATAATCCATAAAACCAATATCTTCTGACGTCATCCGCAATGAACAATCCGACCATTACCATTAATGCTATCATTACTGAAAGGCCGATACCAAGACGAGGGAACAATTCAGTCATGAAATCAGAGACAAAATTTTGGAAACGCAAAGACATTAAGGAAATTACGAGAGCAATTATTATGTAAACTGGTTTGTTTTTTCCAAAAAACCTTACGGAATCCATAATTCCAAATGTTATTGCGAATATGAGTAGAAAAGGAAGAATGAAATCAAACACGCCTAAAAATTCCCACTGATAGAATACATCCGCTATACTTCCGAACACCATTTTTAGATGTGTGAATGTTTATTTAAATATGTTTCGTTGTTATTACTGATCAAGATGAAATTGGGATATATTGAAAAATAATTACTTTTTAACTTTATGATTTAAAAACTTATTAATAAAAAGTATGACAAATATTATAAAAGTTATTTTTACTAAAAAATTAAGGCTACAAACAATTTTTATAAATAAGCCATAGAATGTTGAAATATTAATCTCTTTAGGACAAATACTCTTATTAAATAAAATTAAAAAAATACTTAAAGCAAAAAGTGTCATGCTTAAAATATCCGACCTATCTTTTTTCATGCTCTTTTCCAACAGCTTCTCTTATATTGCTGTAACCATCTCTCTTCAATAAATCAACAAGGCCTTGATTTATTTGTCCGATTAAGGCTGGGCCTTTGTAAATCATTCCAGTGATTAATTGAACAAGATTAGCTCCTAATTTTATTTTTTTATATGCATCTTCTGCAGAAAAAATCCCTCCAGAACCTATGAGGATCCATGACTTTTTATTTTTTATTTTAAATTTATAGACTTTAGATAAAAGGAGATTGGCTTTTTTTTCTACTTCTTTTCCCGAAAAACCTCCGGACTTTATTTTGCCTTTTTTAGTTAGATTAGAACAAACAAACCCCGAGAGATCATACTTTAAGGAAATTTTTAAAATAGATTCTATGTTTTTCCCCCCTAAATCTGGAGAAAGTTTTATGAATATTGGTTTTTTTATTTTTAACTTTTGAATTTCATTCATTAGAGATTTGAATAATTCTGGAGAAGAAAAGGGTTGGCCTCCGAAAGCATTTGGGCAGCTTATGTTAATTGTAAAATAGCTACCGATCTTTTTCATACCTTTTAGTGTTGTTAGGTAATCCTTTAATCCGATTTTAGGGTTTACAGTTTCAGCAGAATTTGTTTTCGCTACGCTTATTCCTATAGGGATTTCAAATTTCTTTGATTTTATACGATTTTTTATTTCAAGGTAGCCTTTATTGTTAAGTCCAAGATTTACCCAGATACTTTTTTTTTCTGGCAAACGGACTAGTCTCTTTCCTTCATTACCTTTACAAGGGTTTGCAGTTATGCTTCCAACTTCTGCAAAACCGAAGCCAATTGAGGGAAGAAGGTCAACGAGTTCTGCGTTTTTGTCGAAGCCTGCCGATAGACCGACAGGGTTTCTAAATGTAATTCCAACAAGATTCTGTTTGAGTGCAGGATTTTCAAATGAAAAAAGTTTAGATGCTGCTTCTTTTGAAACTTTATGGCTTCCGAGAGATTTTCCTATTTTTATAAAATTATTATGTACTTTTTCAGGTTCATAATGAAACAGAATTTTTTTTGTTAAATAGTAGAGTGAATTATTGAATTTATTTCTTAGTTTTAGATATTGCATAAAATTAAACAAATAGGAAGTTTAAATGTTTAATCTTTTTTATCTTTCTTGTCATTGCTTCCGTAAAGAACTGCTGCAATGGCTCCAATCATGATAACTACAAAACCTAGGTTTATTATGAAATTTGATTCGCTTCCTTCAGAGACTAAATTGAATAAGTATTCCCAAGCACCGGTTATATAAAGCACAGCGATTATTACTGCTATCAAAGATGCAACTATTAATATCCAACGCATACCTTTTGGAAATTCTTTGAAGAAATCTCCTTCTTTTGTAAATGATCCAATTAATATTAGGAAAACTAAGATTATTACTAGACTTACCGATAAGAAATATGTGAGTTGTATTATTATTCCAACTGCTTGACCTAAGGAAATTATAAGAAGACCAATTACTAAGGAGACTATCGCATCTATTTGTCTTTTACCTTTTCCAAGAATTTCTGATTTTTGTAATACGGCAAAGACTATTGTAAATACTAGAAGAAAAGGAAGAATGGTTTCTACAACTATAGGATTAGAAAGAAGAGTTTGACCTCCGTAAGTAAAAGACTTCACCATGAATTAAATTAATAAATAGATTATATAAAGATTTGCTTGGTTTTTAAAATTCTTCAAGATTTTGAGAATTCATTTGCTGTGAAGCTGGAGAGGGCATCATTGAATCGTCTCTTGAAGGCAACGAACCACGGTTTATAACTACTACATCGCCCATTGCTTTTACAAACTGGTGAGGTATGATTACTCCTCTTGCTCCTCCAAACGAAGCCAAAAAGCCTGAACTTACTCGTATTTTCCAACCATCAATTTTATTTTCAGTAAGATTTACATCTTCTATTTGTCCAAAATAATCGCCTTCTGAAGTATAAACTTGTTTTCCTATTACCTCTGATACTTTTTTTATTCTCAACATCTCGTTTTTTAATCGAATGAGTATTTATACTTTATGCTTTTTGAAAGATGTTTTTATCCATATATGTTTTCAAGTCTGGAGAATCTTGACATAACAATATTTATATAAATTGTTTTACTCTTTTTTATATGGAAGCCAAAGAAATTGCACATATATTAACCGCTGTGTTGCTAATGTTTGCTGTTTCGGTCTTTTCTTTTGTTTTTAAGGGCAATTTTTCTAGGATGCTCGAAGTTCTTGTTTTTTCTTGTATTGTTGTAATTATTCCTGTTTTGTTTAAGAAAGGATCTGCTTATTTGCTAGATTCAAATGTGGAACACAGTCTTTGGGGAGTTTATTTTTATGGTTATAAACCTGGAAAACATTTTAAGGAAGAGAAACCATTTGGAATACTAATCCCGTTGGCACTTACCGTTGTAACTTTGGGATTTTTTAAGACTATGACTTTTTTAACTTATGAAACAAGAGCTTTGAAGCATAGAGTTGCAAAAAGATTTGGATATTATAGTTATAGCGAGATGACTGATTGGCACAATGCACT
>ERZ1292632.3150-Hain-H43-01um-R2-3150-length-12933-cov-6_pt1 | contig 12933 bp, 14 predicted proteins | sample MGYA00564407_ERZ1292632 | MGnify/ENA primary metagenome ERZ1292632 (study PRJEB36523, sample SAMEA6512637) | groundwater metagenome | collected 2019-01-08 | study: AquaDiva: Metagenomics assemblies of 32 groundwater samples
AGCGTTTACTTGCCGGCATCGAACCCAACAAGGATTTATTTATTGATCTCTTGAATGGCTTATCTGTTTTAGAAAAAGTCGAGACAAAGGAAGACTTACGAAACATGGAAGCGATTATAGTTCTCCGTATGCTTAGCAATCTGGGGTATATCGGAGGGAATGAGACTTTACAGAATTTGATTAAATCTCCCTTTGAGGAGGATTTAATATTTGAAATTTCAAAAAGCAGAACCAAAGTGCTTTCAGCCATCAACAAGGCGCTCAAAGAAACACATCTGTAAAATATGGTATAATTCTGTCTATGCCGCCTAATGATAAGGATAAATTAAATAGAATAGAAGAGCTTAAAAATAAGCTCTTCAGTAAAAATTATCAGACAAAGATGGAACATAGAGATAATTTTACTCATTCAAGCAAGAATGATGTGCCAGATTCTTGGAAAGTTGATATAAAAGACAAACTGAAGCCCAGGGGAAATTTATTCGCGCAAACTGCCTTATTAAAGAATTTTTTTATCTTTTCTGTAGCTTTTTTTGTTTTGACGCTCCTTTACGCTTCTTACGTATTTTTTATCGGAGGCAATACTGTGTCCAAAGAAAATATAGATATATCTATATTAGGAAATACTTTTACTGCGGGCGGGGAAGAGCTTTCGCTCGTTATTGGAATTACAAATAAAAATAGTTCTTCACTTGACCTGGTTGATCTTGTCGTAGAATATCCTAAAAGTTCTCAAAGTTCTCAAATCGATTCGTCTAATCAAATCGAGAGGCTTCGTGTATCGTTGGGGACGATTCCTTCCGGGGTAGTAAGAAATGAGAGTGTGAAAATGGTGCTTTTCGGAGAACAAGGTAGTACTATACCTATAAAAATCTCCATTGAATACAGAGTAGAGGGGTCAAATGCGATTTTCGTAAAAGAAGAACCCTACAAAGTCTCCATAAATTCCACGCCGATAAATCTTTTTGTTGATGCGCCTCTTTCGATAAGCCCGAATCAAGAGATCATTTTAGATGTTAAAACTGCGTTAAACTCCACCAGACCAGCTTCAAAAATACTTCTCAAGGTTGATTATCCCGCCGGATTTAAGTTCATGTCATCTAAGCCGTCACCCTACCTCGGTAATAATATTTGGAATTTAGGAGATCTTGCCCCGGGCGCTGAACGCAACATTTCAATAACTGGTAAAATGCTCGATGTTTTTGAAGGAGAAGAAAAAACCTTTCGTATATGGAGCGGATCTCAATCCAGCAAAGATAAATCAATGATTGATGTTGTTTTTAACTCTCTTTCTCACACTGTTGCGGTAAAAAGACCTTTCGTAGAAGCGAAGCTTTTTATCAACGGCACATCGGAGAGAGAATACGCGGTAAACTCAAATACTGCGCTTAATGGTGAAATTCGTTTCACAAACAATTTAGAAACAAAAATAAATGACCTAGAAATTAAAGCGAAAATTACAGGAAATGCGGTTGATCGCAAGACAATTAATGCGCGGCAAGGTTTCTATAATTCAGCTGACAACGTCATTGTTTGGGATAAAAATTCCATAAGCAAATTAAGAGAAATAAACCCAGGGGATTCCGAATCAGTATCCTTTTCTCTTTCTCCACTCTCGTTGTTTTCCGGCAACGGAATACTTTCTGCTCCAACTATCAATATTGAGGTATCTATTTTCGGCGAACAATCAGTCGAAGGCTACGAAAATAAAGATTTAAGCAATTTTGAATCTTCAACCATCCGAATTATTTCTGATGTTGGATTTGTGGCTAAAGCGCTTTATTATTCTGGACCTTTCACGAATAAAGGTCCTATACCGCCGAAAGTTGAGACAGAAACGACATACACCATTGTCTGGACTCTATCTAATAGCGCAAATAATATTTCCAAAGCGCAGATAAATTCCAGCATTCCATCGTGGATGCGCTTTGTGGGACTTATTTCTCCCGCCAGCGAAGATCTAGTTTATAATCCATCTACCAGGGAAATAGTTTGGAATATAGGAAATATTCCCAAAGGCACTAATATTACCGGGGCGGGCAGGGAGGTTGCTTTTCAAGTGGCAATTTCTCCCTCATCTTCTCAAGTTGGCTCTATTCCGGTTATCATCAATGATGCGACTTTGACCGGGCACGATGATTTTGCTAATGTGGGTGTGAAGGTGAATAAAGTCCGGTTGAATGCCAGTCTTTTTAACGATCCACTATTTTCTTCTTCCGGAGGAGTGGTTGTAGAGTAGAATTAAGTGGCTATAAAGTTCATAAAGTGTAAAGTTATAAACTAAAAATGAAGAAAGAAGACGATACAAAAAATAATGATTTGATGGAAAAAATAGTTTCGCTTTGCAAAAGGCGTGGTTTTATTTTCCAAGGTTCGGAGATATATGGAGGGCTGGCGGGCACTTATGACTGGGGGCATTTTGGAGTGGCGCTGAAAAATAATATAAAACAAAATTGGTGGAAGAAGTTTGTGGACTCTCGTAGAGATATGTACGGCATTGATGCGGCTTTAATTATGAATCCAAAGGTCTGGGAGGCTTCTGGACATGTGGCAGGTTTTTTCGGCACGACACCCGAAGGGAAAAAATTTAATGAAATGTTTAAAACAGAAGTTGGTGCCGGGGAAGAAGGTACTGTTTCATATTTGCGTCCAGAGACTGCACAAGGTATCTTTGTGAATTTCAAAAATACAGTCGACGCTTTTCATCCCAAATTACCCTTCGGCATGGCGCAGATTGGTAAGGCATTTAGAAACGAAATTGCGCCCAGAGATTTTCTTTTTCGCCAACGAGAATTCGAGCAAATGGAGGTAGAATATTTTATAAGGTCAAAAGATTGGGAAAAATATTTTGAATATTGGAGGGAAGAAATACTCGAATGGATGGGGGAAATTGGTCTTGATATGAGTAAAGTGCATGAACTAGAAGTTCCCGACGCAGACAGAGCACATTATTCAAAAAGAACGATTGACTTTGAATTTGACTTTCCATTTGGACGGAAAGAACTATTTGGTCTAGCTTACAGGACAGATTTTGACTTAAAGAATCACAACCTAGATTATCTAGATGAAGAGAAGGGAGAGAAAATAATTCCACATGTCATAGAGCCGTCTATGGGAGTGGATAGAGCAATCCTTGCCCTTCTTCTTTCCGTGTATGAGGAAGACGAAAAGAATGGAGAAGTGCGTTCATACTTAAAATTCAAGCCAAATATTGCGCCTGTCATTTGTGCTGTGTCACCGTTATTAAAAAACAAACCAGAGCTTGTGGAATATGCAGATACGAAGGTCTACGCACCGCTCAAGGCAGAGTTTGGTAGAGTGGCCTGGGACGACAATGGCAACATTGGCAAACGTTACCGCCGCCAAGACGAAATCGGTACACCTTTTTGTATTGTGGTAGACTTCAATACCCTAACTGATGATACTGTAACAGTCCGCGACCGAGATACCGGGGACCAAGAGAGAATAAAAGTTGAGGGCTTAGTGAATTACATAAAAGAGAAAATCTAATGCGATTCTCAAAAAAAGTTCTTAAAAACGGCTTGAGGGTTGTAACAGTACCGATGAAAGACAACCCTACGGTGACGGTTCTGGTCTTAGTGGAAGCGGGATCAAAATATGAAACCAAAAAGGTGAACGGTGTCTCGCATTTTCTGGAGCACATGTGTTTTAAAGGGACAACCAAAAGACCAAAAGCAGTCGATATTTCAAAGGAATTAGATGCTCTTGGGAGTCAGTATAACGCCTTTACAGCGCAAGAATATACAGGTTATTATGCCAAATCTGACGCGAGACATTTCAAGAGAATCCTTGATATTATCTCAGACATATATTTAAATTCGACTTTCCCCGATACAGAAATACAAAAAGAAAAGGGAGTAATTATCGAAGAAATAAATATGTATGAAGACATGCCCCAGAGGCATGTGCAGGATTTGTTTATGAAACTGCTCTATGGCAATCAACCAGCCGGGTGGAACATTGCCGGCGAGAAAAAAAATATTTTAAACATGAAACGAGATGATTTTGTAAAATACAAAACAGAGCACTATCTGCCGGAAGTCACAGTTTTAATAGTAGTTGGAGCTGTAACAAAAGGACAAGTTTTAAGTGAAGTAAATAAAATTTTTAGTAAAGTAAAGCGTGGCAAGAAAGGTCATAAAACGAGCGTGAAAGAGAAACAAAAGAGACCGCAGGTTCTGATCAATTTTAAAAAGACGGATCAAACACACTTTGTCTTAGGTGTGCGCAGTTTAAATTTATTTAATAAAAAGAACGCAATTCTTTCTGTCTTGGGCGGAGTCTTGGGCGGGGGGATGAGCTCGAGACTTTTCGTAAAGCTTCGTGAGGAAATGGGGGTCGGATATTACGTCCGTGCTTACAACGATGCCTATACTGACCATGGAGTGTTTCAAATTTCTGCTGGAGTAGACAATAAAAGAATAGAAGAAGTAATTTATGCGGTGCTCGAAGAATGTAGAAAATTAAAAAATTTCAAAATAGATCCTGAAGAGTTAGATAAAGTAAAAGAATGCTTGATAGGGAACATGAAACTCTCGCTTGAGTCTTCCGATGACATTGCGAATTTCTACGGCGGGCAAGAACTTTTGAAAAAGAAAATGAAAAGTGCCGAAGAAAAAGCCAAAGAGATTCGTAAAGTTACAGCAGGTCAGATCCAAGAATTAGCCAAAGAAATTTTTAGAAACAAAAAGCTTAACCTCGCCCTGATTGGACCATTTAAGGATAAAACTGAATTTTCAAAAATACTAAAATTTTAAATAAACTGCTCTCATTGCTTGCTTTTCTTAAAATTACTATAATGTCTTTATATGTCAGGAGAACAAACCCCGGGACCTCAAAAGCCTAGCACTGAATACATAAGAACCCCAGAAGAGAAAGAGATAAGCGATCTACTTGTCGAATTGCAATCATATATGCCCCCACTTGTTATTATTATTCCGCTTGTCCACCAATTAACCGATGGCACACCAATAGCTATCAGGACATGGGTTCGTCCATTTACAGGTGACCCCCAAAAAATTGAGTGGTTGCGCAGTTTTGTTCTTGATGCAAAAAATAAAATGGAAGCTCTTTTACCAGAAGGGGTTGGCATGGATGTTTTTACTGAAAAAAATATGCCTTCTAGCAAACGGGGATTCAACAAATGGGAACTTTTCCAAAATAGTTATCCAGAGGCAAGTAGTGCTATTTTCAATGCTAGTCGTATAATCTCTGGAGTTTTTTTCAAGAAACTCGAGGGTTTAAAGAGAGAAGATTTTAGATAGTTTACTAACATTTGCATAATTCGTTCAAAATTATTACAATATCTCTAAATAAACTTAAGAGATTGGCAAGCCTTTGTAAAACTTTCAAAAAGGTCGAAAGGGTGTCAAAATAGAATAATGTGTGAGTCGAATTATTAATAAATTATATAAGAAATTTATGGGAACAGGAATAGGTTCGCAGCCGGGGTCAGGGATGGGGGTAGCCCCAATTGAACAAAAGGAAAAAAGAGAAATAAAAATTCTAAAAACACAAAGGGGTGAGGAGCTTTATCAGTTTGTTGGGGTTAAAAAAGTACCTGACGTGGTCGCTTACATCATAGAAAAATATGGAGGAGAATATGAATTCCCAGATCAGGAGTATCGAGACGCATTAGTAGCTGGAAATCCAGATCAAATCCCAGGGGAAATAAAAGATGGTGGTCTTTACTTGTTTATGGGCTCAAAAAGAGAAGGTAGGGGAACTTCTGTCTTTCCTACCGCACAATGGAAGTATGATAATCTTCGCCCAGGATTTAGCACATCAGAAGGTTATTGGGCTGTAAGTTGGAGCGTTCTTCTGCTCAAGAAAAAGAAATAACCGCTTTTGTATTTTTATGCTATTATGTTTCTATGCTTGAAAAGGATGGCGCTACTCATATTTCCATTTCCACTGGCACGATGATCCGGACGGTTTTGGTTGCCCTGTGCGTCTTTCTGCTGTGGTTTTTGCGAGATTTAGTTTTAGTTGTTCTGACCTCTATCGTGCTTGCTTCTTTTGTAGAGTCTGCAGTGCCGCACTTCAAGAAAATAGGAATACAAAGAGTTTTTGGAATTGTAATTTTGTATGCCTGCTCACTTCTTTTTCTTGCGGGGATGTTTTATCTTTTTGCCCCGCTTCTAATCACTGAAGTTTATAATTTTTCTAATTTTATTTCGAATTACATTCCCGGTGTTTCATTCTTAAATTATTTCCAAAATGAAGCCTTCTCCGGAGCCAAAGATATAGTAAATAGCCTTTCTTCGAATTTTTCACTTGGCAATTTATTGTCCATTTCAAAAGCTTTCATTACCAATCTCTCTGGCGGATTTTTCACCACGCTTTCTGTCGCTTTCGGAGGTATATTCAATCTTGTTCTGATTGTTCTCATTTCTTTCTATCTTTCAATTCAAGAAAAGGGAATAGAAAATTTCCTCCGCTTGGTTACTCCGATTAAATACGATGATTATGTCGTGGATCTCTGGGAGCGTTCGCGCAAAAAAATTGCCCTATGGATGAAAGGACAGGTGGTTCTGGGCTTTGTGGTGGCAGTTCTTATTTATTTAATCCTTTCTCTTTTGGGCATAGAATATGCGCTTCTTCTCTCTATTATCGCAGGGGCGATGGAGTTGATACCTTACGGCATTCTAGTCGCCCTGATTCCTGCTTTTTCTTTTTCTTATCTCTCCGGAGGATTCTCGAGCGCGCTACTGGTCACTGGGGCATATCTCATCATTCATCAATTTGAAGTTTTCCGCTTTGCTCCGCTTATCATTAAAAAAATAGTTGGTCTCTCGCCCATCGTTATAATTTTATCTGCTTTGATAGGTTTCGAACTGGGCGGATTCTGGGGAATCTTACTTTCTATTCCCGTTGCCATAATTGTAATGGATTTCTTAGACGACATAGAAAAAGATAAAACCTTAGCTCGTACGAAAAATGAGTCCTAGTAAAAAGAGTTTCTACATTACGACCACCATCCCTTATGTAAACGCAGAGCCGCATATCGGTTTTGCGCTCGAGCTCGTGCAGTCAGATGCAATAGCGAGATATCAGCGCCTTCTAGGGAAAGATGTCTTTTTCGGTACAGGTACAGATGAATATGGACAAAAAATTTTAGAAGCTAGTCAAAAAGAGGGCAAAAACGTGGAAGACTACGTTGATCATTATGCGCAGAAATTTTTGGGATTAAAAGATATTCTTAATCTTTCTTATGATAATTTTATTAGAACAACCAGCAAAGAGAATATTACAGCAGCCCAGGAATTCTGGCGTCTTTGCGACAAAAGAGGGGATATTTATAAAAAGATCTATAGGGGGCTATATTGTGTCGGATGTGAAAAATTTATTACTGAGAAGGATCTGATGAATGGATTTTGCGCGCTTCATCCATCTAAAAAACCAGAGATAGTAGAAGAAGAAAATTACTTTTTTCGATTGGGGAATTACAAAAAACAACTGCTTGAATATCTCTCAAACGAGAAGGCGACCTTTCCAGAGTGGCGCAGAGCTGAAGCCATAGATTTCGTTAAAAATGACATGGAAGACTTTTCGATTTCCCGCGACAAAAAACGCTTTTCTTGGGGAATATCAATACCAGAAGATGATACACAATTAATGTATGTTTGGTTTGGCGCTTTTGTAAATTATATTTCAACTCTAGGGTGGCCTAATAGTAAGGGGATTTTTGAAAAATTTTGGTTGGGAGGAGAGAAGGTGCAAACTGCCGGCAAAGATATGGTGAAATTCCAGTCGGTGATGTGGCAAGGCATGCTAATGTCGGCAGGAATGCCCACTACCGATACCATTGTCTATCATGGCTTTATCACTGGTGAAGGTGGGATAAAAATGTCCAAATCCATCGGGAATGTGATTAATCCAGTTGATATTGTAAAGGAGTATGGCACGGATGCGCTCCGATATTTCCTCTTGCGTGAGATAACGCCCTTTGAAGACAGTCCATTTACGATGGAGAGATTTAAGAATTCATATAATGCGAATTTAGCAAATGGGTTGGGGAATTTAGCAAGCCGTATCTTAACCTTATCAGAAAAATATTTAAATAAATGTCCGGAGATTCCCGAGAAATCTGATTTTACAGAATACTTTAGTTTTTTTGAGAAGTTCGACATTAAACAAGCGGTAGACTATATTTGGAAGGAAATTGGCGAGCTTGATAAATTTATTCAAGAAACAGAACCATTCAAAGTTATAAAAGCAGATGAGAAAAAGGGGAAGGAATTAATTTCTGATATAGTTCTTCGTTTTTATCGAATTGCCAGAATGCTAAATCCAATAATGCCGGAGATGAATATTCTGCTAAAAAAACTAATAAAAGAAAATAAAAAGCCCGAGAAACCATTATTCCCTCGCAAAGACTAACATGCCTAAATACATTGATATACACAGCCATGTTAATTTCAAGGCATTTGATGAGGATAGAGACGAGGTGATTCATCGCGCGCTAGACAATGATACTTGGGTAATAAATGTCGGTACGCAAGAGGATACTTCGAAGAAGGCGGTAGAAATGGCGAATCAGTATAAAGAGGGGGTATATGCGATTATAGGATTGCATCCGATACATACTGGAGCATCGTACCATGATGAAAAAGAATTAGGCGAGGGTGAGTTTACTTCTCGCGGAGAGGTTTTTGATAAAGAATTTTACAAAGAATTTTTAAAAAATCCAAAGGTTGTGGGGATAGGGGAATGTGGACTTGATTATTACAGATGTACCCCCGAATCAATTGAAAAACAAAAAGAAAATTTTATAAAACAAGTAGAACTTGCGAATGAATTTAACAAACCACTGATGCTTCACATTCGGAACAACAGCGAGGACAAAACTCACAATGCATACACGGACACACTGGAGATTTTAAAAAAACATTCGAATGTTAGGGGCGACGTGCACTTTTTCGCCGGTAGTGGAGAAGATGCGAAAGCGTTTTTAGATTTTGATTTTACTCTTTCTTTTACTGGGGTTATCACCTTTACTCATGATTACGATGAAATTATAAAAAATACTCCCCTCCATATGATTATGTCCGAAACAGATTCCCCGTACGTTGCACCTGTGCCGCATAGAGGTAAAAGAAATGAACCTGCCTTTGTAAAAGAAGTTGTCAAAAAAATTGCCGAAATTAAGAATTTATCAGAAGCCGAAGTTAGAGAAGCGATTATCGCGAACGCAAAGCGGGTATTTAAGATTTAAGCATTAACTTTACCCTACCCCTTCGGGGTTTACTTTTAAAGGGGTTTTTGTTAGTATGGACGGATGCAGGAAATCAAGGATATTGAGTCGACACAAGAAAAAAATTCCAATTCTAAAGTTTATGAACTTGGCTATCTTTTAGTACCTACAATTGCCGAAGAAAATATACCACTCAATTATGGCAATCTCAAAGACCTTGTTTCTTCCTTTGGCGGCGAACTTATTTCCGATGAAATTCCCAAGATGATTCCGCTTGCTTATTCTATGTCAAAAGTCTTGGCAAATGTCCGTAATAAATTCAATACCGCTTATTTCGGCTGGAGTAAATTTGTGATGGATTCTAATAAAATTTTAGAATTAAAAAAACACCTCGATCTCGATCCAAATTTTATTAGATTTTTAATTCTAAAAACAGTAAAAGAAAACACTATTGCGGCTAAAAGATTTGTGCGTGGAGAATCATACAAGAGACCGCCCATGAAAAGGAATACAGATAATGAAGCCTCCGTTCCAATAAATAAAGAAGAAATAGACAAAGAGATAGATGCATTGATAGCTGTGTAAATTTATAAGTAAAAAATCGAAGTATGTATTTAAATAAAGTAATTTTAATAGGAAATTTAACCCGAGATCCAGAACTAAGATCTCTCCCTTCTGGGATAAAGGTTTGTTCGTTTTCTATTGCCACTAATCGTGTCTGGAAAGACAAAAGTGGCGTACGCCAAGAATCCGCTGATTATCACAACGTTGTGGTTTTCGGACGCCAGGCAGAGACCGTCGCGCAGTATATGAAGAAAGGAAGTTCAATATTAGTTGAAGGAAGAATACAAACCAGAAGCTGGGATGACAAAACAAGCGGAGAGAAGAAATATCGCACGGAGATTGTCGCAGATCGTACACAGTTCGGTCCCAAAGGGACGGGCATGAGTTCTGGGGGAGGCGCAAACGGTGGGAATGGAGCTCCATCAGCCAAGGCTTCGGAAGAAGTTGACACTATAGAATATCCGGAAGAAGACATTAATCCTGAAGACATACCATTTTAGTAAAGAAATAAAAAATGAAACAAGATTATTTTTCAGCCAACAACATAAAATATATAGACTACAAAGATATTGAAATTCTAAAAAGATTTCTAAATCCAAATGGTAAAATTATGAGTCATAAACGCACAGGCGTAACCGCTAAAAACCAACGAGCGCTGACTTCTGCCATCAAACATGCCCGTTTTTTGGGCTTGCTTCCTTTTGTAGTGAAATAAAAAAATTCTCTAAAATACAACTTTTCTACGGTACGGATTTTTTGAAGCTTAAAAAATCCTGAAGTTCTCGGCTCGTCAGCCTCAAAACCCCTTCGAAAAGTTGTATTTTTTAGAGAATTTATACCCTCTCCACATATTCTCCCGTTTCTGTGTTGATGCTGACGGTATCGCCCTCGTTTATAAACATTGGAGCGTTTAGGGTGGTGCCGTTCTCGAGCGTGATGACTTTGTTCCCGCCCTTGGAAGTATCTCCGCGGACAGCAGGTGGAGCTTCCTTGACCTTGAAATTTATTTTGATTGGCAGAGTTATCTTAATTATCTTTTCTTTGTCGTCTTCATTTGTCCAGATTAAAGCTGTAACATTACTGTTTTGTTTTAGAAACTTTGCGTTACTACCCATTAGAGCAACTTCCAATTTAAATCGATTGCTTTTATCATTTGGGTCGCAAAACCAATATTCTCCTCTGTTTGAATACAAAAAGGTAACTTCTCTTTTTTCAATATCTGCTTCATCGGCTGATTCTGAAACATGAAAGGTCGCCGAAATAGTCTTGCCAGAAATCAAACTTTTTAATTTAACTTGATTTTGTGGCTTGCGCTGTTGTGTGCGAGCGACATGAGACTCTACCACCTCACACGGCTCGTCACTATGGATTATTATTTTCTTTTCGCGAATTTCATTATACTGAAGTTGAGACATGCGACCATACTAACAGAAACTCTTTCTCAGCACAACTTTTCTCCGGTACGGATTTTTTGAAGCTTAAAAAATCCTGAAGTTCTCAGCTCGTCAGCCTCGAAACCCCTTCGAAAAATTGTGCTTCAACGAGTTTTAAATCATTATTCTTCTTCGGCGAATTTTTTACGAATTTCTTTTAGAATATGGTCAGATATTTTCTTTTCTTCCTTTAAGAATTTACGTGTCGCATCATATCCCACACCCAACTTCACTTTTTCCCTTGCCTCGCCGGAGCTTTTAGCGGAGGCGGGTGTTTTTTCTCCGCTTGGCGTGTAGAAATAAGAGTTTCCGCTTTTTTCTATGATTTTAAATTTCTCTCCGAGAGCCATGAGTTCTCCTTCTTTAGATATTCCTTCGTTATAGATAATATCAAATTCTGTTTGCTTAAACGGCGCGGCAACTTTATTCTTTACTATTTTTACCCTAGTACGGTTCCCAACAACCTCTTCACCCTTTTTTATTTGAGCGATTTTTCGAATGTCCAGTCGTACAGAAGTATAAAATTTGAGCGCTTTCCCCCCTGGAGTAGTCTCGGGATTGCCAAACATTACCCCGATTTGCATGCGGATTTGGTTGATGAAAATTACGACAGTCTTTGACCTGGCGACTATCGCAGTCAATTTACGAAGCGCTTGGCTCATCAGGCGAGCCTGCTTGCCCACGTGGTACGCTCCCATATCACCCTCGATTTCATCCTTTGGAGTTAATGCGGCAACTGAATCAATGACGATTACATCAATCTTTCCGGTGCGGACTAAAGACTCCACAATTTCCAATGCCTGTTCACCATTGTCTGGTTGAGAAATAAGTAAATTGTTTATATTAACCCCAAGTTTCTTAGTATATTCTGGATCCATTGCGTGTTCAGCATCTATATATGCGCAGACTCCGCCGAGCTTCTGCGCTTCTCCCACAATATGGAGAGAGAGGGTAGTCTTGCCGGATGATTCAGGTCCGAATATTTCAATAATTCTACCGCGTGGTATTCCACCCACTCCGAGCGCCATATCTAGTCCGATGGAGCCAGTCGGTATGACGTTGACATTTACCTTTGGAGAATCACCGAATTTCATAATCGACCCCTCTCCGAATTTTGTTTGTATTGATTTCAAAGTATCTTCCAGTACAGCTGTTCCCATAGTTTTTTCCTCCTTCTTGTCTTTCTTCTTTATCATGGTTGTTTTTCGTATATTAATTTATAATTTTTCTCATCGACGTATCCAAAGTTGTCTTTAGCTCCGATGTTTATTATATTATATCCTTCCAAGAGCGCAATTGTTTCGTTAAAAGTTCCTTTTTGATCTATCGAAATTTCTCGTCCATTTAGACTTAATTTTATTGCATTTTTTGCAGTTCCTGTTATCTCTAGGGCGCTATTTGTTACTTTTGCACCATCTGTTATATTTACATCTTTTATTTGAACTCCAAATATTAGGTCGAAAGAACGAAAAAAAGCATACCCCAGGATAAGAAGAAAAAAAACAGAAAAGCCAGCTATTTGCAGTATTTTTTTCGCATGACTGTTCATTGTATTACGTTATCTCCATTTTCGTCATGCATAATTTTCTCCAAGATTTCTCTTGGCTTTGCGCCATCCCCAGGACCGATAACTCCGCGTTCTTCTAATTTATCCATTAATCGCGCGGCCCGCGCGTATCCCAATTTTAATTTTCTTTGCAAATAAGAAGTTGATGCGCG
>ERZ1292632.2787-Hain-H43-01um-R2-2787-length-14110-cov-7_pt2 | contig 12926 bp, 18 predicted proteins | sample MGYA00564407_ERZ1292632 | MGnify/ENA primary metagenome ERZ1292632 (study PRJEB36523, sample SAMEA6512637) | groundwater metagenome | collected 2019-01-08 | study: AquaDiva: Metagenomics assemblies of 32 groundwater samples
CCCCGCTCAATCGCCCGGGCAATATTTTCCTTGGGCATGTTGTATTGCCGGGCCTTTGCCACCATATCGTCAACCCCCTTCCCTTGCCTTGCAGCATGAGTCAATGCCTTACCCAATTTAGTGAAAATTACGCCTCGTTTGGCGTCATTTACTTCCTTCTGCCTATGGATTGTTGCCCATTTACTGTGACCACTCATATTGCCTGTAGACTATTTTACCACTCCCCCATATACTTTCACCGATATGGACAATTCCCTACAGGCCATCGACCTAGCCTTGTCCGGCAATTGGAAAGAGGCTATCAAAATTAATCTCCGAATTTTAGAATCTAATTCCAAAGATACTGAAACTCTCAATCGCTTGGGTCGGGCATATATGGAAACTGGCCAAAAAATTAAAAGCATACAAATCTACCAAAAAGTCTTACGCCTGGATAAATTCAATACTATAGCCGCCAAAAACTTGAACCTCCTCAAAACCTCCCGCGTCAACCGCCAATCCCCGTCTGCTGCAGGCGTTCTGCCACCCTTATTTTTAGAAGAACCCGGAGTTACCAAAACCATTCCGCCCGTCCGTCCCGGCGATCCCAAGATTCTCTCCCGTCTCCACCCCGGTAACCCTGTTGCCGTTTCTGTCCGTCAGCATAATGTCGTTTTTCTCTCTACCAACAGTGAGTATCTGGGCCGTTTTCCGGACGATTTAGCTGCCCGCCTGCGGACCCTTATCAAGGCCGGAAACACCTACCAAGCCTGGGTTCGCTCCGTAGATCCCTTCCGAGTATTTGTCAAAGAAACTTACCGCTCCCCCAAACATGCCCATACCCCCTCCTTCCCTTTAACCGAAAAGCTCACTTACGCGGCCTTTACCCCCCCGGAGCTCATTCACGAAGAAAAGCCCGATGTTTCCGCCACCGAGGAGCAAGAAGACCGTCCCACCCCCGAAGAAAACTTTGAGGGCGGGTCAGAAGAGTCAACTTCCCTTTCCGATCGTTAAAACCACTTCTTTTTCTCCCAAACTCCTATCCTCCACCCATTTACATCCCCACTCCCTAACCAATAAATTCACATTTTTCCGACTTCTGACCTCGCATCTATCGTCCATTATCAATTCTCTATTATCCAACTTCACCACTCTCATTCCACTACTTTCTATTCTACGGGCAGCCCTGGCCGCTGCCCCCACCTCCCCTGTTGCATTCACCACCTCTACCATCCATCCCTGTGCGGTCACTTCCTGGCTGATAAACAATTCCCGACCCTGCGTTTCCCACGTCTGGGTCAATTTCATTACGAGAACCCCATCCACCGCCCGCACCGGTATTACCCAACCCATTTTGACCATGTCTACCTCCCGCCACGTGACGAACCAACTCCCCCACTCCCACCATGATTTAGTCGTTGTGTACATCACCCCCAAATAATCGGCCACCGAATCGGCTGCCCAACTTTCATTTCCGGCTTGGCCGATTTTCCCGACCAGCCACTTTCCCCTCCCCCCCACCGCCTCAATCTCTAAATTATCCGGCAATTTCATCCTAAATCCTTCCCCCGTCACGGGATCAAAGCTTCTTACTTCCACTCCACCCACTACATCAATCACCGTAAACCGACTCTGTCCGTCCCATCTCCCCCCAAATATGGATAACCCCATCGCCAATATTGCAAGTATTTTCATAAACCCTTATTTATAGTAGTATATATGAATATGCCGGACAACCTTACCGCCTATCTTAAAAGCCGCCATATTCCCGAAAACATCAACGTCAAACACCGTTCTGGTTTCAAATTACACGACCGCCTGGCCGTTATTGTCACTGCCGCCGTCGGTTCTATGTATGCCGTGTATTTCTTCATCATCTTTGTCCTCGCCTGGATGTTGTGGCAATCTCTCTCCTCTAAACCTTTCGACCCTTACCCATTTATCTTCATGATCTTCATCAGCAACATTGTTCAACTAATTCTTGTGCCTCTAATTATGGTAGGGCAAAACATTCAAAACCGCCACGCCCAACTGCGAGCCGAAGAAGAATATCAAGCCACCAAATCCATTCACCAAGACATCGAAACCATTCTCACCACTCTTTCCTCCCTCAAAAAATAATCACTGCAGCTTTTCCACGTGTCTTTTGCCCAAATCGGATAAGAATTTTTTGTCCAGTCCGTGAGTGGTAAAAATGTGCGCCAGATACTCCCCTCCCACCGCATGCGGCACTAGCACATAATCCGCCCCGGCCCGATATAACCTTTGGGCATCGGCCCCATCCGCCGCCGTCAATATCAGCGTTGGCCGCTTACTCTTCCCATTTAACTCTCTTACCAGTTGTAAATTATCGAGAACATCCGAAACTGTCGATATTACCAAACTGGCGTTCTTAACTCCTATTTCATCATATATCTCCACGTCTGCCACATCTCCATACACTACGTTGACTTTATCTCGGACCAAGTTTGCAACCACTTCCGGGTTAAAATCCACCACCACCACCTCTCCCAACTTTGTAAGCGCCGGCCGCAACATCTCCCCCATCCGATTGTGTCCAAACAAGACAATATGACCTGCCTTTTTCGCGCCAAACTCCTTAACCGATCCCTTTCTTTCCCAAAACGGCAGCCACCTCCCCAACCTGGCATACATATACTTGGCAGACATCATCATATAGCTTCCGAGTGTCATAGTTACTATCCCCACTACCGCTGTTACCCCCAATATCCGAGCGTCCGTAAGTCCCACCCGCACTGCCGTCGCCACCACAATCAAGGAAAACTCGGAGATTTGCCCCATGGACAACCCGGCTAAAAATGCCGTCCTTTTGGCATACCCCATCGCCCCCAAAATAGTCATCATAATTAACGGATTCCCCACCAAAACGTATGCAGACAGCACTCCTGCCGGCACCAACCAACTGCCTATCTCCCCTATGCTTATTCCCGCGCCCAGTGACACAAAAAACAAGGTCAGAAAAAAATCCCGCAACGGTTTAACCCGAGCCGCCATCTGCAAATGCTGATTTGCGTTAGCCAGCGCCAGTCCTGCCAACAATCCTCCTATTTCCATAGACAACCCCACTGCAGGAGAGGCCACTATTGCCGCCACCCCCAAACACCAGGCTACAGACGATACAAACAACACTTCAGTCGAATCGGACAAAAACTTCACCAATTTAGGCAGCACCACTCCGGACAGCCCAATTGTCACCCCTATCGCCACTAGTCCCTTGACAATCACCGCGGCCACCGGCCGCCAACCAGCCACTTCTTGGGAAAAACCCGCCAAAGCCACCAATATACCAATCGCCACAAAATCCTGCACCAACAATGATCCCACGGCCAGTTTTCCATGCAACGACTGCAACTCCCCCTTCTCCGACAACAATCGGACAACCACGATCGTGCTGCTGAATGTCAGAGCTATTCCCAAATAAACTGCCTCAAAAGATCCAAATCCCAAGCCTCTCGCGAGGGAATATCCAATCACTGAAGTGATTATTATCTGCCCCATTCCTGTCAGAAGCGCCGTCTTGCCCAGTTTTTTCAAATCGTCTAAGGGCAACTCCATTCCCACCAAAAATAACAAAAACGTTACTCCCAGCCGCCCCATCAAATTTATCAGATCTGCTACATCCGGTCTGCCGGCCAGGCCAAAGATCGAAACCAACACTCCCGCCAAGATATAACCCAAAATTACCGGCTGACGCAACGCCCGAGCCGCAAGACCCAAAATAGCCGCCAACCCCAAGATTAATGCCAACTCCCCAAATACCGTCATGACTCTAGTGTACCAAACTCGTCACTACTTGTTCCAACTCACTTGGCAACTCTGATTCAAACTTCACCCTCTCGTCCGTTGCCGGATGCGTAAATTCCAAATATTTAGCGTGCAGGAACAATCTGGGACACCAGGTGAGATCTTCTTTCCAGGTTTTTTTAAATCCGTATATGGGATCAGAGACAATAGGATGGTGCATATACTGTAAATGCACCCGTAGTTGATGAGTTCTCCCAGTATGTGGTTCTAACTCCAACAATGAGTACTGAGCACTGAGTACTGAGTACTGTTTAACCACTTTCCAATGAGTAATAGCCGTTCTGGACAAATCCCCTCCTTTTTCTGTCGTAAACCTATGTCTGTCTTTAGGGTGGCGAATTATTGGCTGGGAAATTACCCCCTCCGGATCCCGAAATCCTCCGTGCACCAAGGCTGTGTATTTTTTAACTGTCTTTCTTTCCAAGAACTGCGATTTAAGCATTTCATACGCATTGAGCGTTTTAGCCAGTACCATAACTCCGCTGGTATCTTTATCTAATCTGTGTACTACTCCCCCTTTTTGTAAAAATTCAGAATCTACTGAGTACTGAGTACTGAGCACTGAGCACTTTTTCGCAAACCATGATTGGATCGTTTCTTCTTTCACCGACTGTGCCTCATTTACCACTACCCCCGCCGGCTTTTCAATCACGAGCATACTTTCATCCTCAAAAATTATCCTCGGCTCACTTCTCACGTTTTTTCTCACACTCCACACATAATGTCGTTTCCGGCATAATCATCAACCTATCGGTATCAATAAACTTCCCGCACCTCTCGCACAACCCGTATTTGCCGATCTTAATCCGCGTCAACGCCTTTCTCACCTGGATAATGCTCCTATCCAGCGATTTTTTAAAGGCCGTTGCTTGCATATGCCCGAACTGCTCTGCCGCATCCGCATCAACAGCCGCATTGTCATTTATCCGACTCTGATCTGTAAACGGATCATTTGCCGTCACCTGTTTCTTTTTTTTCTCCAAATCCGACAACTTCTCCACTAAATGCTTCTTCACAGGTTCGACAATCTTTTTAGGGTAAGTTATTTTCTTCGCCATAAAATCACTGCCGAGACTCCTAGCAGTCCGGCCCAGTATATGCCACTGGCCGGCCAATTTGCAATAACCAACCCCAACCCCATCCACCATCCCAATCCCGCCAGTCCCACCAACCCCAATTTGCCGCTTTTATACCACGACCACCTCCGGTAATACTTAGCTACCAACCATAACCCCACTAGTCCAACGCCCAAAAAAATTCCCAATCTGCCTCCTTTCATCCATTGACCAATTCCCACCGCCGCCGCAAGTCCCATCACCATACTTGCCGCGACTATCACATCTAACCATTCCCAAATATCCCATTTCTTCCGTCTGCACCACGCAACCAAAGTCGCGACAACCGCCACAACTATTCCCCACAGAGACCACCACCTCCAACCCCACGCGGCTGCTAGCATACCTACGCCTGTCACCCCCAATAACATGGTCAAAATCCCCTCTTCTTCATATTCTCCCCGCATTTTGCGCCACACCCAAAAACTAGATACCACAAAGCCCAACACCAAAAATACTCCCCCTACCCAATTCATGCTAAAATCATAACACATGCTCGAATTACCCCACACTTTAGTCGGCGCCGCCATCGCCACCGCTATCCCCAATCCGGCCATCTCTCTTCCCCTGGCCCTGGCCTCCCACTTTATTACTGATTACATCCCCCATTGGAACCCTCACCTTAATACCGAGCTCAAAACTACCGGTAAAATCTCCACCAGGTCTAAAATTATCATTCTCGCCGATTCAGGGGCAGCCCTCATGTTGGGCACCTACATTGCCGCCACCAGCGGCAATTTTGTGATCATTATGCTGGCCTGCTTTCTGGCCGTTCTGCCCGATGTAGCCGAAATTCCTTATTATTTCTTAGGTCTGAAAGTAGGCTGGATCGAAAGATTAATAGCTTGGCAACGGACCCACCAATGGAATGTCAAACCCGTCTGGGGTATTTTTTTTCAACTCTTAGTTATCGCCGCCAGTCTCTACTTCGCCCTCTCCACGTAAGACCCATCCCGCGTATCCACGATTATCTGTTCCCCTTCTTTAATAAACAGCGGCACGCGGACGGTCATCCCGTTATCCAGCTTTGCGCTCTTGTACATATTAGCCGCTGAATTACCTTTGATCCCCGGATCGGTCTCCACCACTTTAAAATCCATTTTGGGAGGCAGTTCAATCCACAGCGGCCGCTCGTCCCACATCAAAATATTTACCAACACCCCTTCTTTTAAATAACCTCCTTGATCCCCCACTATCGCGGCAGGCACCTCAACCTGGTCATATGTTTTGGAATCCATAAAGGCATACTGAGCGGAGTCGAAGTACAAATACTGCATCGGCCTTCTCGTCATATTTATCTCTTCCACTCTTGCCGAGTTAATAAAACTTTTCTCCGTCACTGCTCCGTTCAACAAGTTTTTCATTTTAATCCGGATAGTCGCTGACCCCCGCCCCATCTTGACGTGTTCGTATTTCAAACCAATATACGGATGTCCATCCAACAAAAACGCCGTCCCATTCCTGATATCCTGCACTACCATCATATTTGCCACGAGGCTATTTTACTTTTTCTTGCCTTTCTTGTAAATTGAGCCCCGTGCGTAGGGCGAAATCCTGAAGCGATCACACGGCCAAAGGCCGTGGTACGAGTCGAAGGATCGAGGCCTGGCGACCCGAAATCAACACATCCCATTTCCCGTCAATGTCAAACAACTGGTATTGCTCGTTTGCCTCCTCCCACAGCCGCCGTGCCGTCAGCACAATCACTATCCCCTTGTCTTTGAGGACCCGGGACCATTCGCTCACCATCCGCGGATACAACTCTTTCACCTTTATTGATCTGTCAAAGTTACCCCAGGGCGGATCAGTCACAATTTTGTCTACTGAACTATCTTTTACCCATGCCATGTCAGAAGCGTCAGCCTGCTTAATAACTATACCTTTATCACTCCCAAATCTTTTTTTAAGCTGTTGAACTTTGGTTGTATCTGCATCAGCACACAAGATAGAGTTGTAAGGCGTTAATTTTCTGGCAGCCACAATAATCCGGGTGTTTGGTAATTCTCACTCCCAAGAATCCCCACCCTTCGTCTCTAAACATTGCCGAAATTTCCAAATCAGCGTTTGTCCTATTTACTAGTTCTTTCCGGGATATATACCGCTCGGCCAGCTCCAACTGTTGGCCGGACACGGGGGCGGGCACGTTTCGATCATAAAACATTAACCTGTATGTCATACTTTTACTAGAAACATCAATCAACGTCTTCCAAATACTGTCTCCGTTTTGTCTGCAGAATAGGATTACTTTCCCAACGAACTCTTCAAAAGAATCGCACTTGAACTTCGAAAGCAGAACATAAGAATTGTTAAAATATTTTAACTTGACCACTTCCTTAGGAGAAACCTTTGTCTCATATTCTATTAAACCGTCTAGTGTGGTTATTATCCGCGCCGGCAGATCAGCCGTCACAAATCTACTGACAATATCGCCTCCCCCCGCTAAAAATGAAGAAAAGTAAATCACCCCGCTATTTTAACTCAAAAGCTTCATATTCGACTTCAGCCATGAGATAATTACATGAGTAAACGCCGGGGTGGTGGAATGGTTTACACGTACGACTCAAAATCGTATGGACGCAAGTCCATGAGGGTTCGACTCCCTCTCCCGGCACTCATGAGATGGAGCGCCAACATCGCATACGCAATCGGTCTTATCGCAACAGACGGCAATTTATCACGAGATGGTAGACATATTACCCTAACCTCCACTGATAAATCTCTCCTTCAGACTTTCATTAGATGTCTACAGAAAGACTCTAAGATTACACCCAATCCTAAAGGTGGGTTTCCCAACTCTAAACCAGCGTATAGAACTCAATTTAGTGACTCAAAATTTTATGGAAGTCTTCTTAAAATCGGCCTAACACCAAACAAGTCGCTCACCATAGGACAAATCAACATTGACAACAAATATTTCAAAGACTTTCTTCGAGGCCACCTTGACGGTGATGGAAGTGTTATCTACTACAAAGACAAATATCTTACCCACCTTAACAAAAAATACGTGTATGACAGACTGTTCTTGTATTTCATATCGTCAAGCAAAAAACATTTAATTTGGCTCAGGAAAGAAATCATTAAACTCATCTGTGTCAAAGGTTCCCTAAATATTAAGAGAAGTAAAACAAGAGTTGTTATTCATCCAACTTACGTTCTTAAATTCAGCACCAAAGAAGCAAAAATACTTCTAAATTGGATTTACTACAAACCAGACCTTCCATGCTTACAACGAAAGTACAAAATAGCTAAACCTTTTTTGCTACAACAAAGCTCGTGACGGTTCGAATCCGTCCTTCGGCACCAAAACTAACTGGCCTTCCGCTTTGTATCCACCGAGTAAAACTTCACCCTATCGCCGCGGAAGCGCAGTTTTATAGACCGCAGTGGACCATTCCGATGTTTGGCAATATCCAAGTTCATATTTTCCAAATCTTCTTCATTTTCCCGCCACAAAAACATTACCACGTCCGCGTCCTGCTCAATCGAGCCTGACTCCCGCAAATCAGATAATTGCGGCTTTTTTATACCTCGTGACTCCACTTGTCTGGATAGCTGAGCCATAGCCAAAACAGGAACTTTCAGTTCCCTGGCCAAGTTTTTCAGTCCTTGGGATATTTCAGCTACTTCTTGAACACGGTTGTCATAATTCCGAGACGCCCGAGCCAGCTGAAGATAATCTACCATAATCAACTTTAATCCCTGTTCAGCTTGTAAACGTCTGGCCTTGGTACGCATTTCCAAAATAGACATTGCGGGAGTATCGTCAATATATAACGGCGTTTCGTACAGCTCTCCCATAGCATCAGATAATTTGGTAAATTCATCTTCGTCCAGCCTACCTGTCTTCATTTTCCAAGCATCAATATCGGCTTGGGCTACCAGCAATCGGTCCATGATTTCCTCCTTACTCATTTCAAGAGAAAAGAAACCCACCGGAAGCTTGTATTTATATGCCACATTTTGAGCGATATTGAGAGCAAGTGTCGTTTTTCCTACACTGGTTCGGGCAGCCAAAATCAACAAATTAGAGTCCTGCATCCCGGCCAAAGCATCGTCCAGATCTTTAAACCCCGTCGGCACTCCCCGCAAGCTCCCGGCCGTTTTGTGCAGCTCGTCCAGGCGATCAAACGACTCAGCCAAAATATCTTTCACCGGCACGAACACTTGCTTCAAGTGTTGTTGGGCCAAAGAAAAGACTTTAGATTCCGCCGCATCCAACATCTCCCGCACGTCTGCCCCTTCATCAAACCCCATCTCTGTAATCTTCTGGGCCGCGGCAATCAATTGCCTCTTGGTATACAAGTCTTTCACCGTCCGGGCATAACTTTCCGCATGAGCCGCCGTGGGCACTCTATTTACCAACTCCGCCAAATATTCCGCTCCCCCGATTTCCTTTAAATCTTTTTGTTTCCTCAACCGCTGTATCACTGTCACCACATCTACCGGCTCCCGCTCCTGATATAAATCTATAATTGCCGAAAAAATATCTTGATGTTTGTCTTCATAAAAATGCTCCGGCCGCAAAAACTCCACCACCGCTACCACCGCATCCCGATCCAAAAGCAGCGCCCCCAAAACCGACTTCTCCATCTCCGTAGAATGTGGAGGAACTTTCATTTCCAATCCTTTAGTCGCCATCTAACTCCTTTTTTCCAAAACAATCAGTGTAGTCTCTGTCGGCAATTTATCTTTGGAAACCACATATTTAAGCAAAGTTTGAGCTGTCTTCCCTGTTTCCTTTATATATTCCGCAACTGTCCCCAAGCGATTACTTAACTTCAGTTCGGGGGTTTGAAAATGCATCGGGATAATCACCCATGGATCCAGTTGTTTCACTACCTCCACGGCTGTCTTAGCGTTGATGGTATACACCCCACCCACCGGTATCATTACCACATCAATCGATCCTATTTCTTCCAGCTGCCCCTCTGTCAACATATGTCCCAAGTCCCCCAAATGGCACACCCGCAACCCCTCCATTTCAATCACATACACTGTGTTCGCCCCTCTTTCTACCCCCTCTTTATCATCATGCCAAGTGTGTACCCCGATTATGGACACACCCTTCACCTCATACTCCCCCGGCCCCCTTACTATGAACTCTGGACTCTTAACTAAGTCTACTCGATTATGATCTTCATGATCGTGAGACATGGTAACTATATCTGCTTCCGTGTCCTTAGGAAACTTACCGCATTTTTCATCGTAAGGATCAGTCACCACCGTCGCCGTTTTTCCTTTTATCCTAAAACTTGAATGGCCCAAATAGACAATATCCATGGACCTAACAATACATCAACACGCCTTTCTTGACAACAATCACTTCCTAAGGTATTCTGCGCCTACATGAAGAAGGAAGTAATCTTGGCCATCGCCATCGGTTTTGCGCTGGGACTGGTCATCACTTTCGGCATCTGGACCGCCAACAAAAGTCTGAAAAACCTGCCCCAAGCGGGGATTTCCCCCACTCCTTCACCCACTGCAGTCTCCCCCACTCCCACCCCACCCGAGGCGAACGCCCTGACCATCTCCTCTCCCGATGACGAAGCCCTAATTAATGACAACTCTGTCACTATCTCCGGACAAACCACGGCCAACTCTACTGTCCTGGTTGTCTGGGAACAAGACGAACAAGTCGTTGCCGCCGACACGTCCGGCAACTTTTCGCTCGTTGTTGATCTCGTCGCCGGATATAATGTCATCACCGTTTACGCTTATGACACACCCGGAAATGAATCATCTAAGTCTTTAACCGTTACTTATACGACAGCCAAGATATGAAAAAACTTGTTTTCCTAATCACCCTAATCTTCCTTATCTCCCCAATCTCAACCTTTGCCCAGTCCGCTACCGACTCCGCCGTTCGTCAGGCAGTAAAAGACAAAGTTGAAGCCATCAAAACTTCCGTAGCCAAACGCGCCTTCGTCGGCACTATTTCTGCCAAATCAGACGCCACCATTACCATTACTAATCTCAAAAACCAACCCCGCACTGCCGTAGTCACCGGTAACACCACTATCAAACTCACGGGCGGAAAAGAAGGCACTTTTGCCGATCTTAAGGTCGGTGATTTTGTCATCAGTATGGGCGATGTAGACAGCCAAAACACCCTAACTGCCAAACGCCTGCTGGTTATCACCAAACCAGGGGCAGACAAACGCCAAGCTATCTTTGGCCGCGTCACAGATACCAGCGCTTCCTCTTTAACCATCGAAACCCTCAAAAAAGACACTCTAACCATCAAAACCACCTCCTCTACCACCATTACATCCAAAATCGATGGAAAAGTCACCAAGGCAAAACTATCAGATATCAAAGTTGGAGACCACGTGGTAACAGTAGGTACTCCCGGCACCACTACCACCGCCTTCACCGCCAAAATCATCCACGCCATCCCCTCCTCCAAACCCTAAACCTCCCTCCCCATGTATATTGACAAGTTCCAAACTATAAGTTATCATATACACAATTCGTAAATCCGTTTGTACCCAAGTCACGCCTGGGGAGGAGACAGCCAAATACTGTACAGAGGGCAAACTGTAAAAATCAGCCAGCTGAATTCACCGCAAGGTTGAGCCAGACTAAGAGGTCCTCGATTTAATATCGGGGACAATAAAGGATGGGACCGCGGGAGGTCCTTTTTTAGTACCCCTCGTTCTTTTACTACACATATCGTGTGGTGTCTGAACGAGGGGTATTTTTACTTGGTGGGTGTAGTGCAATGGTCAGCACATCAGCAAAATAAACCAGTTTTACCTAAGTTATTTGTAATATAATGAATATATGACTACTCCTCAAACTCTCAAAGGATTTAGGGATTTTTTGCCTGAAACAATGGCCATCCGTTCGCGTGTCATAAACACTCTTAAATCCGTTTTTGAAAAGTATGGCTTTTCAGAGCTGCAGACTCCAACCCTAGAATACGCCGAAGTCCTGACTGGAAAATACGGATCTGAAGCTGAAAAGCTGATGTATCTTTTTAAAGATCCGGGAGGCCGCGACGTCGGTCTCAAATATGATCTGACTGTCCCCCTGGCTCGAGTTATGGCTCAATATCCCAATTTACCCAAGCCGTTTAAACGCTATCAAATCCAGCCGGTATTTCGGGCCGAAAACACCCAGAAGAGCCGCTACCGCGAGTTTTACCAATGCGACGTAGACACGGTAGGCACTTCGGCTCCCCTCGCTGACGCCGAAATTTTGGCTATTATCTCCGACTCTCTTGTCGCTTTCGGCTTTAAAGAGTTCACAATCCGCGTCAACTCCAGAACCATTCTCTTTAGCATCACCCGCGACCTGAATATATTACAAACAATTGATAAATTAGACAAAAAATCTGTCGACGAAGTGCGAGTAGAACTTTCCCAAAAAGGTTTATCTCTATCCCAAATCTCAGACCTCTTCTCAAAACTAGACTCTGCTAAACCAGATGAAAACTTACAACAAGTTATTAACCTGGCCCAAAAACTGGGAGCCAAAAACGTTCAGTTCGATCCCCGCCTCGTCCGTGGCCTGGACTATTATACCGGAGTTATTTTTGAAACAGTGGTCACCGAACCCAAAATCGGCTCAATTACCGGCGGCGGCCGTTATGACAATCTCATCAAGTCTCTGGGCGGACCGGACCTCCCGGCTGTCGGTACCACTTTAGGTCTCGATCGCATCTGTGATATTATCGAGGAACTTAACCTCTGGCCCAACCTCTCCCCCACTCCCACCCAAATTTTAGTCACCATATTTTCCCCAGACCTAGCTAATAATTCTATAAAATTGAGTACAAAGCTTCGCCAGGCCGGAACGGCCGTTGAGCTCTACCCCGACGACCGAACAAAACTCGAAAAGCAACTTAAGTATGCTTCCCAAAAGGGCATCCCCTACGTCGCCATCATCGGCCCGGAAGAAGCGGCCAACAACGAAGTGAAAGTTAAAAACATGTCCACCGGAGAACAAAAATGTCTGCCCGCGTCAGAGCCTATCTCCTTCTTTTCATAGTATCTGCTATCTGGG
>ERZ1292632.3154-Hain-H43-01um-R2-3154-length-12919-cov-5_pt1 | contig 12919 bp, 19 predicted proteins | sample MGYA00564407_ERZ1292632 | MGnify/ENA primary metagenome ERZ1292632 (study PRJEB36523, sample SAMEA6512637) | groundwater metagenome | collected 2019-01-08 | study: AquaDiva: Metagenomics assemblies of 32 groundwater samples
TGTGTATGCGTGCTTCAACGCCTCGCTGACCGTCAGATAGTCGTTCGTGGCGATGACGTTGACATCAGCCGCCGCGCTATCGGTGGACACCCAGATCAGAGCGACCTCTTGAGCCATCAATGCAACAGTCCCCAGAGAGGGAACATTGATCGTGATATAGCCCGAAGTATCGTCTGAAGTGGCAGTGTACGTGGTATAGGTTTTGAACAACTGAGCCTTGTTCGCCCTGAACGACCCATCTCCGCTAATATCCTGAGCGAAAATGGGAGTCACAAAGAGGATAAGACCCAGAAGAATGACGAGATGTTTCATTTTATTCTCCTTGAGTTTCGATAACAGTACGACTTCCTCGGACACCTCTCGGTCGTCCGGGTGATCTCTTGGGTTCCGGAGTTTCCGCGACTTTCGCCTCGGCCACTATCTCCGGAATCTTCGTAATCTCCCAGACATCCTTGCGTGTTCGCAAAAGTTTGGCCACTGCCTCGTCGTCAGTCCTGATAATCGAATCAACTGACTTGATGGATGGGCCATTCTTCGGGATGCCCTCAAAGGTCATATCCTGGTATCGTGTTTGGAATGTGAACATGAATTATCCTCTTAGTTTAGGCGGACGCGCCCGGATAGAGAACACGGTGAACACCCCGACCTCCGCCAGCGATGGCAAGACCTACCTCGGCAAGGTACTGATCCTTACGAAGATCGGAGCCAACCGTCCCGATGTCTGTCTGGTACTGAAGGTCGCGGCTCACACCGTTACCATTCAGATAGGCATACTTCAGGTAGTTGTCCTGATCTAATCCTACACCCCACGTCGAAAGCGAACCTTCGAAGAGCGGATGCCAGACGAGATCAAGTTCGCCGAACGGAGTAAGAATACGCTTGATGTTCACACCGTATTCGCTTTCCGGAACCGCGGTCTGTTGTTTGACTTTCGAGAATTCGTTGATTGCGAGCAAAAGGTCTGCCCCGGAGTAGAACTTTTTCCTGTTCGTACCCTTTGCAAAGAGATTCTTGCAGAAGGTCTTGAAGAAATAGTCCTCACTGGGAGCGACCGTTCCCACGTACTGATCGCGGTTGGAAATCCCCACCGAAGCACTATCGAGGATACCACCGGAAGTACGGACGTGAGCACCGGCAGTAGTGACCATGTTGCGGACACCCATCCACCAGTTACGTTCGAGTTCGAGTTTGATTTCCTCGGTCGCCTTCACTCTCTGGTTCGTCCAGTCGTTACCGCCATACGTAGCGGTAGACATCATCGTACCGGACATCTGCACAGCCTTTTTATGAATCTGCGTATAGTTATAGGGCTGTGTCACAACCGTCGAGAGAGCGTCAGCCGAGGCACTATTCTCGGCAAACGCAGTAGAAACGACCAGGCAAACGTCTGCGGTAGTCGTTGTGGTGATAGTACCCGAACTGACGAGGATTACCGCAATCGTTCCCGCACTATCGTCCGCGTCAGCAGTAGCACGATAGAGCTGAAGAGTCGCCGTGTTATAGATCAGCGAACCCTTCTTGAGGAACAAGATTGAAGTAGTTCCCACGTCAAAGGTCATCGTAGTCCCGGCGGAACTATATGCCGCGTTAGGACTGAACGAATGACTGACGAGTACGTCTTCCGAGAGCTCGAATTTGGGACTTATTACACCGTACTTCGCGCTCTTGTTCGCCATGAAAAACTGTTGAACAGGAGTCTGATACGGCTTGAAGTTGAATATGGCCTCGTATACGTCTCGCTTGATGTTCGTAGTGAGACCTACGAGGTCGGTGGTTCTTGAGGCTCTAATATTAGCCATGAGTTAGTTTCCTTAATTTACAGGACTGCTAACACACAGCTCCCTTCGCTGAACGCTTACGCGTTCACTGTGGTACAGTAATCCATTTTCCTTTCGATTGGGCGCGGACAGATTTGATGTAGGCTTCATTGTCCTCATCTTCCTCTGTTTCCTGCACCTGCGGTTTATTTTTGCCCTGCTCCGCATTTCTCACGCTTGCCTTGAGTAGAGGAGCAATAGACTTCCTGGCCGCATCCTGCTTTATGGACTCCAACCACTTGTCCTCATGCATGATCTTGTACGCAACCTGATAGGAGTTGTCGGGGTAACGGTCATTGACCGGGCGAATGTTCGTGGAAATCCATGTGGTCATTTCCTTGAACTCGTCTGCGGAGACTTTACCTCCACCCACGAACTCTTTGTATCCACTGCGTTCAATCGAATTAGCGTGCTCTATCGCGGAGGCTTTCGCCATCTCGCTCAGGGATTCTCTTCTTGAATCGGCCTTCGCCTTTTCGTAGAGCAGATTATCCTTCGCCATTTCCCACTGGGGGACATTTTGTCCGTCTAACGGGTCGGGGCGTTTAGAATAGAGATCGCGCAATTCGGCGTCGAAATCCCTTGCTTTAACGGGTGTGAGTAATGCTTGAATGACATCGGGACGTTGCTCGATTTGTGACTTGAGGAACTCTAGTTGGGCTAGCTCGGCGCGTTCTTTCCTGTTGGCCTCACCCTCCGCTTGGTTCCTTGCTTTCCACTTCGAGTCGTTCTCGTAGTCTTTCCGGAGCTGTGCTATTTTTGAAACAGGAATCTGCTCGCCCTCTATGGTGACAAATTCCTCGGGAGCTTTTTCTGGCGTTTCCTCCCCTTCCACCGCAGGAGTTTCCTCAGCCTTTTGAGCCTCGGCGGTCTCCGCTACCTTTTCAACCGGAACCTCGACGTTGCTATCTTTCAAGTCGTCGGGGGCTTCGATGATTTCGTTTGGCATATTCCCTCTTATTTGTTTATTTTGTTTATTCGTAAATGAATGTGACTGTTAAATTATCTACTGCCGTGAAAGTCCCGGTGGCGGCGGCTACTAATTGGCAATACATCTTAGAACTGTTGCTGAAGTGCAGCCCTAAGGTCGTAGGCGGGAAGTTTATTACCTGGTTATCACCAAAGACCTTATTCCCCCCCGTTCCGCCTACGGTGACGAATCCTACAAGTTTCTCTGCGTCAGCATCACTAATGGCAAAGGCCGTGGTGTCGGCAGTTTCAACAAAAGTCGCGTTGAAAAACACCAGATCGTACACCGTCATTGCCTTGGCATCGTCAACGATAACGACCTGCTTGAGTAGTCTCATCGTCGGGAGGGCGAAGGGAAATCCCAAAGCGTCACCTACGGCGTAGGCCGCAGTGGTGAAATAGCCGAATCTTAAAGAGACCGATGCGTGCGTGGAATCTGATGGGTTGCTAATGATGATGGCGGAAGTGGAGATGACCTTATTCACCTTTGTCCCAAATGGAATGTCGTCTCCTACCACCCTCTGTCCTATTGCCACACTGCCAAACGCGGCTGACGAAGTAAGAGTATCTACTCCGATGGTAGCCCCACAAGTCAAAGCCGTGGTGGAGATAGATGGTTTGATTGTAAATGTTGACTGAGCCCACCCCAGTGTCGTAACGAGCAAGAGGGCGGGGATGATAAGAATGATAAGATGTTTCATTTTTTCATCCTTTCGATGAATTGGTTATTCTCCCTGTTTTCCGCCTTGAGCCTTTTTTCGCTCACCGGCACTGATTTTTTCCCTATCGGAATCCCCCTTATCGAGGACTTGGGCAATTTGGACAAGGGTTTTTTCGTCATGGACTGTTTCCTTTAATTTCATGATAGATTTATGTTTCATCACGTCGAAGGCGATCTTCTTATCCTGTTCTTTCGCCACCGGAGCACTGAGTTGTATCCCGAATCTGGCCGCTAACTGGGCCTGCGCTAGAGGGTCATTGGCAAAGAGACCTATATCGCTAAGAGACGCGCTCAAAGAGGGAGGTTTAACAAGTTCTGCCTTCGCCTGTTCTGCCCTTGCCTTTGCCGTCTCCCTTGAGCTTTCTATCATGTCTCTTTTTAAGGAAACGGGAAGGTCAAAAAGTTGAATCAACAGTTCCGCCGGTAAGGTCTCAGCCATTTGAGGTGAAGCCCTCAGAATGTCGGAAAGCTGGAACAAAATGGCCTGATTCTTGGTAGCGGTGTGCCTACTCTTGTCCACTACGGTATCAGCCTGTAAATCTGAGAGAGTATTCCCCGGCACGGTATTGATGGAGAGGTAGCCTACATCTCCCCTCTTCCCGCCTTCGTACCACTGGGGGAATTCTTCGGCGGCCATCGCAGTAGTCTTTTCACCCTCTATCCTGACCTTCTGAGGCCCGGTCATATAATTAGAAATATACCACAGAAGTTTCTGGCCTACCGAGAGTTTGAAGCGGTCGAAGTTATCGAAGACCACAAAGGAAGAAGCACTACCCCGCTCGATTCTCTGACGAACCGCTACTCCGCTCTCACCCGCGGACTCCTTTGCCCCGTGGAGGTTTGCCCCACCGCTTTTCTTCTCTATGTTTCCTATTGCCAAATCCATCGCACTCAAGAGCCGGGGGTCAAAGGACTCCGGTTTGATGTAGTTGAAATTACCCTGAGCATTGGGAACTCTGAAAGCACCACCGGCTTTGTTCCAGCCCGCAATCACGCTATCTGCCGTTTTCTGTGGAACACTCTCATCAATCAACAGAAGCCCCTTTTGAGAAGAGACAATCTGATGGTCGATCATCGACATCATCTTGTTTAAAAACCTCTGGGGGTCTTTATACAAATCCATCATCGCCCAGTAGTACCCATCATCCCAGAACGGGTGATAAGTCTCATAGGGAAAGAACTCTAAATCTGTATCTTCCTCCTTAAAGACGAGATCGGAAGTCAACTCGGTGCATCTGATGAGGGGATAGTCCTTCTGCATCAAAGAAAACATTGAGGGGGGTAGCATCCGTCCGGATTTCTGGGCGATCTGATTGATAAGTTCCGATTCTTTGGCCGCGAACTCCATAAGCGCGCCCTCTGCCTCACGCTTGGAATCGTATGGAGTCTCTAAAATCTCATTCTGATTCTTTGTAATGAAGAACTTGGATCGGTAAACCCTCTCGTAAAACTCTATCAGGGCTACTGCGTCCATTCCACTGTCCGTGATCTCCTTGAAATAGTCGGTGGAGAGGTTAAGATCGTCAAGGGCGTCGGCGGAGAGGCCCATGCGCTCGATCTTCTTCTTGAACTCGGGGTACTTCGCTATCAGGTCTCTCTTCCCATAGAGTCTCGTCCTTGAGACCCACGAACTCTTTTCAATCTCAAAGTCTCTTCGGTTGGTGTCCCAGGTCAACTGCCGCGGCGGGATTCTGAATATCCTGATCTCACCGTCAGGTTTGAACTGAGTAGACCATTCAAATCCTATTGCCCCCATTCTTTCAATGTTCCCGTCCTGGAAAACATCACTCTCGGTGTAAATCCAGTTATTTCTCTTGAGGACGTGATCCTTCACCGCGTTGCCTACTTCTACCCTTACTTCGTCGGAGGCTTCTACCGGCAGGTACACCATGTCCGTTCTAGTGTCTCTCTGATCCCCCATCAGGGTGTTCATCGGGAGGGTAACATAGTCTAAGACATATGGAACGGTTCCCCTTTTCGTGTGCTTCTGCAACTGGGCGTCGCTATACTGCAAGAGTCGGTAGAACCTCTTATTCTCCTCTGCGGCGTCCCAATAATCTCTGAACTCTTTGGTTACCGATGAACGAACCTGGTGTATCCGTTTATATGCGTCAGATTTAGACATTAGACGTAGTTCTCTTCCATTACTCTCGCCTGACTCAAATTGTGCAACCTCGGTACATCGTACTCCCTTGATAACGGTGTCTCTTCCGCTCCGGTGATGGGTTTGAAGAAGAGGGGCATCAGTTTATCGGCCTGGAATGCAATCGCATTGGCAATGACTTCATCGTCGTATTTACGACTCTGGGCGTTTGTAGCTCCCTTTTCGTCCCTGACATAGGTAGAACATTCATACCAGAAATTCTTTGAAGGCTCGATAAAGTTCTCTTCCCTGATATTCTCCAGCAGTTCGTCAATAAGGAGTCTCTTGGTGTCTTTCATGGTCTTCCAGCCGAACTCTTCTTTGCGGTCTTCATGGGGTTTGGATAAAGACCTCGCCCTCAAGAGATTGATACCCGGATAACTCTTTAACGCTCGTATCACTACATTTCCAGATCCACCAGGATTAGACTCTATCAGGAGTCCGCAACCCCAATATTTCCAGGCCTTTAGAAGCTCGTCGGCGAAGAGGTCAGGGTCAAGTCGAGCGTGAAGGCGAGCAACAAACTGACGGTAATCTCTACGTAATATCTTCGCGCAGGAATAATCTCCTCCTCTATTCCCCAATTCGGGTACAATTGCAAGTCCCTCTGCGACATCAGCTCCGAGACAGTAGAGATTCTCAACTTTCTCCGGCCACTGTTCCCAGATTTCCCAGTATCCTTTGGGGTCTTCTCTGAATTTGACATCCTTCACGCCCTCTAAGTAACCAATTTTCAATGGTTTAAGTGCCTCGGAAATCTTCTCCCTTACCCTGATAGCAGGAAAGACGGGTCTACCGGACGTAAGGAAAGCTTCATCAGAGGTGGCGGGGTACTGCTGTCTAAAGGCTTCATCATCTCCTTTATACACCGACCTGATAGTCTCCCTACGCCAGTTCAATTTCTCCAAAGAAATGGATTCTTTGCGTAAAAGTCTCTCTTCAGAGTCTAACTTAACCTCAAAATCGGCCCTCTTCTCCTCGCTATCGAATCTTACCTCGTAATCCTCTATCTCAAACCAGGGGACGAAGACAAACTCCCAAACAGAGTCTTCTTTCGCCATCTGGCAGAAGTCATACCAGTAATCACCCACTCCAGATCCAGTACCTTCCATGAAAATCATGGTGTCGGGGTGATTCGGTACTGTAGGGAACAATCCTTTCACAAGGACGGGTGCGTTCCTCCAATTCTGAATCTCTGATAAATGGAGAGTATGCAGTGTTAAAGAATGACCGGTTGAAAGTTCTTCTGCGGTATCAATTCTGATATGAGAATCGGCCCTTTTACCATTCAAAACATGGCGGAACTTCCACCATTTATCAGTCTCTTTCTTCATCTCCGGCTTCGGCAGGTCATAATTCTCATAGTACCTTGCGCTCATATCCCTCAAATGTCTCGCACTATCAAGATCATGGGCTATGATCATCGACTGGCGCATCGGCCTAAGAACGCTCTCCTTGAAGACCTCCGCCTCAAATTCGGTGGAGCCGCCGAACTGACGAGCTTTTAAAAGTGCCACTCTTACAGGTTTACCCGCTATCTTCTGTCGTTCAATGGCAGAATTGATCTTTTTCTGTCCATTATTGAAGATCAGGGGTATCAGATTGGCGTTTTTATCTACGATCTTGAGCCTTTCCGCGCAAAAGGCTTCTGAGTCGTGCTTGTATCTCCAAAGAGCCACCTCATACATCACCTCTTCGAGCTTCCTCTTCTCCCTCTTTGCGAAAGCCTCCGCCCCGCCAGCGGCCCTTATGGCGTCAAAAAGAGGGTCAGAGTTCCTTTTATGTTCCCAAAGTCTCAAAGATTTTGCCCACACCGGAAGCAATCACTTCTTGAGAAAACGCCCTCAAATCCACACCTCGGACACTCGTAAGCCGCCTCGCTTATACTCGTACTCATAAACCCATCGGAATATATGTGTTTCGCGTATGTCTTCTCCCTGAACCTGGTCAGTAAGTCCTTATGTGAGACCACTCCCCTTCCCGTCGGGGTGAACCTTCTCTCCGCACCCGCCTCATTCGGCCTCATCTCAACAGGTGTATCTGAGGCAATCAGGTAGTTAGCCACGCCTCGCCTCACTTAACGCTATCGCAATGGCCTGCTTTCTGCTCTTGACCTTCTTCCCCTTCTTACTCCCAGAGTGAAGCGTTCCCATCTTGAACTCCTTCATTACCTTGTGTACCTTAGACGGATCCCTTAACTTCATCCGCTTCACGAAAGCCTTGTCCCCACCAGACGAATTCTTCACATTGACATTCCAGCCATTCCACCGCCACCACCTAAGCGACCCGAGGGGAAGAGACTCTTCTTTTTCTTCTTTTTCTTCTTTTTCTTCAAAGGATCAAATAAACTCCCCATTCCGCTTGACATCCTGATTGGTTTTGAAAGCGATTTTGCCCTTATGACAAAAGCCTTGTCCTCACCCATACCACTCATGCCTTTCATAACGTGTCCTTAAATGTGTCCATATTATATAGACTCGAATCAAGAGGGGGTCTACCCGGCGGTAAAACCAACTCCTCACGTGCCTTTCTCAAACTTGATACATCACCGGAGATTGGGTCACTACACCCATGCATACTTACTGCAAATATGAAGAATATTACGCTCAGCACCCCCACCACAAACCCTAACCAGAAATCAGCCGCGTACTTCATCGGGAACCTTTTTCACCTTTTCTGTGTTTCAGTAGTTACTCCGGTATCGAGGTGTGCCCTCTCCCCTCATCTAAAAGCCTTCACCACCCCCACTGAAAGCGACTTCCCCCACGACTTGCAGTAGGTATCACTATCATTACCGCAACCCCTTATCCAACTTAATGGAAATCCTAGATATAGCCTCAGTTAGAGCTTCCCAAGCGTCAATCATCTCGGACGGGTCTTGGTATCTAGCCGCTCCACAATCGTAGAGATGTTGAGTTAGGATGTGTGCTGTTTCGTGAGCTATCACATCCTCTAATTCCCCCATCCCACTCTTCTTCCATCGCTCAATCAGGGCCGGAAACACCCTTAGTTGGCAGGTTAAATACCGCCGGTTTACATCAATATCCGCAAGAGTATGATTGTTCCCGCTCGACTTATCATCCTTCATATACAGGATGTCGGCGTGGTAATGACTTATTCCCATATTCCAAGCGTGCCTACGGAATGAATCAACTACCGCCTTCTTGAACTTGACCGGGACTTTCCCCATAACCCTCCCTACGGGTGACTACTGCGTGTGCTTACTTTAATTCCACCCCCGCCACTGGAACGTGACTCCCGACCTCGGACTACGCCCCCGGCTCAATTCTGGTCCAGGCCTAAGCAATCCCTTTTCATACTCATGTAGACCCAGACCCAGACCCAGACCCAGACCCAGACCCAGACTTAGACTGATCGTCCGTCTGCGTTGATCCTGTGCCTGTTATGCCCATGTTCGGGGCCTTGAGCCCGCCATCAGCATCATCTATCTGTATGGAGGCCTTGCCTGTTAAGTCTATACCCCGTAACGTACTAGCCGCTACCTCGCCTATGTTGATAGTCACGGGCCCTATCATACGCCCACTCATGGCCTGACGGTCATAGGTCTCAGGACGGTGTGACTTAAGTAGGAATATAGCGGGGACGAAGTTTTTTTCATTATGGGTAGCCTGATTCATCAGATTTCCCTCGGCCCCATCTATCCACGAGTCTAGTATCTCATCATACCTGGACTTAAACTCAGGGTCATTCAACCACTCATTATAGACTAGTTTCCGCGATATACCTATTATCTTAGCAGACTTATAGACGTTCCAACACTTGCTCATCTCCTCTAGGAATAGGAGTTTAGCCGAATTAGCTTGTATTTCGTCTGGGTGAGTGGCAGAGGGATTGTCTAGCATCTGGTTATAACTTAAACGACATATCTATCTAACAAAGTTTTCGTGTTTTTAGTTCCCGGTACTCGTTCTATTGTCAAGTGTTTTGGTGATTATTTTCTGACTAGTTTTAAAATATACTTGGAGACGTTATGGTATATAGGGTTACGGGAGTCCTGAATTTGACTTTGAATTGTCACTATTCTATATTTACCTATTCACTAAATGAAAGAGTAGGACAAATGACACACGTACAACAGCTCGACCTTCTTTTACAAAAGTTGCATATCCCGATGTATAGGGCTTGCATCCGTGAGGGAGCAACAGAGAAGGCGGAAGAGGTTCGTAGACACGTCCTAAAGATTTATGGTATCGACTTACGCTTTGTTGTTGGTATCCCGTCCGCCATTCTCTCCTAATTCCTTCACTTTACCTATTCACTAAACGAGAGGAGAATTACAATGCCGCACGTCGTAACGAAAACCGCCTTCACCCTTGACGAGCTTTCAGTTGAGGCTCGCGAGAGAGCAATCAATAAACACATTCAATTTCTCATTGAGGTCGGATCGAGAGTCCGTGAAAGAGGCCGAACGCTTGCAAACGCCGTGGTTCATCGGTGAAATCTTCTGGGGAAAGTCCTCCGCACAGATCGTGGACGACATTAAAATCAATAAATACGACTTCGACGAGCGCGGCGAAATCATCTAAATTCTCCTCGTTTCGCCGTCTCTAGGCCAGCCTAAAAACTGGCCTTTTTTTATGCCCTCAATTAAGGGGCTGATCTACGTATCTCGTTGTAAAGTAGACTACTTGTGTGCCTGGGGGTATCTTGGCAAGGCCGATGGACTCGATGAATAGCCTTAAATCCCTGTTTTCGGTGGCGAGTCTATCCATTTCCCTTCTGTGTTTGATAGGATGAAGAAGAGAACCGAGCCTATATCGAATCGTGGGGCTATTTTCAGCCAATGCACACCCTCATTACAGAAAACAAGGTAAGTAGCTTGCCGGCGGGCTTATGTCGGCTCGTTGGAGGCCTCGCCCGGATGGACGTCGCTTATGCATAAGGTCAGAACATCCTCCGACAACCGGCTAAAAGGGTTAGGCCCGGAGGCAGGACCATATCTGGCCCTTGCGCGAGCCTCGGGTACAATATAATCAATATTGATAATAAAGTCAAGTCCCTGTTTATCATAGACATGAGTATGTGATGACAATCACACTAAAAACGTGATCCATGTACGATTTCTCTTGACATTGGGGAAATTGGGCATTATATTGCACCTGTCAATTTGATTCACTAAATAACTATTCATTCATCCCTTAATAGGTGGAACTAATGAAACGCACCGCGAAATACTGGGAACTGCTCGGACGGCTTGATAGGGTCACGCCGGAGAACTACGAAGAGCGTCAAACCTTCATGGCCGTTTATATGCAAATTCGACGGCTTGCAATGCGGCATCATCGCCTTGCTGAAATGGACTGCAACGGTGAGGGATATATCCGGGGCCAGTTCTACCGCTGTGATGGCTCAACCCCCGGGGCATACGTTTCTGAGGATGTCACCATTTTCACAGCTGAATCCGACAAAATCGAGACCAAGATAACGAAACTTGCCCAGTCTATCGGGCTTAGTGTTGATTATCAGGGAGACCCTCGTGGTTATACTGTCAATCTCAAGCGTGGAAATCAGACTGTTGGCCTCTACTTCTAACCCCCGCTCCACTCCCCGCTGTTACCCTTCCGCCCGGTCTAACCCACCGGGCTTTTTTATGCCTAAATTGATTCTATAAGGCTTGCCGGAGGGGTTCGAACCGCTCTCTTGAAGGCCTTCCCCCGGAGGATTGTCTTAGAACCGGCTCCATCGTATCCCCCTGCGGCTTCCGGCGAATGGTTTGGGGCCGTTGCCTCGGTATTGTCATACGTCTGGACGGCCCCCCTAGAGTGGCGGGAACAGGACTTGAACCTGCAACCTCAAGATTATGAGCCTTGCGAGCTACCTATTGCTCCACCCCGCTACTACAATATAATCAATATTGATAATAAAGTCAAGTCCCCGTTTATCTTAGACTTAGGCGCGTGACGACAATCACACTAAAAACGTGATCCATGTACGATTTCTCTTGACATTGATTTCCGTGGGGAGTATCTTACACCATAGTTAATACATATCACTAACCAAATGGGGTATTAAATGATCCTGCACAAGAAATCCATTGTAAAGAGTGAAGACGGAGTTCGCTCTTTTGGCGATCTTCGTTTCCGTGTTGTGCGGTATATCGTTGAGTATGTTGGCGAGGATAAAGAGATATACCGCAAGTCGTTTGAGAGCAAGGGGAAAGTCGTTATCCCGAACAGCGGAACACACGAAGAACTCAACACACTCAAGATTCAATACTAATCAATCACTTAATATCAGAGGTGGACGATGGGGAAAATGAATAGTGATCAGGAAAAACGATACTTAGAATGGTGGACGGGCGACCCGTCTATAGTGACAGTATCGAAGCTTATCCTCGATATCATTGACTTGAGAAAACCGGACGGTGACTGGGACGCTGGTTATGATGAGGGATTTAAGCAGGGCAGAATCAGTGTTCTTTCTCGTTCGTTGAATCCAACCCCGGAGATGGCCATTGAGATCGAACAGCTCAAGAAAAAGATCAAGGAGCTGGCCAATACCATCTTTGCATTAAATATCGGATTCTCACCAGACGTCGACCGGCTCAAGGCGGAGAACGCGGAGATGCTGGGGGTATTGAGGGATATAACCTACCTTGCGGAGCGGTACGGAGTCAACGAACGTTACGGCAAGATTATACTCGAAGCCCGCGCCGTCCTCACCAAGTACACCAAGGTGGGAATATGAAAACGATTCTGCGATTTTTCGTCTGGTTGTTTCAATATTTTTTCTCTCACAAGGCGGAAGATATTGAACCCATCATCATTGCCGATCCCCTCACGCCGCCGTCAATTCCATCCCCTGAACCCCATGCGGCAAGTAAAACGTTTCATCCCTCACGTCGGGCCGTTTTGAGGGGCGGATCGTTCTATTCTACTAAACGTAGAAGGGGTGTGTTATGAATACCTTTGAATCGGTCTGCAAGAAACAGGTCAACCGCTCGATCTACTGTTGCTGGTTCGCGGTAGCCTTCCGGGTTGATAACGGAGTATTGTTCACCCGTGAGTTTGAAGATATATTCATTCACCTAAACTAAGGAGGGGAAATGACATTCAAAGAGTTACAAGACAAAATCGGCTCACAGATTGAATCTGATTGGGTAAAACATTCGAACGGTGGCGGGTGGGTGCATGTTGAGGCTTCTGTTGCCCCATCTGCTCACATACACCCAAATGCTATCGTGTGGGGTAACGGGGCGAGGGTCGGTAACGATGCGACGGTCGGTAACGATGCGACGGTCGGTGACAG
>ERZ1292632.3157-Hain-H43-01um-R2-3157-length-12912-cov-3_pt1 | contig 12912 bp, 15 predicted proteins | sample MGYA00564407_ERZ1292632 | MGnify/ENA primary metagenome ERZ1292632 (study PRJEB36523, sample SAMEA6512637) | groundwater metagenome | collected 2019-01-08 | study: AquaDiva: Metagenomics assemblies of 32 groundwater samples
GTTCCGGCGAGCGCCGAAAAACACGTTAATTCTATATTACATGACTAAGTGGAAATGTCAATTATTTTGTTGCGCGAGGACCAGCCGGAGATAATTTTAACTCTAGAGGAGGCGATTTTAAAATAAACAGCCAAAGCGTTTCTGATTGCCTCGTTTGCTTTGCCTTTTTCCGGAGGCTCTTTGACAGAAACAAGAAACTCAGTTTCGCTGAGTTTTTGCACTTCCTCTTTTTTAGAATTGGGTCTTGCCTTTACAAAAATGCGCATATTTAAATTAGCGAGGCAGTAAATTTTCAGCTTCCCCCGCAGGCAAAATCGCATGGTTTCGCCCGCAGGCGAAAATTTTGCCAAGGACAGAGCGAGTCCCGCGCTGACGGGACGAACGTGAAGCAGAAAATTTACTGCCGAGCTAAATTGTAATCTGCTCGCCTTTTCCAATTAGCGCCACTTCCCTGCCCTGGACTAAAATTGCCTGCTCATCTGTTAAAATTTTAAGCTTTTTTCTTTTTCTTTTGCTCTTAATTTTTTGTGTTATCAACTCGGCGTGTTCCGGCTGATAGTGTACAAAAATATCGAAAGGCACAAGATTTAAACCTTTTAAGTTTTTTAAACCAACCATATTTTCATCTCCATACCATCCGGCTGTTTGTATAGTTTTGCCCGCCACAATGCTTCCGGCAGACGCGCCAATATATACTTTTCCGTCTTTTAATAATTTTTTTATTATTCTTTCAAAGCGGCACGCTCGCATTGCTTTCAATAAATAAAAAGTATTTCCGCCTTCAACAAAAATAATGTCTTTTAATTTTAATAATTCCATAACTTCTGATTCTTTTTTTCCTTCAATATCAACTTCTTCTAAATTAAAACCCATTTCATCTTGCATAATGCTCCAATCTCTTTTTAAATAATCAACACTTGCCTCGGGTTTTGAAGCAGTTGAAATAAACGCAACTGTTATGTCATAAGCCGGTTTCTGCAATAACTTTACTATTTCATCTTTCATCTGCATTCCGTTTGAAGTCAAAAGCAAGGTTTTTGCCTGATTATGTTTTATAAATTCTTTTATCCCTCCGGCAATGTAATAAATCAGCGCCAAAAATATTAATATAGCGCCAATTGCTCCCGCTCCGGCTATGCCAAAAGGCGTGAGAAAAAACTGCAAAACCGATGTTTTAAAAAATGTTATTTTGAGCCACGGCAGCTGCCAATAAATGTTTAGCAGAGACTTTGCATCATAAGTTTCTGTTTTCCCAACTGCCAAAACATATTTTCCTTTATTATCTGCTGAATAAACTTCAATTTTATATTTTAGCGTAGCGATATATTTTCCGGTACCAAGCTGTTTTTCAAACTCAGGCCCTTTTAGATAATAATCTCTGCCAAATTCTTCGTAAAATTCTTTCCATTCAAAAGTATCGCCGTTTAACTCAGCTATTTGCTGTTCTTTGCCCTCATTTAATGAAAAAACTTTTGCAGAATATCTGCCTTCTCTGTTGCTGGCTTCCGGAACCAAAAGATTTATATATAAATCAAAACTTTTATCAGAACTGATAAAATAATTTCTGGGTTTGCCGTTCAATTCATCATAAAAGGCCTGAGAAATTTGCGGATTTACTATCTCTACATCGCCTTTTTGGTAATAAATAATTCTCGGCTGGTGAGCTGATGCGACAAAAGAAAATCCGGAAAAAAGAATAAAAAACAACCAAAAATACTTTGCTCTCATATATTTTCAGCATGGCGAGGTCGGACCTCTCCATTTTGAATATGTATTTAAAAATTATTGATGTCCGACCTCTGTTTCTTCTTGTGGCTGCAATCGCAAAGGTATGGCCGGCACCGGCAGCTGTCAAGTCCTTATGACTAGTCAAGATACCTTGCTTTGGCGGCATTATGCTGCTCTAATGTTTCGCTAAAGATTGTTTTGCCGTCTGACAAATAATACCAATAATTTGTGGCTTTTGGATAAATGGCGGCTGTTATTGAATCAATGCCCGGGCTTGAAATGGGGCCTTTGGGCAAACCATTATATTTATAAGTGTTATACGGCGAATCAATTTTTGTATCTTTAATTGCCACCGAAGGATCGCTTTTATTTGTAATATAATTTATTGTCGCATCTAACTGCAAAGGCATGCCGACAGCCATCCTTTTCCACAAAATTCCTGAAACAATTTTTTTATCATTTATGTCTCTTACTTCTTTTTCAATCATTGAAGCCATTGTCACTACATCGAAAATCGATTTTTTCTGATTTTTAATTTCAGTCCGCAAATCCGGCGTTAATTTTTTATCAAAATTCGCCAGCATGGCGTTTAATATGTCTTCGCAGGTTTCTCCTTTAGCGACTTCATAGGTGTCTGGAAAAAGATAGCCTTCCAAACCAAGATTTTGAGGCTTGTCTTTTAGAAAATCAAATTCGCCGGAATAATCCTTTTTCAAAAGCGCCGAAAAATAATCCTGTTTGCAGATTCCTTTTGACTCTGCATATTTGGCAATGTCTTTTTCATCCCAGCCTTCCAAAATTAACAATTTATCTCTTAATACATCTCCCCGCGCCATTTTTTTGGCAATCTGGTAAATAGACATCTTGGAAGACAATTTATATTCGCCCGCTTGCAGCGCTGAATGCTGTAAAGACGCCACAACGTAAAATTTAAAAAAAAAGCTGCTTTTAATTATTCCTAATTTCTGCAAATCTTTTGCGATTTCATCGTCTCCCCAACCCTTTTGGACAGTATAAATAATTGTCTCATGAGAATCTGGATTTGCTGGTATATAAACTTCAAAAATAATAAAAAATAATATCAGCAATAAAAAAATGCCGATTAACAAAGTGATCTTTTTTAAAAATTTTGGAGAAATTTTAGAAAAATCTTTGTTTATTAACTGGTCAAACCAGCGGAACAAAGATAAATCCCGGATATTTTTTTTCCTGAAACTCATTTTTATTTTTTTTAAAAAATAGCCAAATAGAATCTTTTATCGGGCAAACTAATCTTCCTCCAATTTTTAACTGGTCTTTTAGTTCCTCTGATATACCCGACCGACTCGATGCTGATACTAATATTTTATCATATGGCGAGCATTTTTTAAACCCCTTTGAGCCATCGGCGCAAATAAATTCAACAACTCCTTTTTCTATAAAGCCGTATTTTTCTACATTTTTTCTGCCAAATGCTACGAGTTCTGGAATAATTTCAATCGCAATAACTTTCCCGTTTGAATTTCGGTCATTTGAATTTGGAATTTGTTTGGAAATTGGAAATTGGGATTTGGAAATTCCCTTTTGGCTCACACAGTGAGCCAAAAGGGCTGCTGTCCAGCCAGATCCTGCGCCCACATCTAATATTTTGTCTCCGGGAGCTGGCTGCAATAACTCCAACATAAAAGCAACCGTCAGCGGTTGCGAAATTGTTTGGTCAAAACCAATCGGCAAAGCTTCGTTTAGCTCTGATAAATTTTTCATATCCTCAGGAAGAAAATCTTCTCTTTTTATTTTTCTAAAAGTGTCTATTATATTTTTTGTTTTTAGCCACCCGTTTTCAATTAAATTATCAACTAAATTCATAGAAGCTTTCCCTGTCTCAATTTTTTAGAAATAATTGCCGCTTTTTCTTGGCCTTGCTTTGTAAGAATAAAATAAGTTTTCGGGTCCCCAACTATTAGTTTTTCGTTTCTCAAAGCTCTTAACGGCCTGTCTAATTTTCTGGAATCCGGCCAAACCGGATATCTGGCAAATTTCAAAGTATCGGGAAACAAAGTAAAACATTCCTTAACCAAACGCTCAAAACTGCACTGCTCTGCGTTCTGAACAACTGAATGTATGCAAAACAGAATCAAATCATTTACCGAAAAATTTAAGCTTTTACTGTTTTTGCTCTGCATAGATAAAACTTTTTTGTTTTCAAATAAACAATTTTATAAAAATTTCTCATTTTCTTCGTTTCAGCATTATCGTAATTAAATAATAACACTTGAGCGACAGCCAGCAACTCAAATCCTAAAGATTTTTTATCTAATGCTCTTTTCTTATAATCAATAAATTTCCATTCCTGATCAAAATCAAAATTTTTCATATCTTACTTTGTTATGACTAAAATTTTTGAAATTGTTGTATAGGTTTTTTTCTTAAAACTAAAAATAATCTCGTCTTTGGTTGAAACCGAACTTTTATCAAAGAATTTATCAATTTCCTCAAACACAAAATTAAAATCTCTCTTTAGTTTCCAACTTTCCTCTAAATTATTTTTACTGGCTAAAACTACAAAAAATCTGTTATCGGAGCCAAATCGTTGTGGTCCCTGTTTTTCGTATAGCCAAATAATTAAACCCTTTGGATTTTTCAAAACTTCTTCAAGAACAAAACCCTTTGGAAGATATGTAATTTTTAAATCAAACGGTTGATTGTCAAAAAAAATATCTACTCCAAAATTATTTTTTAATGTGGGAATTACGTTTGGATGCTGACTTATATGGTCTTCTATCAAAACGGTTGTCCAGTGGTTATACCAAGTGGCGACAACATAATGAGTAATATCATCGTGCAATTTACTTTTCACTCCGTTTATTAATTCTTCATACCTTACAAAACGGCGAACATATTCGGTTTGAATTTTTTGGTCCAATTGTCCTTGAACAACGCTCCATCTAAAATCTTTTACTTTTATCAACTCTTTTTCTAAATCATTATCTGAAATTAATAATTGTCTTTTCTTTATTTGATTTTTATATTTATTTTTTATAAATTGATTAATCTTATTTTGTGGTACATCTATCATGTTTTTAATAAGATTTGCGCATGTCCCTTTTGGACTCAATCCTAAAATATCGGCCAGTTCTTTCAGGTCGCCTAATTTGATTCCTTCTAATTTTAAATTTGCTAATTCTTTTTTTGAAACTAACATATTAATTTTTTTGAAATAATAATATATATTCGTGCTTAAAAATATAAAAACCTCCGACTAAAGCCCTATATCGCCATAAGTGTTCCTGATTTCTTTTTGCCCTATTATTTATCATATTTTTTACCAAAATACTTTTTAATATCAAGCCGTCTCTATTCAGAGCTTCCTGCATTATATTAAATCCCAATGGCACCCACTCAGAATTAGTATATTTATCGCCAATAACAATCGCCAAATAATGTTTTTTTTCAAGCAAGTCTAAAAAATTAGAAACCGAATCGCCAAAAAGTTTAGAAAATTCCTGAACTGATTTTGCATTGCTTAAATCATCTGGTCTATCGCTAAATTTGATAATATCATGGTAGGGCGGATGCATTATTATAAATTGGATATCTTTTCTGTTATGACTATTTAAAACATCTATCACTGTTTTTTTTATTTTTTCTTTTGTACTATCACCAACAATAATATCAGTAAAAACTTTCTCATTAAGAAAATTATGACCAGCGATAATTTCTTTTGCTTCTTTTGCAACGTTTGGCAATAATTCAATTCCTATACCGTTTCTACCCAATCTTCTACATTCAATCAAGGTTGTGCCACTACCCAAAAAACCGTCCAAAACAACGTCTCCTTTTTTAGTAAATCTTCTCATTAACTGATTTGGAATTTGAGGAATAAAATTTCCGTGATAACTTCCGTTATGCGCGCCCGATTTGTCCCTTTCCCCAATCATCCATAAGCTATCAGTTAAAATATCCTCATAATCTTTCCAATTTTTTAAATTTAAGTCGTTTATTTTAGACATTTTGATTTTTGATTTATTTTTTTGTTTTAGCAGGGGCGCAAGGATTTGAACCTTGATCAGCGGTTTTGGAGACCGCAATTCTGCCATTGAACTACACCCCCATTTTGTATAAATATACCATAGAAAACATATTTTTTCAACCCAGATGCAAAACAAAACTCAGGCAAAAACCCGAGTTTTATGTGTCGCACAATAAAAAACCTTATTTAGTTAAACTGTTCTGCTCTTTTGTTTGCAATTTTATTAATACTTCTTGATAAGTTTTTTCATCAAATTTTATGATTTTCTGGGAAATCGCAGGTTTTTCTTTTTCAGCTAAAAATACGTATTTGTAAAACACGAGCCCTCCTAAAATTAAATCAATAAAAATAAAAAATAAAATAACCCAAAAAGCGCGCGATCCTAAAATCCACAAGATTTTTTTGGTCCCATTCGCGCATTTAAATAATATTTTTGACGCGTTAAATGCAATTTTCATTTTTTTGTAAAAGCTTTTATGGTGAATATGGCATTAACTTTTCTTTGAGAATAGTCCTTGGAAATATCTTTATTTTCCGATTTGACGCCCGCAGGGGCGGAATTAGCCGCAGGGTCATTTTGAATTGTTAAATTTTCAATTTTAATCAAATACTGACCGGTTTCTACTTTTTTTAAAAAACTGACCATTGCCGGAAAAATTCCTTTTGCAGAGAGCTGAAAAATAATAAAATTTTGGCTGTTCTCAATATAGGAAGGCTGCAAAGAAATTTGCGAAGTAATTTGGCTTTCAGACGAGGTGTCTTCTAAAAATTTAATAAAGCCCACGGGATTGACCGGATCAACAAATAATTGGTCTATTTTTTTTAGATTTGGCTTATAGGCATCATAATTTTTTTTGAAATTTTCCACCTCGATTATTTGGGCGTTCAAACTGGCTATATTATTTTTTGTTGAAATTAAATCTTCGGAATTTTTTTCTATTCCGTAAAACAGCAGCCATGCGCACAATATAATCAAAAACAGGGATGCTGATGCAAAAATTGATGATATTATATAAATTTTATTTTTGCTCTTCATCTTTATAAATTTCAAAGCTTAAGGAAAAATTGACATTTTTCGGATTTATCCAGCTTTCAGGCGAAAAATAAGGATTTTTTATTTTTTTATCATCCTCAATATTTTTTTTGAATAAAATCAAATCATCTCTGGTGGAGCTTGCGCCCGATACGTTTACTTTGATTTTTCTGTTTTGGCCTCTGTTTAGAGAAAAATTTGTTAAGCGCAAACCTTTGGGGTTCGGAATATCGGATATATCCTTTAAAACTTGGTTAAAATATATTTCTTCTTTATAAAAAGAACTGATCTGGTCTAAAATTTTGTTATATTTCTGGATGATATTGTTATAATTCTCTAAATCAGTGATTTGGTTTTCTTGCTGGATTTGTTTTAAGATATTTTTTTGGTAATCGGTTTCTGCTAAAATATAAAATTTTATTGATAACAAAACCAAGGTTAAACAGGCCAGAAAAACCAGGGCTATAATTCCCAGAATAACAGCCAGCTTTCTTTTCTTTTCCAAAAATAATTTTTGTTTTTCTTCCGGCGGTAAAAGATTTATCATGGTTTTTCCGAATAATTATTTATTTGGCGCGAGGCCAGTCCTATGGCAGTTGTAAAAGATATCATATTTTTATTTGCGATAATTTTTGGTTTTTTGGACAAAAGATTTATTAAAGGATCGCCAAGCTCCACCGGGACCTCTAATTTTTCAGACATAAAATCGGCCAGGCCCTTCAATTCCGCCCCTTCTCCAAAAAGCAGAATTTTTTCTATTTTTCCGTCGGGAAGAAGGTACTCGTAAGAAGAGTGGTCGCGATAAAAATTGATGTACTTTTTAATCTGCCCAGTTAAATCTTCTAAAATTGGGCTTATAATTTGCGCCACTTTTTCCGCTTTTTCATTGGTTTTTTCTTTAGAAAGCCCGCACTCTATTTTTAGTTTTTCGGCTTCATTAAAATCTATTTTCAAATATTCTGATATGGCTTTAGTCAATAACCGAGATGAAATTGGAATAGAGTAAGTAAAACGTACGGATTGGCCGGAAAAAACAATAAAATCAGTGTTGTTTTCTCCGAAATTAATCATAATTAATGGCGGAGAATTGGTTGCTTTTTTAACTAAAGCGCGGGCTGCAGCCTCTGACTCCACTTCAAAAATTATGGGGATAAGGCCCGCCTTTTTAAAACAAGATACATAGGAATCTACTATTTTTTGGGGAAGGGCGACTATTAGCACCTCAAGGTGGTTAAAATAATCTTTAATTGGAGAAATAACTTGAAAATCCAGATAAACTTCGCTGATTGGCAATGGAATATAATTTTCCGCTTCAAGGGGCAAAGCCATCTTTAATTCTTCTCCGTTCATTTTCGGCATTTGAATAACTTGCAGAAAAGACTTTTCTTCCGGCAAAGAAGCAACGACATATTTTGTATTTAATTTTTTCCCCTTAACTGCGCTTAAAGCGGTTTTTATAATTTTTACCAAGGCCGCTTCATCTTTTATCGCTCCGTTCTCTATTATGCCTGGCTCAATTTTTGCCTCATTAAAAGAAGTTAAAATAAAACCTTTGCGCTTTTTTTTAAGCTTTACAATTTTTAAAGACAAATCATTTATATCCAAGCCAAACGTTTCCTCTTTTAATGAAAAAAAATTAAACATTATTATTTTATTATAGCATTTTAACGTTTAAATTAAAAAATTGCTGCAATTGCATGCGACTTCTATTTTCTCTCAAAACTCTTTTTCTTTTTTGCCGCGTATGAAAACACAATTATAACCAAAGCTGCAATTGCCAGAAAAACAATTAGCCAAAGCAAAACTGGCCAAAAAGAAAAGGGAGCGGGTTTTTTTTGCGGAACTCCTGCGCTGCTTTTGGGCTTTTCTTTCATGCGGGCGATAATTGGCGGGCTCATCATCATTGCTGAATTTTCGTTCGGAAGAATAACATCAACGGCATCCTCTCCGTTGCTGATTGAAATGGCGCTAAAAACCATTACCCGGTTATTATTCGTGTCTGCCACAAAAAGATTGCCGTTTTTGGAGTCATAAGCTAACCCGGCAGGAGCATCAAGCTTTGACTGGGTTTTTCCGGGCTCAGAAGCAGTAAAATTCGGCTGACCTAAAACATTAACCGCGTTTTCTCCGTTGGCAGTTGAATCCATATTAAAAGTCACCACGCGGTTATTATTAACATCTGTTACAAAAAGAATATGATTTACGGAGTCATAATCAAGGCTAAAAGGGCTGTCAAGCCCTGACTGGGTCGTCCCCGGGTCAGAGGCGGTGAAATTCGGCTGACCTAAAACATTAACCGCGTTTTCTCCGTTGCTGATTGAAAAAACATCAAATATCATTATACGATTGTTGTTCGTATCTGCCACAAAGAGCTTTTCGTTTTCTAAATCATAGGCAATCCCAGTCGGGCCGTAGAGATTTGACTGTGTCGTCCCCGGGTCAGAGGCGGTGAAATTCGGCTGGCCTAAGACATTATCTGGAATATTATCAATTAAAACATTGTCGGCATTTAAGTTAAAAACAAAAACGCGGTTGTTGGCAGTATCTGCCACAAAAAGGCGATGGTTTATTGTATCAATATAGCTTGTATTTGCGTCTAATCGGCTTAAATCAAATTCATACTGGCTTATTTGCTGGAGTATTAAAATATTGTTCCTAAAGTTTTGTTCGTTTTTATTGATATTGCCCGGGGTATTTGGATATATGTCAGGAGGCATTGGTTGAAGCCGCAGGGGGTCGGGAAACTGGTCTTGGTTTTGGGCAAGAACATTAAAAGCGCAAAAATAAACAATAACTGCCAAGCTCAAAATACAAGTTTTAAAAAATTTCATGGCTGTTTTTAGCGTAGCGATATTTTAATTGCTTGTCCATTTTAATAATTGATATTCAGAACCAGATAACGGAAAACTTGGCGGAGGGGCATATAGAAGATTGCTGTCATAATTAAAGTAAGTATTTTTATAACCGGAAACAGCGGTGCCCGAGCCGTTAACCCACGTCCATGTCCATTGGCCGAATGTCATAACGGCGCCAAAAATAGTAATGTTATTTTTAAGGTTGCCGGGATAGTAGATAAATTGCGCTGCGCCATTTTGAGAAATTATCGCGGCATCAATCTCTACATCGTCTGGAGCATGAAAAGTAACAACAACGTCTTTTTGAGCAATCAGCCCCAAAACATCCGAACCGTCTTTGTTGCTGTAAATAATGCTGTTTGGAATATAAATTGTCGGAGCTGTCGAAGGATTATACGGCAATTGAGCCGCGGCTACCGTTACTCTGCCGTTGACCGTGCCTTCTATCCATACTTTGTCTTCCGCATATATTATGCCGTTATCCGGCAGAGAATCTGTAAATTGCAAGACCCTGTTATTGTAATCAACATATTCATTATGCGGGTTGCCCCTTGTATCCCAGCCATTAGGATTATGCCGAAGACTGGTCACCTTATAAACGTTTACTGTGCCGTCGCTATTAAAAACTAATGAATATCCTTGATTATTTGAAGGCGGCAGATAAATTCCGCCGGCTTGGGCAATGCTTTTTATTTCTGATAAATCAGAGGTTATAGATGAAAAGTCAATGGCCGGCACTGGAAACTGCCAAAAATTTTGAACATATTGAGGGGCCGAACCCCATACGCCGTTTTGAACTGCTGGACACGGATTACCCTGGCTGGAAGGGCAAGTGTAAGTTGATTTTGCAGATTGTATCGGGGCGTTGCCAATGCCGTCAAACCTAATGCCGTTGTTTGAAAATAGCTGGCCGTTGATTGTTTCATTTTCTCCAATCCAAATAACGTCATTGCTTAAAAAAGCGTATTTGGCAAGGGAAGAAATTCCGAATTTAGCGGTAATTGTTCTTGTCAGGCCCGGATTTTCATTGGTCCAGCCGGTTGACTGGATTGTCACAATTGTAGATCCTGCCGCCGGGGGAATTATATCCAAACTGAATTTTCCGACATTTTGCTGAGTGTCAAAATCAATATAATCATGAACATAGGGTCCTTCTGTCCCTGTCCCATCTTTGTAATCATTCGGAAAATGAGCCAAATGCCACTGGTAATAATTTATTCCCGCATCGGCAATTTGTATTGCCTCTTCCCTATTTACAGATAATCTCAGCAATTCAAGCTTTCCTGAAAAAACCGCCACCACGGGAAACATAACCATGGCAAAAACAAAAATAATAATTATCAAATATATGAGCAACGACCCTTTTTGATTTATTTTTGGATTTTCCATACTTAGCGTAGCGATATATTTAGCGTAGCGATATTTTTAGCGTAGCGATATAATCAATTTCCTAAATTATCTTTTACGGCTCTGATTGCCGCCCCGGCGTCAACTGAAAATGCGCCGGTGCCATTTGCCGTAGTTTGATTTTTAACTATTAAATTAATTTTTACGAACCTTACTTGATTTAAGTTAATGGGCTGGGACAGCGCGGCGGTAAGGCCGTTATAATTGCCGTCGTAATAATAAAATAACGGAGTAGCTCCATTGGACAAATCGTCTTGAACTAACGCAACCGACTCAGAGAGTAAATTGTAGGTCAAAGGATCGCCGGACGGAGATACGACTCCTTTATACAAAGAATTATCTTGGACAAAATAACGTATTCTATTTACGGTTCCATTATTTACCTTAAAATTTGAGTAAAAAATTATCTGATTGTCTCCGGCCTGGTTTAAGGGGTACGAGCCGTCGCTGCCGGTTGTCGCATTCCTTATTTCGTTTGTAAATGAAGATGACACTGCTCTTGCCTGATCAATGTTGCTCAGCGACAACAGCTCTTGGTTTTGATTTGTAAAAATATCGCTGAGCATTGCAGAAACTCCAAAGACAAGTACTGCAAAAATAGACACTGTCACCAATACTTCTATTAGTGTAACCCCTTTTTGTTTTAAATATTTGCTCTTTTTCATTTTATTGGCTTAATAAAACCTGCAAAACATTATAGCCGTCTACTGTTATGTCGCTAATTGTTTGAGCTTGATATCCGGCCATGGTAATTGTTGCCTGATAATCCGCGCCCGCCCCAAGGCCCGCAAACATCGCCTGCCCCGGAGCAAAACAGCCGGAAACATAATTGATGTTGGCGCTTGTTAAAACAGGGGTTAGAGACGGGTCTTCGGTTGAAAGAAAAATTTTATATCGGATATAGCGGTTATTATTTGCATTATTAATCGTTGTTCCCGAAACTGTGTAATAGGTTTGATTTGTAGCGTCGGGCCCTAAATAATTCCAGGTTAAATTGTCATTGTTTGCGGCAATCTGAAATTTTATGCTGGTTGACGGGTCTTGCGAAGTCGGCTGCCAGGTTAAAGTTGTGTAAAAAGTTGAATTTGTGCCGGTGTCAAAAGCAGAAGACGTTAACGAACCTGAAGCCGCGTAAAAATTTCCCAGTTTTGCCAAACGCAGTCCGGAAGGAATTTCATTTACACCAACATTGCCATCATCTTCATAATACTTTGCAGGGTCAACAAAATCTGCCTGCCCCGACCCGCCTGCCCAGCTTTGCTGGCTCCATATGCTGCCTCCGGTAAATCCCGTATTATTATATCCATTGCTTAGAGATTGCAAATTCACTTCGACCCCCTCTATGGCATTTGAAGTTGAACCGTCTTTGACTATAACCAGCAAACTATTATTGGTTTTCGGCCCAAGCATAAGGTCAAAATTTTGGCTTACTCCAGGCAGAATGTTTACCTGTTGTATGGGCGAGGACCCGTAAATCATATAATCAAAACCTAACGGAGAGGGAGTATAATTATCCCATTCATTATTTGATAATGAAATTTGGCCGTTGGAATTTGAAACATAGGTATTGTCAAATTTTAATACATCGGGAGTGCCGATAATTTTAGAGCCGCGCACTTGCAAGTTGACCTCTGAGATGGGCTGGCAAGTCTGGCTTTTAGTATTTAAAACTAAATTGCTTAATTGGTCTATAGAAAAACTTATTTGGGTAACCTGGCCGTTGGAAATTGTGGCGTCTGGCTTTACGGGATTTGGGTTTTGTGAAGAGATGGGATAAGTTCTATCAACAGAATAGCCGGTTTTGCTGGCAACAATATTGTAACTGTTGGCGCTTTCCGGCAAGCCGACTTCAATCCAATTGCCGTTTGCGTCGGCAATCC
>ERZ1292632.3158-Hain-H43-01um-R2-3158-length-12909-cov-5_pt1 | contig 12909 bp, 8 predicted proteins | sample MGYA00564407_ERZ1292632 | MGnify/ENA primary metagenome ERZ1292632 (study PRJEB36523, sample SAMEA6512637) | groundwater metagenome | collected 2019-01-08 | study: AquaDiva: Metagenomics assemblies of 32 groundwater samples
AGATTTACTCTAATTCTCAATGACAGGAACACAGGTTATGCAAAGGCAAATAATAAGGGACTCAAAATTGCAAAAGGGAAATACCGGCTTTTATTAAACAGCGACACAATAGTTAAAAAAGGTGCGCTGGAAAACTTGATTAAGTTTGTCGAAGAAACACCGGACGCCGGGGTTGTGGGTTCTAAACTTTATAATGCCGACGGATCTCTACAGCCCTCTTGTTTTCATTTTCCCACTATTAAAAATGCGGTACTGGAGTATTGGCTGGGCAAAAAAGGCTTGTTTGAGAAATTTGCCCCCGAGGGCAAGGAACCCAAGGAGGTCGATTCCGTGGCAGGGGCTGCATTCCTGATTACTCCGGAAGCGAAAAAAAGAGTGGGGGTGTTGGATGAGAGGTACTTTGCTTATTTTGAAGATATTGATTATTGCCGGCAGGTATGGAAAAAAGGATTAAAAGTTTACTATTTGCCGGAGTCGGAAATTATTCACTACCACGGCGCCAGTTTTAAAAAGTTGGCCGATGAAGAGAATCGTTGGAGGAAACTTATTCCTTCAAGCAAGACTTACCACGGCTTATTAAGGCATTATTTGATTAATGCGATTATCTGGTCCGGACAAAAATGGGAAAAATTAAAAAAATAGTTTCTAAACATTGGATATTAATAGTAATTCTTTTAATTGCGTCATTTTTACGGCTATACAAACTCTCTACTGTCCCCGTTTCTCTTTTTGGAGACGAATTGGATGCCGGTTATCAGGCGTATTCAATTTTAAAAACAGGGAAAGACTATTACGGCAACTTTATGCCGATTCATTTCCGTTCCTTAGCCGAGTGGAGAACCCCTTTGTATTTATATTCGGCAGTTCCGACTGTTGCCGCCTTTGGAATAACGCCGCTGGGAGTCAGACTTCCCGCAGCGATATTCGGAATTTTGGGGGTGTTGGCGATGTACTTGTTTGTTCGTCAAGTTCGATTGTATTCAAAATTAGAAATTAGAAATTCGTCATTAGAAATTATAGCCGGTTTTTTACTGGCGATATCTCCTTGGCATATCCAGTATTCCCGAGCCGGTTTTGAGGTAACTTTACTGTTATTTTTGTTGCTGCTCGGTTTGTACTTTTTTTTCAGGTCTTTCCATAATTCAAAATTCATAATTCATAGTTCAATTTGTTTTGCCCTAACTCCTTGGGTATACAGCACCGCAAAACTTTTTACGCCCCTTCTTTTGCTGTTTCTCTTACTTGTTTGGTGGAAAGAAATTTTTAAATTATCAAAAAAATATTTGGCATTTTCCTTTTTGGCATTAGTCATCGTCGGTGCTCCGATTGCTTTAAGCACGTTTTTCGGAGGGGGTGGCCAGAGGTTTGGTTACATCAGTGTCTTTACCAATCCGGTGACGGAGACTGAAGTGGGGACTGCCAGACTTAATGACGCCAGAATGAGAGGGGAATTGGGAGAAGGTCTTCACCCAACTTTGTTGGATAGAGTAATTCATAATAAATATACTTTCTGGGGCAAGAATATTTTGGATAATTACTTTCGTGCTTTTTCTACAGATTTTCTTTTTGTTAAGGGAGATATAAATTTAAGGCATTCGATAGGGATCGGGGAATTTTACAAAATTGAAGCTTTAGCTTTGATTATTGGTTTGGCGCTGTTTTTTGTCGGTTTTAAAGATAAAAAAGTCAAAATACTTATGGCATTCTGGATATTGGCAGGAGCAATTCCGGCCGCGATAACGAGGGATGGCGGGCAACACGCAACGCGTTTGATTTTAGTTCTTCCGCCACTGATTTTTTTGATTGCATATGGAGTATTGAATATTTTGAAAATGTTTCCTTTGAAATTTTGGAAATTTGTAATTTTAGGTTTGTTTGGAATTTGGATTTTGGAATTTGGTAATTACTTACATGCTTATTATGTTCATTATCCCTGGGAGTCTGAGCGCTGGTGGCACTCGGGGTTTGGGGAGTCGATTCAATTGATTAAATCGATCGACAAAGATTATGACCAAGTGATTATCTCGACTGCCAATGAGCCGCCTTGGGTGTTTTTCGCGGGGTGGTATGAATACCCTCCGGATAAATGGCAGAAGGAATTCCCAATCGGAAATGATGTGGAACTGGCGGGATTTGGAAAAGTGTCGCATATAGATAAATTTTATTTTGGCAGTCCGGGTTCGGATATTGGCATCTATGGGCTGGGACGTATTATTGACAATAAAACCCTTTATTTGGCCGTAGCAAAGGAGATGGGGGCAAACCTGATATTGGAACCACAAAGAACTCCCGAAAATTTGAAGTTAATTAAGGCGGTTGCCTACCCTTCGGGAGAACCGGCTTTCTATCTTTTTTCAGGGAGATAACGACCGTTGATATTCCGGATTGGTTTTTACAATCCTGTAGGCAGTGGTTGTGTCAGGGTAATAAATATCCAAAACCAAGAAAAGTTTATGTATTTCTATTTGATTTTCGGATATTGCCAAACTATCTCCTATTAGATATTGATTTATAAGTAAATCCTTTTCCCAATTTATTTGTCTTGTTTGAATGCTGCCGATAGATTTATCTCTTACCCGATCCATATTTGTATAATATTCGCTGGGCCTGACTTCATAATTTTCTCTCTGGAAAGATTCAGGATCATACTTTGTAAAAAAAGCAATCTGAATATAGGGTTCAAACCTGGCATTGTCGACAATAATTGGCAGATTTTTATCCAATTTATTTATTGTCTTAACGACCTGCTCCCAACCATAATCCCAATAATATCCTCTGTAATATTCATTTAAAATAATTATTGAACTGTACAATTTGGCTAAACTTAATGAAATTATTATCAGCCCAATAAACAATATCGCAAATTTTTGATAATGCTTCTTAAAGAGATTAGATAGCTCAATTATTCCCAGGCCAATAATTATTATTTGTGGAATTACCAAGGGCAGCGATCTAATTGTTGAATACGGATCTCCAGTTACCGCAGCCGGAATGGGGCTTATAAGAAACATGGAAAAGACAATAAATTTAAGCTCTTTCATTTTTTTAATTTTGACCAGAAAATATAGGCCGTAGATGTAAAACGGGAATTGCCATATAAAAAAGGTCGAAAGATCGGGAAATGAACTTCTCGGACCGTAGTCGCCGAGAAGGAACATATTTCGGGGGGTAAGATAGGTGATATAAAGAGATGCAAACTGTTTGGTTTTTATCAAAAACGGATTATTAATAAAGCTGGACGCATCTTTTGTCCTTGAAGTGAATATGTTTAAACCCTTCGCCCGAGCCAAAAATCCCGGTGTATTAATAATGCTGAGAGTCGGCAGCGAAATAATAATTCCGATTAAAAGTCCCAAGATAACGGTTTTGAGGTAGTTTTTGGAGATTAGAATATTTCTGTATCTGATGAATAATAAAACTAAAGTGATGGGTGTGATAATTCTTTGGGAGTGATAAGTGGGAATGGCAATGGCAAAAGAAACGGCGGAGGCAATCAGCCATTTAGGTTTTTCCAGCCCCAAATAAAAAAAATAAAGGCCGGTTAGATAAAAAAATAAAGCCGCGTTGCTTTCAAAATTCGTTCTTCCAAAAAGAATGTGCCAAGGTGAAATTGCCAGCAGCAAGCACGATAAAGAGGCCAAGTACCTGTGTTTAGTGAGTTTGTTTATTAAAAGGTAAAGAATCGGTATGGTCAGTATGCTGAAGAAAAAAGAAGGAAACCTTACCGTAAAAGCATTAAGACCAAATATCGGAATTAAGGGAACGACTAAATAAATGTAAACAGGGGTTTTAAAATCGGTAAAAGACCTAAAGACTATGGGAAAGCTTTTGCCAAATTCATCCTTTCCTGTTTTTAAGATTGAGTAAGCGCTATATCCTTGTCCGGCTTCATCCAGATAGAGCCCTGCCGGTGCGGTACCCAACTTATAGAATCTCGTGATGATTGCCAAAATCAGTGATAGCGAAAGGATAAAAAGGTTAATTAGTAGAATCTTTTTGTTCATAGTTTGACTGCAAAGAGTCTGGCAATTTGTTGTAGAGAGAAAATAACAAATATTACCCAATAGTACTTTGATATTTTTGAATATTTTTTTTCGAATATATTTATTCCGTCAATAATAACCAGCGAGAGCGGTACAAAAAGGACAAAATCTTGTCTATCGAAATTTGTCAGCACCGACAAGACTAAAACGGAACCGATTAGAGCGGGAATAACGAATCCTTTGTTTTTGTTGTTTTTAAGATAATAAAGACACAGAAATAAAAACGGCAAGGAAAGGAATAGATACTTGCCCAAGTTTTGATTTTCGATGTACCCCTCCCGAGGGTGAAATCCAAAAAAGTAATTTGAGGGATCAGTGATTGCAAAAAAGTTACTGTTTAGTTTATCGGAAATTATCTTTGTCTTATTTTGAGAAAGCCTGGCTAAAAAGACGTTTGGATATAAATATGTATTTCTGATAACTTGCTGCCTTGCTTCATAGTCAAATTTAAAGATAGTTTGCCCCCAAAACGGTTTTATAAAAATAAAGCCTAGTATAAGAGAGGCTGTAATAAATAAGGCCGAAAATCTATTTCTTTTGAAAAATAAACTAAAAAGAGAAATAGATAGGGGTAATACTGCCAGCTTTGGTGATACGAAAGGGATTAGTAAGAATGGAACCCAGAAGTAGATCTTATTTTTCTTAAATAGCAGATAACTTATTAATAGAATCAAAGTCGGGCCAATATACGCAATATAGTTTTGTGGAGTGTTTTTTAGATACAGATCCAGAGGCCAAAGAATTAGAACGAAGGCGATAACAATATTTTTAAGTCTTATCAATATACTTATTTTAACAAATTTTTTATATATGAGGTTATAAGTTATAATTTAGCTTATGAAGCGCTTTATATTGCTTCTAATAGTGTTTCTTGCCTTTGTCTTAAGAATTGTTTGGATTGATAAATATCCCGTGGGTTTTACCGCCGATGAGGCTTCTTTTGGATATGATGCCTACTCAATACTTAATACCGGAAAGGATCAATGGGGGCAAGCATGGCCAATAACCCTGAGGTCTTTTGGTGATTTTAAGCTTCCTTTGTATACGTACCTTACAATCCCATCAATAGCCGTATTTGGCCTTAATCAATTTTCCGTAAGACTTCCAAGTGCCTTGGTGGGTGCTTTGGCGGTTTTGGTTACTTATTTCTTTGTCGTTGAATTGTTTAAAAAGAAAAATTTAGCCTTGACCGCGAGTTTTCTACTGGCGATTAGTCCTTGGCATATCCAGTTGTCAAGAGGGGCATTTGAAGCAAATTTAACTACTTTATTTCTTCCTTTGGGAATATTTGCCTTTCTTAAAGGTTTGCAGAAGCCGAAGTGGTTTATTTTGTCTGCGTTTTCTTTTGCTTTGAATTTATATTCTTATCATTCTGCCCGGCTTGTCACACCTTTGCTGGTATTCTTTTTGGTGTACTTGAAGCGTAAAGAGATTGTGAAAAACCGCCGGGCGTATTTTTCGGCCGCGATATTTCTTTTGTTCTTAATTCCTTCGGTTTTTCAGTTCTTCAGTTTTAATTCCCGTTCTGCCGATATTGCCATATTTAATCCGACAGGAGGGTGGGGGCCAGTTGCGGATAGGCGGTATGAAGGGGATTTGATGGGCCTGCCGGATTCTGTCTCCAGAGCATTTTCCAATAAAATAACTTATACCGGCAAGTTGTTTGTTGAAAATTATCTTTCTTATTTTTCGCCAAGATTTTTGTTTACCGGAGGAGTAAATAACGGAACGTATGGAATGGTTCCGGGTATCGCCGTACTTTATTTAATTGAATTACCCTTTCTCATTGCTGCCTCTTGGTATTCATTAAGGAATAAATTGACCGATGGCTTGCCGATAAAATTGTTGTGTTTTTGGATTTTAATTTCACCGATACCTGCCGCTTTGACAAAAGGATCCGGTTTTGCGGGGAATAGATCGGCGGTAATGATGCCGGCGCTACAAATATTTTCCGCTTTTGGAGCCGTGGTGTTATTTGGATTGTTAAATAAAAAGCTGAATAAAAAGATTTTATTCTCTTTTTTCTCCCTCATATTTGTTCTGTCTATAGCCTTTTTGGGGGAGGAATATATTTATCATTCACCCCGGCAGGTTGCAGATCAAATGCTTTACGGACGAAAAGAAGCAATTGATTTTATCAAACCGATTGAAGGTAATTACAAAGAAATAGTCTTTAGTCGGTCGTTATCCGAACCGCAAATATTTGTCGCCTTTTATAATAGGTGGGACCCTCTAGAGTATCAAAAAGAAACGAAAGATTGGTTGCGGTACGAAAGTGAAAAGAAACCGTTTCTTGACCAACTCGACGGCTATAAATTGGGGAAATATACTTTTGGGGATCTTCATTACCAAACAAAAAAGAATAACGAAAAAACTCTCTTTGTCGGCAAGCCGGACGATTTTCCCAACGACACATCTTTTGTAAAAGAGATTTATTACCCGGATGGGAAAGCCGCAATTTCGGTTGCGGAATCCATCGTAATATGAAAGTTGGAATAATCGGAGCGGGTTTTACAGGTTTAACGGCCGGATTAAGGCTGGCAGAGAAGGGTCATGGGGTAGTGATATTTGAGTCTTTGGATCGACCCGGAGGGTTAGCCGTTGGTTTTGAAACGGATAAATGGAAATGGCGGCTTGAAAAACATTACCATCATTTGTTTACTTCGGACCGGGCAATTAGGAAAATTGCCGGAGATATTGACCATAAAATTGTGTATAAAAAAGCGATAACATCTACTTATCTAAACGGAAAGATATTTCGCCTGGATTCCCCGATCCAATTGCTGAAATTTCAACCCCTTCCTTTTGCGGACAGGTTAAGAACGGGCGTAATCCTTTTTTATTTAAAAATTTCCCCTTTTTGGCGAATGCTGGAAAAAACAACTTCCCGGGAGTTTTTAACAAGAAGTATGGGAAAACTTTCTTGGCAAATATTATGGAGACCGCTTTTTGAGGGGAAGTTTGGGAGTTACAGCAGCGATATTCCGGCTTCTTGGTTTTGGGCGAGAATAAAAAAAAGAAGTTCCTCTTTGGGGTATCCCGAGGGCGGTTTTCAGTCTCTTGCCGAAAAACTCTCGGATTCGGTTGAAAAAAATGGGGGGAGGGTCATTTATAATACAGCGGTAACCGAAATAAAAAAGAAGGGTAAAAAGATAATAGTTGAAAGCGGGGGCGGCTCTTTTGATTTTGATAGGGTGATTTGCACCCTTCCCAAAAATCTTTCAGACCTTAAGTTTATGGGAGCGGTGAATTTGGTGTTGTCTTTAGATTGCAAGTTTTTTTCGGACGGAACCTATTGGTTAAATGTTGCAGACCGGGACTTTCCTTTTTTGGGCGTTATGGAGCATACAAATCTTGTCGATAAAGATAATTACGGCGGGGAAACGATTTTATACGTTGGTAATTACTTGCCTTTGGGGCACTCTTATTTCGACAAAAGCAGCAAAGAGTTGTTGGAAATATTTACCCCGTATTTAAAAAAGATATCTTCCAATTTCGATAAATCATTTGTTTTAAATTCCCGGGTATTTAAAGCTCCATATGCCCAACCCGTCTTTCCTTTAAATTATTCAAAAAAGATACCCGGATTTGCGACACCCGTTAGGGGACTGTTCTTGGCAAATATCCAGCAGGTTTATCCTTGGGATAGAGGAACAAATTACGCAGTTGAACTTGGGGAAAAAGTGGCAAAATTAATAGATCGGGAGCATGAAATTTAAAAATACAGTTTTCTTTCTGATCCTTATTTTGGCGATTGCCGTTAGATTTGCGTTTTTGTCGGATGTTCCACCCTCATTAAACTGGGATGAAATTTCTCATGGGTACAATGCCTACTCGATATTAAAAACGGGCGAAGATGAGTGGGGAGTGACATTACCCGCAATTTTCAGAGCTTACGGCGACTATAAACTTCCGGTCTATATTTACACAACTGTTTTATCGGAGTTTCTTTTTGGACTGAATGCTTTTGCGATCCGTTTGCCTTCGCTGACCGCCGGAGTTTTTACGGTTTTGTTTACATATCTTCTGGCCAAAAAGCTGTTTAACAGAAAAGTTGCCATATTTTCTTCCCTGCTGGCAGCCATTGAACCTTGGGGCTTTTTTCTTTCCCGAGGCGCATTTGAAGCGAATCTTGCCCTAACCTTTATCGTTTCCGGGAGCTATTTCTTTTTGAGAGGGTTAGAAAAAGCGAAGCACTTGGTCATATCGGCGATTTTATTTGGCCTGTCTTTATGGACTTACAATTCTGCCAGGATTTTTGTTCCGCTTTTTGTTCTAATTTTGGCGGTTATTTACAAAGGTCGGCTTATCATTCTGGCAAAGAAGCATAAAAAAAATTTTGTATTTTGCATTTTGATTTTTGCATTTTTCTTAGTTCCCATGTTTTATCAACTTATTAGTCCGGCAGGTCAGGCCCGTTACGGAAAAGTTTCGATATTGGATGAAGGGGCAATAAATAAGATCTTAGATTTAAGGTTTAAGATTAACGCACCGTGGCCAATACCGAGGTTGATATCAAATAAGGTAACTTATTTTGCTGCGGTTTTTACCAAAAACTACTTTTCTCATTTTTCTCCGGAATTTATGTTTTTCAAAGGGGGGACTAATTACCAATTCAGTTTCCCGAATCGCGGTTTAATCTATTTTCTTAATCTGCCGTTTTTTGTTCTTGGTTTAATTTATTTAATTAAAAATTACAAAAATAAAAGCTGTCGGTTAATTTTAATTTGGCTTTTACTGTCACCAATTGCCTCCAGTCTGACCCGCGAAGCTCCGCACGTCCTTAGATCAATTGTTATGCTGCCGATGCCGATGGTTGCTACAGCTTTAGGTTTTAGTTGGGTAATCAAAAATAAGTGGATAACTGCCGGTTACATACTTGCGCTTTTTTTATTTTTGGAAAATTATTTAACCGCTTATTTTACCGATTACCGGATAAATTATTCTTGGAGCTGGCAATATGGATATAAAGAAGCAGTTGCTTTTTCAAAAAGGAACTATGAGAAATACGATAAGATTATTGTGACCAAAAAATATGGGGAACCGCATGAGTTTTTCCTGTACTATCTTGCATGGGATCCCTTAAAATACCGAAATGATTCCAATCTGATTCGATTTAATAAGAGCGATTGGTATTGGGTAGACAGGTTTGATAAGTTTTATTTTGTAAATGACTGGCAGGTGAAAAAAATGGTCTTGGAAAGTGGAGGAGATGTGGGATGTAAGACCCGCCTGCCGGACGGGCAAGTGTCGGATATAAGATGTTTGTTAATAACAAGTCCGGGGAATTATCCTCCCGGATGGGATAAACTTGAAACAATAAATTTTCTGAACGGAAATGCAGCCTTTGAAATTTACAAGAATTAGAAAACACTACTGTACTAGTTGTTGAATTACGATAGGTTGTCAGATGTATAATTCTGACATAAATGATACAAATATGATTAAAAAGGTAAATTACATATTGTTAGTTGTTTTGATATTAGCGGCAGTTCTGAGACTTTGGCGGTTGGGGAGTATTCCTCCGGGTTTGACACCGGACGAAGCATCTTTGGGTTACAACGCCTATTCAATATTAAAGACCGGTAAAGACCAGTACGGAAATGTCCTTCCGATTATTTTTAAATCATTCGGAGACTATACTCCCGGCCTGTATGTATATTTGACGGCACCTTTTGTAGCGCTATTCGGATTAAGCGAATTTGCGGTAAGACTTCCCAACGCTCTTTCGGGGATTGTCATTGTCTATCTTTTTTATTTACTGGCCAACAAGACTTCCCAATTCGGATTAATAGCCGCATTTATTGCGGCAACAAATCCGTGGTTGATATATTTTTCCAGAGGGGCATGGCTTCCCAATATTTCCTTGGCACTGACTTTAGCGGGTATCTACTTCTTTTTAAAATCATTTTATAAATCCCGCTTTTTGTACTTGTCGGCTTTGTTTTTTGCTTTAACTCTAATTGTTTATCAGGGGGCAAAAATTACGACGGCAATAGTGGTTCTTATTTTGGCTGTTCTTTTTTGGAAACGGTTATTTAACAATAAATTAAAAGTATTAATTGGTTCTTTTGTAATTGCCGTTATTATTTCGCTGCCTGTTATTTTTAGCATTTTTCAAGGTAAAACGGGAAGGCTTAATGTAATCAGCATTTTTTCCTACCCTCGTCCGAGGGAATATCTTCAAGACCTGCTCAGTCAGGGAAATGAAAAGATAGGCAGCTTAAGTTACAACTTATATCATTCGGAAAGCTTAAATTATACGCGGGCAATTCTTGGTAAGTGGTTTAATAATTATTCGGCAAGATTTTTATTTTTGGAGGGCGATTGGGAGCATCCCAGACACGGGGCTCCCCATATGGGGGTGATGCTGTTTTCCGACGTTATCTTGATAGCGGGCGGATTATTTGTGGTAATAAAAAACCTGAAGAATAAATATGCGTTATTATTATTTTCTTTATTGATATTAACTCCGCTTCCCTTAGCGTTTTCAAGAGATTGGGTTCATGCGGCGAGAAGTTTTCATTTGATAATCCCTTTAATAATAATTAGCGCTTACGGCTTGGCAGGCTTGGTTGCTTGGATAAAACAACAAAAGTACCAAATTCCTTTTTATATTCTACTTTCTACTGTTTACTTAATGAGCCTCGTTTACTTTTTGGATGCTTATTTTGTGCATCTTCCCATTCGTAATGCAAAGTATTGGGATTATGGATACCGTGAGGCGGTTCAAAAAATTCTGCCGATTCAGTCAAATTATAAAAAAATTGTTTTTCAACAATCCTATGAACAACCGTTTATATATTTTTTGTTTTACGGCGCGAAAGAGGGGTATCGGGAGTATATGCCTGACAAGGTCCAGAAAGAGATCAAGTTAAAAGAAAGTGAGGTGGGAGATGTGGGATTGGTTGAGAAGCTTAATAATATTGAATTTAAGTTTATAAGTTGGCCTGTTTCTGAAGATATAGGTACTTTGGTTGTTGTCGAAGGTCTGACCGCGCTTAGAGAAATTATCGATGATGATTATAATATTATTTCCCAAATTATGTATCCGGACGGAATTTATACAGCCTTTCATATCGTCGAAGTAAAAAATAAATGAAAAAAATATTGCTGCTTTTAATTATTATTTTTGCGTTTTTATTGAGGTTTTATCGCCTTGGGGATTATCCGGCCTTAAATGCCGATGAAGCCGCCATTGGCTATAACGCCTATTCGCTGATCCAGACCGGAAAAGACGAACACGGAAACGCTTGGCCGATTAGTTTTCAATCCTTTAATGATTATAAACCCGGACTTTACTTTTATTTGGTTCTGCCTTTTGTAAAAGTAATGGGTTTGAATGAGTGGTCGGTTCGCTTGCCGAATGCTTTATTGGGAGTTGCGACTGTCTATCTTATATATTTGTTAATTAAGGAATTAGGATTTAAAAATTCATCAGAAATAGCAGCATTTATGCTTGCTATTTCGCCATGGCATATCCATTTTTCCCGGGGCGGCTGGGAGGTAAATACCGCTACTTTTTTCATAACCCTCGGCGTTTATTTGTTTATTAAGGGTTTGAAGAAACCTGTTTTTTGGTACTTTAGTGCTTTAGCTCTTGGGTTGAGTTTATACACCTATCACGCTGCTCGTGTTGTCGTTCCCTTATTGGGTTTTTGTTTACTATTAATTTACCGGAAAGATGTGAAGAAACATTTAGGGCAATTATTATTTGCCATGCTATTTTCCCTTATTTTATTGCTGCCGCTTGCCAAAGACATCTTAAGTCCCGCCGGAATATCAAGAGTATCGGGAGTCGGGCTTTTTTCGGACCCGGGACCATTCAACCGAACCAATGAGCAAAGAGGGGAACATGCTGACTTTCAAGGTAATATTTCAAAAATATTACACAACAAGGTGGTCAATTATGGACTGGCTTTTATTGAGAACTGGGGAGAACATTATCGGGGAGAGTTTTTGTTTTTAACCGGTGACGATATTCAAAGAGATAAAGTTCCGGAAACGGGGCAGATGTACTTATTTGATATCTTATTTATTGCGGCGGGGCTGATGTATTTACTGCAAAATTTCAACAAAAGCACAAAATTGATTTTTTGCTGGGTAGCAATTGCGCCCATTGCGGCCGCTTTTACATTTCAATCTCCCCATGCCTTAAGATCTCACAATATGGTGATACCATTGGTAATTATCAGTGCTTTGGGATTAATTAATCTTCTCAACTGGTTAAAAAGTACACTCCCGATGTGGATTTATATTGCCACATCGGGAGTGGTTCTAATTTTGATAATCTTAAATTTTTCCCGATACGCCCATATGTATTGGGTGCATATGGCCAAAGAGTATCCATATTCTTCCCAGTATGGAGTCAAGGAGCTGGTTTCTTACCTACAAGATAACAGTCAGAAATATAATAAGATAATAGTTACGGACAGGTATGATCAGCCCTATGTTCTTTTTCTCTTTTACCTTAAGTACCCGCCGGAGAAATTCCAAAACAGTCACATTCTGACGGCAAGAGATAATTATGGTTTTTCAACGGTAAGAGATTTTGACAAATATCATTTTGAAACAATCGATTTTGATAAAGTAAGGCCGGAAAACCCGAATAGTTTAATAGTCGGCACTAAAGAAGAAATTCCTAAAGAAGCAAATATAGTGAAAAAGATTTATGGATCTAATGGTTATGAGTATTTCGATCTGGTAGCAAACTGAACATGAGTAAACTTAGTGTTGTCTTGGCAGTACGAAACGAGGAAACGAGTATTGGCTTTTGTCTGGAGTCCGTCCGCCGGCTGGCGGATGAAATTATCGTGGTTGATGAATATTCAACTGACAAAACGAGGGAAATTGCGGAAGAGTACGG
>ERZ1292632.3159-Hain-H43-01um-R2-3159-length-12904-cov-7_pt1 | contig 12904 bp, 12 predicted proteins | sample MGYA00564407_ERZ1292632 | MGnify/ENA primary metagenome ERZ1292632 (study PRJEB36523, sample SAMEA6512637) | groundwater metagenome | collected 2019-01-08 | study: AquaDiva: Metagenomics assemblies of 32 groundwater samples
TCGGGAAATCCCATTTTATTCCTCCTTGTTATGTTTTCCTAGACAACCTATCAAACTAGATAAGTTGTCATATTCTGTGCCACAAATTTGGCACTTGTATGTTGGTTTCCTTTCTTCGGGAAGTTCGGGTGGTTCTAAAAGGAAACCCTTGCCTAGATAGTGTTTTTGCGACTTCTCATCGCTCGGCCACGGGCCGACTGGCATACCGCACTTACGGTAGTAGAAGCACTTGGGGCGCAGGTCAGGTTCATATTCTATGAGTTCAACACTAAAACCAGCAGTCCCCAAGTCTTCTTTGGCGGTCATATCAACTCCTTACGGGCCTATTGAAGGTGTTGGCGCATAGTAGTGCATTTCAATACCGAAATCATCCTTCAGCTCAAACACACCATAGTCTGTAACAAAGTTGATTTCTGTAGCACGGAGTGAAGCATCACGCTCTCGTTCAACATTCGGAGCCTGTGATTCCACATAAGCCATTGCGCTCTTTGAGAACATAGCGCCCTTTGCAGCAGTAGATGTAGCGTTGATGTCAATGTTACCGTCTTTGAAGATAGGGACATCACCGATAACGAGGTCAAGCCACTTCCGCAACATATCCTGTGAATAACCATCCGCCCAGGGATAGGTTGTCCCACCCGCTACCGCAGCCGCATTCCTTAACGCAGCCACATTATAGGGATGTAGAACACAGGCATAGGGTGTAGGTGCAGGTTCTCCAGTCCCCGCATAGCCAGCTTCCATTCTGGTGATGCAGTTCATAAAGAACGCCATCGTTACATTTGTGCCCGTTGAACCTGACGCTTCGCTAAAACCATCAAATAGAGCGATTATATCCCTATCTGCTTTTCTGGCTAGCGCTTCGCCACCCTGCTTGCCAACGATGCGGAATATGTCATCGTTAGCTTGCCTGACCAATTTATCGGACACGATGAATTTAACACCAACTTCAGCCGTAGTTAGAGAAGTTGACGAAAAACCGATAGCAGCACTATCTGCCATATCCACACCATCTGTTAGGGCTACAGCAGTGGCTTTACCCGTGAAGGGAATGGTGATTGACTTCTCCCCCTTTGCGAGTTTGAAGTGTTGGATGAGGTTTTTGCACGGCGCACCCTGCTCCTGCCACATTATGGCTTCAGCTACAATGATACGCTGTGCATCCTCTGCTGAGTCCGTAGTAGCAATCTGAATTGCCATTATTTATCCTCCTTTAATCTATTCCTTGCTCCTTACGAGCCTTTTTATATTGTCCGATTGAGATTTTGCCATCAGCATAATCCTGTTCAATCCGCTTGAACGAAGAAGATGACCCTGAAGGCGTCCCAATATCCTGTATCTTATATTTTACGAGAACTTTCTCTCTTTCATCTGTTCTGATTTCTTCTTCGGTCTTTCCCTTTACCACCGTTGTTTCCTCCTTCGGTTTTTGTTTTGCCAGAATACGCTCAACTCTTCTTGCTGCTACGGCATAGTTTCCCATTTCCCAGGCATCTTCTACGGGGTAGAAGTCCTCTGAGTTGGGGTCTAAACCAGCGTCAGTGATTTGCTGAACTAGCTTCTGGTGTTCTGTTTGGGCGTAAGCCTTTACCCTTGCGGCATTCTCCTGTTGTTCAAGAATGGCTACCTGTCTTTTTAGCCCAGCCAGTTTAGGAGATGGTTTGGTAACTCCGTACTCATCTGGGGTCGGTGTAGCTTCCATCTCTTCTATTAAGGTTTTCAGTATAGGGATTTGCGAAACAGGTTGAGATTGAAGTCGTTTAGCTTCCTCAAGTTCTCTATCTTTACGAGATACAACACGATTAAGTCCTGCGATGCGTGCTTCAGCTTCTGCTTTGACTGCATCTAGGTCTTCACGAGTGAAGGTCTCTCTCTCTACCTCTGCGGTCTCTAGGGATACCTCTGTATTAACTTTGGTTTCCTGTGATACCTCTGAGGTTTCTGTTTGAGCCTCTGCCTCTTTCATTATTTATCCTCCTATTTTTTCCTGTATATTTATTTGCGGGATAACATCCTTATTGATAAACTGCTTGATAGTAGTCATTATCCCTGGCGGTAAAGTCATTTCAAATTTACCATCCGACATCTTGCCTCCTTCGGTAATATTATATCTAGCAACAAAGGTTAAGTTACCACTCTCATCTTCCATAAAGAAGTAGGTCTTAGAATTACTTACTGATTTCATATTAACCTCCTTGATTTTGAGTGTAGAAAAGACGCACATAATAGGCGACTTGAGGATTTAGCCTCTTCAGCGCTGTCCTGCGCCTGCCAATAAATGCCCGCTTAGCTGAGCTATCAGTTAGAAAATATCTGTCGGCATCAGACTTTACTTCCCAGTAGGGTTTAAGGACTTCTGTTGCTTTATAGTATTCCTGCAAAAGGGGTGGAATATTCTTCCCCTGCGAAAGTCTTTGTTTTACATAGTCCATCATCTCTATCCCATACTCAGCAACAAATATACTCTCAAGTTTATCAGCCATATCATAGAGGTATTCCCCCGTAGCGTCATACATTTCGGGAGAGTATAGAAAGGACATATATTTATCAAAAGCAATATCCTCAAGGGGTGTTTCTTTCATTTGCTCATAAGTCAGAGGTTGGTCAAAGTATGCTATAATTTCAGCAAACTCAGGGTTCTTCTCTATATTTCTATACGCCCCTCTCATCTCAGATGCTATTCTCTGGACACCTTCCTTGAACTGGTAACCATCCATTTGTCCTGCATCATACTGGTCTTGTAAGGCTTGAGTATGGCTCTCAAAAGACGCCCTAGCTGACTTTCTAGCCTCACTATAAGCATTCCAAGTTTCTTCCTCAACACCACCACGCTCTAATCTCTGTTGGTAGGCTTCCTCTGTGAGCTTTAGAAGCTCAGGGTATTGCTCCTCTATCTGTTTTCTTTGCAAGGTAGTTATACGCATTTCACCATTTTTAGAATACCACGGTGCCCCAAACTCCTGTCTTGCTAACTTCTCCCGCAACTCATCTCGCCTCTCCCATAATTGTAGAGGCCAGGCTCTCAACCCAGCAAATTCTCCTGCCCCTTTAGGCAAACCCGCTTTAGGATAGTCAAAAAGCATACCATCAAGCCAGAATGGAACCATCCTTGAACCAACAGCGTGCCGTGCTATATCAACAGGCGTATCTAACGGCTCACCTATAAAAGTCTTGCCCGTTGCAATATCCCAAGACGCCCCTGTTATAGGAGCCACACGGGAACGCATAAATCTTATTAAAGGATTATCTCTACTATCAAATTTAATAAACCCCTGTGGGTCTTCAGTGGCAGTTTTATAAATGTTGCCTAGTAATCTAAACATCGCAACCTGCATAGAACCTAAACCAATATGGTCTTGCCCTACCTGAACTGTTAAGAACTTACCCGATGACGGATTAAGCTCAGGCTCCTGCCCTAAAGCCTTTGTAACACCATAATACCAGAAGAAAGTTCCCATTATCATTGAGGTTAAAGCATCTCTGGCTAACTGTCCCCTTAACCCACCCCTGGTCATATCAGCCCAAAAGGACACATTAGCTCTAAAGTATCTTGGGGCAAATAATAATACAGCCCCTTCAAGCGCCCTTTGGGAAGCCCCAACTCCTAAGGCCCGTGAAGACATTACACCAGTAGCCTCATTAAGAAAAGCACTTAACTCTTTTAGTGAACCACCTGTTCTTTCTACCATTGGCAGTAATCCCTTTGCCCACTCAATTCGTGCCATATCGCCAAAGGTATTAAATGAGGTTGAGAAACGCTGAACTATATTTAGTCTATCTATTGTCTGTGCTGCCTTAGTAGTTAAGAGCCCTGCTTGAGCAGCCTGCATAAACTCACTATCCCCTATAATTAAACCTTCGGAGATAAGTTTCTCTAATACCTTCAAATTTTCGGGTTTGAGCATATACCTAGCCCTAACTGTTGGGTCAACAAAAGCGTGTAGGGACACTCCCATAGCCTTACCCCACTTGAGCGGGTTTGTCATTAGAAGGGGAACACCCTGTATTAAACCAGCACCAAAGTCAAAACCAGTTACCATAAACCTTGAAAGAGCGTTCACATTAGAGGCAGCAGTTAGAATTGGCATAGCCCTATCGTGAAGCATTTGATTTAATTCTTTAGCTATGGGTTCAGGAAATAATCTACCAGCAGCAAATGGCTGTCCTACAGCCTTCCACCCAGGTGAGCCCCTAGCAACTTCGTAGGCTATATTTCTTTGGGTGCGGGCTTGTATAAACTTGGCTTCTGCCTGTTTAATTTTTGGTGTGAGTTCCCCCACAAGTTGTCTAGCTCTAACACTACCGAATGGTGCTCCAGAGATTGTAACCCCTGGGGCAGGGGTAACCACTTTAGGCATAATAGGGAAATCTCTAACTGCACTTGGAGCTATACCTCTCACTCTTAGAGCTTCCGATATTTCAAGTGGCGTAAATTTATTCCACACTGCCTCTGTTATTGACCCACTGACTTTCTTTTCAGTTACCGAAATCTCAAAAGGCTTGCCACCAAGTGTTTGGGGGATTGTATGCATTTGTCCCAACTCTTCTCTAGTAGCCAGTGGAATGTCTGCCCATTTAGTAGTTTTAACCTTTGGGGAAACGGGGATAGGCTTTGCGGGGACAGAAGGAACTTTAGGCTTAACCCTCACTAACTCATCAGCTAACTCAGGCATAACCCTTTTAATAGCAGCAATAGAAGCAGGAGGTAATTTTTCACCACGACTGGCTCGCCTGATATACTCTGGTAATCGTCTTAAAGCCCTGTATTCAAGATAGGCGTTGGCAGTATTTGTTCTAAGACTTACATCAGTTAGTTCCCTAATCGTTCTACCGAGAGGCTTCAGGAATTGAGCTACCTCTTTATCAGCTATCATTCTGTAGATACCCTTGAGATAAGTTTCCATTACAAGGTTGGGACTAACAAAACGCCCGGGTTGTAATCCTTGCTCTAACGCCTCCTCCGCAAAATCATATGTTCTCGGCTTCTGGAAGAATGGTATAGCACCACTTTTACCCTCAAGTTCCAAAACCGTCTCCCCAGTAGCAGTTTGCCTTGTAACAAACTTTGGTCTAAGCCCAATTTTAGCACCACCAGTAGTTCCAGCCCCCCATAGTTTCAAGGTTTCAACTTTAAGGCTTTCGGCTTCACTCAATGGAATAAACTTATGCACCTCATTGGTAAGCCACTTTTCAGGCTCCATAGAAGAGCCTACTGGTCGCCAGATACCAGTTTTTGTATCAAGAAGCCCAACCTGTTTCTCCCAAATACGGGGAATATATCTCATCCCCTCAGCAAAATCCCTCTTTGTAATTTTGATACCAGCTTCTTCAGCATATTTCACAGCACTATCAATCATTTCCCCAAAAACAGTAAGATACTCCTTTTGTTGTGCATTAAGCTGAGTAGTATATTTTGCTGGCTCAGACGCCACATCCCACCAGTTGGCTGTCTTCTTTGTAGTTGGGTTTATAACCTTTGCCATTCTACCGAGCTCATTCAATTCAAACAGCTTCACTGGGTCTCTATGTATTCTGGTTAAATTAGCCATATAAAGATTAACAGAGTTATCGGCTAATTCCTGTAATCCACCGTATATTACTTTGCCCTCTTTAGCCAAATTACCCTGGACAGCAACTGTAGGATTAACTGCTTTCATCCCCAACCCTAAAACTGGTATTTTCGCTAATCTCTCACCCAGCTTTCTAAAGTAATCTTCCTTAAAGATTTCCATCTTTAACTTTTGGTAACTAGGCAATTTAATTATTTTACTCACGCCTTTAAGAGGGAGAGTTATGGGAAGTGCCATCGCAGCTTCTGTAGCCTTAACTCCTTTAGCAATACTTCCTCCGATTTTAGGAATAAGACCCGCCCCTTTAGCAGCCCAACCAAAGTAGGGAAGCCACCATAAAGGCATTGTGAATTCAGCAATACCAGCAACTAACTTATGTTTCGCCTTCCAGGTCTCATAACTTTCGCCAGCACGAAGGGGAGTGGTAATTGCCTCAGCCCAGGGTTGTTCCAGTTCTCTCTGAACCCACTCAAAACCCCTACCAACAGCCTGCCCAACCTTACCTAGAAAGCTAGGCTCTTTAGGGGTAACAGGAATAGTGGGTAGTCTAGGCACTGCCCCAATTATTGGCTGTGTAGGGACTACAGGGGCTCTCATTGCTACTTGGGATGGGGCTGTCGGTTGCATAGATATAGTCGGTCTCTCTGCTGTAGCAATACTATACTTGGGCTGAAACGCAGTAGTGGGTCTAGTTTCTTCCCCAGCCCAACTTATAGGCGGTAGAGTCCTACGGGCAGGCAAAGATATTTCGGGAGGTATTGGTCTTTGCCCTCTATTTAACTGCGACTGTATAATTCTTTCAAGTAAGTCTTCTCTTATTCCCATATTTACCTATACGGTGAAGTCGCCCATCTTACCGTGCCTCGTGGCTGAGTTGTAGGTAATAGGTTCATAGCTTCCTTCCAATAATCTGGAGCACCGGTATGGGCTCCAGGCGCTCTACCTGCTGACCATTCAACAAGACCACCTAACCCAGCCATCTCAGAAGGAGACATTCTTTTTAATGTCTGCCCACTGGGAACTTTATATTGCCCAGGTCTTATCCTTTCACCTGGTTTAATACCTGTTACTTCTTCTGCCCACTTCCATTGAGGCATAAAAGGAGTAGGTGGTGTTGGCGGTGCTTGAAATGCTGGATATTCAGGGGGAGTATAACCAGGTTCTACATATCCAGGTTGTGATTTTAAGTATGCTAGGGCTTCAGCTTCTGTAGCAGCAATAAAATTACCAAGATGGTCGTAATACCCTGGCCCCCTGTCCCACCCCTTTGTTTCAAAGCCAGTAGGCACAGTATAATAGATACCACTTGCCAGAAGCAGAGCTTCATTCGGGTTAAAATCTGCCCCAATCCCTCCATAATCTCCCCCCAGAATATAAAGTTGCCATTGCGGGCCCAACACGCTAGAATAAAATTCCTCTAATGCTTCTTGTCCATAGATAGGCCCCTTGCCTGCCCTAGCGGCATTAAGTCTATTCATCGCATCAATAAAATCCTCAAGACTGATACCATAGTTCGCCAAACCAGTTTTAGCATAACGAGCTTCCCAGGGGATATTGCCTCCATATCCACTAGCAAAATAATCAGGATGCTCATAATCCCACTCATCACGCAGAACCTTCCATTCTGCTTCAGTCATAAATTGCCTAAAATAGTCTTCGTAGTATTGTTGTATCCAATCAGATGCTTCTGGAGTAGTAAAAGCCATTTATCTACCTCCCGCCCAGGATACGCCTATTTGAGGGTTCATTGTTGCCGATTGCGGTGATGGCTGCCCCGCCCTTGATGCCCATCTAGTCTCCCAGGGTATAGGAGCAGCATATTTATTCATCCACTGCTGCTGCTCCCAGACTTTAGCCTGTGTTATTTCCCCTAGTGATGGTTTTTGACCTAATCTTAATTGCTCTTTTTGTAACGCAAGTTGTTCCTGTTGATACGGAGTTAATCTCTCAGATAAAAATCTCTCAAACTCCTGTTGATTATCCCACCAAGCCTCTGCTTCTTCTGGCGAATTGCCTATTACTTTTCCATACTCATTTACATACTGACCTTGTTGGTTTTTGAATATACGCTTCGTGGTGGCGAGAGCTTGGTCTTGGGGGGATAATGCCCCAACACCAGAGGGGGCAGCACCCAGGGATTGAATATCTATTATATTGCCCTGGGCATCATAAGTAACCAACACCTGCTCGCCGTCTCGTGTTTCTATCTCATAACGGCTGATTGTTGGCGGAGTTGGAGTTATCGGGTAAATAAGACTTTGGGCATATTGAACAGCCTCATTCAGAGTGCCAAATACAGAACCATCAGAAGTAAGATACTGATTACCAATCTTCTGTATTCCGAGTTGCGTCATCTGAGCTTGGGCTAGTTCATCTTCCTCTTCTGGTTCTAACTCTAGCACTCCAGGGTCAGGACTGCCTTGCTTTACCCAATACTTATAATGAACAGAAGTTTTTCCCTGGGGGGCGATAGTATCAGCAGCTTCCTGCCCGTATATCGCAACGAGCCATCTATAATATGCGCCCCCTGCCTCCACCACCTCTGCCTCTGTCTTTACCCCTGGCTTACCAGCATCAACAAAGGGCTGGTAGATTTTCAAGTCCCACCAATGCTTACCCCCCGGGGGAGCCTTCTGCCAGTTGTTTTTATTCCATCCTGGCGTTACCAGCGCTAGGTATTCCCAACTTACCGCACTGTAGGTCTTCTTTACCCAAGCACTAAATGCCTGAAATTCTTCCCAACTATGCTCTTCTTCCTTTTCTTCGGGTCTTATAGCCATTATAACCCCCTTGCTCCCTTACTCTTTAGAGCTATTTTCTCAAACTCCATATAAGTATCAATTCCATACTTCATAATTAGTTGCTGTTTTATATCCTGATTTTCAGGTAACTCTAGTTGTTCATAGCGGTATAAGTGGTCAACAGGTTCAGATATTTCAGTATTGAAAGGCCTAACATCCCCATATTCCTTTTGAATATGGGACATAAAGCCCTTCACCTGTTTATTAACTTCAGCAAGAGCTTCATTCATTATTCCTTCTCTCATCTTCCCAACCCTGGAGACATTCTGGGCGGTCTATTGGCTAGTTGCATATCTGCGTCTTTGGCTAGTGTCTCAATACTTTTAATATTGCCCTGTCTTGGGGGGCCACCCCTGTGTCCCGGTTGTCCTGGTATCGGCCCCTGTGTCGGCGCTCCACCCATCTCAGGATTTACAGGCACTTCTATACCTAATTCCTTCATCGCTGCCATACCCATAGCAGCTATCAAGGCAGGATTATTCTTTATAAACAGTCCAGCCGTTGCCTTGACCATAATCTCTTTGGCTTCATCAAGAGAATAGCCGTGATACTTAACAAGATTAGTTTCCCAATCTATCACTCCCTGCGCCTGCATCATATTACCTATTTGAGCCTGTGCCTTGTCTTCTATTGGGTCAGCAGCCTTGAGTTTAACAACGCAATGGAAATCGTCAATATCCTCTTCTTTAAGTGTAATCTCACCCCTGATTTTCTGACCCTCTTTGGATTGTGTAGCCCTTAAAGTTAATGGTAAAAGGCCAAAGGCGGGGTTTTTAACTATATGGAGTGCCTGTGATAGTGCCGTCCCCCAAGCCGTAGCAGCATTATCAACTACGCTTTGGTATTGAGCAATGGCGTTTTTCTTTTCTATATCTTCTGCCCTACCAGAGCCTCCAGAGCTAATACCCTGCATAAGTGGTGGGGTGGCTCTGGTGATTTCATACCGCAGCATCTGGAGAAAACTTAATACCTCGCCAGGGGGGGCTGAGCCCCTGTCCATAGTAACTTTAACATTAGAGGGGAGGATATTTAGAGAGCCAGGTATTTTGGAATACTCAACTTTATTTTTATCTATTACTAAATTGGGGTCTAGGGACTGCATATCAACACTGGCTTGGGCATATAGCATCAACTGGCTTGCCACAGATGAAGCCAACTCGGTATAAGCCAAAATCCGTCCCTTGTCAGGTCTAATTCTTGAAACTGCTAACTCTTCTGGTTTGCCTTCGGGGGAAGATTTCCCATAACCAGAGTAGAAATGAACAAAGGGAACAAAGCCCAGCATATTCTTCTGTATGCCGTATTCCTTTTTCTTTTTCGTTGAGTTATCGGTCTCTAATATAGCTTGACCATCAGCCTCAAAATATCTTATATCCTTATCAAAATAGACCAGCCAATCAGCAAACTTATCTGTATCCTTCCTATTTTGAGGGTTTTTCCAATGTTCATATTTATTCTGGATTGCCCTATAATATCTTTTATAAGGGAGAAAACAATAATCAGGGACGCCGTTTCTCTCATCAGGGCTGGCATAGACAATTATAGGGTCAGGGACAGCAAAAATTAAAGGTATATCTTGACAAAAGGGGTCATCCCCTGTCCAATCGGGATTATTAACAAGGTGTATCCACCCCTCGCCCCTGACTAACGCATTTTTAACACTCTCCTTAAATGGCTGGGGGTTTTGGAAAGTAAGCCTATCTACAAGATGATTAAGGAAAGTCCCTCTTTTTAGCGCTCTTTCACGGGCAGCATCATTGTCCGCAGTGGCTTCAACATAGACCTGCGGTTCAGAGGTAACAATATAAGCCGTGGGAACATCAATAATTTCAGTGCCCAAGGCTAATCTAGTTATTTTATAAGGAGATTGAATAGAGGGGACTGGGAATGTATCCTTATAATACTCCCAATCTTCTTTCTGTAATGCCTTGCTGATAGGGTGATGCTCGTTCTGTTCCCATTCAAAAAGCTCTTTAATTTCCTTTTCGTTTCTCATCTCGGCCCAAATCCTACACAATATCCAGAACTAAACTCGGCAACATCACCCCTTGCCCCAGTATCCCTTGCTATCTGAACTAAACCACCAAGCATCATTATTAAATCATCGTGTTTGCCACGAGGTGAGTTGACCACTCCATCTCTTCTTGTTACATAGTCCAATTCGTTTGGTATTTCGTTATAGTGGATTCGCAGTCTTATGTTTCTCACCGCCTCTTCTAACCCTTCTAACATAAGACTGCGAATATTGGCTTTAGAGTTCATATTCCCACCTGTCCACCAGCCGTATTTGTTTTTCCTATCCTTTGAGACCCCAGTTACTCTACGATTGGGGGTTTGTAGGTCATCAAGGGTTTGAGCAACTTTTCTGCCCGCTTCATTATTAAGCTCAAACTCATTAAACGCATTGTTATAAAACCTATTATACTTATCAAAGATTTCAGCACACTTTTCGGCTTTAACCTTACCGTGAGAGACGCAGACCAATCTCTTTGTAACAACATCTAACCAGCCAGCAGCGTGGGGGTCGCTTCCGTCTGAAGGGTCAAGAAAGGAACAGTAGTTTCTACCTGCCACAGGTTGCTCCCAGATTTTAACTATTCCATCATAATCGGTTTCTGGCGGGTCATAGCAGTCTTTGCGAATGAAATCTATCCCCGCTGGGTCAAAATACCTTGTGGCACGGGCTTCAGCCAAAAACTGGGCTTCGGTTTCAGGATAATGAGCGTCAATCTCCCATTCGGGGTATCTTTGTCTAACTCGTTCCTCAAACCATTCATCCTGCGTCATCCCCTCAGCACGGGTGGGTCTTTCCCTCCAGCCCAAGAATACAGCTTTGGCTTTTATTCGTCCTTCTTTAGCAGCTAGATAACGCTGCATAAAGTGGGACTCTTCTCTTGCTATGTCAGGATTTCTAGTTGAAGCATCTATAAGTTTCGCTGCCCCAGCATCAATGGTAGGACTAATAAAGGCAAAGTTCTCTTTAGCATAAGGGTGCAGGTCTAACTCATCCCTGAAAACAAAACTAGCGTTAAACCCAGCCCCCGCCCTCTGTGTGGATGGTAGTGCCAGTACAGAGGACTCATTCTTAAACTTGATTTCGCTTTTGGAGTCTGTATTGAATTCCCTCTGCAGGAAATCAGGTAGAAACCTCAGAATGTATTTACACTTATTTATTAGCTCCCACGACCCGCCCTGTTCTTTATGAGACAAGAACAGGGACATAACATCATCGTGGAATAATGGTAGCCATACTCCACCATAAGCACAGGCAAGCCAACTAACCCCTTGTTGATTAGCCTTGCCTATAACCAGCTCTCTTTCGGATTGGAAATTATCCAGAAGAGACAAGAGATATGGCCAGGGTTGCCATTTTACTCTTTGCTGGTTGTTACTGTCCTGAATATAAACATATTTAGAGAGGAAGTAGTGAGGACTCAGGCGACACTTCTCGTATTCTTTGAAGTTCGTTTCTAAGCTCGTCTTCTGCTTCTCTACTAAGTCTACTGTAGTCATCTGCTGTCAATACCGTATGTGTGATTTCGCTTTTTTCTACAAACTCACCAGACATTTGTTTAATTAGCTTGGCCATCTGGGCATTACCCCTCTTTACCGACTCCACCATTCCCTGGTCTATTTCCTTCTTCCGTGAGCGGAAATAATCCCCCGAAGAATAGTCTTTTTCTGCTTGCTCAATTTCCTTCTTCCATTTTTGGATAGTGGGAGGGCTTATTCCCAACTGTCTTGCCATACCAATAAGACTTCGGGGTTGTCTCAGGGGAGTATTGAACCAGATATGAAACTTCTCTTTAGCCGAGTCGTCTCTCACTTTTTTTGTAATCTTGGGGGCGCTTGCTATACTTAACTCTCCTAATCTTTCAACAGCTAGTATTTGATTAAGTGGTATATCTCTCTTTGTCAGCATTGTTTATTCAGTTTCCTTCGGGTATCACATTCCCATCCGCATCTATTTCGTATGTTAGAACCTCATCAACGGGTTTACTGTTATATGAAATGGGTTTACTGTTATATGAAATGTTATATGAGCTTGTAGAGATTGGGTCTAACATCGGGTCTAACATTGCCCGCCTTCTCTTCATATACTCTCTCTGGTAGTCCTTTTTAGCTTGTCCTGTTAGCATTTATGTTAATCCAGATATTCTACTTTAATTTATTAGATGGGTGTTCGAACAATATCTATTCAGTATCTGATTCTGCAGGCAACCCTTCGTAATTGGACAATAATAGCCTGGTTCGTGCCTAGATAGCTTACATAAGGGTTATAGTGCGAACTGATAGGTTGGAATGGAAGGGTTAGGCATGGAACGGGGGATATTAAACACTAGCCACCTAACACCAGGCACAAAGCATAAACTCTCATACCTATAACGCCCTCTCTAGTCCTTCCAATGCCGGGCCGAGCTGCTTGAATGTTGGCCCCCCTATACCTACTCTTACTGAAATTATACCATCGGCTTTAGTCCATTTGTCTATATCTAGTTGTTGATAATGAGCTCTCTTTAGTTCGTTGTATAT
>ERZ1292632.3161-Hain-H43-01um-R2-3161-length-12896-cov-4_pt1 | contig 12896 bp, 38 predicted proteins | sample MGYA00564407_ERZ1292632 | MGnify/ENA primary metagenome ERZ1292632 (study PRJEB36523, sample SAMEA6512637) | groundwater metagenome | collected 2019-01-08 | study: AquaDiva: Metagenomics assemblies of 32 groundwater samples
GAATGGGTAACTGTGCTAACTCCTTCTGGTGAAATGATGGTTTGTAAGAAAACCGGATGGTGTCCAGATTTTGAAGGATTTGTTCCTATTAATATGATCACTGCCTATCTTGAAAAAATCAAGATGGAAAAAGAATATAAAGAATTCCGTAATGCGAGAGTTTTAGAACTTGCAAATGAATTGAAATTGGGTATAATTGAAATGGAAGAAATTGTAGAGAAAGTTTTTTCTATAAAGAAAGACTTCACTGTTAATAGATTAAAAGAATTGTCAGTAGATTTAAAAGGAAAAGCTTCTGATGAAGACAACAACAATACAGTATGATTGGGCTTGGGGAAATCCTTATTTCTTATTAGATGTCTTGGACAGTGTGTACACAGCACACACCTTTTCAATTGGTCCAACTGTCAGTGATATGATTTACGGTCCATATGAAGGAATGCCAACGTTAATTCAAGAAACCCATAAGGTTATTAAGCAAGTCACAGATCAGCAATACAATTACATTTTAATAACCAATGGTGCTTCTAATGCGATAAACACCATTTTAAGACATTTTAAATCTCGTGGCGGCAATATCGTCTACACAACCAAATATGGCTATCCTGCGTATGAAGAGATGATTAAAAGAGCTGGTCTTATGAGGATTAGAGATTTAAACGCTGCTCCATTAGAGCTTGGCGCAATGCCAAATCAAACAATTCGTCTCATAGATAGTCCAGAAAATCCATTTGGTGAGCATTTTACTGGTGGGAATGCTGGTCAAGATATCTGGGACGCAGCCTATAACAATCCTATCTATACATCGTTTCATCTTACAAAACAGCCGTTGCACAGAATTCATGTTGGTTCTTATAGCAAGCTTTTAGGTGTTGCAGGAGCTAGAGTTGGCTATATAGCAACAAACGATCCAATACTCTACGAAGCCTTGGTGCAGGAATCGCGAAATGATCTTACAGGACCATCCAGACCAAGTCAAAAATTCATATTAGACATCCTTAAAAAAATTCATTTGAAAGATTTTATGCTGCTAGGGAAAAAGCACCTACACGACAATAAAGAAGAGTTTCAAAAAATTGAATATTTATTCGATGGACAGGTCGTTAATGAGATCGGTATGTTTTATTGTGTCAAGCCGCATCCGAAAGCTCTTGCTTTGCTAGATAAAGTTGGTGTAGGATATGTAAGATTAGATGACGATACGATAAGATTAAGCATGGGTCAGACTAAAGACAAAGTTAAAGAAGGAATTAAAGCAATTTTAAAAGAGGATGGAAAATGAAAGAAGAAAATGAAAAATTAGGTTCTGATCTTGAACAAATGGTTGCTATGTTGGAAAAAGCAGAAATTGATTATGTGCAAGATGAAGTATATGATGGAGAGTATTTAATTAATATCATAGAAATTGATGATAGAATCACTATGAATTTTGATGAAGAGGGAAATTTAAAAGAAATCTTTCGCTCTCCGAGTTTTTAATAATTTATTTAAAGGTGAAATATGAGTCAAATTTTAGTAGAGTTACAAGAGTCAATGGGTTCCGACCTATCAATTGCCAATGCTGCCTGGACTTCAACTTATAATAAAAATAAACGTGAAGATAAGTATGACGATGATGATAAAATTGCAGAAATAGTTCCTAGACTTATCAAAGATGGACATGGAACACCTATCGAGTCTGTTATTTTTCGCTTTTGGATTCGTATGCCGATCTTTACTGATCGCCAGCACATGACTCATAGGATCGCTTCACACAATGGTCTTTCCGGTCGCTATAGAACAATGCCTAATGATTTTTTTTCATTGCCTGATGATGTCATAGAAATTTTTAATAAGGCAGCTCCTATGTGGCCTTGTGGGGACTATGGCACACAAGCCAAGGAAGATTATGATGAGATTTGTAAACTTTCAAAGGATTCTTACAACAATCAATTAAATACATTGAAAACTGCTGAAAAAAAAGGTCATATAACCAATAAAGAATTCAAAAGAGCGCGTGAGGTAGTTCGTGGGCAGCTACCTACCGCAGGGATGGTTGAAAGAACTACGATCATGAATCTTCGTTCATTTGCAAACTATCAATATCAAAGAAATTCCGACCATGCTCAACCTGAGATCAAATTGGTTGCCCAATTGATGTTAGCAGAAGTTAAAAAAGCAAATATAGCTCCTATAGCAATTGCAACGCTGGAATCAATTGGTTGGGACGTTTAAATGCCTAATGTAACGCTCTCATTACCCCATTAATGACCAATTATCCATTAAATTAGCCATTAATATCCATAATTATTCTGATAAACGTATTATTTCGATACCTTGATAAAAATTTTAAGAGAATAATCATAAGGTGCTTGCAAAAGCGCCTTTTTTATTGTATTCTGTTAGAGATGGAGGCTTTATGTTAACATTAAAAGATAAAGACGGTAGAGAAGTTGAATTAAGTGTTTATGGGCAACACGACGATGTACAGATAGATGAAGCCTATTATACCGATACTGGTGAAGATGTTCCTGATAATGTTGTTGATTATTTAATGGATACTTATGGTGATAAGCTTTTTGAGGCTTTTCAAGAGAATCAAGTTGATCGCGCTGACTTTTACGAAGGAGAGAGATAATGAATTACGATGCATTAATGATTAGAATTGAAACCGTTGGAGCTGCCTACCTATTGGGTGGATCACACGCTGCTGGATATATGCTGATTGTATGGACTATTATTAGTTTTTTTGCGAATTGGAAGTAAAATGAAAAATTTATCAGATGCATATACTGGACTGGTCACTGGTTTAATTATTGGACTTCTTATGGGATTAATGGCTCCACCATATTTTCTTAAAGATACATTGGGATTCAGAAAACACATCTTTAAGGTTGGGGATTGCATTTCTAATGGATTGTTTGTAGAAAGAATATTGGAAATTAGAGCTAGGGTTTATATAACAGAAAGTAATTTAAGTGGAAAGTGGAGAAAACTGCCCAGCTCTACGCCTATTTGGTTAATAGATGAAGATTATCCTAGAGTTAATTGTGAAACAAGGGCAATGATAAAATGAGTATATATCCAGTTCGCATTAAATCTTTCTTTCCTCCAGTAATCAAAAATTCTTGTAAAGAAGGTAGGGAAGAAAACAAAAATCATAGACAAACCATTAGATTTATATTAGAATTTATGAGATGCTTAACATGTAATTCTAAAGTTAAAATGAGAAATGGTTGGATTCATCATTCTGTACCTTGGGGTTATGGAGATGCCTGGTGTTCTAAACACTGCGTGGAGAAAAAATGAGTAAAATTCCCTGGCACATCAAAATATTACTATTATTTAGAAAAACACATGTTGCTGTGGATCTAGGCACCAAATCAGATAAAACTTGCATCATTTATTACAAATATCTATTTGACAAAATGTATATTGTGAAGGAACAGTATGAAGATAGCATTTGACGTTGCAGTGTCAAAAAAAACTATCAATTTTTTAAAACGAAAAGGTTTTGATATTGTTTATCAAGCTGGACATAAAGAATCCGATCTACTTTGGTTTAACAGAGCTTTAGCTTTAGGTGCTGATGTCTTTATAAGTGGTGATTCTGATATTGGAGTCTTAGTTGCAGAGCATTATGATAAAAAAATTAAATGGTTGCGCTTTCAAGGTGTTAGATACGCCAATGGATTAGCAAATGATTTTTTATTGAAAAGATTAACAAAAATACAGGAGATTTGGGGATTATGAAAATAGCCTTTGACGTAAAAGGAACGATAGAAGGATCTAAAAAACAACAAGTTCTTAGGATGTTTAAATTATTTCAGGATGCTGGACATGATGTGATTGTTTGGAGCAATTCGTATGGATATGCCGTTGATGCTATAGAAAATAATCTGTTAAAAAATACCAATCCTCACGATAAAAAAATGAAAATGGATGTCGATTATGAAGAAGATCGATATGTGGACATTGCTATTGAAGATGATCGCAGTCAGACTTGGCTTGCAGCAAAAAAGTTTGTATTTGTTGATGAGATTCCAACAGATATGATGCTAGTAGATGAATTGGTCACTAAATTATTATTAGAGAGGAATCCCTTGTGACTTATAAATTACAATTTCATAGCTTAGATTACGGTCCAGGACCTGATTTAACCTATTATGGTCAGTCAATGCCTTTAATTCCCAGAATAGGCGAGAGGGTGATGGCGAATATGTTTAATAAGGCTGGAGGAATGTTTGTACAAGACATAACCTACGAATATAAAGAGGATGTTATTGAAGTGCTTGTGTTTATGAGGATGGAGAGATAATGAAACGTTATTTTATAGCATACTTTACAGGACTTTCTATGATGTACCTTATCAATAAGGCTCCAGGAGATTTCCTTCTTATATTTAGCGGATCTTTACTCATTGCATGGCTTGAAGTGAGAGCGGAAGAGAAAAGAAAGAAGGCGATTAAATGAAAAAGTGGTTTTTAGAAAAATGGTCTGTTGGATACGCCTGCCATAGTATACAAGCTGATAATGGTTGTAGAATCCCTGTTGTAGAAGAGGCGTTGTTGGAAATTAAGCAAAAGGAAATAGACTATTTGAATAGTAGATTAAAAATAGCAGAAGAGGCTATTGATGAAATAGCTTGCTTAGCATTGGGTGGTTTGGACATGAGCACGACAAAATTTAATGCATACACTGCTACCGCTGCATTAAAAATTGCAAACAAGGCTCTTTGGGAACTTCACAAGCTGGAGAATAAATGAAAAATCTAGATAAAATGAAATTTTACTATCAAAAGATCTTCTTTGAAAAGATTAAAGAAGGCGGTTTAAATCCTAAACACTATGCAATTGCTGGTGGTTCCATTAGAGATTATCTATCTAATGAGGATGTCAAAGATATAGACGTGTTTTCTCAAAGTCAGGAAGCCGAGGACAAAATTCTAGCTTGGTTTAAAGATCAAAACAATCCCAACAAAATAGAAATAATGAATGAAAATAGTCAATTGGCTAATTTTAAACTTGATGGTAGGTGGATTCAGGTGATTAAGGGCAAGTTTTATAATATGGAAACAGATGCTGTTGTTGAATCATTTGACTTCACTATTTGCGGAGCCATGTTAGTTGATGATCGCTTTGCAACATTGCCTACTTTCTTTCAAGATACATTAGCTAAACACCTTAGAATCAACAAGATTACCTTTCCTCTGTCTACACTAGAAAGAATGCAGAAATACATCAAGAAGGGATATACAGCCTGTAATGGAACTTTGTTAGCCATTGCACAAAGTCAGGCTACTGTTAATTTTAATAATCCATCTGAAGACACATTAAGATTTTATCCCGATGGAACGCCAAGATTCTTTGGAATTGATTAATTTATGGTATTATATCTTGCCGACTGTAGCTTAAACAGCGACACTCCTGGTAAACCAGGAAGAGTCAACAAAGCCCTGGTTTGACCAGGAAGATCCAGGGTGGACAACCTGGCGGTCGGCGTTTTAACAGGAGATTTATGAAAAAAATCTATATAAAACTGGAAGATGGACGCTTATTTTCCATTCCAGCGACGATTGTTGCTGATGATAGGGCAAAACACTATGAAAAATATGATAAAGACACTACTTATATGGAAGAATTTGATCATGCTATGGATGATGAAATGGATTTGTTAGACTGGCTATACAGCAATATGGATTGGTATGAGCTTGATCCAAAGCTTGAAAAAGAGGCTGTGTTTCCTCCTTTAAATAAAGCTGTGGTTGATGAGACTTATGTTAAGGATAGCAATGACGACTAGAATTCAAACCAATATGATCAATCCCGATCATGAGGCGTTTATATCATTTGATGATAAAATTAAGCTTTTTTATGATTTGGTTTGTTTTGGTTCTTTTTCCTATGAAGTTGTCACAAAAAATGATAAGATAGTGGAAGTTAAATACGTTCCAGTTTATGAATTGAGGGCATAATGAGTTTAATTAACAAGTTACACGAACTAGCACCAAAAATTGCTGAGATTGGTTTTGATATCGTTACCGTAGCAGTGTTTGGATTCATCATTGCAATAGCTACCTTGGCTATATTGGTAACTCTTGGATCAATTGTACAAAAAGCAATAGAATATGTAAAGGGTGAAAAATGAAAAAAAGTGATTTTATACAAAAAGCAGCGCAGACAATCAAACCAATCCTAAATAATCATGGGTTAAATGTAACCTCAGATGGTGCTGAGTTTATTATGGATATAACCTTAAAAGAATTTCAAAGATTAGGAATGAAACCGCCTGCATATGTGTTTCAAGATGGTGATTTAGGAAGTGATTTTCGTAACGAATGGGAAGAGGAAAAAAATGACTAAAGGGGAAATATTAGAACTTAGATGGATAGTGGAAGATGTTGGTGTTCATGCTAATATATTACATATTAATGAGGAACCAATTGGACTTGGCTTTCCTGTTAAATTAGCTTATTCTATTGTTAAGAAACATAATGAAACTATTGAGCTTCTTATGAAGGAAATGAAAGAAAATGAAGACAACTCTAAGTAAAATAATAAAAGCTTATAGTGTCGGATTGGCAGTGTTAGCAATAACAATTCAACCGTATTATTTTGGAAAATACATAGGTATTAACTTCCAAGTGGGATTTCTTCCAGCCTATATATGGAGTTGTATTATCGAGGCAATAATAATCATATCTTTATTGGCACCATTTTTCATAGGTTCGATGATTTTAGGATCAATCAAGGAAAGTAAAAATGAAAAGAAGTAGAGTTGTAGATAAAATGTGTATTATTTATGGTTTGCTCATCCCTGCAAATCTCACTCCTCAAAAACATATGTCTGCGGTATTAGAAGCAATAGAAAATATGGGAATGTTGCCTCCAGGTCAAGAAAAAGATCTAATTACTGCCAGAACTCTCAATGGTGATCTAATCGGACAAACATATGAAAAATATGAATGGGAATCTGAAGATGAAAAGAAGTGAAATGTTAAAAATAATGTCAGAAGCTTATAGTGATAAAACTAAACATCGAAGACTTTATTTCGATTTAGAAGATGCTAATAGGGTTTTGACAGCAATGGAAGAGGCAGGAATACTTCCTCCTACAATAAGCGGTGTTTATGATCCTGTCCCAACTGTAACACCAACTGGTAATTTAGATTATAACTATAAAAGAGGCTGGGAGGCAGAGTGAAAAAACACACAATGGTTTACGTAGACGTGGGGTATTCCTATCCAACGCGCATTGCAGTGATAAAAAATGACGTTTTACATGAAGTTTTGGAATTATCCCCAGCAACGGAATTTCAAGAAATTATTGACAGGATAGTAGATTTATTGATGATGCATAAAATTAGCGGAGATTTGGTGAAATGTCATGGTTTTCCAGCAATTGAGCGCTCTGTTTATAAAATAGTTGGTCCGAGAAAAGATTATGAGGCTAAATGACCAAACAAGCTCGTAAGCCTAGAAAGTTTCTTTGGAAGGAATGGAAAGCCTCTATGCATAGGAGTGGTCCGACACTATGGCAGTATAGGTGTGGGCAAACATTTGGTGGTCCACACGGCTCTAAAGGTGCTAGGCAGCTTGCTAAATTCTTATTACAATATGCCAATTGGGTTGATTTTCACGAAAATAAACGTAAAAGATTAAAACAAGATCAAAGAACTTATTATAATGCTATTTGGATGAGGAAATAATGAAAAGAAGTGAAATGGTTTCTAAGTTGAAAATATCTGTATCTATATTGGCAGGTGGATTGTTTACTTCTAAAGAAATTGAGGAAGCTAGCAGTCAGTTGCTGGACATCATCGAAGAAAATGGCATGGCACCTCCTGCAGTGTGGTTTTCTCATGGTGACGATGATAAAGAGCTAGCTCACAGATGGGAAAAAGAATGAAACGCAGTTTGGCGTTAAAATGTTTATTAAATAGCTACCATGACAGTCAACGAGGTGGAATGTCAGAGATGTCTGATGAAGAGCGTATGGATTATTTATTAACATGTTTAGAAGATCTTGGCATGCTCCCTCCATCAAGTCATAACACTTTGACTAATTATCCTGATGGATTTAAAGTAGGAGAGCAATTTCTTTGTATGTGGGATAATGAAAGGGCAGAAGATGATTGATAAAACAGGACAATTAAGAACAAATGAGGAGTTAGATAGAGCACTATCTGCAGTGAAAAAGAGCTTTTTCAATCCTTTGAAGGTTCCTCCAGAGCTGTTTGTTGAGCTTCCAACCATTAAAAATGCTTTAGAAGAACTTTTACTTCGTAGACACAGTGCCAATGCAATAGGGAAAGAATGACAAATGTGTATAATCTGCGCTGAACTCATTAGACAAAAGATGACTTTGCTAGAGGCTGAAAGAAATCTTGGCGAAATGGTAAATAACCCAAAAGAATCTCTTGACAAGCTCCAACATTATGCTAGACTCAAGGAATCTATTGAACAAATGGATACGAAAGAATTAGATAAGATATTAGAAAAAGGCGTGATGGATGAATAAAAAGATGGGTAAGATTTATCATAATTCAAAATTAGATATCATCTATGTAATTGATAAATATAGCAAATACACTGTTATGAGAGAAAAAACGCATGTTAATGTTAATTCAGTTGTTAGTATGACCTTAGATGGCAATCCAAATGATATGATTCACTTGGAAAACGGTCCAATTCATAATGAGCATAGCGTTTATATAGGTAGAGTATGACTGATGAAGTAAAGTCTTTAAAAAAAGAAGTTGCGGTGCTTAATGAGGCTATTCTCCGCAAAAATACGGAGATTAAGGCATTAAAGGCTGAGGTTAGAAGTTTATGTCAATCATTCGACGAAATAAGCAAACTATCGCAGAGTAGTTTTAGACAAGGATTAGCGGTACAGCTTGATGAGGTTAATTATTATAAAAAAGAAGTTAAAGATTTAAAAGAAACTCTTGAATTTTATTCAAAACCTCATAGTTATGACGGTGGGAAAAGAGCTAGAAAGACGTTAGGAGTGGAAAATGACACTAAATGAAATAATTTTCATGTTACTGGTAGCGCCATTCTTATGGGGAGCGATATTTTTTGGTGGATTTGCCGTTTATTACTCTTTTGCGTTCTTTCCTGTCGCTGCACTTATCGTCTCTTTGGGACTTGCTTTTATCGCCTTGCCAATTATGTATGCAATGAGACGCTCTAATGGAAAATAATAAGGCTGTTGTTGTTACTGGAGGAAGAGATTATCATCTTCGCGATGTTGTTCATTCTGTTTTGAATTCATTGGATATCTCAACACTTTATGTTGGTGATGCAAAAGGTGCTGATTATCATGCCCGTGAATGGGCTAGTTTAATAAATTTACCAATTAAAATTTTTAAAGCCGATTGGGATCAACACGGACATGTAGCTGGACCAATTAGAAATAGTGAAATGTTAGATGCTGCTGGACCTGGTGCTATAGTTATTGCATTCCCTGGTGGTCGCGGAACTAGGAACTGTGTAAATCAAGCTCATGATCGTGGTATGATTGTGTTGAAAGTGGAATCATGAGAGAATACACTGGAACTGTACTTATTTTGGATGAAAAACCAGACTTAAATGGAGATTCTTTTTCCAAAGATTCAATAATTAATATTGCAGATCGAATTCCAGTAACCTTGCAATTTGAGAACACTCCTGAAGGATATTTAGGTGAAGTTATTTTAATAAAAAATGATGATAAGATTGATTATAAAATTCAACTTATAGATGAAAAAATTTCAGATCAAATGGCTAAGACTCTGACACCTTGTATTGGCGGTTCTATAAAAAGCTTTATTAAAACAAAAAAGGGCAGAGCAATCAATAAATTCACAATAAAATCCATCGGACTGTCCGTAGGGAATGCCGACACAAGAATTAAGAAATTAGGTGAAGAATGAATACGATATTGTTAATAATTTTATTACTTATTGCCGTTCCGGTGATTGCTATATTAGAGTATAGATCAGATAAGAAAAAATTTGAAAAAGAATTGGAAGAAGATAGAAAATGGCTCGCAGAAGAGATGAAAAAACCTAAATCTAGAGTTTATTTTGTAACCCTTGACAGAAAAGGTCTTTTTTCAAAACATTCTGATCCTCAACTTGTAATGGGATATTCATCCAATACTCGCTTCACCAGTGAAAGGGTTGCTAGTATTAAATTAGAACATTTTTACGAACAAGGCTTTTTTATAGATGAAAATATGATCACCTATCCTACTTGCTACATTAAAAAAGCTGAAGTTAACGAAGAGGCTGAGCATGGAGTCGGTTGAACAAAAATACAATGAATTTTGGAAAGAAATTGTAGAAAATCCCGATGGTTCTTTAAATAAAGAACAAATCATGAAGGAACTTGCTGATTTTTCAGTTCTCATAAATAGCTTAAGTATGCTTTATTCTTCGATTACTGGCGGTCGTGTGAGCAAGCCAATGACGAATGCTAGTGTTGTTTTTCAATTATTTGAAGAAGAATTAGAAGAAGCATATAATCGTGGATACGAAGACGCTACAGACGACATGAACGAAGAATGATATGCATAAATGTATTGACTGTGGCGCGGACACAAAACCAGGCAAAGGCTCGGCAAGATGTGAAGAATGTTGGGATTCAAGACTTGGTAATCCCGATGTTAAATTTAATAAATCTGGCACCGTTGTTTATGTTGATAAGGAAAAAGCTAATGCCGCAGCAAATAAAACATTTGAAAAATTGCAAGAATTAGCAAAACCTGTTGAAAACGATGAATATTATTTACATCTAATCATTCAATTAATCAACACAGCAAGGCAGAACAAAATGGAAGAATATAGAAAAACCAAGAAAGAAATCAAGCGTTTACAGTTAGAAAACAAAGAAGCAAAAGAATTTTTTAGAGTTTCTTTCATAAGTTTAAAGATTTAATGGTATAATATATAGTGTAGAGGCGTGGAAGCTGTGGCGGTGAATCGATGGAGATAACTTCATACTAAGCCGTGAGAGATAGAGAAGAGTCGATAAACTCTCGATCTACTAGAACACGCATTTGTCGATTGAGGTTTGATAGTTCATGTGTGACGGATCGAAGTGATTCGGTCGAAGTTATGCGGTCACATGGTAAAGATTTAGGCTCTAAATCGTTAATTACCGCTGCGGAACTAATCGGAACCATATGTAAGAGTCTACTGCATATGGGTGAATTAAACCAAGTCAGGGTCGCGCCTGACCTACACTTTTAATTTTGAATTTAGTCGGATATAAATATCCAAGAGGGAAGTAAGCTGACCTACTCCACTTTGAACCCTCTGTCAGCGACTACAGCCGATTACAGTTAAAAGCTGGCGGCAAATCCTAAGTGCGCAAGTGCTTAGTTGATATTACAGTGATACTGGAAGGGTGAAACTAGGATAGCCCTCTAAGGTTGACTTCGTAGTGAGTCGATTATGAAGCTCGAATTAGGTTGATCTCTAATTTGTGAGTTGTAGTAAGTGCCAAAGGTCACTGTAATATTTTTTTAGGAGAAATATGGATTCGTATGGTGATTTAAGATGGAGTTGCTTAACTCTTCCAACGGGAAGAAAAATCTATCTAACACAAAGACCGGACAGAGCAAAATACGTGTCTGTTTGGAATTTTATTTCAGAAAAAAAACCATCAATAAGATTTTGCTTTACAGATGACATTGTAACGGATTTTGATGGCGCTGTTCCATTTCTTTGGTATCCGTGGATTCCAGGTGAACACATCCCAACAGAAAATATTTTTGCTTTCTTTTGTCTTATGGATTATTACGAAAACATCTCTCTACCCGATAAAAGCTTTTGGTTACATTGCGATAGTTCAACAATGAGAGCGCCGACTTTCTTAGGACTTTATCTATACGCTAAATGGTCCGACAAAGCAGAAGAAATTTGTAAAAAGGTTACAGCTAATAATGATAATGAATTAGAAATGCGTCTTAAACATTCCATTCCTACGGAATATGCACAAACTAGTATGAAGCTAGATCCAGGTGTCAAGGAATTAATAGAGGCGTGGCAAAAAGGTGGGGAAAAAGAAGCCTACCTGCACCTTATGAATAGAAAAACCCATCTAAAACTGTCCTAATCTGATACAATAAATAAATACATATTCTTCTTGCATCTCCCCTGTTGTGTGGTATTATGTTTATACAACAACTTTTCAAAGGAGAAAAGAATGAAAAAATTAATGGTGATGCTTTGTCTATTGGGCGCAATTGGGTGTGCTCCGAGCAAAGAAATAGTAACGATAGTAAACGGAACTCCAGGTGCTCCTGGTAGAGATGGTGCAAATGGTCACTCTCTTGTTTCGCAATATATGGCAGCAACTGAATTAGAATGTGATAGTTCAGGTGGTAGTCGTTTAGACATCTACATGGATCTAGACGATTCTTTAACACCTTCTGAAGGTGATTTATATGAAAATTCCTTGATTGCGTGTAACGGTTTGAATGGTGTCAATGGATCTGACGGTTCTGATGGATCAAACGGAATTAACGGACATGATGGTATTGCAGGTCCTCCTGGCTCATCAGGTCCTCCTGGATTAGACGGTAACCCAGGTCATGATGGTCTGCCTGGTCCTTCTGGTGCTCCAGGTCAAAATGGCGCTCCTGGCTCTGATGGAGAAAACGGTCATGATGGCAAAGATGCCCATGTAACTCCTAAAAATGTTACTGGAAATTGTTCAAACATTAACAGTGGCTACGATGCTTTGATTAAAAATCAAACCGTTGAGCTTTACACTGCTGGATTTTCATGTTCAGCATCTAAAAAAGTATTCGTATTAACCGATAGCGCATCGACCTTTTGGATTTCTAATACAGAATTAGCTGTATTTGTCTCTCCTGCTGGTCTTCGCGTACTAACTTATCAATAAAAGGAAGTAATATGAAAA
>ERZ1292632.1712-Hain-H43-01um-R2-1712-length-20411-cov-8_pt1 | contig 12882 bp, 11 predicted proteins | sample MGYA00564407_ERZ1292632 | MGnify/ENA primary metagenome ERZ1292632 (study PRJEB36523, sample SAMEA6512637) | groundwater metagenome | collected 2019-01-08 | study: AquaDiva: Metagenomics assemblies of 32 groundwater samples
AAGCGCAGCGCGCCGATCAGCAGGCCCGGCACGATCTTGTCGCAGATGCCGAGCAGCGCGGTGCCCTCGAACATGCCATGGCTGAGCGCGATCGCGGTCGACAGCGCGATCGTGTCGCGGCTGAACAGCGAGAGCTCCATGCCAGGCTGGCCCTGCGTCACGCCGTCGCACATCGCCGGCACCCCGCCCGCGACCTGCGCCGTCGCGCCCACCTCGCGCGCGAAGACCTTCATCTGCTCGGGATAGCGGCCATAGGGCTGATGCGCCGAGAGCATGTCGTTGTATGCGGTGACGATACCGATATTCATCGCCCGGCCAGCGCGGATGACCGCCTTGTCCTCGCCGGATGCCGCGAAACCATGGGCGAGGTTGCCGCAAGCCAGGTTCGGCCGGTCCACCCCGCTCTCCCGCTCGCGCGCGATCATCTCGAGATAAGCGGCGCGGCCGGGTCTGGAACGCTCGATGACGCGGTCCGTGACCGCCGCAATGTTCGCGTCGAGATCATTCATGCCAGCTCACCCCATCCCGTTCGGTCAACGCAATCGCGGCCGATGGCCCCCAGGTGCCGGCGCCATAAGGGCGCGGCGTAGTGCCGTCCGCCGCCCAGCCGGCCCGGATCGAATCGATCCATTCCCATTGCGCCTCCACCTCGTCGCGTCGCACGAACAGCGTCGGATCACCGTCGATAAGATCGAGAAGAAGGCGCTCATAGGCGATGCGGCGACGGACATCGGCAAAGGCGTCGGTCATGCCGAGGTCGAGCGGAACCTCCCGCAGCCTTATCCCCTGCCGGTCGAGCCCGGGTCGCTTAGCCATCATCAGCAACCTTATGGTCTCTTCGGGCTGCAGGCCGATCACCAGTTTGTTGGGCTGGATCGGCGCGGTTCCGAAGATCGAATGGGGGATCGGCTTGAACTGGACCACGATCTCCGAGCGCCTGACCGGCAGTCTCTTGCCCGTGCGAAGATAGAAGGGCACGCCCTTCCACCGCCAGTTGTCGACATGCGCCCTGATCGCCACGAAGGTCTCGGTGTCCGAGGCTTTGCCGAGCTCGTCGGCATAACCCACCATGGGTTCGCCGCCGATCGCGCCCGAGCCATATTGCCCGGTCACGCAATCGCGCGGTTCGATCCGGCGCAGCGCACGCAGGATTTTGACCTTCTCATCGCGTACCGCGCGGGGCTCGAACCGACCAGGCGGCTCCATCGCCACCAGCGCGAGCAGTTGCAGCATGTGGTTCTGCACCATGTCGCGCAGCGATCCCATGCCGTCGAAATAAGCCACCCGGCCTTCGAGGCCCACCGTCTCGGCAACGGTGATCTGGACATGCTCGATACCCGCCGCATTCCAGATCGGTTCGAACAGGGCGTTGCCAAAGCGCATGGCGAGCAGATTCTGAACCGTCTCCTTGCCGAGATAATGGTCGATCCGAAAGATACGATCCTCGCGGAAGGCGGCAGCCACCGCGTCATTGATGACATGGCTCGAAGCAAGATCGGAACCGAGTGGTTTCTCGAGCGCGAGCCGCGTTTCCGGGCGCGCCAGGCCGGCGGCTGCAAGGCCCGCGATGGTCGGCTCGAACAGGGAGGGCGCGGTCGAGAGGAAGATCGAGACAGGCGCGTTCCCGTCACCGACCGCGCGTCCGAGCGCGCCGAACTGCTCGGGATTCGACACGTCGAGCTGGACATAGTCGAGACGGTCCAGAAAGCGCTCGATGAGGGGGGCTACCAACCGGCGGCTGTCGATATGACGCGCCAAGGCTTCCTGCGTGGCATGCCGGAAACCTTGCTGGTCGATTGCCGTGTGCGCGGTCGCCACTATCCGCATCGACGCGGGCAGCAAGCCGTCCTCGTCGAGGCCGAACAGCGATGGCAGCAGCATGCGCTGCGCGAGATCTCCGGTCGCGCCGAAGAGGAGAAGCGTTGAAGACGAGACGGGCAAGGACTTGGCGCTCCGATTGGATGTGAGGGTCAGGCCGCGTGCGCGCTCAAGCCCCGTTCCGCGCCAGCGCATCAAGCGCGAGCGCAGCCCCGCCCAATGGTCCCGCATCGGCGCCGAGCGCCGCGTAGCGAATGCGCTGCTGCAACTGGGCCGGCGCGGCGCCCTGCAGATAGTCGCCCAACAAGGCCCCGGTCACCGCATGGATACGGGGCAGCATCATCGGTCGGCCGAGCACGACCCCGCCGCCCAGCACGATCCGCTCGACGGCCGTGGTGAGAAGCAGCATGGCCATGAACTCGCCAAGCTCCTTCGCCATCCGGTCCCAGATGATATCGTCGGCCGGCAGATCATGGACCGGGCCGCCGGCGCGCGCGATGAGCGCCGGCCCGCTGATGAGCCCTTCAAGGCAATCGCCATGAAACGGGCAGACGCCAGGGAATATGTCCCCCTCCACCCTGCGCACCCGGACATGACCTGCTTCGGGATGAAGCGCGCCATGATGCACGCGGCCGTCGATCACGAGACCAAGGCCTACGCCCGTCCCGATCGTCAGATAGGCATGGGCGCGACATTGGGACGATGCACCCCACAAGCCCTCGGCAAGGGCGGCCGCGCCGACATCGGTGTCGAAGCCCGTGGGCAGGGTAAAGCGCGCCTTGACCGCGCCCAGAACGTCAAAGTTCGACCAGCCCGCCTTGGGTGTCTTGAGGATGTGCCCATAGTCCTCACGCACCGGGTCGAGACCAAGCGGCCCGAAGCTCGCGACCCCGATCGCCTCGAACGGCGTCTCCTCAGCCCACGCCGCCAGCGTATCGAGCAGCGGGCTCAGCGCCTCGGTGGGTTTCAGCCCCGTCGGGACGCGCGCTGACCTGACAATCCTGCCGCCTTTCGCGAGCGAGACGATGCACTTGGTGCCGCCAAGCTCCAGTGAGGCCACCATCGGGGCCCCTGTCATCGGACGATGCGACTGGCGTCGCCCTCGATGGCAAGCTGCACCACAGGTGCAGGGGAACCGGCAAAGGCGTGCCTCGCCTCAGCCGCATCGCGCGGCGGCTGCGAGAGGCCGACGAGATCGGCGAAACTCCAGACGGTAAGATCCTCAAGCACCAGCCAGCTATAGGCCTGGAACGGCGCCTCGACCGGATTGGCAAGGACGAGACCCGTGCCGTTCATCGGCCGCCAGGGACCCAGGAGATTGTCCGACACAAGGCCGTAGAGGCCATTGGGACCGCTCGGAATTCCCTCGGCGAAGACCTTTGCCTGGGTCGACCAGAAGAGATGGTAGCGGCCTGCATGCCGCACGATATGGGGTCGCTCCAACTCGTTGTTGACACCATCGGCATCGACCAGCGGGGGGAGAAGCGTGCAGACTCCTCCCTCCCGCCGGGCGATCCCCACGAGCCCGTTCCATCGAGAGGAGGACGAACCGGGCTTCGAAGCCGTGAACAGCAGATATTCCGTGCCAGTGTCCGGATCGATAACCGGAAAGGGATCGCGAAACGCCTTGATCGTGCCCACCGCGCCGCCACCGGCCATGTCCGACTGGTAGAAATGGTCGTCGGGGACGACGAGTTCCTGGGGGATGCTCCAGCCGGTCACACGCGCACCGCTCCGATCGAGTTGGAGCCTGCCCTGCGTCAGAAGCAGCCGTTGCAGGAACGTCGGTTCGTCCTCGCCGCGGATACCTGCGGACGTGTAATAGAGCGACAGCATCGCGCCATCGCGCTCCAACACCGCCGTCCCCGCCCATTCCCGGCTGCCGGGATCGAAGTCATCGGGAAAGAGGTGCCCGAAGTCGCGCCAGCCTTCATCCCCCTTCTGCAGGAGCCGGAGCCGCGCAATGGCATGGCGGGCATCGGGATCGGGCAGCATCGGGGCGGTCAGCGCAATCACCAGCGGACCGCCCTCAAAAGCCACCGTCGCCCCATCCCGGTCGATGATCGGCCAATGGTCCCAGATATCGATGCCCGGCAGCACCGGCGGCACCCGTTCGATCAGCGAAGCGCGCTGTTCGCTGGCGTCGCCGATCGCAGCGACATGCGCCTGGGTCCACATAAACGTCTCTATATCCACGGGCCCCGGCTTCTCCATCGAACATGTCACTGCGATCGTCATGACGTCAGAAATTCATCTTCACAGCGGCGGAGATCGTGCGGCCGTTGATCGAACGCGCGCGAACGATGCCGTTCGTCGGGATCGAGCCATCCTCCGCCTCGGTGAAGCCCTTCACATTGAAGAGATTGTTGGCGTTGATCGACAATTGGACGCGCTCGATCGGACGGAACTGGATGAAGCCGTTGATCGTCGTGTAGCCCGGCAGCTTGAGCTGGTTGGTGTCCTGCGCGTAGCTCGAGGTCGTACCGATCACATTGGCGCCGACCGTCACCGGACCGAAATCATATTGCGGGCTCGCCTGGAAGACGAACTCGGCCTGACGCCGCGGACGGTTGCCGACAACGGCCGGGGTTAGCGCATCGCTCACGATTTTCGCCTTGGTCCAGGTGCCGCCCGCTGTCAGGCTGAACCCGCCAGTGCGATAGCTGCCTTCGAGTTCGAGGCCATAAGAGCGATATTTGCGGTCGAGGAATGTCTGGGTGGTCGCCTCGAAATTCTGTTCCTCGGTCTTCGCCCAGAAGGCGGTCGCGTAGACAGCAAGGCCACCTGACCGATATTTGATGCCTCCCTCCGCCTGGTTGACCATGTCGACCGCCGCGTCGGCGTTGACGAGATGGCCATCGACCGTGCTCACCGCCGGACCGAATAGAAGACGGTCAGCATTGGCGCGACCGCCGCGGCTGTAGCGGGCAAAGAGCGCCAGATCCTGCGCGAGGCGATAGTTTAGGCCTAACGAGTAGGACCAGTAATGGAAATTGTAATTGACGGGCGCCGGGCTGGTCAGCGGAATCACCGAGACCCGCGTATCGGCGTCCGAGATCACCCCATCGCCATTGATGTCGCGCGAGACCGTGCCGACGCGGCCGCCGCCAAGGTCGGCGCCGGCGATCGTTCCGCGCGCATCGCCGAAATCGTAGCGCACACTGCCGTCAAGGGTCAGCGGCCCGCTCTCGAAGCTCAGCGAGGCGAAAGGCGCATTGGTATTATAGTCGACATTGTAGGTGCGCCGGCAGCAGCCTCCGAAATAGCTCGCACCGTAACCGGAGACGCCGTCCTGGGTGACGAGCGTTCCCGACGCCGTGCGGACGTTGACGAGCGCGGCATTGCCGCCGCCCACGACGTCGGAGAGGAGCGAAGTCCAGAGCCATTCGGTGTCGATGGTCTGGCGCGACTTATAGAAGCCCGCCGTGAAGCCGAGCTTGCCGCCGCCCACATCGAAATCATGGCTGAGGCGAATGTCGTTGGTGACATTATTGAGGCTGTTGAGCTTGGTGTCGAACACCACGATCTGCGCAAGCAGTCCATTGCCGTTGAGCGCGGACGGGTTGGTGATAATCTGGCCGGCCCTGGGGCCGTTGGCATAGCTCAGTGTCGCCCCTGCACCGCCGAGCGCGGTGGCGATGGCCGAGGCGGAATCGACGTTCGAGGGGAAGTTCGAGATGAAGCGCCCCGAAATATCGGAATAGCGAAAGCGCTCGGTCACCTGCCAGCCGTCGGCGACGTCGAACTGGCTCTCGAGCCCGAAGGATTTCACGACCGGATGCTGGCCCTCGCGGATATCGTCGACGACGGGATTATTGTTGCCATCGAGCGTCACGTTGCGCGTGATGTAGCGCGAGTGCAGCGTATCCTGGTTGATGCTGAAGCCCGGGATATTCTCATAGTGAGGGTCACTGTTCGTGCCAGTCACCCGGACCGGGTTCGGCAGATAGCCAATCGCGCGATCGTCGAGATATTTGCCATAAAGGCGGATATAGCCGCCGCCAGCCAGATCCTTGGTAATGTTGAACTTGAGCTGCCCGCCCTTGTTGCCGTCATAGCCCGCCTGTCGCGGCCCCGTGCCCTGACGGTAGAAGCCGCCGATGTGGAAGCGCAGGCTGTCGGTCAGATGGCCACCATAATCCGCATCGATCCGGTAATCGCTATAGTCGAGGCCGGTGGACGCCTGGATCGCTCCGCCCTCCTGTTCGCCGGTCTTCGAGATGAGGTTGATGACGCCGCCCGGCGAGTTCGACGCGAAGGTCGAGGCAGAGCCGCCGCGGATCGCCTCGACGCGCGCCACGTTGAAGTCGGCCCGCAGAAAGATGTCGGCATTGCCGAAGGTGATGTCGCCATACTCAAGGACCGGCAGACCGTCTTCCTGAAGCTGCAGGAACTTGGCGCCGCCCGAGGCGACCGGCAGACCCCGCACGGCAATGTTGGCGTTGCCCTCGCCGCCCGAGGATTCCGAACGAATACCGGGCAGGTTACGGAACAGTTCCGCAACCGAGCGCGGCGCGGTCGTCTGCAGCTGTTCGGCGTTGAGCGAACTCACCGACACCGAGCTGTCGAGCCGGTTCTGCCCGCGCGCGACCGCCGTTACGATGATGTCGCTTGTGTCATTGGCGTCGCTCGCGGCCGAGGCGGCTGAAGCGGCAGCCGCCTGCGCATAGGCCGAAGCAGGCATGGCGAGCGCACTGGTCGCCAGAAAAATCGTCAGAGCTTTCATGTCCATCCACTCCCTTAAGGTCGGTTTCGCCGACTCGATACCGGGCAGGCATAAGGATATGGCAAACGTTTGCCAAGAAGATTTGGCAAACGTTTGTCTTATGCGCTATGGAGCGGGTCACGAGACCGGAGAATCATGCGACTCCGGCAGCACGTCCGGAGGGGACACTGAGATGCCGACCGCCAAGCCGCGCCTGAGCGCGATCAAGATCGCCGAGATGAATCTCGGCTTCTTCGGGCTTCAATTTTCCTTCGGTCTCCAACAGGCCAATATGGGGCCGATCTACAGCTTCCTGGGCGCCGACGAGGCGACCATGCCGCTGCTCTGGCTTGCGGGGCCGGTCACCGGCCTGCTCGTCCAGCCGATCATCGGCGCCTTGAGCGACCGGACAACGAGCCGGCTCGGGCGACGCACCCCTTACTTCCTCGTCGGCGCCGTGCTGTGTAGCCTTGGCCTGCTCGCCATGCCCTACAGCCCTGCCTTGTGGGTGGCGGCATCGCTCCTGTGGATCCTCGACGCCGCGAACAACGTCACCATGGAACCCTACCGCGCCTATGTCAGCGACCGGCTCGACGAAACGCAGCGCACCGCAGGCTTCCTGACCCAATCAGCCTTCACAGGCCTCGCCCAGACCCTGTCCTATCTCGCGCCTTCACTTCTCGTCTGGGGCGGCATCAGCGCCGATCTCATCGACGCCAACGGCATCCCCGAGATCACCCGGATCGCCTTCGTCATTGGAGCCGTCCTTTCCATATCCTCGATCCTCTGGTCAGTGCTACGCGTTCCAGAGCTGCCGCTGGACGATAGCGAACGCCGCGAGATGCAGCGCGACCGTACGGGTCCACGCGCCGCGGTCGCCGACTTCGTCTCGGCCGTGCGGGAGATGCCCAAGGCCATGCGCCAGCTTGCACTGGCCATGCTCTTCCAGTGGTTCGCGATGTTCGCCTACTGGCAGTATATCGTTTTTGCGCTCGCTCGTTCGCTCTTCGACGTCTCCGATCCCAAGAGCGCCGGCTTTCGCCAGGCAGGCCTCGCGACCGGCCTGGCCGGCGCGATCTATAATTTCGTGGCCTTCCTCGCCGCTTTCGCCATGATGCCGATCGCGCGCCGCTATGGCGCAAAGCCGGTCCATGCCGCCGCCATGATCCTCGCCGGGCTGTCGATGATAGGCCTGCCCTGGATCGACCATCCAATCGGCCTCATCGCGCCAATGATCGGCATCGGCATCGGCTGGGCAAGCCTCATGGGCAATCCCTATGTCATGCTGGCAGGCGCGATCCCGCCCGAACGGACAGGGGTCTATATGGGTATCTTCAACATGTTCATCGTCGTGCCGATGATGATAGAGACGCTCGTGATGCCGCTCATCTACCGGCCGATCCTCGGCGCCGACCCCCGGCACGTGATCATGCTATCGGGTCTGATGCTGCTCTGCGCCGCAATCGCCACTTTGCGGGTGATCGAAGTCAGATCCCCCTCCCCCGCCATGGCCGCCGCCTGACCCTCAGGCGCTGCCGCGCAGGATCAGTTCGGGATCCATCATCACCGATCGGACCTCTTCTCCGCCAATCCGGCGCAGCAGCAGATCGACGAGCAGCTGCGCCCCCTTGCGCGTATCCTGGCGGATCGTCGTCAGCGGCGGCGCGGTATGCGCGGCTATGCCGATATCGTCATAGCCAACCACCGAAACGTCCTGCGGAACGCGCAGGCCCTGATCGGTGATGGCGCGCATCGCGCTCATCGCGATGACGTCGGACGCTGCGAGTACGCCATCAGGCGCCGGGTGATCGGCCAGGAACCGCGCCATCTCGTCATAGGCGTCCTGGTCGGTCAGATGCAGCGGCAAGACGCTTTCCTCGACGCCATTCGCAGCCTTGATCGCATCGAGAAAGCCTGCATGGCGGTCAGCGAACTCGGGAACGGCGGGGTCGCCGAGAAAAGCCAAGCGGCGTCGACCGATACCGATGAGATGGCGCGTAGCCATCGCACCCCCTGCCCGGTTATCCGTGCCAACGGTAATCTGCACGGCATTTTCGCGCATCGCTCCCCAGACCACCATGGGCGTGAAGGCACGGGCCGCACGCTCGATGATTTCGGTCTGGTTGGACTGGCCGACAAGCACGATCCCGTCGACCCGGCCCGACGCAATGATGTCGTCCAGCCAGGCCTCGTTGTCGGGAATCACACGCGAGAGCAGCACGTCATAGCCCTGTTTGGCCAGCGCATCAGCGAGCGGTCCCAAAAGACCCATGAAGAACGGATCCGACAGGGATTGGTCGATCTCATGCCCCAACGGGAACACGACGCCTATCGCGCCCGTCCGGCGCTTGCGCAGCGCGCTCGCTGTCTGGTTGAGACGAAAGCCATGTTCGGCGGCAAGTGACCGGATGCGCTCCTTCGTTTCCTTAGAGACACGTGGGCTGTCGGACAGGGCGCGCGAGATGGTCGATGGCGCCAGCCCCGCGATTTTCGCCAACTCGACAAGACCGATGGGTTTCAAGAAAAGGCTCTCCCGCTCCTTCCGAACAGCCATGCGTACATGCCTGACGCGCTTTGCCGGAGCTATCGCTGAAGCTCTCTCCTACCGAAAGCCTGAGCAGATATGAAGGGCGCTGTTGATGCCCCCCACCGAGACGGCCGCATCTCAGCCTCGGTCCTCGTCACGCATGAGCGCACCGCTGCATGAATTCCTGCCTTTTGTAATGGACGCGCACTTCCTCTAGCCTGGTGCGAGTTGCGTCTTCGCGGGCGTGGCCGATCAGCCCCGTTGCAGCCTTGGCAGCCACGGCCGCGCGAACTGGCTTGCGCCCTTGCCTTTCTAGGACACTTGACCTACTTGCATAGGTCAAGTGTCCTAGAGGTGCGATGCATGGCCGCCGGCCTGCGCGCGGGACGTGCGCGGAGGCGGATTTGAGCGCGAGCGAAACACGCTGGCAGATCGTCGATATTGCAGACCGGCTCTTTTACGAGCGGGGCTTCGAGGCGACCTCTTTCGCCGACATCTCCAGGGTTGTCGGATTATCGCGCGGCAATTTCTATTATCACTTCAGGACCAAGGATGAGATCCTTGATGCCGTGATCGAGCGTCGCGTCGCAAACACGCGCGCTATGCTGGAAGCGTGGGAGCAGGATGCGGAAACTCCTGCGGATCGTATCCGCAGCTTCATCCACATCCTGATTGCGAACGGCACACAGATCATGGCGCATGGCTGTCCGGTCGGCACGCTCTGCAACGAGCTGGCGAAGCTCGATCATGGCGCCAAGGGTGATGCGGCGGGTCTGTTCTTGCTATTCCGCCACTGGCTCACCAGGCAATTCGCCGCGCTCGGATGTAAGAACGATGCCGATGCGCTGGCGCTCCATATCCTGATGCGCAGCCAGGGCGTCGCGATACTTGCCACCGCTTTGCGCGATGAGGCGTTCATCCACCGCGAGGTCGCCGACATGGAGGCGTGGTTGCTCGCCCAATGCCCGGCCGCGTCATTCACCCAGCCCCGCCCCTCTGCCTGAAGGAGCCATCATGTTCGTCATCACCCTGCGCTTCGCCGACAAGACCAAAGCGCCCTCACTCATGGATGGGCACAATGCCAGGATCAAGCGCGGCTTCGACGATGGCGTCTTCCTGCTCGTCGGTAGTCTCCAGCCCAATGCGGGGGGCATGATCCTCGCGCATGACACCTCGCACGCCGAGCTCGAGACGCGCGTCCAGGATGATCCGTTCGTGGCGCATGGCGTGGTTAGCGCTGAGATCCTACAGGTGACGCCGGCGCGTACCGACGATCGGCTCACCTTCCTGAAAGCCTGAGCCATGAGCGCGACGATCCCAGGCCCCGATGGCCTCCCACGCTGCCGATGGTGTGAAGCAGCGCCTGAGTTCTTCGCCTATCACGACTCCGAATGGGGTTTCCCGGTCGATGACGATCGCCGCCTGTTCGAGAAGCTGTGCCTCGAGGGGTTCCAGTCAGGCCTGAGCTGGCGCACGATCCTCGCCAAGCGCGAGAATTTCCGCGCGGCATTCCATGGTTTCGACTTCGACCGTATCGCCGATTTTACCGATGCGGATGTGGAGCGGCTGTTGCAGGATACGGGTATCGTCCGCCATCGCGGCAAGATTGCCGCCGTCATCAACAATGCGAAGCGGGCGCAGGAAATTGTGAAACAGGAAGGCTCGCTCGCCGCCTATGTCTGGGGTTTCGAGCCGAAGGCGGCGGATCTGGCCATGCCACAGACCGCTTCGACTTCGGCTGCCTCCATCGCCCTGTCGAAAGACCTGAAGAAACGCGGCTGGGCTTTCGTCGGTCCGACGACGGTCTATGCCTTCATGCAGGCCATGGGGCTCATCAACGATCATGTGAGAGGATGCGTGGCGCGGGAGAGCGTCAACGACGCAAGGCGCAATTTCCGCGTGCCGCGATCGTCATCGCCGCGTTTCCCTTAGTCTTGCTTGCGGTCGGTAATGAACACCGGGCCGTACAGTGCGGCGCGCTTGATGCGGCCGGGGTCACGGCTAAAAAACACCTATTGGTGAAGGTCGCGATCATAAGCTCCAGCTTTGATGTCGCTACATACAGATACATAAAGCTTGGGTGAGGGCTGTGTCGCCGTCCGGAAATTCTAGCGCTTTTGATACCGAGTAACCGCCCCCTCCCCCCGCATCGTTATTGTTGGCGATACGTTCTTCTGGGAGCGACATTCTTTCACAGCGACGTAACCAGACGCGCTATTATTCCGATCGGTTCGCATCTGTTATAGCGGTGACAAGCCTTTCGGACCATGCCAACGAACTCGATCGCCTTTTCGCGACTGCTCATGGCGGAACGCAAATCGCTGCTCCGGCAGGTGCGCCGTCTCGTGGGCAAGGTAAGCGCCGAGGATATTGCGCAAAAGCTATGGCTCTGTGAGGCCATTCTCGCTTCCGACTTCGATTTTGCTGGGCGGCTCATCATCCAGCAGGTGAAGAGCACGCGCTCGCGCTATCATCCGTCGGACCCCTTCAGGCGACCAAGCTAGACCCCCGCGCGGTGTTGGCTCCCGCAAGTCCCGCGATAGCCAGGAAGCAATTTCGCGCAGCGTTGAATCCGGGTGCGTCCTGAGCCGGTCGGCGACAAGCCGCGCGACGCGCGTATCAGGCGGCAAACGCGGTGCGGGGTCGAGGATCGCGGCATCGGTATAGCCCGCTCTGACCAACGTCCGACACGCTTTCACCAGGGTCCGCTCGCTAAACGACCGCGCTGACGGCGCGATCGTGCGGATCTGGCGCAGCACCAGCGCCCAGGGGAGATGGGGGCGGAGACGTTCGACCGTAGGCAACCAGCGCTGGCGCCCGTCGACCAGCTCGTGAAGATACCTTTCGTTTTGTCTGTCGCGAATCTCTCTGATCGCCGCAGGATCGCGCGCGCGCATCTTGGGATTGCCAGGGTGAGCTCCACGCGCAACCGCCGCTTTGAGACCCGCCCGAGTCCTCTCACGGATCAGGGCTCTTTCGAATTCGGCGAAAGCGCCGAGCATTTGCGTCATCAGCATGCCTTGTGCGCTCGAGGTGTCGATCGGATCGTTGATCGACCGAAAATATGCCCCCCTCCCCCGCAGCGTCTCGACGATTTCCAGCAGGTGCGAGAGCGAACGCGCCAGACGATCGATCCGTACCACGAGCAGCGTGTCCCCCTGCCCTACCCGTGCAAGCGCCCGCGCCAGGTTGGGCCGATCGCGGCTACCTCCGCTGGCCTTGTCTTCCAAGATGACCGTGCAGCCTTCTCCGCGCAGCGCATCGCGCTGCGCCGCGGTGTCCTGCTCGTCGGTCGAGACGCGGGCGTAGCCGATCAACGCCATTTGTCACATTCCATCTAACGATACCAATCGTTCGGTTGCCCCCGTATGATATAAATTCGAGGACGTCCTGGCCAGCGCTGATTGAAGCGGCCGAGCTCGATCGGCTCACCTCGCGGACCGCATGAGGCGCCGTCAGCCAAGTTCCCTCGCGCGGACAGGCTTCGCATCCCGGCGAGTTCAAAAGCAGGCGGATTTGCGGGGGTTTTCGCGGTCGAGGCGGTGCCAGTCCGGTGGTTTCTGCCCAGAATCAGGCGGTTTGGGGAAATGCCAACGCGCTACCTCGCCCGACAGGCCGGAATTCGGCCGTAGGGGGAAACCGACTGCGCTGTAGAACTTTAAAAGCTTGGGTCGAGATAATCTCCCATTATCATGCCTATACATATCAGCCAAGTTGACTGAGATGACGTTTGAGTTAAGAAGCTGGGATGGACGCCATACCATCAACAAGCCAATACGGACCAATTTATACCCCCAATATGGCCTCGGCGATCGCGTCCTGCTCGGTCGCG
>ERZ1292632.3163-Hain-H43-01um-R2-3163-length-12881-cov-3_pt1 | contig 12881 bp, 23 predicted proteins | sample MGYA00564407_ERZ1292632 | MGnify/ENA primary metagenome ERZ1292632 (study PRJEB36523, sample SAMEA6512637) | groundwater metagenome | collected 2019-01-08 | study: AquaDiva: Metagenomics assemblies of 32 groundwater samples
GGTCATCCGGCAGCGCCATCACGGGCCGCTTCTGCGCCGCCGCGACCGGCGCCGTCGTGCCACTTCTGGCCAGCTTCGCCGACCCTGACGAGCCAACCAGCCTTTTTGCCGGCATCGACCGCCTTCCAGACGGCGACATCGTCCGCGTTGATCTCATACTGAAGCTCCGACAGCGTCAACCCGCGGCCAGCGGCTTTGATGGAGGTCGTGATCGCTTCTTGCCACTTGATCATTTCGACACCTCGATCTCGAAGTCAGCCCCGCCGTCGTCGCGCATCGTCATGGACACAATCTTGCCGAGCGAACTTCTGACTTCGCCGCGCACGCCGAGCTTGTCGCCGCACTCGCATTCCGACGAGCCGCAGAGCGATATCTTTGACCGCTGCACCTGACGCTCCAACAGCCGACCTCGACCGGCCTCGTCGATCTTGGCGACGAGCGAGACCGTGGTGTTATGAAAACCGTTTTCGAGCGTCAACGTGACCTCACGCATGTCGGCGACCTTACCTTTCGTGTTGTGCGGCACGCGACCGCGGATTGCGGACATAATACAGACCCGCAGGTGTTCGGCGTCTGCCCGGAGGCGGAACAGCGCCTTCAGGTCGAAAGTCGGCGCGTCAAGCCCTTGCTTGATGCGAACGAGCGTCTCCCGTGCCTGTACGATCGCCGGATCGGCAGGCCGGTCTTGCTCCATCAAGGCGCGACATCGACCGCACTCCATGACCGCCTTCAGGTCGGCCTCGGCGTCGATGTGGCCGAAGTGCTCCCAGTGGGGTAGGGTGCGAGCGCTGAACGGCGACCGATGTTTGGCGATGGTGCGACGCTCGATCTCGGCGACGAGCGCATCGTGGCGATTGCCGATGTCGCCGGTCTCGATCTCGTCTTCCCTGACGTTCAGCGTGCCGTCGGCGATCCGGTTGTTCAAGAAGTGCATCATATTGTGCTCCCGCATCAAGTGTTGCGGGCAGAGCCAGCGGACATTGACCTTGTGCATGTATCTCATCATTTCCCCTTGTAAATTGAAAAGCTGCGAATATCGAAGCGGCAGAATCGAGTTACGACCAGCGCCCGCGGCGCATGCTATTCACCGTTGGCCCCTCGACCCGATCCCTTAATGGCGAAGAAAGGACGAAGCGCCTTAGCCGCCCCTATAGTCGGTCGAGTTCGTCGAACGCGGCGTCGGCGTGCCTCTTCGCCTTCGCGTAGACTTTCCGCATATCTGCCGGGAGGTCGATGTCGAGCGACATCGCATGAAGCAGCCCCGTCGCCTCAGTGAGCGCTTGCGCCGCCTTCAGCGTCTTGATCCCGGTGATCCGGCGCGTTTCCTTGTCGATCTGTCTCGCCATTGCCTTTCGCCTTTCGTAAAATGTCATACAGCATTACCTGAGTCGTCCTGCATTCGCCACGGTCGAACACCGCCTGAATCGCTTCCAGCATCTCAGGCGCGAGAGCTATCAGTCTGGCGTCGTCGAGCGTGACCACGCCGTACGGGACTCCATCATCCTTGCCCCCTTCGACTACGGCGACGAAGTTCTCGTCGTCGCCTGCAAGGATGTAGCATCCCGTGCCGTCTTCGCCGGTACCGCTCCCGTCGGTGAAGCCGACCCGCCACGGCCCCGGCGTGTGCTTACTGGCCACGCTTCGCTCCCTTCTTTGGGGTGTCGGACACGCCGAGCACTTCCCGCGCCCACGACACCGGATTAGCGTCATTGGCCTCGCTCATCCAACAACGGCGCTTCTCAAGCAGGCTCTTGGCATAGCCGTCTTGAGCCAGCGCGAGCACGACCTTCGCGGAGATGTTCTCGAAACTCTCCTGAGCCTCGTCGTAGAGGTTCCAATGCGGCACCCGGTCGGCCTTCATCATATTGCCGCTTTTGAGCGCTGTGCCGACGGCAGGCGCTTTCTCGCCCCACTTGCCGGGATCGGCGTAGTCGCCAGCGATGACGATTCGGTCGCCCGCCCATGATCCGATGACTGGGTTCTCGACCTCGTTGTCGATGTCGCCGCCGCCTCGGCCATTGCCGTCGGCCAGCAGGATCGCCAACCCGGCCATCATCCCGCCGCCAGAGAGGCCGAATTCCATCAGCTTGAGGCCATCGCCGAAGGCGTGGCTGTAGAAATACTGGCGCTTGTCGAGATTGCAGATGAGATAGTACTGGCCCATAAGATGTGTCCTTTCTGGTTTAGAGGCGGCTCCTTATAGGAGCCGATGCTTTTCCCAATGCAAACAGTTGCGACGCTCACAGTATACCACAAGTCGATCAGTTTGTCAAGCGAAAACTTTCGCAAACTTCATCACGAACTCGGCCATCGCCTCGCCGAACGCCTTGCCGCGTTCGATTGCCTTACGTTCCCATTCTGGAACCTCGCGGTAGGGATCACGCTCAGGCATGGGCCACCGCCGTTCCGTCGATCTTCTCGACGACTTCCGCCTTCTGGCTGGCGATGATCGCATCGAGCGACGCCATCAGCTTCATAAGCCTACTGATGTAGGCATTGATGTACTCCGCCTGCTCTCCGTCGGATTTCGCTCCGAGCTTGGATAGCTTCACGATGCGCTCACGAAGGCCGCGCAGGATGCCCTCGACGAACCGGAGCGTTTCCGGGTCATGGGAGTTGATCAGATTCGACTCGTAACTGCCGCAGAAGGCGTCGATCAGCAGGGCGACGGCGACGATACCCGGCGGCTTCACTCCGGTCGGGTCTTTGTAGCCCGCCATGTTGGCGAACACCTTCAGCGCCGCCTTGCGAGCGTCGCGGAGGATGCGGCCAGCGTACTCGATCTCCCGCCACGTTTCGATGCCTGATTTCGACATGGATGTCCTCTCAAAATGCCGTCGGCTTCAGCCGACGATGGTTAGACTTCCTCGGCCTTGCGGATCGCGGCGCGCAGCTTATTCAGCCCAAAGTCGGAGGGCTGGCCGTCGCTCATGTAGTCCCGCGCTTCCGATCCCTGTAACTTGATGCCTTCCAGCCATTTCAGCGCCCCCTTGCACGCTTCCAGCAGGTCGGGAGCGGCCACGATCAGATGGGCGTCGGCGGCAAAGCGCTCGTTTGATGGATCGCCGCAGCGACAGATGAGATTGATCGCGTCCGCCTCGATCCCGTCGATATAGTAAACGCTGTCGCCTTCAACCTTCCACGGCCCCGGCGTATGCTTCGACATCATTCGCCCCTTTCCAGATAACTTCCAGATACTTTTCAGATTCCCGACAAGCCGCCCGCGGCCTTGCTGTCGCATTGAGGGGGAGGGTGATCCTCGTGCGTTGTGCGTTAGCCGCAGGCGGCGAATCAGGCACCTTCCTAAAGATTGATGTCGCTCACAGTATACCACACGGCGAACGATTTGTCAAGGTCAAATGTTTTTGACTTTCAGAATCCGGGAGCGACATGGCCAGAGAGGGACTCGTACCGCTCGGCAGCATGAGCGCGAATCCAATCCGCAGAAAACCGCGTCGGATTATCGACTATCGGCTCCTGCATCCCGCGCCGACCGAACCGCGGAGCGATTTCGCCCGCCGACGAACAAGTGGGCCGAATCGCCAGCACGCCGACCGGAGCCGGATAAAGTCCTATCGAGCCACACCATGACCGGACATCGGGAGCGACCTCCATCGCCTCCTTCGCCGTATCAAACGGCCCCGCGAGAACCTCCTCGCACAGAGGGCATTGCTCCCAGAAAATATCTGGCCGACGAGTAACAAAAAATCGGGTTCCCGCTGCTTGCTCGCTGGGAGATGTAATCACGCCGCCAGCGCCGACGACGGTCATTATACCACACGGATAACAACTTGTCAAGTGGAAATCTTTTCTATCAGACTGGCAGGGAGAAGGGTCGGCGGCCAACCCAGTCGCCCCTTCTCCCTGCCAGCTTGCTACACAAACAGTATACCACATGACGATCCGTTTGTCAAGGTTGTTTTTTCGCAACATGCCACGTTGCTAAAATACTACCTTGACTTTCCCTTCGACTTGTAGTATACTTACGGCGACCGAGGCAAGGCGGGGACGTTATCCCTGCCGCCGGACGTGGCCGAGGCCGTCCCCATAAGGAGAAAGACAACGTCTAAAAGATTTTACCTTGACTTTTCGTTAGTCGTCCGGTATAATGCTTGCGTTGAGATTGAGATTGCTAACTTAACCTGAATCGAAAGGACACAAAGATGCTGGTCGCAAGAAACGAGCGGGGTGACGTGCTGAAGATTCGAGTTGACGAGATCGGCGGCGATAGCCGCGACTGGGACAATATCGGCACGATGGTCTGCTGGCATCGCGGCTACAAGCTCGGTGACAAGCACGATTTCACGAGTCCCGAAGACTTCATGGAGCGTGTCGGCAAGCTCAAGGGCGCCCTGATCCTCCCCCTGTTCCTCTACGACCACGGCGGACTGCGTATGAAGGTCGGGAGCTTCGCCGGGTTGCTGCCGCAAGGCCATGCCGAATTCGATAGTGGCCAAGTCGGCTGGATTTACTGCACCGCCGAAAAGATTCGTGCCGAGTACGGCAAGGGCAAGGATGCACGGGCGAAGGCGGAGAAGTGCCTGCGGGGCGAGGTCGAGATTTACGATCTTGAGCTTCAAGGCCGGGTCTACTGGTACGAGCTTACTCGCAAGTTGACGCCGGGTTGCGTCGCCGAGGACGGGGGCGAGGGCGTGAGTGAGAACACTGACGAAGATTCGTGCGGCGGGTTCTACGGCGAGGACTGGAAACAGAACGGTCTCGCCGATAACCTCCCCGAAGACTGTCGCGACCTGCTCGACAAGCTCGAATTCGTAGGGCGCGAGGCGTCCTACGGCGACGACAACGACGACTGAAAGGGGGTGTTGCCTGATGAAGCGTTAAACTGTACAACCTACCGCGCCCTCGGAGAAAACGAGGGCGCGGAGGGCTGGACACTCTTACGAAAGGGACGGACGGATGAATGACTTCGCCAAGATGTTGATTGAGACGCCGTATGATGAGCTTCGGGCGGCGGTCGAGAAGATGCTGTTCGGCGGCGGCGACCACGCGGAATTGGCGACTGGCCGGAACGTGGCCGACGAGGCACGCCGGGAGCTTGAGGCGCTCGCAAAGCGAGCGGCGTTTCTCGCGACCTATGTCGATGAGCGGATTGGCGGCGGCTGCGGTGATCAAGGTCACGCGAAGGCCGTGAAGTCGGCCAACCGTACAGCGAAGGCCGTCCGGAAGGCGTTCGGTTACACCGAGTATCACGAGGTGCAAATATGAACACGAGACCAAACAAGCCATTCTCTCAACGCGACTTCAGGATGGTGAAGGGATCGAAGCCGCCGGTTTTTCTGGAAGTCCGCGAGGACGCAAACGACGACCCGGCGCACTACTCGCCGAAGTACACGCGATGGAGTTACGGCGTCTGGGGGCCGACGGGCGACTGCGGCGACGAGTTGAAACCGGGTGTCGAGCTTGTCGAGGTCAATCGCAAGAGTGACCTCAAGGCGCTCGCCGACCATCTCGCGATGCTTGAGAGCGCGATGGCGAGTCAGAACGCACTTTACGCGGCAATGAAAGGACGGGCATGAACGACCTTCACCTTCGCGCTCTGCGCGTTCTGTGGTTTGATCAACCGGAGAAACTCGGATTTCCGAGCTTCGAGACGGTTGACGGACATCGCTATAAGTGCCTCGCCCCCGGCTACTGGGATTCCACGAGCGGGTCGGGCGACTTCTGGCAGGCATGCGTCGAGCGAGGCGGCGAGAAGACGAAGGGGACAATCGTTTGCGCCCTGAAGTCGTCAGAATGGGCGAGGCCGTGGAGTGATGATGTCCTCGTCCTCGTCTTCGTCGTGGCCGAGAATGACGCCAAGATCAACCATGTGCACGATAGTTGCGACCGGGCTATCCCGATACTCGTGATCGACCTCAAGAAAGGACTGGAAGACCTTGACTAAGGCTGAAGCATTCAAGTTGTGCGTCGCCGCCAACATGGGGCAAGGCGTCGAGGTCGAGTTGACGCCGGATAGCACGATGGCGGATCGGGTCACGTACCGCCTCATCCGCGAACCGTGGGGCATCTGCTACATGTTTGTCGAGAAGATTCCAATGGCGGGCAAGAGCTACCGGCTATGCTTCTACGTCGGCAACCTGCCGACGGTCGTTAACTACTTGACGCGCCACCACGTCCGTCGCGTCTAAATAATTTCCCCTTGACTTTTTGTTCGCCGTGTAGTATAATGGGTTGCGTTCGCAATCGGGACTTTCCTGATTGCGATCTTTGCCAACGAAAGGACATCACCAATGAGCTTTGCGACCGAATTCGAGGAACGACTGAAGGCGGGCTATCCCCTGATCTGGATCAACTCCAAAGAGGAAGACCGCGTCGTTAAGACGGTTGAAGACATCGCCAAGCGTCGCCGATACGAGGTCATGTACTGGAGCGCCGCTCACGGCATCGGCCCGGTCGCGACTCGTCAGGACGAGGGCGGTAAGCTGGAGCAAGCCGTTTCGATGATGATGGCCGTCGTTCGGGCTGACGAAAGCGACGGCAAGCGGTTCCTGTTCCTGTTGATGGACGCTCACACGAGCTTGATCCAGTACGGATCGAGCTACGGAACGGAAGCGTGCCGCCACCTCCGCGACCTCGTCTCCGAATGGAGCAATCCCCACCTCAAGAGCAAGGGCCACGCTGTCGTCGTGGTGTCGCCGACGAACGAAATCCCGATGGAGCTTCGCCAGAGCGCCGAGATTCTGGACGTGGAGCGTCCGACCGCCGACGAACTTGGCAAGGCGCTCGACGGGATCGTGTCCGTGATCCACGGGGCGAAGTGTCCCGCCGATGCAAGGGCGGCGCTGGTGCGGGCTGCGCTCGGCATGACCTACGCCGAAGCCGAAAACGCCTTCAGTCTGGCGGCTATCCGAAACAAGTCGCTGTCGCTGGCCAGCGTCCAGACCGTATTCGCCGAGAAGTGCCAGAACGTCAAGAAGTCGAAGTGTCTGACGCTTCGCATCCCGACCGCCACCGGCGGACTGTCCCGCGTCGGCGGCTTCGACCGCGTGAAGGACTTCGCTGGCAAGATCAAGCGAGCGTTATCGCCGGAAGCGAGGGCATTCGGTCGCCCGATGCCCAAAGGCTTACTCCTAATCGGCGTAATGGGGTGCGGCAAATCGCTCATCACCGACATGCTGTCGGTCGAGATGGGTCTCCCGCTGCTTAACTGGAATCTTGGAGCTACCTTCGGGTCGCTTCAGGGCGAAACCGGCCAGAACACTCGCGAGACGCTGGAAATCGCCGACGCGATGGCGCCGTGCATCCTGCGGCTTGACGAGGCCGACCGGCAGCTTTCCGGGTCGGGATCGTCCGACAAGACCGACGGCGGCACGGGTGCGCGGCTGATCTCGGACATCATGACGTGGCTTCAGGAGCATACCAGCCCCGTTTACGTGGTTTGCACGATGAATCAGATCGACGCCATCCCGGAAGCGTTTCTGAGACAGGGTCGCTTTGACGCCATCTTCGGTGCCGACCTGCCGGTCGAGGCCGAGCGGAAGGATATCCTGAGCATTCTGCTCAGACACCTGAGCGTGCCCCGCGATCCGGCGACCTTCGACATCGCCGCTCTGGCGGCTGCGTCTGAGGGCTATTCTGGGGCCGAGCTTGAGGGTGCCATCACTCGCGGGCTTGATGCCGCCTTCGAGGCGGGCCGCGAGCTTCAGACTGACGACATTATGGACGGGATTGCGACCATCAAGCCGATGGTCAAGGTCGATCCTGACGGCGTCCGCAAGATTCAGGCGTGGATCAAGGAGCACGCCGAACCGGTCAGTAGCTACGGGCTGGCCAAGAAGGCCGAGGGCGGAGCATCCTTTGCACGGAGAATCGACGAAAACTAATGAGCAATAAACAACAACTCTGGACTGAGGGCGTGCTGATCGACTTCAACGTGAGGTTCTGGAGCGGTCAGAAGAAGATCAAGCCGAGCGAGATCGGCGTCAACGAGGATCGCCTGCCGGACGTGATCGCGAAGCTCGTCCTTTGCCCGAATAAGTACGTCAAGAGCTTCGCCTGCATCCGAATGAAGGGCTACCACGCCATCGAGCGGGTGAGCCTGAGCTTCCCGGTCGGCGGGGCGAGATTCGTACCGGCGCGGGCAATCGCGAACGTGATCACCGAGCTTGAAAAGTACAAGCTGGAATTCGATGCTATGGTCGAGTCCCTGCTGAGCGAGTATCGCACGCTCAAGGCGAGATGCGTCGCCGATTACGAGGCGCAACTGCCTCGGCTTGCGGATTACTTCCCTACTCTCGACGATCTCCGCACGCGCTTTAGCTTCGACTGGGCATTCTTTGAGTTCCACGTCCCGCAATGGTCGCAAATGAACGACAAGTTCATCGCTGAGGCCGTAGTCCGCGATGAAGCTCGATTCCAGTACAAGCAGCAACTTCAGCGAATCGTGACCGACTTCTCGGCGCGGGCAGCCCGCGAGATGCGGGAACGGTTCCTCGACCACCTGTCGAAGATCGTCGAGCGAGTCAAGAGCGGCAAAAGCATCGACGCGAGGCAGACCGTCGGCTTCGAGTTGACGCTCGACAGAATCGAGGCGATCAATATCCTCGACGACGAGACGATCAATAAAGCCATCGCCGAGGTCAAGCTGGAGCTTCGCCACGGCGGGAGCTACTCTAAAGACGATCCCGCCGGGATGCAGCGCCTTGCGAAAGTGCTCGACTCCGCGGTGGCCGTCGTCGAGGATCAAGAGGGCGCGGTGAAGGCGGCAGAGAGGTTTAATAGGAGAATCGACCTTGAGTAAGTGGCGACCAGAGAAGTGCAATGGCGGATACGTGGTAGTGCGCCGCCACGGCGACTGGAAGTATCTCTTGCGTGGCGTGCGCCACCGACCTCGGTTCTTTACAACCGAGACCGGCGCTCAGGAAGCGGCGGATAAGATCAATCGAATGGCCGGTCTCGAAAAGAATTCTCCTTGACTTTTGCTCGACTTGTGGTATACTGATGCATCGACGATCTTTGATGTTTTAGTGACGCTAGAAAGGGGGTGTCCTATGACTCGCCGCTAAAATCGGCATCGGGGAAGGGGGCGTATCCCGTTCATGCAACGCCCCCTTCCCTCTATGAACGAATAACGCCTTATGAAAAGGACTTTCACATGTCTCATTGGGAAAAGGTCGCGGTCAAAGACCTGACGCCATTCATCGCAACCTCGGTTCCGGTCACGCTGCTGAAGAGCATGGCCAGCAAGGTGAATCCCACCGACTGCGCTCTCGGTGACGCCGCCAAAGCGCTCGGCTGCGAGCTTCTGGTCAACGCGGAAGCGCGGTCGTACCGTAGCGAGACCTTCCCGTACGTGATCCGGCTACCCGGCGAGTCATACGACGTGGGGCTGAAGGTCGAGGACGGGAAGCTGACGCCGTACTGGGACACCTACAGCCACCTCGGCAAGAACGTCATCGCGGTTCTCGGCGACGGGCTGAAGAAGCTGATGCAGGAAGCCGCGGCGGCGCATATCGTCCGGCAGGCGAAAGCGAACGGCCAGACCATCGAACGTCGTATGGTCGGCAAGAAGATCGTCCTTGTGTCGAGGGGCTAACCTAACATGAGCAAAGAGATCATTTTCGAGATCGGCGAGGACGGCGAGGTCGAGGCAAAGGCGTCCGGCTACACCGGCGACCTGTGCGAAAAGACCATCAAGGCGATCCTGAAGGGCATGGGCAAGAGCACGGCGAGCGGCCACACCCCCGAATACTACCAGCGCATCGCCGTGAAAAGGACGGTGAGACAATGAAGATCGTGATTGACGACAATGCCGAGGTTACAATGTTGACGACCGAGGGCATCGACCTGACCGAGCTTGGCCACGTCCGGGTCGCGCGAGCGAGCACCGTCGAATTCTCCGAGCGAGAGCAACAATGGATCGTGTACCTGCCCGACGGCATGCCGATCTTCGCCGACAAAAGCCGGGCCAAATGCCTCGCCTTCGAGCGCGAGTATCTTGAGGAGCGAATGGGATGAGTGAGCGAGAAAAGAAGATGCTGTACACGTCAGCGTACGGGCTGACCGGCATCCTGTTCGGCGCATCGCTGACGGTGTCGGTGTCGGCGGCGATCTTTTCGGGGGTCGGATTCTTCATCGCAACCCTGTTCATGGTGTCGAGGGTCATTGGGAAAGACTGAAAAACATCCTGCGCCGGTTACGTCTAATCCCTGCTCGCGCTTCTGCGGCGCGGTGGACTGGAAGGGTGACGGCGAGCTTTGCGGGGCATGCCCGCACGACGGCGACAGCATCGCCCTGAAGTGGGGTACGATAGAGAATACCGTGGTCGGCTTCTTTAAGTCCAGCCTCCGGGACTGTCGGCGAGTGTGGGAGATCGCCGCCGCCAAACCACCGATACCGGCGAGATGCACACACAAGCGAACCTGCGGCATTATGCGATTATGGCGGCGCGAGTGGCTGATGCAAGAGAAGTTCATGTTCTTCGACGACCGGATCATCGACCAGATGCACAAGCTACCTCAGCAAAATCTGCGGCAACCGGCACCACCGAACACCTTCAACTGGATATTCTACCCGGCCTTTCAAGTCTGGAAGTGTGAGGACGGCGTATTCGCGGCGACCGAGGTCGAGGGCAAGGTCTACCGCGGTAAAGTGTCGAGCGATCTGGTTGGATGGATGGCTGAGCGGTGTCCATTGGTCAACGACCATTATGACGTGATGCGGGCTGACGTGATCGACACCGGCGACGGCCCACCGATCATCATGATCATTCAATGGGTAGGGTCAGAGCGGCCATCGAACGCTCAGTACAATCGTATCCTGCTGATCGAGGCCGAGCTGTGCGAGGCGCCGGGATATTCCCGAAAGATCGACACCGAGGCAATCGTTCGATGCCCCGAAAGCGAGCATCGAACGGTCCGTCGTATCGAAGCCACCTAATGAGGTTATAAACATAATGTCAAAAAATTGCCAATCCTGTGGCGAACTTAACTCGGTCGCTCACCTGATGTGCCTTATTAAGCGGTCGAAGGGCGGCACCATGACAAAGAATGATCAAGACCTATGCCTGACCGAGCTTGGCATCATGGACATCGTGCTCGACGACGCCGCCGTCGAAGGCACGGCGCTCATGTGCGGCTGCTGCCCGAAGATCGTAGGCAAGTGTCCGATGGCAGACGACATGATCGACCGGATCAACCGCCTCGTGCCGGTGCCTGCCGAGTTTAACCTGTTCACGGCGACGACGGCCTTCTCGCGTGCCGCGATCAAGCTGACCGTGCGCCTCGGCAAGCAGGGCTGTCCGGCGGTCGAAATTTTCGGCAAAATGCTGGTTGACGAGAACCTCGATATCGAGAACAAGCGGATCGTGGCCAGTGTTCTCGAAAAGGCCGGTCGCAACTACAACGACGGGAGGTATGGGATGTCCTCTCACCCGGTCACGGTCGGCGGCGTCAAGGCGATAACGATCATCTTTGCAGGAGTGCCGGAAGAGTTCTGCTACGTCAACGGCGAACTATTTACAAGCCAGTCGGTCAGGGATGGCGTCGATCCGGACGACTGGGTACCTGCCGAGATCGATTGTTTGGAGAAGGGACTCGGCCTCATCCTTGACGGCACATGGGAAAAGGTCACTGACGATATCGCGGTTGCGGAGATTGCTCCCCTGCTGAAGCGGACGCCCTGAGACCCGCTGCGTTCAGAAGTCCTCGGACGCAAACGCCGATGAGCGCCGCGTGTGGCGGGAAAACCGCAATGGCGCCTGTACTTTGGGCTATAGGCAGAGCCGTAGTCACATAGAGACACTGCCGGGGCAAACGAGTGGCGCGGTTGAGAACACCGAAGGCGGGGGAGCTTTTTAGGAGATGGTTAATGTTTTCGGATCAGGTCTTACAAATGTTGGCTGATGTCCTGCCGATCTTGAAGCGCTACGAGAAGCAGTGCGCCGTGGGCGGTGCTGTGGCAATGGGAATTCAGGGCGCTCCGAGGGCGACTATGGACTTGGATGTGTTCATTCTCGACAAGTGTCGCTCAAGGATTCTCTACGACATCCGGAAGCTAGGCTATCAGATCATCCCGGTCTTCGAGCCATTCCATTATGCCGCGTACCCCCGCTGGAGAACGGCTGATATCGATCCCGAAGTCAGGATCGACCTGCTATTTCCGGCGGACGACATCGAGGTCGCTGGCATCGAGCGGGCCGAAGACGTGACCGTCGGGCGCGGCAAGGCGGCATTCAGCGTGCGTGTGTTCTCGCCACTGTTCCTGACGCTGAGCAAGCTATACTCATCGCAGGGCAAACACCTGATCGACTTGGGGATGATGTTCAATCGCGGGATGATCCCGATGGACGAGGTGCTCCAGATTCTCAAAGACAACGATCCCGACATGGTGAAGAAGTTCCTCGCTCGGATCAAGTTCATCGAGCGGCGGCTGACCGATAAACCGCGACCTAAGTTCAAGACTCTCAAGAAGGGAAACCGGAAATGAACCTGAAGCCAGTCAATCCAAAGAGTCCGGCGTTCAACGCTCGCTGTTACCGATGCGGGAAGCTGACGCAGTCGAAAGACCTGTACGCCGACCTCGATGGAGCGCCCTTTAAGGCGTACTACTGCCGGGAGTGTACGCAGATCGTCAGGACGGCCAAGAATGACTGATCGACCTATGACCGGCGAGGAGGTCGTTATCTGGTTGGCGATCATGACCGCCATCGTGGTCATAGGGTGGTGGCTCACAGGGAAGCGGCAATGACCTGCACCTGCGGTAAAGCTATGACGCCGGTCGGCTTCTACTCAGGCGACCTCGAAAAGTGGTTCCCTGACGCCGAGTTCGCGAGCGAGAGCGGCCCGCTAAAGTGGTTCAAGCGGTTTACCTGCACCTGCGGGGAGACGTGGGCGGCGCCGGACTTCGACTCCGCCGGGGGC